>Ga0334722_10005301_pt1 | contig 13061 bp, 12 predicted proteins | sample C3_bottom_MG_FD_207210 | JGI IMG/M metagenome (GOLD analysis project Ga0334722, IMG submission 207210) | Sediment microbial communities from Yellowstone Lake, YNP, Wyoming, USA - C3_bottom | ecosystem: Environmental > Aquatic > Freshwater > Lake > Sediment | place: USA: Wyoming | collected...
CTCAAGCAACGGATCAACCCCGAAGTGTTTTTGTCGGGGGAGGCGCTGGACCGGATCGTCTGGGAGGAATTGGCGGTGCAGGCCGCAACCATCCATGGTGCGGGCCTGGCCACGACCATCCACGCCCCGTTCATGGACCTGAATCCCGGTGCCATTGATACGACCATCCGCGAGGCGACGCGCCGCAGGCTTCACCAGACCCTTGATGCGGCAGAATTGCTTCGCCCCCGGGTAATTGTGGTGCACCCCGGCTTTGATGAGCTGCATTATGGCGACAACCGTCTAACCTGGCTGAAAAACAGCATAGATTTCTGGCAGGAGCTGATCCCTCGCGCCCGGGAACTTGGCTGCATCCTGGCTGTGGAGAACATCTTCGAAAAGGAACCGTCGACCTTGCGGGCTCTGCTGGAGGCGCTCGACGATCCCCATTTCCGCTACTGTTTCGATGTTGGCCACTGGAACATGTTCACCACCATTGGCATGGATGAATGGTTCGCGGAACTGGGGCAGTTTGTCGCCGAGAGCCACATTCACGACAACCACGGCGTTGCAGACGAACATCTGCCGGTTGGTGAAGGCGCCATCGACTTCGATAGCTTTTTCCCACTCCTGAAGCAGTATGCCCCGGAGGCGGTCTGGACCATCGAAGCCCATAGCCTGGAGCGGCTCGGCCGCGCGCTGAAAAGCATCACGCACTACCTCTGATTCATACCCCCTGCACGAGTACCGGTCTCTACCGGCCCTGCCGTGCTCCCAAAGGATCTCCATGCCCGCTTCAGTTCTCGTTACCGGCGGCTGCGGCTACATCGGCAGCCATGTTACCCGTCAGCTCAGTGAATCCGGCCTTCGGCCAGTGATCTATGACAACCTGTCCACCGGTTTTCGCGACGCCCTCATCCATGACGAGGAGTTGATCGAGGCGGACCTGAACGATCGCGACGCCCTGGACGATGCTTTTCGCCGCCACCGCTTCGACACGGTGCTGCACTTCGCCGCCGCCATCGTGGCGCCTGAATCGGTATCGCAGCCGTTGAAATATTACGGCACCAACACCCGCAACACATTGGGGCTGCTGGAGTTATGCGTCAAATACGGGGTGCGCCGTTTTATTTTTTCCAGCACCGCTGCGGTGTACGGCTATCCCGAGGGGGGGGTGGCCAGCGAAGAGAGCCAGTTGGCGCCGATCAACCCTTACGGCACCTCCAAGCTGATGAGCGAATGGATGCTGCGTGACACGGCCGCGGCCCATAATCTGAACTATGTGGCGCTCCGCTACTTTAACGTGGCTGGAGCCGATCCTCTGGCCCGCATGGGACAGCGCACCCCCGAGGCAACCCATCTGATCAAGGTGGCCTGTCAGGCGGCCCTCGGTCTGCGCGACCACGTCTGCATCTACGGTACCGACTATGGGACACCCGATGGCACCGGCGTGCGCGACTATATTCATATTGAGGATCTGGCTGCGGCCCATGTGCACGCGCTGGAGTACCTGGAGCAGGGCGGCGCCTCGACCGCCATCAATGTCGGGTACGGTCGGGGAAGCAGTGTTCGGGAGGTGTTGGCAATGGTCAAGGCCATCAGCGGCATTGATATCAAAGTGGTCGAGGCGAGCCGCCGCCCCGGTGATCCTGATTCGCTGGTAGCCCGGGCGGACCGGATCAGGCAACTGACCGGCTGGAACCCTCGCTACGCCGACCTGGCGACGATCGTGGCCGATGCCTGGCGCTGGGAGAGCAAGCTGGCGGGCCTCTGACCGCTCCTTCCCGATGGGCTGCTTGAGGTTTTCCTAGCAATATGGTAAATAATAACTGTACGCAAAATCTGAAAGGAGGAGGCGCCATGAAAGAATCCCAGTTCAATCAGGTGTGCTACCGCACTGAGCAGCGAGACGAACATGTGCTCCTCCGCAATCTGGCGAACGGGCAGATGGGTTATTCATTCGGCTGTACCTTTGCGGGCGAGACCGTGCAGGTACGGCTTGCAAACGGTGAGCTCGATTCGTGGGAGCGCAAGGAGTGTGTGGAGGTAACGCACTGATACAAAAGGTGAGCATGTAACGTCGAACGCATTGAAAAAGCCGGCTGCCTGCCGGCTTTTTCATGTCTGGATTCGGGAGGTGTGGGGCAGAGCCAGATTTTGCAACACCCGGTAAAAGTCCTGAGGGGTGCCGTCAAAGAGCATGGTCCGGCAGTGCAGCCGGCGTTCCAGTTCGGGCAGCGACACATTGTCCAGAAACAGGCCGGTCCCCTCCTTGAGCATCACCTCGGGTATGAGCAGGGCCGATCCTAGGGCGTGACCCTCCAGGGCCGCAATGATATCTTCACCAGCAACCAGGCCGCTGACGGTCACCGTTGCGCCGAAGAGGCGGTTCGGCACGGCCAGCGGAACAATGTCCACACCGGTCTTGTGCGCCAGCCCTGTCAGGAATTCGCCGACAAACCCGGCAGCGGAGACGCCGGTGGCGACCGTTACCCGAAACGAGCCCAGATGGCGCGCCGCACGTACGGTCCGGGCCGCATCACGCAGAAAGAGCGGCACCATGCCGACGCCGTTTTCAATCTGGGGCAGGTCGCCATAGGTGCGCAGCGGCGGAAAGGGAAGCCCGGCCTTCAGGTAGAATTCATCGGCCAGAAAGAGAAACGGTGCGCCGAGCCGCTTGCAGAGCGAGCGGGCTTTCTTTTCCCAGGTTTCGATAAAGGTGCGGGCATAGTCGGGCTGGATAGCGGACAGGGGGGGGAGTTTCTCCCGGTGGCGGGTCAGGCCAACCGGCACGATAGCCAGCGATTGGACGGCAGGGAAGAGGTCGGCCAGGTCGGAGACCGTCCGCTCAAGCTCCGCGGCGTCGTTCAATCCCGGACAGAGCACTACCTGCGTGTGCATGGCGATTCTGCCGGCTGCCAGTTCCTTGAGCTGTTCCAGGATCGGCGGGATGCGCCGTTTGCCCAGGAGTTGGGCGCGCAGGGCTGGATTGGTGGCATGCACCGAGATGTAGAGCGGGGAGAGCCGCTGGTCGATGATACGGGCCAGCTCGGCCTGTTTCAGGTTGGCCAGGGTGACGTAGTTGCCGTTCAGGAACGAGAGCCGGTAATCCTCGTCCTTTACGTACAGCGGCTTGCGCAGGCCCTTGGGGAGCTGATGGACGAAGCAGAATACGCAGTTGTTGCTACAGCGGGCCGGATTCGGGGCCGCGAAGATCAGGCCGAGCGGCTCGCCCGGCTCCCGCTCGATCTCCAGTTCCCAGATCTCGCCGTCCGGTTTGGCAACTTCCAGCAACAGTTCATCGTTGGCGGTGCTGAAGTAGCTGTAGTCGATGATGTCCCGCAGCTCATTGCCGTTGACGCTTACCAGCAGATCGCCGGCCTCGACGTCCAGTTCGTCGGCGATGGAGCCGGGCTGGACCGACTCTACCCTCAATCCCCCCATCCTCATGCCCCCCGATAAAATTCCGAATCGCGGTAGTATGCAGCCAGCGATCGCAGGAATACCTGTAGAACAGCGGTCAGCGGCACGGCCAGCAGCATGCCCATGATGCCGAACATCTGGCCGCCGATCAGCAGCGCCACGATGGCGATCAGGGGGTGCAGCCCGACCGTGTCCCCCACCACCTTGGGAGTGATCACGGTCCCCTCCAGCGCCTGCACCAGCACAAACCAGCCGAGGCAGAGCAGGGGGTGGAGCAGGTCATGGAACTTGAGCACGGCCATGACCATCGACAGGCAGATGCCCAGGATGGTCCCCACATAGGGGATGATGAAGGTGATGCCGGCCAGGGTGCCGATGGCGATGGCCAGGTCGATGCCGATAAAATAGAGCCCGATGCTGTACAGCACAGCCAGGATGGCGCAGACCGAGAGCTGGCCGCGGACGAAACCGGAAAGGATGGCGTCTATTTCGGCCATTTTTCCCGTATATCCCGCCTGGTAGCGGTCAGGGACCAACGACGCGAAGAAGGCGCTGAGTCGGGGCATGTCGGCCAGCAGGTAGAACAGGTAGACCGGGATGATAAAATAGCCCAATACCGCCAGGATCAGCGATACGGTTGATGAGAAGGCCTTGCGCAGCAGTTCGGCCAGCGGTTTGAGGATGTCAGGTGCGATGCCGCGGGCCTGGGTAAGCAGTTCGCTCATGCGCAGGGAGAGCCGCTCCGGAGTCTCGATGCCCAAATGGATTTTCACGGGGGCCGGGGTGATGTCATACAGGCGCTGGGCATATGCCGGCAGGTTGATCTGCACGTTGGAGAGCTCACTGCCGATGGAGTAGACGAAAAAGACGGAAAAGCCGGTGCAGAAGGCCAGGGCAACCACGAAAACCAGCAGGATGCTGATGATCCTGTTGATGCCCCGCTGTTCGAGAAGGCGAACCGCCGGGTTGAGGATGTAGGCCAGGGCAAAGGCGATAAACAGCTGCAGGAAGACGGTTGAGGAAAAGTAGACGATCAGTGCCGTCGCCAGCGCCAAGGTCAGTGCCGTGGCCAGAAGGATTTTGCTGCTTGTGTGCATGGATCGCATCTCTTTATTCGGCTAGGGGAAAAATGCATTCGGGGATGGAGGGGGCCGCTGCTCGGTTCTAACGCAGCGGGGTGCCCCTGACATCCCCGACAGTACGGTTTCTGGAACGGGCTTCCCCCTACTGATGGAGCCTGAAGGTGCCGTCAGAAGAGGTAATGGTCGATATGGCATGCTTGTAGATCAGAATGTCGCCGTTCGAGTCGAGCAGTACCGAAAAATTATCGAATGACTTGATGTACCCTTCGAGTTTATCGCCCGACATCATGGTGACCGTCACCTTGATCCGCTCTTTGCGTGACTGGTTGAGATACTGATCCTGAATATTGAACGGTGCCTTTGCCATGGTCTGGGGCCTCCCTTATCCAAAAAAATCAATTGCATGCTCCAGAATACTAACAAACTTTTCCGGATATTCAAGCCATATTATGTCCGATTCCCCCCGGAACCACGTCAACTGACGCTTGGCATAACGGCGCGTGTCACGCTTGATCAGGTCAACCATGTCCGCATGGCTGCACTCGCCGTACAGGAATGCGGCTGCTTCCTTGTACCCGATAGCGCGCATGGATTTGAGGCTGCGGTCGCAGCCGGCCGCCAACAGGCCGCGCACCTCGTCCAGCAGGCCAGCCGTCAACATGTGCTCCACCCGTTCCTCAATGCGTCGGTAGAGCACGCTGCGTTCTACCTGGATGCCGATGCGCCGCGCCTCGAAACGGCTGTCGCTGAAGCCGTGCCGCTGCTGGTGCCTGGATAGCGGTGCGCCCGTCAGTTCATGAACTTCGAGGGCCCGGATAATGCGCACCAGGTTGTTGGGGTGCATGCGCGCAGCTGCATCGGGATCTACACGGCGCAGTCGCTCCAGCATGGCGGCGTTGCCCAGTTGGCGGGCTTCGTCCTGCAGTTTCTGTCTGATCTCTCCGGCGCCGCTGGGCGAGTCTACCAAGCCGTTGAGCAGGGCGCGGATATAGAGCCCGGTGCCGCCAACCACGATCGGCCGTTTGCCACGCGACGCAATATCCGAAACAGCCAGTGCGGCCGATTCGGCATAATCGGCGGCTGAAAAGGGGTGGTCAGGAGCGGCTACATCGATAAGGTGGTGCGGTACGGTCAGGCGCTGCTGCGGATCGGGCTTGGCGGTGCCGATGTCCATGCCGCGATAGACCTGCATGGAATCGGCGTTGACGATCTCGCCGTCCAGTTCCATGGCGAGCCGGAGTGCCAGTTCGCTCTTGCCTGACGCGGTGGGGCCGACGATGACCAGTACTTTGTGGCGTGGGGAGGAGGTCATGTTCGCTTGAAGATCTTTTCCAACTCGGCCAGGGTGATTACGTGGTAAACCGGCCGGCCATGGGGGCAGCTGGCGGCAAACTCGGTCTCGTCCATGCTCTGCAGCAAGGCCGAGATCTGCACCGGCGTCAGGGGGTGGTGACCACGGATCACCGCATGGCAGGCAATGCGCGCCAAGAGCGCTTCCTGGGCGTCGGTGAAGGCGCTGCTGGCGCCCAGGTGGGCCAGGTCCTCAAGAATATCACGCACCAGCTGACGGCTGTTGCTGTCGGGCACAAAGCGCGGAATTGCCGCCAGCATGACGGTGGCGCCACCGAACGGCTCGATGTCAAAACCGAGACCGGCCAGATCGTCCCTGAAGCGTTGGGCCAGGGCCGCTTCGGCAAAGGTGAGTTCGAGTGTTTCAGGAAAGAGAAGCCGCTGGGACTCCACGGCCCCGGCGGCGCACTGCTGACGCAGCCGCTGGAACGCCACCCGCTCGCTGGCGGCGTGCTGGTCGATGATGACCAGTTCTCCACCGGATTGGCAGAGAAGGTATTCACCATGAAACTGGCCGATGACGGCCATGGATGCGAAATAGCCGGTGGCGGCATGCTCAAGGGGGGGGGCGGAGAACGTCTCGGCCGGTTCCCGGACCGTTTGAGGGAGCGGTGCGGAGGGGGCGGGGGCGAGCAGCGGCATGGCTGCGCTCTGCGTTCCCGTGTAGCCGAGGCCCAGCGATTTCTGGGCTGCCGCGGCGATGCGCTCGCGGTAGGCCTGGCTGGTGGCAGGGGCAATGGCGGGTGCCGCCGGCTGTGCGGGGCGCTCCCGGTGAGTCAGCCAGGGGGATGAGCGCAGCACATTCTCCAGTGCTGCCTGAATGGCGTCATGGACCAGTGTCTGGTGCCGAAAGCGCACTTCATGCTTGGTGGGATGGACATTTACATCCACCTCTCCCGGAGCCAGCTCGATGAACAGGGTTACCACGGGGTAGCGCCCCCGGTCGATGACGCCGCGGTAGGCCTGCATGACGGCGTGCTGCACCACCCGGTCCCTGACGAAGCGGCCGTTGATGTAGGTGAACATGGCATTTGCAGTCGAGCGGACCGCGGCCGGACCGGATATGAAGCCCGAAACCCGCACGTCGCCGTCCGCCGGGGGGAGTTCATGCAAACCTGCGGCGGTTGTCTTGCCGAGCAGTTGGGTCAATCTGCGCTGCAGGTCGCCGCGCTGGACGCGCAACAGCTCTTTGCCGTCGCTCAGGCAGGTGAAGGATACATCGGGGCGGGAGAGCGCCATGCGCGTCAGGGTGTCGGCCACATGAGCCCCCTCGGTTTCGGCGCTGCGCATGAACTTGAGGCGGGCCGGCAGATTGAAGAAGAGCTGTTCCACCGTGACGACGGTGCCGCTCGCCATGCCACAGGCCTTGACATCGCGCACCCGCCCCCCCTCGACGATGATCTCCGTGCCCTCGGCGCTGCCCGGTTCCCGGCTGGCCAGCCTGAAACGCGACACCGAGGCGATCGAAGGGAGCGCCTCGCCGCGGAAACCGAGGGTCAGTATGCCGTCCAGATCGGTGTCATGTCTGATTTTGCTGGTGGCATGACGCTCCAGGGAGAGCAGGGCATCCTCGCGGGACATGCCGGAACCGTTATCCGTGACACGGATGAGACGGCGCCCACCAGCCGAGATTTCTACTTGGACATCGCTGGCGCCGGCATCCAGGGAGTTTTCCAGCAGTTCCTTGATGACCGAGGCGGGGCGCTCGACCACCTCACCGGCGGCGATCTTATTGGTCAGGTTTTCAGGCAGGATGGCGATGCGTTGGGACAAGGCCTGTCTCCCTTCTGTTCAGGTAGGGACGAAAAAAGAGCGGGAGGGCCCGCTCTTTCCGGTAAGAACCACATTCTGGTCGGGCGAACTATTTTTTTGCCGTGTCGTCCATGTCGCCGAACAGGCTGTCGAAATCGTCCTCCGGTTTTTTGGTGGCACCCTCTGCTGCCGGCGTCGCCGGGGTGTCGTCCCAGGAGAAGTTTTCCAGGTCGAAATCGCCGCCACTTGCGGCTGCAGGAGTGGCATCCGGGGTGGTGGATACCGCCTCGGCGAAGGGATTGTCATTCTGGGACGTGGATTCCAGCAGGTCGGCAAAGGCGTCTTCTTCTGCCTTGGCCTGTGCTGGCGGTGCTTCCTCGTCAAAGGAAAAATCGCCGAATCCTTGGGACTGGTTGGAAGCGGGCTCGTCGTCGAAATTGAAGGGGTCGCTGGAGGCCGCCGTGCCCGCTGTCGCCGTTGTCGCGTCGTCGGGCAGGTCGAAGGAGAACATGTCGGCTCCGCTATCCACCGCATCGGCCGGGTGTTCAGCGACCATGGTCTCCGCCATCAGCGCCTGGGCCATGGTTGACCGCGCCTCTTGGGGAATGATGATCGGCTTGATTCCGTAGGTGCTCTTGTAACCGGTCAGGTCGTTGGCGCACTTCTTACAGGCATCATTGAACTCGAAGCTGTTGTATCCGCACTTTGGGCATTTCATCGGCGGCTCCTTGGTATCGGCCCGTGATGGCCGGGCGTCACAAACGCTGATCAGTCATTACATATCTTCGTATATATACTGCAATATCGCCAGAATAGCAATAGCTGCGGTTTCCGTGCGAAGAATTCGGCGTCCTATAGTGAGGGTTTCGAAGCCGCTGCGCGAAAAATGTCTGATCTCCAGGGGGTCGAACCCACCTTCAGGACCAACCGCAACAATGATTGAACCGCAGCCGGCCTGTTCGTTAACGACCTCTCGCAGGCTCTTCTGCTGTTCCCCCTCCCAGAGAACCAGCCGCAGGTCATGGTCAGAGGCTTCGGTGACCTCGACCACGGACGATAACCAGCTAACGGCCGGCACGGTGGCTCGGCCGCACTGCCGTGCCGCTTCGCTGACGATCCTGTTCCAGCGGCTCAACTTGGCATCCACCTGATTGTCACGCAGCCGCACAATGGAGCGTCGGCCGCCGAAGAGCCAGAAGTTGTGCACTCCCAGTTCCGTCCCTTTCTGGAGAATGAGGTCGATTTTCTCACCTTTGGGAAGGGCCTGGCAGAGGGTGATGCGGGGCGCATTGGACGCAGGCTGGGCGGCCGCGGCCTGGGCTACGATCTTGACGGCCACCCATTCCTTGGCCACCTGGTCGATGACTCCGTGATGCTCGCGCCCCTGCTCGTCGGCCAGGACAACCTCATCTCCCGGGCCCAGTCGCAGCACCCGGACGATATGGTTGAACAGGTCGCCGTCGTAGGAAGCATAGCCGTCGCGGATACTGCGCGAATTTATCATGAAGCGGCGCTTGGTCATGGGCAGGTATCCACGCGGTAGAGCAGGGCGACCCAGTCGCCCAGGCGCGTGGTTTCGACGTATGTCAGACCATGGCCGGCAAAGCCGTTGCGCACGAATTCCTCTTTTTCGGCCAGAATGCCAGACAGCACCAGTCGGCCGTCACGGGACAGCCGTGCGGCCAGTTGAGCGGCCATCCTTACCAATTCTTCGGCCAGGATGTTGGCCAGGATGATGTCGTAGGGTCCGGCCAAGCTCTCCAACGGGGCGGTGCTGCATTCAACCTGGTCGGACAGATCATTGAGCGCCAGGTTTTCGCGGGCTACCTCCACTGCCTGGGGGTCGATGTCAACGGCGCACACCGTGCCGGCGCCGAGCTTGACGGCAGCCATGGCCAGAATGCCTGATCCGGTACCCAGGTCGAGGACGGAGGGGGACATCATCAGCGGCATGTCGTCCATGATCCGCTCCAGCAGTTCCAGGCAAAGCCGGGTGGTTTCGTGGCCGCCGGTGCCGAAGGCCATGCCGGGATCTATGCGCAGCACCAGGTCGTCTGCATGACGCGCCGCCTGCTCCCAGGTGGGCTCGATCAGCAGCCGCCGTCCGACGCGCAGCGGTTTGAAGTGGGTCTTCCAGCTCGAACTCCAGTCCTCGTCTCGAACCGTGGTTACGGTTGCAGGCGGCACAAGGACTCCCGGGTGGTCGGCGGTCAACTGTTCGAGATAGGAGTTGATGGTGGCGGTCAGGGTGGGGATGTCGGCATTGGCGTCGAAATACGCCTTCACGGACATGGTCGCCGCGTGCTTAATTTCGCTGGGCGAAAAGGCATCCACTTTAAGGTTTTCGATGCAGACGCCGTTGCCCGAAAGCCCTGACAGAAAATCCGAAAGCAGTTCGGAGAGCTCTTCCGGGACGTCACAGGATATTTCGATCCATGTTGTGGCCATAGGCACCGCCGCAGTGTGGTTTGTGTACAAAATTGAACAATTATCAGATAGGTGCCGCTTTTAGCAACAAAAAATCCGCAATAAAAATTCTTGACAAATGCCCCGGCAGGTTTTAGCTTTAATTAGAATTATTGGATGAGGCGTTAATGAGGGTAACCGGGACAGAACGGGCATTATGAAAACCATATATGTGCTATCCGATTCGACCGGCGAGACTGCCGAACGTGTGATCCGCGCTGCACTTTCCCAGTTCTACGAGGAAGATGTAAAGGTACAGCGCCTGTTCCAGATCCGCGATCAGGCCGATGTTCAACAGGCCATGGCGGTTGCGGTGCATGACCCGGGGATGGTCGTGTACACTCTGGTCGACCCCAATCTGTCCCATATTGTCGAGCGCATTGCCGAAGAGAACGGCCTGATCGCGGTCGACCTGTTGAGTTCGCTCATTTACAACCTGTCCCGGTATCTGGGCGCACCCTCGCGGGAAAAACCCGGACTGTTGCACCGCATTGACACCGATTACCACCGGCGTGTCGAAGCGGTCAATTTTACCGTCAAGCATGACGACGGACAGGAAACCAGGTATCTGCACAAGGCGGATCTGGTGCTGGTCGGCGTATCGCGCTCATCAAAGACGCCGTTGTCCATGTATCTGGCCCATAAGGGTTACCGTGTCGCCAATATCCCCCTGGTGCCGGGCATCGACCCGCCCGAGGAGTTGTTCCAGATCGATCAGAACAAGGTCGTGGCCCTGACCATCGATCCGAAGCGTCTGGTGGAAATCAGAACTTCCCGGCTGCTTAACATGCGCCAGAGTCCGCGCAGCACCTATGCCGACTACCAGAAGGTTGAGGACGAAATCAGTTTCTGTCGGCAACTTTACCGCAGGCACCCCCAATGGTTTGTCATCGACGTGACCCACAAGTCGGTGGAAGAGGCCGCCTCGGAGATACTACGGCGCATCAATGCTCCGGCAACCTATTGATACAGACACGAAGCGGTATTCTTTGTTCATATGCGGAGAGAAGGAGTGAACCATGAAAATTCTGGTTGTGGAAGATGAAAAGAAAGTAGCGAGTTTTATCAAACGCGGCCTGGAGGAGGACGGCTATGAAGTCACGGTGACCCATGACGGTGCCGACGGCTTCAAGCAGGCCCTCGAAGGCGACTTTGCGTTGGTGGTACTTGATATGATGTTGCCGAAAAAAGACGGCATGAGCATCATCAGAGACCTGCGCGAGGCGGGTAACCATGTGCCGGTGCTGGTGCTGACCGCGCGCGACACCACCGAGGACATTGTTACCGGTTTGGATGCCGGTTCCGACGACTACCTCACCAAGCCGTTCGCCTTTTCGGAGCTGTTGGCCCGGGTGCGGGCGCTCTTGCGCAGGGGCGGCCAGGACCGTGGCGCGGAAATCCGCTTCGCCGATCTGCGCCTCGATCCGGTCAGCCACAAGGTATGGCGCACCAACAAGGAAATCGAACTGACCGCCAAGGAATACGGACTGCTGGAATATCTGATGCGCAACCCCAACACCGTCCTGACCCGTGCCATGATCGCAGAGCATGTCTGGGATTATGCCTTTGACAGCTTTACCAACATCATTGACGTGTATGTGAACTACCTGCGCAAGAAGATCGACAAGGACCACACCGTCAAGCTGATCCACACCGTGCGCGGCCAGGGGTACATGCTGCGCGAGGGGTAGCCGGCCGGGGTTGATTTTTCCCAGACGAATGATTATGCTGAATAGGCCGGCCAGGGGCGGCGTCGCGAGTGCGACCCGCCTCTGTTGTTTCCGGTGCCCGATGCAGTCAATTTGCACCTATCAGCGTACTGACCGGAGACCCCGGCCGGTACGCGGCACCCAGGGAGGTCAGAATATGTCGAAGCGTATTGTCAATGCCGTTCGTCTTCTGGTTGCGGGGATTGTTTTCAGCATTGCCGTCCCGTCCCTGTCAACTGCCAAGGCCGTCAGTCCCGATTTCGTCGAGCTGTCCAAACGGCTCAAGCCGACCGTGGTCAATATTCGCACCACCAAGAACATCAAGCAAAAGCAGAAAATGCGCCGACCGCAGCAGAATCCTTTCGACAATTTCTTCGACGATTTTTTCAACCGCTTCTTCGACGAACAGCAGCAGCGCCCCCGGCGCGAGCGTAACCTGGGCACCGGTTTCATCATCAGTGCCGATGGCTATATCCTGACCAACAACCACGTGGTCAGCGGCGCGGACGAAGTGATGGTGAAGCTGGCCGACGGCCGCGAACTGAAGGGGGAAATCAAGGGGCTCGACGCGAAGCTTGACCTGGCACTGATCAAGATCAGCGAGAAGGAGCAGCTGCCGGTTGCCGATCTGGGCGACAGCGATGCCCTGCAGGTCGGTGAGTGGGTCATGGCCATCGGCAACCCCTTCGGCCTGGAGCAGACCGTCACCGCCGGCATCGTCAGCGCCAAGGGGCGTGTCATCGGCAGCGGACCTTATGACGATTTCATCCAGACCGACGCGTCGATCAATCCCGGCAACTCGGGCGGTCCGCTGTTCAATGCCCAAGGGCAGGTGGTCGGCATCAACACCGCCATTATCGCCGGCGGCGGGGGGGGCATCGGGTTTGCCATTCCGGTCAACATGGCCAAAACGATCATCACCCAGCTGCGTGACAGCGGCAAAGTCACCCGCGGCTACCTGGGTGTCCGCTTCCAGCCGTTGAACGCCGATCTGGCGAAATCGTTCGGCCTTGACTCAGAAAAGGGCGCACTGGTGGCCAACGTGGAAAAGGATACCCCCGCCGAAAGGGCCGGACTGCAGGCCGGTGACGTCATCCTGGAGTATGACGGCAAGACGATCAGCGAGCTGAACGATCTGGCCCGCCTGGTGGCGGTGACACCGGTCAACAAGAAGGTCAAGCTGGTGATATTCCGCGACAAGGCCCGCAAAGAGGTCTCGGTCACGATCGGCAAGCTGAAGGATGGCGATGAGGCGTCGGCTGGTGGCACGCCAAACGGGGAAGAGGGTGAACATCTGGGG
>Ga0334722_10005302_pt1 | contig 13060 bp, 12 predicted proteins | sample C3_bottom_MG_FD_207210 | JGI IMG/M metagenome (GOLD analysis project Ga0334722, IMG submission 207210) | Sediment microbial communities from Yellowstone Lake, YNP, Wyoming, USA - C3_bottom | ecosystem: Environmental > Aquatic > Freshwater > Lake > Sediment | place: USA: Wyoming | collected...
GCTATTGGCTCCTGATGTCGTGATTAACGTCGAAGTAAATATAGCACGACTCAGAAGATTTATCTATGATTTGGGCAACAACCCGTTCAATCGTGACATTTAACTTCACTGCTAGGTTTAATTGTCATCATCGCTTCATCATCTTTGACCTCTTTACTTCGCTTGCCTCGACAGACAACTTCCAGAATATTAGTGGATACGAGCCTCAACATATTTCCGTAATACTGCGTTGATCATTGATTGATAGCCACGGCCTTTTTTCTTAAAAAATTCGACAACGTCGGGATCCAGTCGAAGAGTAATCTGCTTCTTAGTTCCAGGCCAAAGAACCGCTTTCTTGAAAAAATCCTTATCAAGCGGAGCGCTGTCGGAGTAGTCTATCTCCGAATCTTTCATTGCCTTAACCCGCGCCCAGTCTGTTTTTGATTTCTTCTTCATATGTCTTTTTCTCCCGTGCATTTGCTTTACGCAAAGAAATTATCCGAATCGTGTCATCATCGCGTTCGGTAAAAACAACAACCACTACGATCACTCCCTGCAACATGCCGACACCTTTCCATCGGTCCTCTCCGTGGTCCTGACAGGCATCTAAATTGGCGAGGAAAGGAGCGCTACCCGTAAATAGCTCAGCAGCATCGGCAAGGTCGAAGCCATGTTTCTTGATGTTCTGTTTGTTCTTGGCTTCGTCCCATTCGAACTTCATAAATATTGTAGCTCCAATTGTAGTTACATGCAAGTATTTTTTACGTCAGCTGGCAGGTCGGGTAGAGCGAAGCGAAACCCGAGATTTTTCGACGGCAATACCACTCCGGATATTTTGGCATTTAAACGTCGGGTTTCACAAAAAACGTTCTACCCGACCTACCGGCTGATAAAAACAGACGAAAAAACCCTTGGTGAGTAAAATTAAGAAGAAGATCGTCATAGCAATTTTATGGCGCTGTTTCATCAGGCACGAGGGGATCGCCGGAAATCGTGCGATCATATAATCTCAGGAACCAATCGTACTTTTCCTTATGATTTTCATTTTCGGGTGTCATCATCGCTACTCTGGTCATAGCTGATTGACACCAATATCGATTAAAAGGAAGTATCATAGAAATACCCTCAAAGCAGGCAATGCCGCGGTCTAACGGATGAACGTTCGAATCCCACCAGTCTTTAGGAATAGAAACGCTTTTATGGAAGGCCACACAAGGATATTTTACAGTCTTTTCTTTTTCGACCGCGTAAACCATGGCTTCGCTTACGACGAAAAGATTCTCGTTATCAGAAGCCTCAATGTGCTTTCCATACCCAATTCCACCTCGAACAAGCCAGTCGCGACCCAAAGTCCTCATATAGATACCTTGAACGACGCCAACAAGATCGCCTAGTTTTTTTGAGGTAAGCAAGAATGCATCGGAATAAACTCGAAAGCGGACCCCAGCGTTTATGCCCTTAATGACCTCATTATCACCCATTACGTCATTATAGATTTCCGTGACGTTGTTAAACTCTCGTACCACAAAGCTACTAAAGCCCAATATATCTATAAATGCGACATATAATTGCTCAGGTTCTTTCTCCGTAAATATATTCGAATATTCGTGGTTGCTCATAATTTATTTGACAAACTGATCCCTTTGCTTATTTGCGGTTCAACACGCCGATCACGCGCCGCCTCATGGCGAGTCGCTGTGGTACCGGCAGGTTGGAATCATCACGAACCGAACAATGGCTTGTAATTCGTCGGGTGTCACTTTGAACTACCCAACCGACTACCGACTGCCTACTGCAATGTTGTTTGAAGTCAGCAGGCTAATTAATGCCGCTCGCTTTTTTAAATGTCCATGGAGAGGTACTGTTATCGTCACCCCATTTGATAAATCGCACATCAGAATCCATACATTATGATAAGTTTTGAATCCGAATATCGTTTGCTTTTCTTGTGACAAGGTTTCTCTCACCTTTGCTATATTTTCAATCTTTATTGTTTCTTTTTGGAAAGGCGCAGGGCAAATAACGAGGTCTCCGCTCCTTATTAAAGCGAAAGGATTTTTTAAACAACCAAATAATATGACTTACGACATATCCGGCGAGGAAGAGGACAAACACAAACTCGAGTGGATCAGTAACATGTTTACCTTTTCCTGTTTTAATAAAAGACCATCCGGTCCAGATAAGAAACGTTATAAGAAATGCCAGCCAAGGTAATTCTCCTAGCGTCTCCGCGCGACTTCTATTTATCCTATCCATAGTGATTTAGCCTCAATCATGAACCGATCAACTTTATTATATTGGTAGACAATGCCGGCGATAACGCGCTGCCCGCGTAGCGGGCGTCGCTGATGATTGCCTGGTTCCAGCGGCGTTTCTCAGCCGCATTGTAAGGCAATTAGCGCGTTATCGCCGGCATTCCAGCGGCGCTTCCCAGCCGCAGGAACGAGTCTGTAGAAAAAGTCGTTTTGCGCAAGGCTCTCTCTACGATATATCGTCATGAATCTGTTCCGCCTGTTCGGATTATTGCTTTAGCGCGGTAATCGGCTGCATTATATCATCGTTTCTTGCCCGACTGCTTATCTTTTACTTCTCTTTGTTGTCCTTCGTCCTACTTACTACGCAAACCCCGGCCCGTATCGATGCACTTTGAGAAGATTGTGGACGGTGCAGTACAACATCCACTGGATATTGACCTTCTTTTTCCCTCGGAGGCTGAAGTGGTCCAGGCTGAGGTTGCTCCGGACATTGGCAAAGACGGGTTCGACCGTCGCCATCCTTCTACCGTAAATCAGCTTGCCTGCTATGGAATCGATCTTCTCCCGCATCTTCTGAGAAAAGGTCTCAGTATTGAGTTCTGTTTTTCCCGTGGCGTAGGCAACTTGCCGCGTTACGGTCTGAGCAGGGTTCTTCATGCATTGTGCGCGTAGTCCGCAGGGGATGCAGTTCGTCTTGCTGCCCATGAATTTGATGAACCGCTTTCCGTTGATCAGCACATTTCCGCCGTTCCGGTAGAGGCGTTTGCCGGCAGGACAGATGCAGAAATCTTTAGCCGGGCTGAACGTGAAGTCTTTTGGCTGGTAGATACTCTTTCTCCCGAGTCGCTTTGCCAGCTCTTTTTTGAACTTCTCCTTGAACCTGCCCGCTTCGGCAAACCGGGGATCGCGCTGCCGGAATTTATTGTCCGCCACGTATGCGTCGATGCCTTCTTCCATCAGATGCTGCATGTTCTTTTCCGAGTGAAAACCGCTGTCTGAAGTGAGCTGGGTCTTTTCGAAAATATCCTCTTCCTGGCCGATAGCCTTGAAGTTTTCCCGGGTCTTCAGAACCATGGGCTTGAGCAACCCCGGCTCCGGTTCGCCGAACGCCTCGGCGTGGACCACGACCTGATGTTTGCTGTCGACCATGGCGACCCCATTGTATCCCTGAATCACGCCGTGGGAAGTCTTCATCGCAGCGCTCTCATTATCGGTAACGTTGCTCTTTCTGGGTTTGCCGCTGCTGCCGGGTTTATCATCGTTGTCTTTGAGCCAGTTCTTGATTTTCTTTACCTTCTCCCGGAGGGTGTCGGCGTATTGCTCTTCCTTTTTTATAACTGCCTTGTTCACTTCGGTTTTGTCCATCTCCTGGTGTTTGGTGACGATCTGGGCGATGGCTTTTTCCATCTTCTCTTTTTTATGCGCCAGATCTTTCTTGGTTCCGCTCCATTCCCTTGAAGCGTTCGAAGGGAGCTTGCAGCCGTCCACGGCGAACATTTCCTTGCCGATCAGTCCCATTTCGTCGCAGATGAGCAGCACTTCGAGGAAGAGCTTGACGGTTTCCTGGTTCTGCGAGGAAATGAAATCGGCGATGGTGGTGAAGTGCGGCCGGGTGTCGGCGGAGAGGGCCATGAAGATGACGTTCTCGTTGCAGCAGTCCGCTATCTTCCGGCTGGAGGTGATTCCCTTGGAATAAGCGTAGAGGACGATCTTTAAGAGGACCCGGGGATCGTAGGCCGGAGCGCCGGTCTCTTCGTTCTTATAGCGCAGATCAAATATCGAAAGATCGATTTCGTTGTCGATGAGGTAGTGGAGCGTGTGTTCGAAGGTGCCGGGGAGAATTTGTTTGTCGAAACTGATGGGAATGAACTTGCCTTGCGAATAGTCGTAGTGTTTGTATTTCGCCATACGTCTCCCGTTATGAGGGGTTTTGATTAATGTTTACAGCCTTTGCATGGCGTTATTATAGCATGAAATGACTTTTCCTACAGCTTCAACGCCGCCGTGAGGGGCGCGTCTTTCAGCGACCCTCTCGACGGCGTCGTTAATTCGTAATGTCATCGTATAGGTATTATAGCGAACAGAACAAATGTGACTATCACCAACATAACGAGACCAACCACAAAGAAGAACATTCTGTTCGATATTTTTTTGTCTAGAGCAGTTCCTTGAAGCACGTCGGCGGGTGAACCAGTAAATCGAAATCGCCAATCGTTAAGTAGTTGTGCTAGTTTATCTGTTTCAATTTCGTAATTGGAATAAACGGCATCATGATAGCCAGATAGGAGTTTAGTGACTTTCTGTGAGGCTGAGACGTTTAAAGAGGTCGGTCTATAATTCCAAAATATCGCCTTTCTATTAAAAACTAGTGACCAACATGTCGTATATTGAGTCGTGATGCCGAATTGATCGATCTCATGCCAACGGCACAATCGGGTGCCTCTGAGGAAACCTTCCGATGTTAAAGTAATTGTATTTTTTCTCGTGAAATATTTATTGAATATCAAAGCAACAACGCACATAAACCATAAAAGCGCGAGGAATCCAAAATCAAACCAATTAAACCATACGTCCGGATGGTGTTCAGCTTTTAGAAAACGACGATACGCAAAAAAAGGTAAGACGACAAGGGCGATTATAAGGCCGAACTTGTTGTCCGATTTTGGTTTTATTATTAGATTTTGATCTTGGCTATCCATAAGAACGTCCTAAATAAAAAACCAGTGATTGTCTAGTTAGGGACCAAGTCGTAAAGAACGGATTTCCGTTCTTTACCAGTTTAGCAAAAGCAATGCCCGATACTTGTCAAGAATCATATGTACCTAGCAATTTGCTGACTATAAGGACATAGCACCGCCATATCCTGTATCCGCTCGTGGCCAACCCTGAGAGGCCAAAGCGTGACGAATCCTCAGCCCTTCTGCCCCGATGCGCCTTCCGATGCCACTGAGCTGCGGACAACCAGGTTCTCGAGCTTCGCGATCGCGCTGGTCTCGCCGAGCACGATGAGCGTGTCCTGCGCTTCGATCAGGCTGGCCGAGTCGGGGTTGAAAACCATCCTGCCGCTCAGCTTCTTGATGCCCACGATGATGACCCCGGTCTCGCGCCGGAAACCCGCGTCGAGCAGGTTCTTTCCTGCAAAGGGCGAGTTTTCGGGGATCAGGATCTCTTCCATCTGGAGATCGTAGTGGCCGCGGCCCGTTGCGATCTCGATGAAGTCCACCACATTGGGCTTTAAAATGGCCTGGGCCATGCGGGTGCCGCCGATCTTGTAGGGTGAAATGACCTTGTTGGCGCCTGCGCGCTGGAGCTTGAGCTCCGACCCCGGATCGCCGGAGCGCGCGAGGATGTACAGGTCGGCGTTGAGGCCCCGGGCGGTCAGCGTGATGTACACGTTCTCCGTGTCCGAGGTGACAACGGAGATAAGGCCTTTGGCGCGACCGATGCCTGCCTTCAGCAGCGTCTCGTCCTCGGTGGCATTGCCGCGCAGGAACGGAAACCCGTCTTCCTCCAGCTTTTCGAGCACCTCGGCTTTGCTTTCGATGACCACGAAGGGCAGCGCCTCCGCGGCGAATTCCCTGCAAATGAGCGAGCCGATCCTTCCGTAGCCGCAGATGATATAGTGGTCCCACAGGGACTCGATCTTCTTTTCCACTTTTTGCCTCCCGATGAAACGCTGGAACTGTCCTTCGAACATGATCTGGGCCAGTTTACTGACCGTGTAGCCCAGCGAACTCACGCCGAAGACGATGAGTATCACGGTAAAGATCTTCCCGGCATCGTCAAGGTCATGGACCTCTTTGAAGCCGATCGTGCCCAGGGTGATGACGGTCATGTACAAGGCGTCGAGAAAGCGCCAGCCTTCAATGACCATGTACCCTGCTGTCCCGAGGGACAGCAGCAGAAGTAGGATGAGAAGGGATATTTTGAGCTGTTTGACGGGATTCATATCGGTTTTGAAGGCTTATTGTAGCAGATTGCCCAACGGGTGCAAGATATTTCATCCCTACTGGATCAAACCGGCCACGTATTCCAGAGTAACTATTCAGCTCGGTTGCGGAGCTTTATCGCAACAAGAGCGCGAGTGCCGAGCAGCACCTGATATTCAAAGTGTCAAGGCGACGCGTCCGAAGGGGAAGCGACGCGAACGCCGACCATCATGGAACAACAACCCGTCCAAGCGCTCCTTGCGATAAAGCGGAGTAAATGAGCTGAATAGTTACATTCCAGAACGGCACAGGCATTGTGATTGACATCTGGAAAGAGGTTCTATAGGATATTCCATGTCATTCCAATGAGAATAATTTGAAGGACAAAAAAAGGATGCCGGCCATGAGAAACGATCCTCAATTACCCAAGATAACCCGACCAAAGGTTTCCGGTGTTTTACGGCGAGAGCGGCTCTTCAAACAACTCGATACGAGCCGGAGACAGCCGGTTATCTGGATAGCCGGTCCGGCCGGTTCGGGGAAGACCACTCTTGTTTCGAGTTATCTTGAGGCGCGCGGGCTGCCCTGCATGTGGTATCAAGTGGACGGCGGTGACTCGGATATAGCCGGCTTCTTTTATTACATGGGGCTGGCCGCAAAGAACGCGGCGCCGCGTTACCGGAAACCTTTTCCGATCCTCTCTCCGGAATACCTTCAGGGCCTGGATATCTTCGCCAGGAAATTTTTTGAAAACCTTTATGGAAGATTGAAACAACCTTGTGTCCTTGTCTTTGACAATTATCAGGAGCTTTCCGTTGATTCCCGGCTGCACGAGTTAATAAAGGAAGGCCTGTCGCTCCTTCCCGATCATATCAATGTAATAATAATAAGCCGGGCTGAACCTCTAAAACCTTTTACGCGCCTCCGGGCCAATAAGAAAATATCCTATCTCGGTTTCGGCGAACTCAGCTTCACTTTCGACGAAACAAAAACACTCATCCGGACAGGGAAGCGTAAAGCGGTCAGCGATAGGGATATGAAAAACCTTCACAAGAAAGTCGAGGGATGGGCCGCGGGACTGGTTCTCCTGCTCGAACGGTGGAAAACGGCCGACTTCAATATGGAAGCCCTGAATATAGTGAAAGAGGATGAGATATTCGATTATTTCGCAAATGAGATCTTTGAGAAGGCGGACGCGGATATCCGGAATTTTCTACTCAAAACCGCCTTCCTTCCGAAGATGGACGCTCACATGGCGGAGCATGTGTCAGGAGACCGGGAAGCAGGCCGGAAACTGGCCTATTTAAGCCGAAATCACTATTTCACGGAAATACGCTCCCTGGCGCTCCCTGTTTATCAATACCATTCGCTGTTCAGGGATTTTTTGATGACAAAGGCAAAGTCCTCTTTTCCGAGTGAGGACCTGGAAAAAATACAACTGGCTGCCGCTGAAATACTGGAACGATCGAACATGGTCGAGGATGCCGCGCTGCTGCTTATCGAATTGAAGAAGCATGAAGAACTTGTCCGCTTAATAACGAATAATGCGGCTGCTCTGTTGTCCCAGGGCCGGAACAGGACACTGGAAACATGGATCAGCTTTATTCCCCAAACGCAGACTGATGCCTCGCCCTGGCTTCTCTACTGGCTCGGCGCTTCCCGGCTTTCTTTCAACCTTCTTGACAGTCGTTCGTGTTTCGAGAGGGCCTTTGCGCAATTCAAGGTCCGGAATGATCCCGCGGGCCTTTACCTGTCCTGGGCGGGAGTGGTTACGACGTATATTTATGCATGGGGAGATTTCAGACCTCTGGACCGCTGGATTTCGGAGATGGAGGAGCTCCAGGTCCGGTATCCGGTATTCCCTTCGGTTCAGGTTGAAGCGCAGGCAGCAGCAGCTATGCTCAGCGCCCTCATGTTCAGGCGGCCGCAGCACCGGGACTTCTCGAAATGGCAGGACCAGGTAAGAGAGCTCATGCGGATGGTCCCGGATATGAATTACAAAGTGACGATCGGAAGTCTTCTCGCCATCAACTATGCAGCAGTGTCCGGGGATTTCGCCAAGGCCGAAGAGATCATTCATGAATTGCAGCCTGTTATAAACTCAGGGGCAATCCCGCCGCTCACCTTGATTACCTGGCATGCGATGCACGCGAGGTATTGCTGGTTGACCAGTTTGCACGACGATTGCCTCAAGGCCGTCAAGAACGGTATGGCTGTTGCCGAAATAAACTGCATTCATCTGATGGATTTCAGGGTGCTCGCGGAAGCGGCACTCAGTCATTTAACATCGCGTAATTATCCCGCTGCATCGGAATGCCTGAATAAACTCGCCGCCGTTCTCAACAGCTCCAGTTATATAGATGTCGCTCTCTACAATTACCTGCTGTACATTCAAGCTATACATCACAAAGACTTCCATCGGGCCGCGGATCATGCACGGGTTGCCGCGGACCTGGGCCGGAAGTCCGGGTATCTTCTTGCTGAAACAATATTTCAAACAGGGCTTGCGCTTTCTTTGATTGAAAAAAATGAACATGAGGAAGCCGCCGTTCATCTCACGGCTGCCAGGACCTCCGCTGTCGCAATGAACAGCCCCTATATTGAATTCATCTGTCTGATGTGCGAGGCCAGGTCCGCCTTTGATCAGGGCAGGGATGAAAGCGCTTTTACTTTGCTTCGCAAGGGGCTCGCGATCGGGAGGGGCCAACAAAAATTATTGAATATGTGTGTGTTCCCTCCCTATTTTCTTATCTGGATCTGCGAAAAGGCGCTCGAGGCCGGGATCGAGATCGAGTATGTGCGTGAACTTATTCGGAAGCGCAAGCTCGTTCCCTCTGATCGCTCAGCGGGGATCGAAGAGTGGCCGTGGCCGATAAGAATATATGCGTTCGGTAAATTTGAGATCATCAAAGAAGGCGGGCCTGTTCTCTTTTCAGGAAAAGTGCAGCAAAAGCCGTTGGCTTTGCTCAAGGTATTGATTGCCCTGGGAGGAAAGAACGTTCCCGAAGAGCAATTGACCGATATCCTGTGGCCCGACGCGGAAGGCGACCTCGCGCACAAGTCATTTGAGATCGCTCTGCATCGTTTGCGTATTTTAATGGGGAACGAAAAAGCAATCCGGCTTAGGGAGGGGCTCTTGAGCCTGGACCCGTCATACTGCTGGCTTGATGTCTGGGCTTTTGAACGGGCGTTTGAAGAGGCTAAAATCGCATCCCCTCCGATTGGAGCGCTTGCCGAGAAAGCCGTGAACATCTACCGTGGGCATTTTCTGTCCCATGATACCGATAAAGTAGGGACGGTTTCCAAACGGGACCACCTCCGGAACAAGTTTCTTCTCCTCATCACGAGATATTGCGAATACCTTGAAGCCGGGGGGGAATGGAACAAGGCCGTGCAGATTCTCCATAAGGGACTTGAAATAGACAATCTCGCCGAGCAATTGTATCAACATCTCATGATCTGCTATCATAAGCTTGGGCTGGAGTCGGAGGTCCTGAGAATGTATAACCAGTGCAGCTCCGTGCTGAATGAAACGCTCGGTATCAATCCGTCTTCGAAAACACAAACACTGAGAACCGAGATAATGAGGCATATGTAATAATCTTCAGGTCCATGATACTCGAATTCCCCTGTTTAATCCCTTTCCTTTCAACGTAATCCGATTTTTCTCCCGGTTCAAACCAATCCGTAAGCTATCCGTGGGTAATGCTTATTAAAATGAGCTGCATGAAAGTGCGCTCTTTGCCAATAAGAAAGGAGGAAACACGTAATCGGCGTAAGCGTCAGTAACCAGCTCCTGCCCGGCTTTTACTTTAATAAAAAGGAGAAACTACAATGAAGAGACTTTTGTCAATGTTCGCAACAATGGCGGTTCTCATGATGTTTCTGCTCTCGGCAGCGTATGCGGGAACAGGCGACGTCACCGTCACCTTTTGGGGGCAATCCGCTTTTAAGCTCGAATCCGGGGGGAAAACTATCTTGATAGATCCCTGGATCACCGAGAACTTCGCATGCGTGAAGTATTCTACATGCGCGACCAAGATAAAAGTAGATGACATTACCAAGGCGGATCTGATTTTAATAACCCATGATCACTTCGATCACGTGGGAGATACCCATGATGCCTTGGGAAACACTATTCACGCGGCAGACACGATAGCAATTGCAAAGCAAACCGGGGCAATTGTCGTGGCCGAATATGAAACCGCTCAAAAGCTTTTAGCTGAGGGCCTGCCCCCGGAAAACATCCTGAACAACGGTTATGGCAGAAGTATCGGCGGAGCGATCGACCTCGGAGTAATAGGCCTCAATGGATTTTCAATCGTTATGACTCCCGCCGTCGCCTCCGCGACTACGGGTGTGGCCACCGGACACATTATAACATTCCCGAGCGGAGCAACCATTTACCATGCCGGCGACACAGCTATTTTCGGCGATATGCAGATGTATGGAACTTTTTACCCGATAGATCTCGCTTTATTGCCGATTGGGGGCGCGTTCCAGATGGATGCCATGCAGGCTGCCCAAAGCTTAAAGCTGCTCAGGCCGAAAAAAGCAATACCCATGCATTATGCCACATTCCCGATGCTCGCTCCGAATGCCGATGAATTTGTCGCGCAGGCAAAAAAGGTGGCGCCCGAGGTGGAAATTATCGTTCTTCAACCCGGTGGAAGCTATATTCTTCAGCCAAAAGCGACTCAATAAGCAAGCCCCGGGCAGGAGCTTTGCTTTTAACCGCCCCCAGCCTCAAGATGTGCGCTGAACCCTGTTTTTTGTCCTGCTTTCATGCCGCAAAAGCACAAACCTGTCTTGACATCCTTTGGCCCCGGTGCTAGCCTTGAATCAAAAGAGACTATTAAAGTCTTCTTTATAACGGTTCAGGAAAACTGATACCAAAGGAGGACATCATGTACACCATTTTGGGAGCCACGGGAAATATAGGCAAAAAGATCGTCGAGACCCTTGTAGCGAAGGGAGAGAAAGTGCGCATGGTCGCGCGAGCAGCGGATCAGCTGCGGCCGCTCGTGGGGAAGAACGCTGAAGCCTTTGCCGGCGACATCCTCGACACGGGCTTTCTCACCCGTGCATTCACCGGAGCAGAAGCGGTTTTCACGCTGGTCCCGCCGAGCTACAAAGCTGAGAACTTCCTGTCCTATGCCGACAAGGTCGGGGAGAGCATTGCAAAAGCGTTGCAGGCTGCAAAGATCACCCAGGTGGTCAACCTGTCCAGCGTTGGGGGAGACCTGCCCTCCGGCACCGGACCGATCACGGGGCTCCATCGTCAGGAAGAACGGCTGAACCGGATCAAGGGGCTCAATGTCCTGCACCTGCGTGCGGCCTACTTCATGGAGAACCTGCTCGGGGGAATCGAACTGATCAGAACAAAGGGCATCAACGGCAGCGCGGTCCGGGGCGACCTCAGGATGCCGATGATCGCCACCAGGGATATAGCGGCATTCGCTGCGGAACGTCTTATGAAACGCACCCATGCCGGCGCGTCGGTAGTCTACCTGCTCGGCCCGCGCGACCTTACGTTGACCGAAGCGACAACGACCGTGGGCATCAAGATCGGCCTGCCCGATCTAACGTACGTTGCGTTCCCGTATGCTGATGCGGAGAAAGGGCTCATTGCAGCAGGGCTTTCGCCTGATATGAGCAGACTGTATGTCGAGATGAGCCGGGCGTTTAATGAAGGGCGCATTTCCGTGAAACGGGAGAACGGAATCTCCACGCCCACCACTCTTGATGAATTCTGCGCCACGGTCTTTGTCCCGGCCTATGCACAGAAGAAAGCGGCTTGATTCAAGTCGGGTGGTCTCGGAGAAGACGCATATCAGGTCCTCCTCCGGTCGATCACATAGCAGCTCTCCGGAGATTTTTTCGCGACCTTTTTGAGTTCTGCCGCGACCTCCACCACTTTTGCCGCATGTTGCATCAGCGGGTTGTCCGTGGGAACGACGGCGATGGAGATACCGAGTAGCGGGGTCTCTTGCACAACGCCCTTCCGGTCCTTTGCCAGGTAGTGTCCCCGGGCCTTGTCCTCGTCGCCGAACAAATCGGACACGATGATGTTGAAGCTGGCGATGATGGTCTTGCACACCTGCTCCACGATCTCCAGGGGTACGATAAAAACGAAATCGTCTCCGCCGATATGCCCGACGAACCCGCCTTCCTTCGTCTCCTTCACCGTGTTCGACATGATCCTGCCGACCATGCGAAGCACCTCGTCGCCGCGTGAAAAACCGTAGGTGTCGTTATAGGGTTTGAAATTATTGATATCGATATAGCAAACGGCCAAAGGTTTGCCGAGCGCGCGTTCAATGGCCTGCTGGATCGAGGTGTTGCCCGGCAGCTTGGTGAGCGGGTTGTTGTCGAAAACCCGTTTGATCCGTTGCAGCGAAAGCTGGATGCGGCTGAAGAGCTCGGGATAGCGGACCGGATGCGATACAAAATCATCAAGGGGGAATTCGTCCCATTCGATTTCCGAGGCCGCGCCTTCGCTGATCAGGCCGATCACGGGGATGGTGCTGAAATAGCTGTCCTGCTTCAGCTCTTTCAGGACCGTGTGAAACTGCGGGTTCGGCGTCGCAAGATCGATGATCACGAGGTCCGGCGGGTCGGAGTAAATGAACCCGAGCACCTGGGACGGTTCGGGCAGGGACACAACCTGGTAGTCCTTGCTCTGCAGGCGCAGCTCAAGGTGCAGGTGTAGCTGCTGGTCCCCGGAGAGGAGCGCGATCCTACGCTTTAGGTTCATTGTTCGACTGGATCTCGAGGCTGAAGTTCCTGACCTCGACCAGTTTGTCCTCCACCTCTTCAACGATCGAGGCCAGGAGTTCTGCGTTGAGACCAAGCTTCTTCCATGCCACCGGCTGGATCTGGGGGACCAGGTCG
>Ga0334722_10005303_pt1 | contig 13059 bp, 6 predicted proteins | sample C3_bottom_MG_FD_207210 | JGI IMG/M metagenome (GOLD analysis project Ga0334722, IMG submission 207210) | Sediment microbial communities from Yellowstone Lake, YNP, Wyoming, USA - C3_bottom | ecosystem: Environmental > Aquatic > Freshwater > Lake > Sediment | place: USA: Wyoming | collected...
GGCAGTTATCATAGAACAGGTGGAAAAGGGCAGCAACATCCTGCACGTACCGGGCCAGCATGTGCGGCGTGCGTAATGCCGCCGCGGTGGCCACTTCGTCCGGCAGGTCCGCCAGGCGCCGGATGAGCGAAAGCTCGTGTGGGTCGGTGAGCACGCGGAAATCCACCGGTGTGCTGGCGTCCCACGGCGTGCCTTCGGCCTCGGCCTGGCGGAGGATGCTGCAGATGCGGGCATGGGCGTACTGCACGTAGTACACGGGGTTGTCCTGGCTGTGCGAGGCCGCCAGCGTGAGGTCGAAATCGAGCGGCTGGTCCGGCGCCCGCATGACGAAAAAGAAGCGCGCCGCGTCCACACCGACTTCTTCGACCAGTTCGTCGAGCGTGACGATGTCCCCGTGCCGCTTGGAATGACGCACCAGCTCGCCCGCGCGGAAAAGCCGGACCAGCCCGTGGATGATGATCTCAAGCCTTTCCGGCTGGAACCCGAGGGCGGCCATGGCGGCCTTGAGGCGGCCCACATAACCGTGGTGGTCCGGCCCCAGGATGTCAATCAGAATGTCAAAGCCGCGGTTGAACTTGTCGCGGTGGTAGGCGATGTCGGGCAAAAAGTAGGTGTACGTGCCGTCCGATTTCACCACCACGCGGTCCTTGTCATCCCCGAGGTCGGTGGTCGCAAGCCACGTCGCCCCTTCGTTCTCGTACAGCCGCTTTCGCGACCGCAGTATCGCCATGGTCTCTTCCAATGCTCCGGAGGAGCGCAGGTGGCGCTCCGACACCCAGTGGTCGAAGTGTACCCGGTAGCGCTCGAGCTCTTCCCGCTGCCGGCGGACCATCTCGGTGATGGCGGCCGTCTCGAAATAGCGTATCCGCTCCTCCGGCTCCAAAGCCCGCAGGGTGTTGCCCTCGCGGGCCATGAACTCGGCCGCCAAGTCTACCACGTACTCGCCCTGGTAACCGTCCTCCGGGAAGGTCACGCGCTCGCCCGCGAGCTCCCGGAACCTCGCCTCCACGGAGCGGGCAAACGCGTTCACCTGGGCGCCGGCGTCGTTGATGTAGTATTCGCGCTCGACCGTGTAACCGGCTGCCTGCATGATGTTGGCCAGGCTGTCGCCGATGGCGCCTGCCCGCGCCTGCACGACCGTCATGGGGCCGACCGGGTTGGCGGAGACAAACTCCAAAAGTACACGCTTTTTTTGCCCGCTGCCGGACCGCCCGTAAGCCGGCCCTTCCAGAAGGACCGCCTGCAAGGCCTCCCACAGCCAGTCCTTTTTGAGGCGGAAATTCAAAAACCCGGCCCCCGCGACCTCTACACTTGCGATGTAGGTTCCCTCCGGATGGAGGTGGCTGGCAATTGCCCGCGCGATGGCCGAGGGCGGCTGCCGGCACGCCTTGGCCATGAGCATCGCCTGGCTGGAGGCAAAGTCGCCGTGCTCAGGATGGTTCGGCACCTCGACCGGGATGTTCTCCAAGGCCAAAAGCCCGGCCGCCGCCGGGGGTGGCGGGTTGATCTCGCCGGCCGCCACCGCCTCGGTGATCGCCGTGGCAATGGCAGTGGCAATCTGTTTTTTTACCTTGCCTACCGTACTCATGTGTCATCACCGTTCCGTATCGTCGCGGCGAAAGGGGGCAAAAAGGCACACGAGCTCTCGCACGATGCGGGCAGCCACGATGGCGGTCCGGCCCGTGGGATCGTAGGCGGGGGCCACCTCCACTACGTCCGCCCCGGCTATGCGCACACCCATTCGCCGGACGGCAGCCAATCCCTGCCAGATCTCGTACGCTCTTGCCCCGCCCGGCTCGGGCACGCCGGTGCCGGGTGCCTCCGACGGGTCCACCACGTCGATGTCGATGCTCACGTACACCGGACGCCCGGCCACAAGCGGCAAGGCCGCGGCCAGGGCCGCCGTGAAGCCCGGATACAGCCGGGGCCAGCCGTCTTCGCCCTCACCGGCGTCCGCCGCGGCGGCCGGCTCGACCGGGAAAAAGCCGCCGCTGTGGCGGGCATACGCCCATTCCTCCGGTACCCACGAGCGGATTCCTACCTGCACCAAATTCTCCCGTCCCACGACCTCGCTCACGCGCCGCATCACGGTGGCGTGCGACAGCTCCATGCCGCCGAACGTGTCGCGAAGATCGGCGTGGGCATCGAAGTGCAGCACCATGAGCCCGGCCACCTGCTCCGCCACGGCCTGCACCGCCGGCAGCGTGGCCAAGTGCTCGCCACCCAGAAGAAGTGGTATGCCACCGGCCGCCAGGATGGTCCTGGCCGCCCGGCGGATCTCGCCCAGGGATTCCACCAGGCGCCCTGGTACCACCGCCAGATCGCCGAAGTCCGCGAACGCAAGCCCGGTGAGCGACCGGCGGGCCAGCGGGCTGAACTCTTCGAGCCCTACCGAGGATTCCCTGATCGCCCCCGGGCCAAACCTGGTACCCGGGCGGAATGAAGTGGTATCGTCCAGACCCACGCCGTAAAGCACGAACGCGCCCGGCTCGAACTCGCCGCTGCCCAAGAAGCCCGTTTGAAACGTGAACGGTCCGGGCCAGCCCGGATGGCCGGCCGCGTGCCGGCGAAAAACGCCGGCTGGCCCGTGAATATCATCATTGTTCATATCGTTGGCACCACGCTGATGACCAATCGGACTGGCATGATCATAACCCGGAAACCGGCCAAGGAGTGATATGCCATGCCCGCGGGCACAATACTCGTGAATTATAGCAAAATCCCCGCTCGCAGAACACGCCGCGTGGCCCTACGCCGCCCGCGGTGGCATAATTGACCATGGCAATGCCACCTATATAATTGTCGGGTAGAGCGCTCCCGCACCCGCGGGGCTTTGTTGTCTGGGAGGTGTACACAATGGCCAAGGTAGTGGGAATCGATCTCGGCACCACCAACTCCGTCATTGCGGTGATGGAAGCCGGCAATCCCACCGTGATCATCAACGCCGAAGGTAGCCGGCTCACACCGTCCGTGGTCGGCTTCACCAAAGACGGAGAACGCCTGGTGGGTCAGCTGGCCCGCCGCCAGGCCGTTCTCAATCCTGATAACACCGTCTATTCCATCAAACGTTTCATGGGTCGGCGCTACAGCGAGGTCACGGAGGAGCGCCTGCGGGTGCCCTACCAGGTCCGCGAAGGGCCCAACGAAAGCGTGCGGGTGTTTTTGCCCAATGCCAAAAAGGAGTTCACGCCCGAGGAGATCTCGGCCATGATCCTGCAGAAGATGAAAAACGACGCCGAGAAATACCTGGGCGAGCCCATCACCAAAGCGGTCATCACGGTGCCCGCCTACTTCAACGACTCGCAGCGGCAGGCCACCAAGGATGCCGGCCGCATCGCTGGGCTTGAGGTCCTGCGGATCATCAACGAGCCCACGGCGGCCGCGCTTGCCTACGGGCTCGACAAGAAGACCAACGAAACCATCCTCGTCTGGGACCTGGGCGGCGGCACCTTCGACGTCTCCATCCTCGAGGTGGGCGAAGGCGTCTTCGAGGTGAAGGCCACGGCCGGCGACACCCACCTGGGCGGCGACGACTACGACCAGCGCATCGTGCAGTGGCTGGCGGACCAGTTCCAGCGCGAACAGGGCATCGATCTTCGCAAAGACCGGCAGGCCTTGCAGCGCCTCATCGAGGCGGCGGAAAAGGCCAAGGTGGAACTTTCTTCCGTCTCGGAGACCACCATCAGCCTGCCGTTTATCACGGCGGACCAGAACGGCCCCAAGCACCTGGAGATGCGCCTTACCCGGGCCAAGTTCGAGGAGCTCACGCAGGATCTGACCGAACGCTGCGTCGCCCCGTTCCGCCAGGCCCTCAACGACGCCAAGCTCACGGTGGACGATCTGGACGAGGTCATCCTCGTGGGCGGCTCTACGCGCATGCCGGTGATCCAGGAACTGGTGCGAAAGCTCACCGGCAAGGAACCGCACCGGGGCGTCAACCCGGACGAGGTCGTGGCCGTGGGGGCAGCCATCCAGGCCGGTGTACTGGCCGGCGAGGTCAAGGATATCGTCCTTTTGGACGTCACGCCGCTGTCACTCGGCATCGAGACGCTCGGCGGCGTCACCACCAGGCTTGTCGAGCGGAACACCACCATCCCCACCCGCCGCAGCGAAATCTTCACCACCGCGGCCGACGGGCAGACGAGCGTGGAGATCCACGTCGTCCAGGGCGAGCGCGAGTTCGCGGCTGATAACCGCACCCTGGCCCGCTTCCGGCTCGACGGCATCCCGCCGGCACCGCGCGGAGTGCCGCAGATCGAAGTCACGTTTGACATCGACGCCAACGGTATCCTCAATGTGACCGCCAAGGACAAGGGCACCGGCCGCGAGCAGCGGGTGACTGTCACCGCCTCCACCACGCTCACCAAAGAAGAGGTGAACCGCATGGTGGAGGAGGCCCGGCGGGCGGAAAAAGAAGACAAAGAGCGGCGCGAACTTGTAGACCTCCGCAACAACGCGGATTCGCTCATATACAATACCGAAAAGGTTTTGCGGGATCTCGGGGACCGGGTTCCGTCCGCGGACAAACAGGCCGTGGAGCGGGCTTTGTCGGAACTGCGGGAGGTCAAGGATTCCAACGACAAAGAAAAAATCCGTGCCGCCATCGATCGTCTCAACCAGGCGTCGCTCAAGATCGGGGAAGCCATGTACCGCAACCCCGGCGAGGCCACACCGGGTGCGGCTGGCGGGGCTACGGGCGCCGCCGACAACGAGCGGGCGGCCCGCGGCCAGGACGATGTGATCGACGCCGACTACCGGACGCCGGACGACCAAAAGTCCTAGAGATACGGAGTGATGGTGATGCCGTCTCAGGACGATCTGCCCGACCCCCAACCGGTTGCGCCGGAGCCGGACCAGGCTCTGCCGGACGGTGCCGACCTCGTAAAGGCCTTGCAGGAAGCTCGGGAAGCCCAGGCCCAGGCCGAGAAAGCCCGGCAGGAGGCCGAAGCCAAAGCCCAGGAAAACTGGGACCTTTTCTTGCGCGCCCGGGCGGACCTGGACAACTATCGCAAGCGCATGGAACGCGATCTGGCTACGCTCGTGCAGCGCGGCAAGCGCGACCTGTTGTTCAGTCTTCTGGACGTGCTCGACAACTTCGAACGTGCCCTGGCGGCCGCCGGCAAGGCGGCCCGCCAGGATGAAGCTTCCGAGGCCTCGCCAAGCGAATCTTCGTTGCTCGACGGATTCCGGATCATCTTCCGCCAGATCGAAGGGGTGCTGGCCCGCCACGGGGTGGAGCGCATGCAGGTGGTCGGCCAGCCCTTCGATCCGTCCCGGCACGAAGCCGTGGCTGTGTGGGACGTCCCTGGCCTGGAAGCCGAAAAAGTCACCGACGAAGTGCGTGCCGGCTATACCATCGACGGCGAGGTATTGCGGGCTGCCCAGGTGCGGGTGGGCCGGCCGGCGCCGCCTTCCGACCCGCCGTCTTCCCAGTAGCACACTGGAGGCCATACACCGGTGGAGTTTAAAGACTACTACGCTATCCTTGGTGTTCCTAAAAATGCCTCCGAGAAAGAAATCAAGGCGGCTTTCAAGCGGTTGGCGCGGAAATACCATCCGGACATGAACCCGGGCAACCGCGAGGCGGAAGAAAAGTTCAAGGAGATCAACGAGGCTTATCAAGTTTTAACAAACCCGGAGGCCAGGCGGCGCTATGATTCCCTTGGTCCCAACTGGCAGGAGAATGCCAGGACCGGCACCGGACCGGGCACTTTCACCTGGACTTATACCGGGCCCGGTGGCGAGGACATCGGCGGGTTTAGCGAGTTTTTCCGGACGGTATTCGGCGACATGGGCGTGCCCGGGATGCCCGACCTGGAAGACATTCTGGGGCCCCGCGGCCGCCGCCGGATGCGCCGGACTGCCCCGGAATACGTTTTACGCATCAGCCTTGAGGAGGCGTATACAGGAACCGTCAAGCACGTACAGGTAAACATGCCGGACGAGACGGGCAGGGCGATTGCGAAGCGGCTGGATATCAATGTTCCCAGGGGGGTGTTGCCTGGCCAGCGCCTCCGCGTGGCAGGGGCAGGACCGGGCGGGAGCGATGTCTACTTCCGCATAGAATTTGCACCGCACCCGCAGCTGCAAGTCGACGGCCGTAACATTCTGTACGAAGCCACGGTGCCCCTGACCACCTGTGTGCTGGGTGGCGAAATTGAGGTGCCGAGCCTCCGGGGAACCACGATCGTCAAAGTGCCGCCTGGCACGCAGTGCGGGCAAACCTTGCGGCTACGCGGTTTGGGCCTGCCAGGCCGTGCGGGAGAGGGTGACGGGGACGAACTGGTCCGCGTGCGGGTGGCCATACCCACCAATTTAACCCCCACCCAGCGCCAGCTGTACGAAAAACTGCGCGACGCCCGCTAAGGCACATTCTTCCGGCAATGCCACGATTACAACATAGCCGCGCGGTCCCAAACTAAGTAATGCCGCGCCGCTGCATAAAAAGCGCCGGCCGGTCGCCCGGTGCGCGTTCTGGAGGACAATAACATGACTTTGCCTCAGGAAATTTATCTGGCAGCGTTGGCCATCTATACGATACTCTTCCTCATGTTCGCCCGGTTCTTCTGGTGGAAACACGAGGCGGAGCGGTTGTACTGGCATCGCCGTCCGAAACTCGATCTCGATGACCTCCAGCGGCAGGCCGCCGCTCAGGGCCGTGAGTTGCCGTTCATATCCATCCTGGTGCCGGCCCGCGAGGAAGCGGACGTCATCGCCCGTACCATCGACCACATGCGTACCCTCACCTATCCGTCCGATCGTTACGAGCTTTTGGTGGTCACGGACGAAAAAGAGCTCAGGGCCCGGGACAGGCAAAAACCGGGTGTAATCCAAAAGACCAGGCGGCTTGTGTCCGCGGGGATAAAAAGACAGCTCCGCAGCCAGGGATTGCCCTCTCCAAGCTGGTGGCAGGCCGCCGGCACAAATTCAGCGAAGACGCCCGTTTCGCTTATGCCCATGTCCCACGTGCCGGACTCCCAGATCCAGCTGGCCTGGTTTTCGGCCCCGGTGGCGGCGGTGGCCGCCACGCCCGTAAGCCCGCGACGGGCGTGGCCGGTCGGCGGCTCCTATGCTGTGGCCATGCCGGCGGCGGATGCGGCCGAGGAACCGGCTCCGGCACCGGCCGTGCGCCGGCTTCTCACGCTGGTGCGGCCCGGCCACCAGTCGGTCCCCGAAGATGTACGTACGCTGGCCGTGGGAGTCCTGGCCCACTTGGCCCTGGCCGACCTTCCGAATACGCTTGGGTCTCTGGACGACACGCTGCCGTGGAGTGAGCTTCTGGCCGTCCCGCCGGTCATCCGCGAAAACACCCTCCGCGAGGTCAGTCTGGCCATTCTCAAGCACAACGGCCGGGTAGCGCCGCAGCGCCTCGTCCGCATCGTGCGCCAAGGCCATCTGGAGGTCACACCCGAAAAAGCCCAGCGGCTTTATCCGCTGTACGTGAGCCTGGCCTTGCCAGTGGTGGGAGGATACTACCTACTGACAGAGGAGCAAAGTGCCCAAACCCTGGCCACGGTGATGACCCGCACGGCGCGGGCGTTCGACCCCCTCACCCGACATATCCTCCAGGCCATGACGGACAACATGCTCCAGCGCCTTGTGGACCGCCTGCAGGGGCTCGTGAGCCGGCGGAAGCTCGTGCCGCTTTTGCAGGAACTTTTCGAGCGGTGTTTCCCCACCACCCAGGACGTGGTGGAATTCATGCTCGAAAAGTGGCATAACCGGCCGGGCATGCCTGTCCTCAAGCACGTCATGGTGCCGCCCAACTTCGACGGTGCTTATCCGGGGGAGCTCGTGGACCACGAGGTGCCGTCCACCAAGGGGCGGGCCCTCAACTACGGCCTTTCGTTTATCGACCCGCGGTCGGAGTTGCTCGCATTTTACGACGCGGAAAGCCGACCCGACCGCAACGTGCTGATGTACGTGGCGTGGCGGCGCCTGCGGGACGGGCCAAGGGCCAATCTTTTCCAGGGACCGGTGTTCCAGCTCAGAAACTTTTACGATATGTCGGCCTTCTGCAAAGTGGCTTCCCTTTACCAGGCGGTTACCCATGACTGGTATTTGCCTAGCCTGTTCAAACGCATACCTTTCGTGGGAGGCACGAACCTGGTTATTGACCGCGATCTATTGCTCTCCATCGGCGGGTATGACCACAAGATCCTCACCGAAGACCTGGAACTGGGCACGCGCGCGTACCTGGCTGCCGGTGCCTGGCCGGAGTACCTGCCGTATCCGTCGAGTGAACAGACACCGCCCACGATCAAGGGCTTTTTCCGCCAACGGCTCCGCTGGGGAAGCGGCCACCTGCAGGTCACCGACAAGATCCGGGCAGACAAGACCCTCCCCCAAGACCGCCGCCGCTACTTGTTACGGCAACTCGTGCTGAAAGGCCAGTTCGAGTGGGTGCTTTACCAGCTGGCCACGTTTATACCGCCAACCATTCTCATTCTTTACGCCGAGGGATTGGTCGACACGAGCATTGTGCCTGCCTATGTGGGCTGGATATTGAACGTCTGGAGCCTTGTATATTTCAGCTTTACGTTTTACATCTATTTCCGCTACCGGCCTTACATGGACTCGTCCGGTCGCCCCTCTTCCCTGGGCGGGCGGGTGCTGGTAGCGGCCCAACTTCTGGTGCTGCCTCTGGCCGCCTTCCTGTTCCCGGTGCCGTATACCACTGCCCTTTATCGGTACAAGACAGGACGCGCACCTTCGGTGTGGGTAAAGACGCCGCGCACGAAGGAATAGCTACCGCACGAAGCTTACGCTACCGTCACGCGGTTGCGCCCGGCCCGCTTGGACGCATACAGGGCGTGGTCGACCTGCAAAAGTAGCTCTTCCATGTTTTTGGCGTGTAGCGGGTACGTGGCCACCCCCATGCTTACGGTGGTACGTACCCGCTGGCCGTCGGCCACAAGCGGCGTGTGCATGATGTCCTGCCGTAGCCTTTCCGCCAAGGCCAAGGCTCCCTCTTGGTCGGTTTCCGGCAGGATCACAAAGAACTCGTCACCGGCGTACCGCACTGCCCAGTCGGTCTTGCGAATTACCCGTTGGATCGCCCGGGCCAACGCCACCAGGTGCTCGTTGCCGGCGTCGTGTCCGTAACGGTCGTTGACATATTTGAGGCTGTCCGAGTCCATCATGACTACGGACAGCGGGTGGCCGTACCTCGCCGCCCGGTCGATTTCCCGCGGCAGTTGTTCCTGCAGGTACCGGTAGTTCCAAAGGCCAGTGAGCTGGTCGGTCAGCGAGAGCTGGCGGGTGGTCTCTACCAGCCGGGCGTTTTCCAGGGCTACCGCCGCCTGGGCAGCCAAAAGGCTTAGAATCTCCTGGTCTTCCTCGGTGTAGGCGTATGGCTCATAGCTCTGCGCCGAGATCGCGCCCAGCACTTTCCCCTCGCGGATCATAGGCACCACCAGTATCGAACGCGTGCTGTCGCCAGGATCCCCCAGAAGGTAGCCCGGGACCCGGTCGACGTCTTCAGTAATGAGAATGGCCCGTTTTTCCTTGATAGCGATACTGGCCGGGCCAGCGCTGAGTGGATAGGTCTGCGGCGGATACTCCCGGCCTTTGTCCACGAGAAATCGCATCTCCACCATGGCGGTCTCCGGATGCCACAGAGCAATGAAAAATGCCCCCGTATCCATGATGCCGGACACCTGTTCGTAAATCTTGCGGAAAAGCTCGTCCACTTGAATGGTAGCTGCCAGCACCTGTCCGATCTCATGCAAGCTCCGCAGCCGTTCCGCCCGGCGGGTAGCGTTTTGGAAGTTCTGGGCATTGGCCAGGGCCACCCCGGCCATCTCCGCCAGCTCTTCCACCAGAGCCTTTTCTTCCGGCCCGATGGTGCGGCCCGCTTGTTTAAAATTTAACCCCAGGATACCAAAGACTTGGCCGTGTGACCGGATGGGCGTGTAGATGGCCGCCCGTACCCCGGCCTGACGGAAGTACTCGGTCGCCCGCTCGTCGTGCTGGTAGTCGTTGGTGAAGACCGTCTGGCCTGTAGTCAGCACCCGCCCGCTTATGCCGACGTCAGGTTCCACCACTTCACCGACACTGGTCTCTGGCATGTTGTGCACGAAGCGTACGTGGAATCTCGGGCCTTCCCGCGTCGCCAGCATGCCCTGGTCCGCTTCCAGCACCTCGTCCGCTCCCGCCAGTATCCGTTCCAAGACCCGGTTTGGATCCGTCTCCGAAGCCACCGCTCTTGTCAGCCTGGCGATGGCCTCCGCATGCTTTTGCCGTTCGGACGCGTGCTCCTTTTCGGCCTCGAGCTGGCTACCCCAGGATATGCTCCGCTCGCCGAACCAGCCCGCCAGTATCGTCACGACCACCAGCAGGCTCGCCCGCAGGATGTAAAGCCCGACTGCCGCGGTGGTAGTAAGATCACTCAAGGCTGCCACGGTGAATAATGCGAGGTCCGCAAACCCGGTGACCGCCGCCAGCTTCATGCCGGCATATACGGATGCCGCGACCACCTGCACGAAATAGACCAGGTAGATGTCACTGACAAGGCCGCCCGTACGGGCAATAATGATGCCTAAAGCAGCACTGTCAATAGCAGTAAGCCCCACATGCACCGCCGCCATGGACACCTTGCGGGGCCACAGGATCGGCAAGAGATACGCCACCACATAGACAATCGAAAGGGGTAGCATGACAGGAAGGATATTGCGCCAGTAAAAAAGACCGTAAATCCAGCCGCCCGAAAGTAAATACAGTCTGCTCACAGGCAACACATGCAGAAGCTGCCTCCGGCGGCCTGCCTCTGACTGTTCTCCGGAAACCCCACGGCCCATCATTCCACAGCTTCCGTCCTCTCCAGGGGTACTGGCACCCTGAGCGGCCTACCCCGATGTGTTGTCGGAAATACCAGGGGATCACCAAAGGGGAACCAGGAGAAAAAACACCACGAGGAGCGTACGAAACCAAACCATCGGGAGTTTTCTGGACAATAATCATACACCCGGCCGGGCCTTGGAAAAAATAGCACCATGAAAAATCCCGTCTGGCACCGTCTTCACAAGCTCGTAGCCAGTCTTATTGCCACCGTGCTGGTGGCGTTTTTTGCCCTCTGGCTGGCTGTGCGGCTCATGCCCCTTCCTACCCCGCCCTCGCGCGAAGCCTCCGTCATCTACGACGCCGCCGGCCGGGAAGTCACCCGGCTTTTTACCGAAAACCGTGTCGATATCCCGTTGAGCGAAATCCCGCTGTACCTCCAGGAGGCCGTAGTGGCCACAGAAGACACCCGCTTCTGGGAACACCACGGCCTTGACCCCGTCGGCATCGCCCGGGCCCTGTGGCGTGACCTTTTGGCCCGCCGCATCGTGGAAGGTGGCAGTACCATCACCCAGCAGCTGGCCCGCGGTCTGTACCTGACCCAGAAACGCACGTGGCGTCGTAAGCTTCTGGAAGTGCCCTTCACCCTGAAGCTCGAAATGACCTACACCAAAAGCCAAATACTTGCCATGTACCTTAACCAGATTTATCTCGGTGAAGGAGCCTACGGGGTGGAGGTAGCTGCTGAAACCTATTTCGGCAAGCACGCGTACGAGCTGAACCTGGCCGAGTGTGCCCTGATCGCGGGCCTCGCACGATCACCAGAGGTCTATTCCCCGTTCAATGACATAAACCTGGCCAAGCAACGGCGGTCGGTCGTGCTTGAGCGGATGGCCGACGCCGGCTACATCACGCCCTCCGAAAAGGCTTCGGCGGATGCGGCGCCGATTGTCCTGGCGCCCCGGCCGCCCCGGCAGTATGCCTTCGGCTATTTTGTCGATTATGTCCTCGCCCAGATCAGATCGGCGCTGCCCGACGTGGCCAAGAACATTTACGTGGGCGGTTACCGGATTTACACCACCCTGGACGTGCAGATGCAACAAGAGGCCGACGGCGCCGTGAAGGCGGTGCTCGGGACGGGCACACCGGACGCCCGCGGCGTCTTGCAGCCGGAGGCAGCCCTGGTAGCGATCGATCCGGCTACGGGGTACATCAAGGCCATGGTCGGAGGCCTTGACTACAAAAGCACCCAGCTGAACCGGGCCGTCGCCACGCGCCGCCAGCCGGGGTCGGCCTTCAAACCTTTTCTGTATACGGCGGTAATCGATGCCGGCATCCCACCCACCGCCATGCAGGAATGCGAGCCGGTTTCGTTTCCGGGCCCGACCCCAGACTCCCCGCCCTACCAGCCGGAAGACTACGGCAACAAGCCTCCGGGCCAGAATTTCCACTGGCAGCCGTTCATGATCCGGCGTGCGATCGCGGAATCCGATAACATCACCGCCGTCAAGTGGATGGCGGCCATCGGACCGGACACGGTCATCCGGTATGCACAGCTGATGGGCATCGAATCGCCGCTGGCCCGCGACATCCCGTTGGCACTCGGCGACTCCGCCGTGACCCCCCTCGAGATGGCCCGCGCCTACGCCACCCTGGCCAACCTCGGCCGCCGCGTCACGCCCATTGCCCTTTTGCGCGTCGAAGACAGTACCGGCGAGGTGCTTTTGCAGAATAACCCGGTGCCGCCCGTGCCCGTGCTTGACCCGCGGGTAGCGTACATCATGGTGGACCTGATGAAAAGCGTCCTGGACTACGGCACGGGCTCCGCCCACAACCTCGGGCGGCCGGCCGCCGCCAAGACTGGCTCCACCAATAACCTCACGGACGCATGGTTTGTGGGGTTCACGCCGGACCTGGTCACGGCTGTGTGGGTGGGAAACGACAATCCTGCCATCCCCGTGGGACACACCGGCACCGGCATCGCCGGGCCGATCTGGGAAGCATTCATGCGCTCGGCCCTGGCCAGCTTACCGCCACGCGATTGGGACATGCCCTCCGGCGTCGTACGCCTAACCGTGTCCAGTGTGGACGGGCTTCTGCCCAACCCCAATTCGCCCGTCATGACCGAGGTGTTCCTGACCGGAACCGAGCCGACGGCCGTAAGCCCTATCCTCGTATGGCCGTGGGCCGCCACCGCCGGGACCGGGCCCCTGCCCCCGGCCGAGGCCGCGGGTGCCCCACCCCTGCCCCCGGTTGGGCCGCCGATCCCCATGCCGCAGC
>Ga0334722_10005304_pt1 | contig 13058 bp, 18 predicted proteins | sample C3_bottom_MG_FD_207210 | JGI IMG/M metagenome (GOLD analysis project Ga0334722, IMG submission 207210) | Sediment microbial communities from Yellowstone Lake, YNP, Wyoming, USA - C3_bottom | ecosystem: Environmental > Aquatic > Freshwater > Lake > Sediment | place: USA: Wyoming | collected...
CGAGGTACTCGGGGGGAGGGGCGGATGATCCGGGTGGTCCCCTGCCTCGACGTGAACCGAGGCCGGGTCGTGAAGGGCGTCAAGTTCGTGGGGTTGCGCGACGCCGGCGACCCGGTCGAGCTGGCCGCCCGGTACGACGCGGAGGGCGCGGACGAGCTGGTGTTCCTCGACATCACCGCAAGCCACGAGCAGCGCGCGACCATCGTCGAGCTCGCCCGGCACACCGCGGAGGAGGTGTTCATTCCGTTCACGATCGGCGGGGGGCTGCGCACGGAGGAGGACGTGCGGGAGGTGCTCGCCGCGGGCGCGGACAAGGTCTCGATCAACTCGGCGGCCGTGCGCGACCCGGCGCTGATCGAGCGGTGCGCGAACCGGTTCGGGTCGCAGTGCATCGTCGTCGCGATCGACGCGAAGCGCCGCGAGGACGGCGACGGCTGGGAGGTGTACCTCAACGGCGGCCGGCTGCCGACCGGGATCGAGGCGGTGGCATGGGCGCGAGAGGCCGCCGAACGGGGAGCGGGGGAGCTCCTGGTGACCAGCATGGACCGCGACGGCACGAAGGACGGTTTCGACTGCGACCTGCTCGCGGCGATCGACGCGGCGGTGCGGGTGCCGCTGATCGCCTCCGGCGGCGCCGGGACGCTCGACCACTTCGCGGAGGCCGTCACGAGGGGCCACGCCGACGCCGTGCTCGCCGCCTCGGTGTTCCACGACGGCGTGTACTCGATCGCGCAGGTGAAGCAGGCGATGGCCGACGCGGGCGTGCCCGTCCGGCGCTGACCGTCGCTACCCAGCGTACGCGCGGCTGACGCGCCCGCCGGCGAGCACGAGGTTGACGCGGTCGGGCCGGAGGTCCGCGGTCCGGATCTGGCTGCGGCCGTCGTGGCACACGAGTCGCAGGGAGACGCCGCGGCGGACGGCGAGGGCCGCGGCAGCCGCCAGGTCGAGGCCGGCGAACTCCGGGACGTCCGGCGCGGCCGGCTCGCTGCAGACGGGCACCGGGGGAGGGGTTGGGTCGGTGCGTGCCGCGCCGAGGGCGCGTCCGTCCACGGCAGTCAGCCGGAGGCGGCGGTCACCGCGGCTCAGGTCGACGCGGAGCGGCCCGGCGAGCAACTCGCTGAACTCCCGGTCTCGGTGTCCGCACCCCCCGGGCAGGGCCGCGAACCGCGTCACCACGAGGCTGCCGTCCTCGACGCGCCAATCACCGGTCCAGGCGCCGCAATCGAGCGCGCCGTACGCCCGCCCGTCCGGTTCGAACGTGAGCGTCGCGGCCGATGCGACGCGTCGTGCGCTCCCGTTTCCTCCGGTTCGGGTGTCGACGGCGTAGGTGTGACCCGCCAGGAGCCGCGTGACGTCGGCCGGTTCGGCGATCACCTGGGCTCCCACGTCGGTGGCGACGGTGAGGCGGGCTCCGTCCCGGTCGACGCGGCCGGGGGCCGCGAGGGCGGAGGCGAGCTCCGCCCAGTCGGAGCTGCCGGCGCATGCCATCTCCGTCTGCGCGATGCCGCCGGTGAGGCGTCCGTGGCCGTCCCAGCGGCCGCCGTAGCCGTTGCACCCGAGGTTCCCCGTGAAGGTTCCGCCGGCGCGGAAGGCGATGGTGGCGCGGGACGGGGCCGGGATCGTGCGTCCGGCGGGGGTCCGGACGGCCGTGATCGTCCACTCGGTCCCGACGAGCGGCGGCCCGGTGTCTCGGCATCCGCCGAGCGCGAGGATCGCGAACGCGACCGCGGCCAGGGCGAGTCCGTGGCGCCAGCGTCGTTTCCTCATGACCCGGATACGCCGCTCAGACGCGGCCCGTCACGTTAAGTCCCGCCTGGTGCCAGACCCTTAACGGGACCTGGGCGCCTCCCGGCCGTCGAGCCCCTGCGCCGGCCGCGGTCGAGGCCGGCCAGTGCGTCGGTTCGGCGTCTCCGCCCATCCAGCGCAGCGATCGGGCTCGCGCGACGTGTCGACGTGGCGGACACCTGCACGTCGCATCGCCTGTGTCCCGTTCGGGGTCTGGCACCTGGCGGGACTCATCGCCGTCGGGGACAGGCGGTAATGTCGGCCGCATGAGAACCATCCGGACCGAGAAGGCCCCCGCGCCGGTCCAGGGGGCGCCGTACAGCCAGGCCGTCGCCGCGACGCCCGGGGAGCTCATCTACGTCTCCGGGCAGGTCCCGATCGACCCGACCACCGGCGCGCTCATCGAGGACGACATCCATCTCCAGACAACGCTCGTGCTGCGGAACGTCGCGGCGATCCTCGCCGAAGCCGGGTCCAGCCTTCGCGACGTCGTGAAGACCACCGTGTTCCTCACGGACCTCGGCGATTTCGCCGCCATGAACGAGGTCTACGCCCACGCGTTCGCGGGGCACGCCCCCGCACGCGCGACGGTCGAGGTTTCAGCGCTGCCGCTCGGCGCCCGGATCGAGATCGAAGCGGTCGCGGTCACGGCCCCCGCGGGTGGCTGAGTGGGCACCTACTCCCACCACATGCGGCGCTCCAGCAGGCTGTCGAGCGCGATCCGGTCGAGATAGTCAGGCGACTCGCTGATGGGCCGACCCGCATTCTCCGGCGCCTCCACCCACGCGCGGAACCGCGCCTCGCAGGCCGCGAACGCATCCTGCAGCTCGGTCAGCGACAGGTGCTCGAACGCCGCGAACCGCTCGAGGAGCTCCGGCGCCGCCAGCGGAGCAGCCCCGCGGAGCTTGTCGGAGAGCGGGTCATAGGCCACGACGACGATTCTCGGCGCATCGCCCGGGCGGTGCAAGGGCATCCGATGCTCGTTCGGGCCCTGCCGCACATGACGGACGTCCCCGTGAGCCTCGTCGGCGGCGCCGTCCGCGACGCGTTGCTCGGGGTCGCCGACCAGGAGGACGTCGACCTCGTGGTGGAGGGCGACGCGCTGGCCCTCGCGGAACACCTCGGCCGCGAGCTGAACGTCAGGGTCGTCTCCCACGGCCGCTTCGGAACCGCCTACCTCGAGCTGCCGCACGACCGGTGGATCGACCTCGTCATGGCCCGCCGAGAACGGTACGCCCACGCCGGGGCGCTGCCGGACGTCGAGCCCGGGACCCTCGCCGACGACCTGGCGCGCCGCGACTTCACGATCAACGCGATGGCGTACCGGCTGACAGGCCCCGACGCAGGCGTCCTGGTCGACGCGCACGGAGGGCGCGGCGACATCGAGCGCCGCACGATCCGCGTGATGCGCGACGGAAGCTTCGTCGAGGATCCGTCCCGCATGATCCGCGCCGCCCGGTACGCCGCCCGGCTCGGGTTCACGCTCGACCCCGCCACGGCCGCCGCGGCGCACGCGGCCGCCGAGGCGGTCGACCCGTCGTCCGCCCGCGTGGGGGAGGAGCTGAAACGCCTGCTCGCCGAGGCGTCCGCCCCAGCCGCGCTCGGCGTGCTGCGGGACCTGGGGGTGCCCTGGATCGCCGCACCGCCGGATCTCGCGAGCCGGTTCGACGGGATCGACCGCGCCCTGACCCGGGACGGCGCACCGCGGCTCGACGCGTGGGCACTGCGCCTCGGCCTCGCGGTCGACCCCGCCGCGCTCTCGCGCGTCGCCCTCGACGGGTGGGCGCGCGGGCTCGCGTCCGAGACCGCCGACGGCCCGGATCTGGCGCGCCGCCTGCGGGACGCCTCGCGCCCGTCGCAGACGGACGCCGTCCTCCGGGCCGCCAAACCGGCCGCCGCCGTCGTCGCATGCGCCCTCGGGTGCGAGGACGTCGCCGCGTGGTGGGCGGGCGCCCGTGACCTGCGCATCGGCCTTTCCGGCGAGGATCTCGTTGCGGCCGGCGTGCGGCCCGGCCCGGTGATCGGCCGAGCGCTCGCCGCCGTCCGGGCAGCCGTCCTGGACGGCGAGGTGGAGGGCATCGACGCGGAGATGGCGCTCGCGATGCGGATCGTCGCGGAGGCGGCATGATCGAGCTCATCGACGTCCCGGCCGCGCCGGGCATCCGCACGTGCTTCACCACCCGCGCCGGCGGCGTGAGCACCGGCCCGTGGCGCGGGCTCAACCTCGGCGCGGCGACCGGCGACGACCCGGCGGACGTGCGGGAGAACCGCCGCCGCCTGAGCGCCGCCCTCGGCGCCGACCCCGACTCCGTCGCCCTCGTACGTCAGGTCCACGGGACCGACGTGCTCCACGTCGATGTCCCGACGCTGCCGGGCGGGTTCACCGGTGCGCTCGTCGGATGGCCGGACGGCGACGCCATGGTGACCGACCAACCCGGCATCGCGCTGGTGGTGCTGGGCGCCGACTGCCTGCCCGTGCTCCTGTGGCGGCGCGACATCCCGCGGGTCGCGGCCGCACACGCGGGGTGGCGGGGCCTCGTCGGCGGCGTCCTCGCGAACGCCGTCGCCGCGCTGGGTGAGCCCGGGCGGATCGGGGCGGCGATCGGGCCGGGCATCGGACCGTGCTGCTACCCGGTGGACGGCGCACTGCGGCGACGGTTCGCCGAGCGGTTCGGCCCCGGCGCCGTCGACGGCGACGCCGTCAACCTGGCGGCCGCGGCCTGCGCCGACCTCGAGGCCGCGGGTGTCTCCGGCGATGCGATTCATCACGTGGGCGCGTGCACCTCGTGCGAGCCGGAGCGGTTCTTCTCGTACCGGCGCGACGGGGCCGCCACGGGCCGCCAGGGCGGGGTCGTGATGATCGAGGAGGCGGCGTGATCGACGCGGAGCGTCTCAGGGCGGCGCTCGCCGAGACCCGGGAGGCGCTCGACGACGCCGCTGCGCGATCCGGCAGGCCGCCCGGCGCGGTGGAGCTGGTGCTCGCCGGCAAGTACGTCCCCGCGGAGGAGGCCGAGGCGATCGTCCGCGCGGGAGCCCCGGTCGTCGGCGAGAACCGTCTGCAGGACCTGCTCGCCAAGCGCGCCGTCGCCGGCGACCGTCTGACCTTCGACTTCATCGGCCATCTTCAGCGCAGGAAGGTCCCGGCGGCGCTGGCCGAAGCCCGCCTGATCCACTCCGTCGACTCCGACCGCCTCGCTCTGGAGATCGACGCCCGCGCCGAGCGGGTGACACGCGTGCTCCTCGAGGTGAACCTCAGTGGGGAGCCGACCAAGTATGGTATCTTTCCGCACCAAATCGAGGCTTTCGTCGACACGATCAGCCGGTTCCCGAAGCTCGTCGCCGGCGGCCTCATGGCCCTCCCACCAGCGGATCCCGATCCCGAAACCAGCCGCCCACATTTCGCCCGACTTCGAATGCTCCGCGACGAGTTGGCGGTTCGGTGGTCCGGACGGCATGATTTCCGGGATCTCTCCATGGGAACCAGTCAGGACTTTGTCGTCGCGGCGGAGGAAGGTGCGACGATTGTGCGAATTGGACGTTCGTTGATCGATCGAAGCCAGGTGAGCTGATGGCGCTCTCGGACTTGTGGCACAGAACTCTCGTCTACTTCGGCATGGCCGACGACGAGGAAGAGGACTTCCCGGACCAGGAGCCCGCGGCGGCGAACCCGCGCCCGCAGGAGGAGCTCGAGCAGAGCTACCGCGAGCGCCCGAACGTCCGCCGACTCGGCCCACGCCGAAACGACGACTTCGACGAGATCTTCAGCGACGACCAGCCGGTGGGATCGGGAGCGCGTTCCACCCCGATCCGGGCGGTCGACCCTGCGCGCCCCGCGCAGATGGAGGTCCACCTCGTCGTGCCCAAGAGCTTCAACGACGCGCAGCAGATCGCCGACAAGTTCAAGGCGACGGTGCCGGTGATCCTCAACCTCCAGAGCGCGGAGACGGATCTGGCGAAGCGGCTCATCGACTTCGCGAGCGGCCTCACGTACGCGCTGGACGGCGGCATGCAGCGGGTCGCCGACAAGGTCTTCCTACTGACACCGCGCAACGTCGAGGTCTCCGCGGAGGAGCGTGCGCGACTCCTGGAGAAGGGCTTCTTCAACCAGTACTGAGCCGCGAGCCGCTCCGAGCCGGGATCCGGCCTGGGCCGTACGGCGCTCGCGGCATGTCAAGATAGGGCGATGAGCGACTGGCCGCGAAGCATCGGGTTGGTGGGGTGCGGCGCGATGGGCCGGGCCATGCTCGCGGGCCTCGTGCGCGGCCGGGACGGCGCCGGTGACTGTTGCGTGCTCGTCGACGCGGTGCCGGAGGCCGCCGCCGCGGCCGCCGCGGAGTCCGGCGGGCGGATCGGGGCCGTCGCAGATGCCGCCGCGTGCGATGTCGTCCTGCTCGCCGTCAAACCGAAGGACGCCCCTGCCGTGCTCGCCGAGATCCGCGCCGGCCTCGCCCCCGCGTCCGTGCTGGTGTCGGTGGTCGCGGGGCTCGACATCGATCGCATCCAGTCCGCGGCGCCCGGAGCCGCCGTTGCGCGGACGATGCCGAACCTCGCCGTGCGCCACGGCGCCGGCCTGGTCGCGATCGCGACCAGGGACCTGCCCGACGCCACGCGGGGAGACCTCCTCGACGCGCTGCGGCCCCTGGGAACGGTGGTCGAACTCCCCGAGCACCTCATCGGCCCTGCGACCGCGCTGGTCGGGAGCGGACCCGGATTCGTCGCCCTCGTCGCCGAGGGGCTCGAGGACGGAGCGGTCGCGATCGGCTTCCCCCGGGGGCAGGCACGGCAGATGGTGCAGTCCGTGATCGCCGGAAGCGCCGCGCTCCTCGCGGACGGCAGCGACCCTGCCGACCTGCGACAGCGCGTCAGCTCGCCGGCCGGAACGACCATCGAGGGCATCGGCGTGCTCGAGCGCGGAGGCGTCCGCGGGCACGTCGCGGACGCGGTCCGGGCAGCCGCCCGCCGGGCCTCGGAGCTCTGAGTTGCCGGGTCTCGGAAGCGGCGACGCGACGGAGGGGGCGCCGGCCGCGGGGTGGGAGCGCTAACCCCGCGTGGACACCCTCGTTCGCTACATCGACTCGTTCTTCCTCGTGTACACGATGTGCATCCTCGTGCGCATCCTCATGTCGTGGGTCACGATCGTCCCGATGCGACGCTGGTCACAGGCGGTGGTCCAGTTCTTCCACGACACCACCGACTGGTACCTCGGGTTCTGGCGGCGGCTGATCCCGCCGGTCGGTCCCCTCGACCTGTCGCCGATCGTCGCGCTGATCGTGCTCGTGATCGTCAACCAATTCGTCGTGCGGATCGTCGAAAGCCTGTGAGCGACCTGCCCGCATGGCTCTCGTCCCGGCCCGGGGGCGTGACCGTCGAGGTGAAAGCGGTTCCGCGGTCGCGCCGGACCCAGGTCGTCGGCGTCCAGGACGGAAGGCTGCGGGTGCAGATCGCCGCCGCGCCGCACGACGGCCAGTCGAACGCCGCGCTGTGCGAGTACCTGGCTGAGGTCGCGGGCGTCCGGCCGAACGCCGCGCACATCAGGCGCGGCTCCGGCGGCGCCCGGAAGCTGGTCGAGATCGACGGAGAGCCGGACGCCCTGGTGCCGCGGCTCGTCGCGCGCTTCGGCGACCTGGACGGGGGGGCGGCGTGAGCGTGGAGGCGTCGCGGCCGATGCGCACGGTGGTGGACGAGGCGAACGCCCGGAGGATGCGCCGCGAATCGCAGCGGAGGTGGACGTGGTTCGCGGTCGTCGCGGTGGCGGCGTTCCTCGCCGACCAGCTGACCAAGGTCGTGGTCCGCGCGTCGCTGGCCCCCGGTGAGCAGGTGGACGTCGTCCCCGGCTTCGACCTTGTGCGCGCCCGGAACGAGGGGATCGCGTTCGGCCTGTTCCCCGGCAAGACGGGCGCGGTCGCGGCCCTGACCGTGGTCGCGCTCGTGGTGATCGCGTTCGCCCTCCTCCGGCTCGCACGCCGCAGCATGATGGCCGCGGTCGGCGGCGGCCTGCTGATCGGCGGGAGCATCGGCAACCTCGTCGACCGGCTGGCCAACGACGGCGTGACCGACTTCATCGACGTGTCCGCGTGGCCGGCGTTCAACGTCGCCGACATGGCGATCATGGCCGGGGCGGCGCTCGTGGCGATCGGGCTGCTGCGGGTGCAGCCCGGCGAGAAGGGGTGAGCGGGGAGGGGACCGTCGCGTTCACGGCGGGCCCCGACGAGGCCGGTCGCAGGCTCGACGCGGTCCTCGGCGCACACCCGCAGGTGGAGAGCCGCGCCGAGGCCCAGCGGCTGATCGCCGCCGGGAACGTGCTGGTCGACGGCGTGGCGGTCACGAAGCGGCATGCCCTCGTGGCGGGGGAGACGGTGCGCGTCCGCCTCGCGCCGCGCGCGCCGTCGACGCTCACGCCCGAGGCGGTTCCGCTGACGATCATGTTCGAGGACGACTCGCTGATGATCGTGGACAAGCCCGCCGGGGTCGTGACCCACCCCAGTCGCGGACACGACACCGGGACGCTGGTCCACGGGCTCCTCGGCCGGGGCATCGGCGGCGGCGACGTCGAACGCCCCGGGATCGTGCACCGGTTGGACCGCGACACCAGCGGCCTGCTGGTCGTCGCGAAGACCGACCGCGTCCACCGGAGACTCCAGGAGATGCTCCGGCAGCGGACGATCGACCGCCGGTACAAGGTGCTGGTGCACGGAACGTTCCCCCCGGCGCTCACCGTCGACCGCCCGGTCGGCCGCGACCGGCGCAACCGCACCCGACAGTCGGTCGTCACCGACCGGCCGCGCGAGGCGCGGACCCACTTCCGCCGCATCGGCGCGTTCGAGCGGCACAGCCTCCTGGAGGCGCGGCTCGACACCGGGCGCACCCACCAGATCCGCGTCCATCTGGAGGCTGCCGGCTTCCCGGTGGTCGGCGACTCGGTCTACGGGCGCCGCGGGGCGGATCAGTTGCGGCTGGAGCGGCAGTTCCTGCACGCCTGGAAGATCGCCTTCACACACCCGGTCACGGACGAGGAGATCGCGATCGAGAGCCCGCTCCCTGCCGATCTTGAGGGTGTGCTCGCCGTCATCGGCCCGCAATCCGCGCCGGCCCGCTAGAATCCTCCGGCCTGTCAACCCCCGCACCCGGCGCAGCCGGCCGGTGGTCGGTGCCATCCCATGGGTGGTTCCACCGGAACGCACGCCGGATCTCGACGCATCAACCGAACAATAGGAGCCACCGTGCCCGTCACCATGAAGCAACTGCTGGAGTCCGGAGTTCACTTCGGGCACCAGACCCGCCGCTGGAACCCGAAGATGAAGCGCTACATCTTCGGTGAGCGCGGCGGCATCTACATCATCGACCTGATGCAGACGCTCGAGCTTCTGCGCGAGTCCGTCGACTTCGTCACCAACATCGGCGCCCGCGGCGGCACCGTGATGTTCGTCGGCACCAAGAAACAGTGCCAGGACGCCGTCCGCGACCAGGCCCGCCGCTGCGGAATGCCGTACGTGAACCACCGCTGGCTCGGCGGGCTGCTGACAAACTGGGTCACGATGTCCGACCGCATCAAGCGGCTCCACGAGCTGCGCCGTCAGAAGACGGAGGGCCAGCTCGACCTGTTGCCGACCCGCGAGCGGCTGTCGTCGGAATCGGAGCTCCTCAAGCTCGAGACGAACCTCGGCGGCGTCGCGGACATGCAGCGGCTCCCCGACGCGATCGTCGTGGTCGACCTCAAGCGCGAGGCGATCGGCGTGCGCGAGGCGAACCGCCTCGGCATCCCGGTGATCGGGCTCGTGGACACGAACTGCGACCCGGACGAGGCGGACTACGTGATCCCGGGCAACGACGACGCGATCCGCTCGTGCAACCTGATCCTCGGCGCGCTCGCCGAGGCGATCGCCGCCGCCCGCGGCTACGTCGAGCCGGCCGCCGAGACGTCTCCCGCCGCACCCGCGGCTCCGGCCGCTCCTGCCGCTCCGACTCCTGCCGCTCCGGTTCCGGCCGCTCCTGCCGCTCCGGTTCCGGCCACTCCTGCTCCGCCGCCCGCCGCCGAGGCCCCTGCCGCGCCGGCCGCCGCCGAGGCTGCTGCCGCTCCGGCTCCGGCGCCCGCCGTCGAGGCTGCTGCCGCTTCGGCTCCGGCGCCCGCCGTCGAGGCCCCTGCCGCGCCGGCCATAGCCGAGGCTGCTGCCGCTCCGGCTCCGGCGCCCGCCGTCGAGGCTGCTGCCGCTCCGGCTCCGGCGCCCGCCGTCGAGGCTGCTGCCGCTTCGGCTCCGCCGCCCGCCGTCGAGGCCCCTGCCGCGCCGGCCGCCGTCGAGACGCCCGCAGCACAGACCACGAACGACGAGGAGCAGACCGCGTGAGCGACTACACGCCCTCCGCGAAAGAGGTCAAGGCGCTTCGCGATCGCACCGGCGCCGGGATGATGGACTGCAAGGCCGCGCTGGCCGAGTCCGGCGGCGACATCGAGCAGGCGACCGACCTGCTGCGCGCCAAGGGCGCCGCCGACGCTGCGAAGCGTGCCGGCCGCGAGGCGCGCGAGGGCATCGTCGACAGTTACATCCACACCGGCGGGCGCGTCGGGGTGCTCGTCGAGGTGAACTGCGAGACCGACTTCGTCGCCCGCAGCGACGACTTCACGGCCTTCGTCCACGACCTCGCGCTGCACATCGCCGCGATGAACCCGCTGTTCGTCTCCAGCGACGACGTTCCGGAGGAGTACAAGGAGCGTGAGCGCGCCGTCTACCTCGCGCAGTCCGAGGACGTCGACGAGCGGTTCCGCGACAAGGCCGTCGAGGGGAAGCTCGTGAAGCACCTCAAGGAGATCGCGCTGCTCGACCAGGAGTTCGTGCGCGACCAGGCCGAGAAGAAGCCGCGGTCGATCGAGGAACTCCGGGCCGAGGTCGCCTCCAGACTCGGCGAGAACGTCACCATCCGGCGGTTCGTTCGGTATGAGCTCGGAGGGTAGCCACACCACCGACACCCCGGTGGTGACCGCCACGCCCACGGGGAGGAGCGTCTACCGCCGGATCGTGCTGAAGCTGTCGGGCGAGGCGCTCCTCGGCGAGCGCTCCTACGGCATCGACGCTGAGCGCGTCGGGGCCGTCGCCCGCCAGGTGCGCGAGGCGATCGCGATGGGCGCCGAGGTGGCCATCGTGGTCGGCGCCGGCAACATCTTCCGCGGCGTCGCGGGCGCCGCGCGGGGGATGGACCGCGCGACGGCGGACTACATGGGCATGATCGCCACCGTCCTGAACGCGCTGTCGATCCAGGACGCGCTGGAGAAGCTCGGGGTCGTGACGCGGGTGCAGTCCGCGATCGCGATTCAGGAGGTCGCCGAGCCGTACATCCGGCGGCGGGCGATCCGGCACCTCGAGAAGCAGCGGGTCGTGATCTTCGCCGGCGGCACCGGCAACCCGTTCTTCACCACGGACACGACCGCCGCCCTCCGCGCGCTGGAGATCGGGGCGGAGTGCATCCTGATGGCGAAGAACAACGTCGAGGGAGTGCTCGACCGCGACCCCCGCGAGGACCCGGACGCCCGGCTCATCCCGCGCCTCACGCACATGGAGGCCATCGAGCGGGGCCTGAAGGTGATGGACACGACCGCCCTCACGCTCTGCATGGACAACGACCTGCCGATCCTGGTCTTCAACATGGGCGACGAGCGGAACGTCGTGAGGATCCTGAGTGGCGAGCGCGTCGGCACGGTCGTCTCGAACCAGCAAGGGGACAACGCATGAAGGAGCTCATGGCGGACGGGAAGCGGCGGATGGAGGGTGCGCTGAAGTCCCTCGACGCCGAGTTCGCGAGCGTCCGGACCGGTCGGGCGTCGACGCATCTGCTGGACCGCGTCACCGTCCCGGCCTACGGTTCGGACATGCCGCTCAACCAGGTCGCGACGATCCACGCCCCGGAGGCGCGTCTCCTGACGGTCCAGCCGTTCGACAGGACCCTCATGAAGCCGATCGAGAAGGCGCTCATGGAGGCCCAGCTCGGTCTGACCCCGTCGAACGACGGCCAGATGATCCGCCTTCCGGTGCCGGAGCTCACCGAGGAGCGCCGCAAGGAGATGGTCAAGCTCGTACACAAGATGGCGGAGGAGGCTCGCGTCGCGGTCCGCAACGTCCGCCGCGACGTGCTCAACGACGTGAAGCGCCAAGAGAAGGACGGCGACATCTCGCGCGACGAGGCCGCCCGCGCCCAGGACGAGGTGCAGAAGCTGACGGACGCCGAGATCAAGTCGATCGACGCCGCGATGGCCCGGAAAGAGGCCGAGATCCTTGAGGTCTGAGGGATCTCCCGCGGACGGACGATGACCCTCCGCACGCGCCTCCGGTCGGCACGGGCGCTCCTGCGGCTCAGAGGCGCCGACGAGGCGGCCACGACCGAGGTGTCGCGGGACGTTCCCGTCTCCGTGGCCATCATCATGGACGGCAACGCACGCTGGGCGCAGCGCCGCCGGCTGCCGATCGCGGCCGGCCACAGGGCCGGTGCCCAGGCGCTCAAGCGGGTCGTGCGCGCCGCGAGCGACGCGGGCATCGAGGACCTGACCGTGTTCTCGTTCTCCACCGAGAACTGGTCGCGCCCCGAGCCCGAGGTGACCGACCTGCTGGGGCTCTTCAGCGAGCTGATCGACCGGGAGACCAGCGAGCTCGACTCGGAGAACGTGCGGATGCGGTTCATCGGTCGGATCGACGAGCTGCCGGACGAGCTGCGTGACAGGATCATCTGGTCGCAGGACCAGACCGCCGCGAACACTGGCCTCAACCTGTTCGTCGCGATGAACTACGGCGGGCGCAGCGAGATCATCGACGCCGCACGGCGGTTCGTCGCCGAAGCGGGCGCGGACGCCGACGAGCACGACTTCGGCCGCATGATGTACGGCCCGGACCTCCGGGACCCCGAGCTCGTGATCCGAACGAGCGGGGAGCAGCGGCTCTCGAACTTCCTGCTCTGGCAGGCGGCGTACGCGGAGCTCTACTTCTCCGACAAGTTGTGGCCGGACTTCACACCGGAGGACCTCGACGCGGCACTCGCGCACTACGCCGGATGCCAGCGTCGCTTCGGAGCCCGGTAGCGCGTGGGAAACCGAATTGCCGTGGCGATCCCCGGGATCGTCGTTGCGATCGCCGTGGTCTACATCGGGGGCCTGCTGTTCCTCGCCGCGGTGCTCGTCATCGCCCTCGCGGGCATCTACGAGTACCTGAACCTCGTGGCGGGCATCGAGCCGCTGCGGTGGGCGGCGTACGGCGCGGTCGCGGCGACGGTGGCGCTGCCGTTCCTCATCGACC
>Ga0334722_10005305_pt1 | contig 13057 bp, 17 predicted proteins | sample C3_bottom_MG_FD_207210 | JGI IMG/M metagenome (GOLD analysis project Ga0334722, IMG submission 207210) | Sediment microbial communities from Yellowstone Lake, YNP, Wyoming, USA - C3_bottom | ecosystem: Environmental > Aquatic > Freshwater > Lake > Sediment | place: USA: Wyoming | collected...
CGAGGATTGCGGCAAGCCAGCTGCGGCCAAGACCGAGCAGTCCGTTGTTCATCAAGCCGGCCACCATGCAGGCCAAGCCCCAGAACCCGACAATCCCAGCCAGGGAGACCATGATGCCGAAGGCGGCCATGTTGAGACCTTCACCTGCTTCTTCTACCTGGATTCCCTGGTATGCATAATGTTGAGGGATGTGTGTCATTTTTTCTTTTCTGGAATTCATCATGGTGTTGCCTCCATCTATAAGAGATTTATCGTATTTTTTATTTCGTGACCACGCCTGGCCCTTGTCGCTGGCCGGGTCCCTTTATCCCCGCGCCTCCTGGTGGGCAGCAGGCCCCATGCCGAGGCTGGGTTCCTTGGCTTCTCCGGCAATCTTCTGGCCGATCTTGTAGCCGATCATTCCGTAATATGAGGACCAGATCAAGGCGTTGACCATGTGGATCATGAGAAGCTGCGCTGTTTGCAAGGGGGCGCCTTCCGCCAGCAAGCCGATGCTCTGCAGGAAGAAGTAGCCCAGGGAGCCATGGATGAGATTTGCCATCAGGCCAATGAGCCCCATTAGTTTGCCGATAACCGGAAGGCTGGTGAATTCCATGAGGCCATAACTTACCGGAGAGATAACGGTCCCGAAGGTTACTCCGAACAGGAGCCATCTGTCCTTTGGGTGCAGCTTCTTGCCGAGCTGCAAGCAGGCAAGGGGGATAACTGCCAGCAAGATCAATAATTGTGTCATGGCCATTCTCCTGTAACTGGTTTAGCGGTTGAAAATCGGTCAATATATAAATGAATCTGTGTTTTTTTATGTGTTACGTCTATAAAGCAAAGCATCTTTCGTGCCATTGAAGAGGCGTGATGTGCCGATATATTTTTTGTTTTTATACCGAGATGTTAAGTGATAATTGAGGGCGTTGGTAGAAATTGGCTGGGGGTTGCATGATTGCAACTATGCAATGCGCGTTGCATGGTTGCATTGCATAGTTGCAATTGCAGGAAGTGGTAAAAGGCAGAAGGATGAGGCAAGGAAAAGAAGGGGATGTTCTCGTAAAAGCCCAGAGTTAGAGGCCCCGTGAATGGTATTGTCAGGCGAAGTGTCGCGGCTTTGCGGAACTTAACGAGGAGAGCGCTTAGAACAGCAATGGTTCGAGGATGGTGAGGAGACCGGTGGCGGAGTTGAGTTGTGCTTCCGCGCCCAGGGGGAGAATCTGGTTTCTGCTGCCATGGCCGCAGGGGAAATTGGCCCAGATCGGGATGGGCCTGTGGGCCAGCAGATCAAGCACCCGCTGCCAGATCACTTCGCGCTCACCGCATTGGTCAAAATCTCCCAGGATAAGTCCGGCAATCTGCTCCAGTCGGCCTGCGGCCCAGAGGTGGGTCAGCAGCCGATCAATGCGGTATGGCGCTTCGCCGATATCCTCAAGCACGAGAAGGGCATCTCGCCATTCCGGCTCCCAGGGGGTGCCCAGCAGATGGACCAGACTGGTCAGGTTGCCGGGCAGGAGTCTTCCTCTAGCCTGGCCTCCCTTGAGGATTTCCAGCCCTTTTCCCTTGATCTCCGGCCTTGCCCGGCCCGTGAGCAGATTGAAAAACGCTTCCTGCGAATCGCGGTCGCTTCGGGCCAGGGTGGTGAGCATGGGGCCGTGAAAGGTGATAAGCCCGGTTCGTTGCTGGATGGCGGAGAGCAGAACAGTGAGGTCGGAAAAACCGATGAGGATTTTCGGCTGCTGCCGGATGAGGTCTAAATCCAGACCGGGCAGGAGCCGCAGGCAGCCGTATCCGCCGCGCACAGCCAAGAGGGCTTTAACCTCGGGGTCGCGCCAGATCTCATGCAGTTCGCCCAGGCGTTCCTGGTCGGTCCCGGCCAGGAAGTCGTTGTGCCGGAGGATGTTGCCTTGGTATCTGGTTTTGAATCCCAGATCGGTAAGCATCTTCAGCCCAGCGCTGAAATCATTTTCGTTGCGCACCGGTCCGGCCGGGGCGATGATGCCGATGGTATCCCCTTTTTTCAGGGGGGCGGCGAGGATGGGCTTAAGCGTTGCGTTCATGGAGCAGTCGCAGGCCGTTGAGGGTGAGCATGGAATCAAGGTGATCGACGCTGGTGGTATATGGAGCGATAAGGGCAGCCATGCCGCCGGTCGCCACCGTTTGCGGCAGCTCCGGGGCCATCTGCTCCCGCAGGCGGTGGATCAGGCCGTCCACCATGCCGCCATAGCCGAAGAGGATGCCCGACTTGATCGCCGCCACGGTATTGGTGCCGATGGGGGCGGCGGGCGGGGTGGAGATGTCAACCTGGGGCAGCTTGGCCGTGCGGCTGGCCAAGGCCTCCATGGCAATGGCCAATCCGGGGGCGATGGCGCCGCCCAGGTATTCGCCTGCGGCGGAAACGCAGTCCCAGGTGATGGCCGTGCCGAAGTCGATGACAATGAGGGCGCACTTGAACCGGTCGTAAGCCGCCACGGCATTGACCAGGCGGTCGGCGCCGATTTCCGCCGGGTTGTCGATGAGAACCGGCATGCCGGTCCGCACCGTTTCCGTGCCCACCACCAGTGGGGCGGTGTTCAGGTAGCGGGTGGCAAAGGCTGCCCAGGCGGCCTGCATCGTTGGCACCACGCTGGAAATGATCGTATCGGAAATATCGTTGAAATGGAGCCCTTCCATGGTAAAAAGGCCATGGAAGATGGCGGCCAGTTCATCAACCGTGTTGGCCTTGTCGGTTTTCACCCGCCAGTGGCAGCGAAGCGTTTGGCCGGTGAAAACGCCGATCACCATGTGGGTGTTGCCGATGTCAACCGCCAGCAGCATATGCCGACTCCTTGGTATTGGTAAGGGGAGTTGTTACGAATATCCTGACTGTACCAGAGATCGGGGCCGACTGTCCATGCTCTTGGCCCATTGATAAAAAACTTTGTTTGGCCATGGGGGGGGGAGACGGATTTCGGGCTGGGAACAAGAATGGACGGCGGGTTGTCTGTTATTGTAAGGAGGAAAGGAATGAACGAATATATCCAGGTTGCAACCACGGTCGCCACCGAGGAGGAGGCCGGGGCCATTGCCAAGTTGCTGGTCGAGCAGCGGCTGGCCGCCTGCGTCCAGGTGCTCGGCCCCATGACCAGCCATTACCGCTGGCAGGGGAAGAGGGAAACGGCCAGGGAATATCTCTGTCTTGCCAAAAGCCGCGCCGCGCTTTATCCTGCGATTGAGGCGGCTATCAAGACGGCCCACTCCTATGAGGTGCCGGAGATTATCGCTATGCCTATCATCGGAGGGAGCAAGGGGTATCTGGCTTGGCTGGCTGAGGAAGTCAGGGGGCTTTCCTGAGCATGAACGGGGAAAAATCTAAAACAGCAGGCCGTCGTCGTAACCCCAAGGAGTTCCAGTGCCATTGCTGTCGCCGGAAATTACCTTTCTGCTGGAACTGTCCCTGCGGCTTTCAGATTTGTGATGACTGTTTCAAGGAAAACATGTGGGGCATCAGCAATGGTCCGACCTGGGTTTGCCCGGATTGCGGCAGGATAAGGATGATGTGATTTTTGACTGCGCTTGAGCACAAAGGACAGGGGGTGTCCTGAGAAATGGGGGGGGTATGGAGAAACAGCGGGAAAGCCGTCGGTGCCGGAGATTCCCGGTTAAAGACGCGGTGATCGCCCTTGATTCCGTGTATGGCGAAATCATCGACGTGAGCTTCGGAGGGTTGTCTTTCAGGTACACGGCTTATGACGACATGACCACGGAGCCTGCGGAGTTCGGCATTATTTTTGGCGGGGAGGAGCTTTTTTTTGACAATCTCCCCCTCACCAATATCTGCGACATTGTCATGGATGAAGGGGCTGGAGGAGAAGCGGGGGAGGTCAGACGTCGGGGCATGGCCTTTGGCGATCTTGGCCCGGAGCAGGTCAAAACCCTGGCCCGGTTTATCAGGCAGTTTTCCTTGGATAGTTACCAAAGATAAAGAGAATTTTGGGGCGGCAAGGCGCCTTTTAACGCGGCGGGGCTTGCGGTGTTCCTGCGTGTTTATTCAGGTATCGGTCCAGCTGGTTGGCAAACGCCTGAAGATGCTTATTGCTCAAGGTTGAGGGCCCGCCGGTAATGGCGCCCGTTGAGCGCATCTCGTCCATGAAGTTTCGGCGGGCCAGGTGTTCCTGAATGGTGTCGGGCGTATAGAGTGTGCCCCTCGGATTCAGGGCGGTTGCCGAGGCCGCGACCACTTCGGCTGCGAGTGGGATATCCGCGGTGATAACCAGATCGCCGGGCTGAACGCTGTCGATGATCCTGGTATCCGCGACATTGAAACCCGCCTTGACCTGCACGGCCCGGATAAAGGGGGAACGTGGAATTTTCAGGCAGTGGTTCGCCACCAGGATGCTCTCAACCCGCATACGCTCCGCGGCCCGGAACAGAATATCCTTTACCGGGCCGGGGCAGGCATCGGCGTCAATCCAAATGCGCATTTGCTGAACTGCTCCTGGCGATTTGCGGAAAAAGGCGATTCCTTTTTCCGCAAATCATGGTCAATCTTCCTCCAGGTCAAAATCCATCATTTCCTCGGCCAGGCCAAGAAAAACCCCCAGGGAATCGCAAAGATTCTTCACGATCTGGCTGCGCGCCAGTTTTTCCTCAACCGTCTTGGCCTTTGTCATTGCCTTGATGGCAAGGCCCAATTCCGTTGCCAGTCCATCCATGATTTTTTCCGGGTCCATGCCGAGCTCCTTCTTTGTTAATGGTTTTGTCGAGTTTGTCTTCCCCTGTTCGGCGCCTGCGCGGCATCATCTTTGGGAAAATGGCTAAAACCAGCGGCGGGGATTATTTCTGAATCACCCACCTGCCGTCATTGTCCCGGCAAGCCGTGGAGACCACTTTTTCCGGGCGTCCGTCCACGGTGGCGAGGATTTCCGCCTCCCGGCAGACCCGGCCTGACGGCTGCGTGTAAGCAGGCTGCGGCGTCACGGTGTATGAACGGTTGGTGTCGGGATTGACCCACTGGCTGCGCTGATGGGAAGGCGAACTCTCATATACCTGGTTGAGTTGCGCTTGATCGTATTTATCCATCTCGTTGCCAATGATATAGCCCAGCATGCCACCCACCGCCGCGCCGAGCAAGGTTCCCTTGGTGTTGTGGCCGATGGCCTGGCCGGCGATGGCGCCAGCCGCCGCGCCGATAGCTCCGCCGCTTGCTCCCTTTGAGGTATTGGTGGCGCACCCGGAGGTGAGCAGCATGAGAATAATCGCCACCGCCGCCATCTGTAGCCCATGGTTTTTCTGCATCGCATTCTCCTTATTTTGTTAAGTTTCCTGTCGGTTTCAAGACGCGGCAGGACGATTTTCTGTTTGATGCGTCGGGGCGGTTTTCGCTCTCAGCGCTTTGCGCAACGTGTGTCCCAATCATATAATGCTTCCCCTGAAAGGTCAATGCTGGGAATTGTAGCCCGGAATCCACCGGCAAAAATGTTCGCCCCGTGGATCAGGCTTTGCCTATGAAGAGATGGTGCGCCAGCGGGCCTTTGCCTTTGCCGAGGGCAAGGTCGGCGCTCTGCCGCAGGACGTTATCCATGAAGGCCACCGCCTTGAAAAAGGCGTCCTGGTCATTGCCATGGAGCAGATGATAGGCGGCAAAGGCCGAGGCAAAGGTGCAGCCGGTGCCGTGGGTGTTTTGGGTGGCGATCCGTGGATGTTTGGCCGTGAGGATCTTCTGGCCGGATTCGTGTCTGAGAATCAGGAGATCCTCCACCGCGCCGGCCTGTTCCTGCATATGCCCTCCGGTGAGCGCAACGGCGCGCAGTTTGGGATAGCGGGTAAGCAGGGCGGTTGCCGCTTCCGTAGCTTCCCGGGGCGTTTCGAGCTTGAGGCCCGTCAGGGTTGCCAGTTCAGGGAGGTTGGGGGTGAGGATCGTGGCGGTGCGGAGCAGGGCTTGCAGGCCCGGATTGTTCTTGGTTTTCCGAAAGAGTTCGTGCCCGTCGCTTGCCGTAAGCACGGGGTCGCAGACGATCTCGCCGGGAAAATCCCGCAGGGCCTCGGCCATTGCTCCGGCGATTTCGTCGGTGCCAAGCATCCCGGTCTTGATGTGGCTGACGGGCAGATCGGCCAGCACCAGATGGATCTGTTTTTTGACAAACTCCGGGGCAACGGGCAGACAGGAGGAAACGCCGAGGCTGTTCTGGGCGGTGAGGCAGGTGATCGCCGCCCCCCCATAGACCCCGATGGCGGTGAAGGTCTTGATATCCGCCTGGATGCCTGCGCCGCCGGAGGGATCGGAACCGGCAATGCTCAGGATCGCCTTTGAGTTATGCTGGTTCGGGGGTTGGATTGCCGTGGCCATGGGGGAAAAAGACCGCGATTCAGTCGCCGCAACCGCAACCGCAGCCGCCGGGGGTGGGCGCACAGCCGCCCGTGCCGCAGTCGCAGCCAGGGCTTTCGACGGCAGGGGTGTCGATGGTAAGCAGGGTGATCTGGTAGGTGATATCCTGACCAGCCAGCGGGTGGTTGAAGTCAACGGTCATTGTTTCCGCAGCAACCGAGAGCACCGTGGCTGGGACCTTGTGCTGCTGGCCATCCTTTTCCATATTCAGACCGAGGATCATCCCCGGCGCGATGGCCTGGCCGACAAAACCCTGACGGCTCACGGTCATGATCAGCTCTTTATTTTTCAGGCCATAGGCATCCTTGGCGGCGACGGTGATGCTTTTGCTTTCCTGAACAGCCATGCCCAGCACTGCCTGCTCAAAGGCGGGGAGCACGCTGCCGGTTCCCAGCTGAAATTGCAGGGGGCCGGTCTCCTGGGAAGAATCGAATTTTTCCCCAGTGGATAAAAAACCATCGTAGATAATGGTGACCGAGTCGTTTTCGGAAACTCGTTGCATGATGCGTTACTCCTCTATTTGGTTACGGTATGGTTGCGCCTCTCTTTTGCCGAAGTGGCCCCTGATCAAGGTCGGCCATGGGACAGCCACCACTTGAGGGCAAGCAGCAGAAGCGGGGCCAGATGAAACAAGAGGTCAAAAATGTCAATCGGCCGATGGAGCTGGCCGTTTTTCAGCATGATGATCTTTTCCACCACATGCGGCATGGGGTGAAATGGCGCCAGTAGCATGAAAATCGCAAAAACGATCAGCACCGGAAAGGGAAGTTGGTCGAGAAAGGTTAGCATGGCTAGATCCTGGCGTTTTCCAGGTTGGCGGTGCGCGCTTCCAGCTTGGAGACAAGGCGGCCCACCGTGGTTTTGTGCGCCGGCGCGGGCTTCTCGTCCTTGTCGTCGCTGCTGCAATCTGTGGTCTCAAAGCCGTATAACAGCTTTTCGAGCCGGGAGCCGTAGGCGCCTATGGCCTCTTTGGCGGTCTGGTAGAGGCCGTCGTAGGGGAAGGGTTTTTCGAAGTCGCAGAGCTTGGCGTCGATGAATTTGTGCAGTCTGGCGACATCCGCCTTGGTGTTGCCATAGTAAGTGTCGCAGGTATTGAGAAGATCGACTAGCATCCGGTGCAGATCCTCGGATTTTATGGCTCTCTGGCCGCCAGCGGCGTTGAAAAGCAGCTTGATGGCCCGGACAAATCCCTTTAGGCCCATGAAGAAATCGGTGGTTTTCTCGGCGGCAATCGTGCTGGGGTTTACTACCGGCGAGCCAGGTTCGCTGATCCGGCGTTGCAGCTCCGGGATAATGGTATTTTTCATGGTGTAATGAAAGGTCCTGGTCTCTTCCAGAACGATGGGGAGAAATTGGATCTGCTTCATGCCCTGCGCCTTGTTTCGCAAGCCGACCAGGTTTCGGGACAAGCTGGTGGCGATGGCCTCGATTTTTGCCAGGATTGCCGGGGCGGGGGTTTCTTGCAGGCTGGTCAGTTCCTGTTGGACCTTGTCCACCACCGTAATTTCCCCCGGAAGATTTTTCAGGAAAAATTCAATAAATTCCTTGAGTTGATCGGTGGCGGCCATTGCCAACTGGAGATTGTGATCGACGATGACCAGGGCAATCCCGGAGAGGCCGCTCAGGTCGATATGTCTAATTCTTTTTTCCAGGTCAATGGCCTGGGCCTGATAGTCATGCAGGCTGGGGGCGTCGCTCTGGCCGTTTTCGTTCTTGACCATGCGGTAGAAATTGTAGCCCTCGTCAACCATTGTCGCGGTTCGCCTGCCGAGTTCCCGGGCCAGGGGAAGCAAGGCGCTTACCGAGAGGTGCTCCCGCAGGGCTTTGTCCGCTTCGACTAAAAGAGCGATCTGGCCTTGCCAGTTTTTCACCGTGTTCTGATAGGTGGCGCATTGCTGGCCGATTTTTTGTCCCAGCGTGAAAGCCTTGAGGGGGTGGATGGTTTTGCGGCGAACATCAATGTCCAGGGCGCCCAGTTCATTTTCGCATTTTTCAATATGCTTGATGATTTTCGCGGCTTTTTCGGGAAGCTGGTCCCTGGCCTCGGCCATGGTCTCCGGGAGGCCGAGAAATCCCAGGAGATGGGCGTAATTGTTGAAATTGCAATCCTGCCACTGGGTTACGCGGGGGTCGGCGGACAGGGTGAGAGTTTCGCTTTTCTGCGCGGTCAGAGACTCTTTGAGCTGGATGATAAGGCCTTCGGCCTGGGCAAACGTGGCAGACTGGTCTTGGGCCGTCGTTCCGACTGGGGGCGGGTCAAGTTTTGGCTGCACGGAGGCAAAGGACACGGGGTTAATCATGGTTTGTGGCTTTATCAGTTTGGAGAAACAAAGAAAAATTAAAGGTTGTTGGAGGGTTTACCTCGCAGCGCCGGAAACCTAAAAAAATAGTCTTTTTCCCCAGGATATGCTACTTTAATTTTTTTTATGAAGGGCTGGGCCAGGTGTTTTGGGTCGGCGGTGGATTTCGGGCGCCGCAATTACTTGACAAGAGAGAAAGACAGGCATATTTTGCGCATTTTTCAGGGGGCGGGATGGAACTGGTCTGTGAAAAATATAAGGAAAAGGTCGATTCCGAACAGGCGGTCTGTCGGAGGCCCACGGAATATTGCAAATTCAGAAGCGCCTGCCTGATCCATTTCTTGGCCAGGGAAAAAGCTGGCAAGGAGAAAAAAGAGGCGGAGAATACGCAAGGAGAGGGCAGGTAAGCTATGCCTGCTGTTGTGGGAGAATTATGATTGCGTTGAGATTTGACAAGGGAGGCGGTCTGCTGCCCGCCATTGCCCAGGACCACCTGACCAGGGAGGTTCTCATGCTTGCCTATATCAATGAAGAGTCCTGGCAAAAAACCCTGGAAACGGGCAAGGTCCATTATTGGAGTCGCTCCCGCAATCAGCTCTGGCTCAAGGGAGAATCCTCGGGGCATGTGCAGCTGGTAAAAGAGATTCTGGTTGACTGCGACGCCGACACCGTGATTTTCTTGGTGGAACAGCTGGGCGGCGCAGCTTGCCACAAGGGGTACCGAAGTTGTTTTTTCAGAAAGGTGCAAGGCAGCGAACTTGCGGTAAACGATACGCCGGTGTTTGATCCCGGGAAGGTCTATAAAAAATGAACATCTTGAAACTGGGAATTCCTAAGGGTAGTCTGGAAAAAGCGACCATCGAGCTTTTTGAAAAATCGGGCTGGCGGATCAAGCTCTCCTCCCGCAATTATTTCCCGGAGGTGGATGATCCTGAGTTGTCCTGTTCCATCTGCCGTCCTCAGGAAATGTCCACCTATGTGGAACAGGGGGTGCTGGACGCGGGGATCACCGGCAAGGACTGGACCCTGGAAAACGAATCCGATATCGTGGTGGTGGCCGATCTGATCTATTCCAAGGTCAGCAAGCGGCCGACCCGCTGGGTTCTCGCCGTGCGAGGGGACTCAAGCATCACCAGGCTTGAGGAGCTGGAAGGCAAGAAGATTTCCACTGAGTTGGTTGGCTACACCCGGAAATTTTTTGCCCAAAAGGGCATCAAGGTCGAGATCGCCTTTTCCTGGGGCGCCACCGAGGCCAAGGTCGTTTCCGGGCTGGCCGACGCCATCGTCGAGGTCACGGAGACGGAAAGCACCATCCGGGCCCATGGTCTGCGGATCATCCACGAGCTGATGACCTCCAACACCCAGTTCATCGCCTCCAAGGCTGCCTGGGCTGATCCCTGGAAGCGGGAGAAGATTGAGAATATCGCCTTGCTCTTGCAGGGAGCGCTCAGGGCCGACAAGATCGTCGGCCTCAAGATGAACGTGCCCCAGACCCATCTCGACCAGGTGATCACCATCCTGCCGAGCATGAACGCGCCCACGGTGGCGCATTTGTATCACTCGGAATGGTATTCCGTGGAAACGGTAATCTCCGAGCATGAGGTGCGGGATCTTATCCCGAGGCTTTTAAAAAACGGCGCCGAAGGCATCATCGAATATTCATTGAACAAGGTTATCTAAAGTTTTACTGACTAATCACAGGAAAGGCGACCAAGTTCCGCGCCGCATCCCCAACTGTAAGCGATTGCAGGGTGCGGCAGATGCGCGACAGAGGCCGATAACAAAGCAGATGTCGTGCCCTGTGATTGCTTACGAGTTTCATCCGGACAGGGCTGTCAAACAAGGACTGGGCGACTGTGTCGCCAGGGAGAAAAAGTGACCGACTCTGCCGTGAATTACGCGAAGATCGAGTTTGTGAAAAGCGCCTACAAGATGGCGCAGCTGCCCGAGGAACCCCTGCCGGAAATCGCCTTTGCCGGCCGCTCCAATGTGGGCAAGTCGAGCCTGATCAACCGTCTGGTGAATCGCAAGGATCTGGTCAAGGTCAGCGCCCGGCCTGGCAAGACCCAGAGCCTCAACTATTTTCTGGTGGACGGGAAGCTCTACCTGGTCGATCTGCCGGGCTACGGCTTTGCCAAGGTTTCCAAAAAACTTCAGGACGACTGGCAGGAGCTGGTTACTGAATACCTGTCCACCAGCCCAACCCTGCGCTGCGTGGTGGTGCTGATCGACATCCGGCATCTCCTCAAGGCCCAGGACCGGGAGCTGGTCGAGTGGCTCAGGATGAGGGGGCGTCCTTTTCTCATCGTCTATACCAAGCGTGACAAGCTGTCCAACAACGAGCAGGCCAAGCAGGCCGCCAGTCTCGACGCCGCCCTCGGTCTGAATAAGCAGGAACGGGTGCTTTTTTCCGCGAAAACCGGCGAGGGAAAGGATCAGCTGCTGGCGGCGCTCGCCACCTTTCTGGGGTAGTTTTTCTGGCCTTGATCGTGATGACAATGCCGCCGCGTCCGGCGGTTTCGATTTTTCAGAAAGAGTGAGGATCAAGCAATGACGGCAGGTAATGAATGGCACTGTTGGCAGATCACCCATTGCGGGTGCGGGGAGAAATGTTCCACCCGGCAGCTTGAACGCGACGCAAGACCGTGCTGGGAGGTCGCCCAGGAGTTGGACGATTACCGTAGCGCTCTCAATGTCTGCAAGGACTGCATCGTTTTTATCTCAAAGCACAACCGGACTGCGCTGACCGAGCAGGAGGTGCATGATATCCTCCAGCGGAAGGTCGACTGTGTGCTCACCACGAACTGTCCCTGCAAGGAAGAGTGAACAGGCAAAGGCCTTACTGATCTGACTTGAGCACCGCCAGGAAGGCGCTTTGCGGGATCTCCACGTTGCCCACGGTTTTCATCCGCTTCTTTCCGGCCTTCTGTTTTTCCAGCAGCTTCCGCTTGCGGCTGATGTCGCCGCCGTAGCACTTCGCCAGCACATCCTTGCGCAGGGCGGAGATGGTTTCCCTGCCGATGATGTTGCCCCCCACCGCCGCCTGAATGGCGATTTTGAACATCTGGCGCGGGATTTCCTCTTTCAGCCTTTCACAGGCGTGGAGCCCACGCGCCCTGGCATTGTTGCGGTGCACCAGCTGAGAAAGCGCGTCCACCCGCTCGCCGTTCACCAGGATGTCCAGCTTGACCAGGTCGCTTTCCCGGTAGTCCAGAAGATCGTAATCAAAGGAGCCGTACCCCTGGGTGATGGATTTTAGCCGGTCGTAGAAGTCGTAGATGATTTCCGCCAGGGGCAGCTCGCAGGTGAACTCGATCCTGCCGGGGATGGGGTAGTGGTAGTGGGTGTTTTCGCCGCGCCGCTCCATGCACAGGGTCATCACCACCCCAATGTAGCGTTCCGGGATGAGGATGGTGGCCTTGATGAAAGGCTCCTCGATGCGCTCAATGGTGGTCGGATCCGGGTAGTGGGCCGGGTTGTCCACCTCTTTCATGGTCCCGTCCTTGAGGAAGAGGTGGTAATTCACCGAAGGCACGGTGAGGATCAGCGAGAGGTCGAACTCCCGCTCCAGCCGTTCCTGGACTACCTCCAGATGAAGCAGGCCTAGGAATCCGCAGCGGAAGCCGAAGCCCAAGGCGGTGGAGGCGTCCTTCTGGTAGGAGAGGGAGGCATCGTTCAAGGTGAGCTTTTCAATGGCCGTGGCCAGGGTTTCGTAGTCGTCGGTGGAGACCGGATAGATGGAGGAAAACACCACCTGTTTGATCTCCTGGAACCCGGGCAAGGGTTTGGCGCAGGGGCGGTCTTTCAGGGTGATGGTGTCGCCGGGTCTGGTGTCGGTGATGGTCTTGATTCCGGCGATGATGTAGCCGACCTGGCCTGCGCTCAATTCTTTCTGCGGTTCGCGGGTCAGGCGGAAAAAGCCCACCTCCTCGACCCGGTAGGACGCGTTGTTGGACATGAAGAGGATGGTGTCCCCGGCTTTGATCCGCCCCTCGAAGAGGCGGCAGGAGATGATGGTGCCCCGAAACGGATCGTAGAAAGCGTCAAAGATCAGGGCCTCCAGCGGTCTTTCCGGGTCGCCCGTGGGCGGGGGCAAAAGATTGACCACCGCCTCCAGCACCGCCTCGACGCCCAGGCCGGTTTTTGCCGAACAGAGCTGGATGTGGCTGGCGTCCAGGCCGAGGTCTTCCTCGATCTGCAGGGCCACCCCCTCCGGGTCGGCGGAGGGCAGGTCAATCTTGTTGATGACCGGGATCACTTCCAGGTTGTTTTCCATGGCCAGGTAGAGGTTGGCCAGGGTCTGGGCTTCAATGCCCTGGGCCGCGTCAACGAGCAGCAGCGCCCCCTCGCAGGAGGCAAGGGCCCTGGAGACCTCATAGCTGAAATCCACATGACCCGGGGTGTCAAC
>Ga0334722_10005306_pt1 | contig 13055 bp, 12 predicted proteins | sample C3_bottom_MG_FD_207210 | JGI IMG/M metagenome (GOLD analysis project Ga0334722, IMG submission 207210) | Sediment microbial communities from Yellowstone Lake, YNP, Wyoming, USA - C3_bottom | ecosystem: Environmental > Aquatic > Freshwater > Lake > Sediment | place: USA: Wyoming | collected...
CATTGTGCCGTGGAACTTCCCGCTGTTGCTGGCGGTCTGGAAGGTCGCGCCGGCGCTGGCCTGCGGCAACACCGTGATCCTCAAGCCCGCGAGCCAGACGCCACTCACGGCGCTGGCTCTGGCCGAAATCGCCCAGGACGTCGGGCTTCCCCCCGGCGTGCTCAACGTCGTGACCGGCCGCGGGAGCCAGGTCGGGCCATGGCTGGTGGCTCATCCGGGCATCGACAAAATCGCGTTTACGGGCGACACATCAACTGGCCGGGACATCATGCGGCGCTCTGCAGACACCGTGAAGCGCATTACGCTCGAACTGGGCGGCAAGTCCCCGAATATCGTCTTCGCCGATGCGGATCTCGACGCCGCGGTCCGAGGAGCCACGCTGGGAATCTTCTACGGCAAAGGCGAGGTATGCGCCGCGGGATCGCGCCTGCTCATCGATCGGACGATCAAGGACGAGTTCATCGACAAACTGGCGGCTCGGGCGGCGAAAATGAGGCCCGGCGATCCGCTGGACCCGAAGACTCGGCTCGGGGCCATTTCGTCGCGCCTGCAACTTGAACGCGTGCTCCAGTACATTGACACGGGCAAGCGGGAAGGCGGAGCCCTGGTGGCCGGGGGGCAGCGTGTGGACATCGGCACCGGGCGGGGGTACTTTCTGGAGCCGACGGTCTTCGCCAACGTGACACCCGAGATGACCATCGCCCGCGAAGAGATCTTCGGACCGGTGCTGGCCGTGATTGATTTCGAAGGCGAGGACGAAGCCGTCGCGCGGGCCAACCAGTCGGACTATGGTCTCGCGGCTGCCGTATGGACGCGCGATATCAAGAAAGCCCATCGCGTGGCGCGCCGCGTGCAGGCCGGCACGGTCTGGGTGAATACGTACAATGTCTACGATACGGCCGCTCCGTTTGGCGGGTACAAACAGTCAGGATTCGGCCGGGAAATGGGGCAGCACGCTCTCGAGAGCTACACCCAGGTCAAGACCGTGATGGTGGATTTGTCGTGAACATCACCCAGAGTGCCGGCTGTGGGTCGGTTCGCTCCGCGTCCCCGCTCACGCTCGCCGGCAAAACGAACCTTCCGGGGCTCGTCGCTGGACTGACGCCCCCGGGGGCCCCCATCCCCGGCAGCGTGACTCGGCCCTCACGGCTCGCTTTGCGAACTGACGCAAAGCGGCTCGGTTCGAGGGGGCGCCTCGCGAACTGACCCATCAACCGGCTGCACAGCTTGACGGCCGTGGGACGGCGGGATAGTTTGATAGGTGGATGTAGGAAGGAAGAGCATGGCGTACATCATTTGCCAACCGTGTATAGGAACCAAGGACACCGCCTGTGTGGACGTGTGTCCAGTCGACTGTATCCACCCGCGAAAAGACGAACCCGAATTCCAGACGGCTGAACTCCTCTACATTCATCCGGACGAGTGCATCGACTGCGGAGCCTGCGTGCCGGCGTGCCCCGTCGAGGCGATCTTTGCGCTGGACGAAACACCCGAGAAGTGGAAGGATTTCATCGCGAAGAACGCGGAGTACTATCAGAAGTAGCCGGGTGCGCCACTCGGGCGCGAGAAACGCTCGACCTGGGGCGCCCGTCCGCCGCCCAACAAGGCGGCTTTCGGCAGTAAGGATGTCGACATGGGGCTGATTGATCACCGGTTCGGGGACAACATCATCACCACGAACCTTGACAGCGTGCTCGCCTGGGCCCGCAAGAACTCGCTGTGGCCGATGGGATTCGGTCTCGCCTGCTGTGCCATTGAGATGATTGCTGCGGGCGGGTCTCGCTTTGACATCGCACGGTTCGGTTCGGAGGTTTTCCGGGCGTCTCCGCGGCAGGCAGACCTGATGATCGTGGCGGGCACGGTCACCAAGAAGATGGCGCCGGTGCTGCGGCGGCTCTACGACCAGATGCCGGAGCCGAAGTGGGTGATCTCGATGGGGAGCTGCTCGAACGCCGGCGGCCCCTTCCCGACCTACAGCGTCCTGCAGGGTGTGGACAAGGTGGTGCCCGTTGACGTGTACGTCTCAGGCTGCCCTCCGCGGCCTGAGGCGCTCCTGTACGGCATCATGCGCCTGCAGGACAAGATTCAGAAGGAGAACACCACGCTGCGTCGGGAGCGGGCGATTCACCTGGGCGGGACCGAGCCCATTCTCATCGAGGACCGCGGCTGATGTTCAAGGACTTTCTGCGTTCGATCTTCCTGGTCGATCTGGCCAAGGGGCTGTGGCTGACGCTCAAGTACACGCCTCAGCCAGCGTTCACGTTCCAGTACCCGTCCGAGCGGCGGCAGGTGGCTCCGCGGTTCCGTGGCGTCCTGCGGCTCCAGGTCGAGCCCGCCACCGGCGCGCAGACCTGCATCGTCTGCGATCAGTGCGCCAAGGCCTGCCCGGACGAGCTGATATCTCTCGGAGGGCACCGCGAGGCGGGCCTGAAGATCAAGGTGCTGGACTACTTCGACTTCAATCTCTCCCGATGCAGCTTCTGCGGCCTCTGTTCGGAGGTGTGCCCGACCAAGCCCGTCAAGGCGCTGATCATGAGCGAGGAATACGAACTCGGCACGTATAGCCGAGAGGCCCAGATCATGCGGGTCGACGAGATGTACGACGGCGTGCCCATCGAACACTACACGCATTAATCGTAGACTCATCCAGGCTACCCGGGACCGCGGTTCCATCATCGGGCGTCCAACTACAAGCGCTCCAACTCCACTGGAGGATGTATGGCAGTCCGAGCACGCGCATGGTCTGTGCTGCTGTCCGCGATGGTCGCCCTGGGTCTGGTCACCGCCCTCCGCGGCAGTGCACAATCCGACATTCCGCCCGACCTTCAACTCCAGAGAGGGCAGGCCCTCTACGGTGAAGGCCGCTATCGCGATGCCCTGGCGGCGTTCCTCCAGGCCGCCAAGTCAGAGACCCCGGCCCTCAGAGATTCGGCTCAAGTGGGCGTGCTGCAATCCGCGCTCCGGGTGGCGGAGTTCGACCTCGCGCGATCGACGGCGCTGGCGCTGCGCCAGGAACGGCCGTCGGACGCTGGCATCGTCTCGCTGTATGGGGATGCCATGTGGTCGGCCGGGCTGTTCGAGGAGGCCAGCCAGGGCTATGCACGGGCCGCCGAGCTGAATCCAGACGAGGCGCGCGCCCACAACGGGCTGGCCAGAGTGCTCTCAGCCAAGAGCCGCCTGAGCGAGGCCCTGGAACACGCGCTGACTGCCGTGAGGCTCGCTCCTCGTGACGGCGACTTCTCCTACACATTGGGGGCGACCTACCAGCGGATGGGGCGCTACGAGGAGGCCTCGGCCGCGTTCGAGCGATTCATCAGCCAGTTGCCGAAGGGCGAAAAAGACGACCGGGCCCTGTTCGCGCGTGCCACGGTGAAGGCGTTGCGCTCGTACGGCAGGCGGGTGCCCAACAGCATCGGTGGCAAACCGGATGCCGTTTACGTGTTGCCGTTCCGCGTGGCCAACGAGAAGATCCTCGTGAGCGGGAGCATCAACGGCGGACGCGAGATTGAGTTCATCGTCGACACAGGCGCGGAGCTGGCCACGGTGTCGCGGCGTGCGGCCGAACGGTACTTCGTCACGCCTGTGACAGTGACCGTCAGTGCGGGCGTGGGCGAAGTCGGCCTGCGTGGTCTGCAGGTCGGCCGAATTGACCGTCTCGACGTGGGGCCGCTATCGGTGCAGAACGTACCGTGTATCATCAAGACGCCAGCGCTGGTCAACCTGCCGACCGACGAACGTGAGAGCATCTCGCCGCTCGCGCTCGGACTGTCCATGGCCGTCGACTACAAGAATCGCAAGATCACGCTGGCGCGCCATCTCCCCGACGACACGGTTGTCGCAGACGAAACGATGAGCCTGTGGATGACCCGCCTGGCGACGGTTCGAGGGATGGTTGGCGACCAGCACGCCCGCAGCTTTGTCGTCGACACGGGCGGGCAGGTGATTTCCATCAGCACGGATACGGCCCGCGCGCTGCCCCAGACGCCGGGTGCGTCGCGCATCGCGCTCAAGGTGTACGGGGCGTCGGGATGGGACCGGGACGCGTATCTGCTGCCGGGCGTAGACCTGGCATTCAACGACATTCACTTCAACAGGATGTCTGTCGTGGTCCTGAACCTGCGGGCCACCAGCGTGCTGCTCGGATACGACCTCGGCGGCATCGTCGGCCACCAGTTCCTGAGCAAGTATCACGTGTCGTTCGACCTCGACAGGGCCGAACTCAGACTTCGCAAGATCACGTCATAGAGAAGCGGGATTGGGGTCAGGTCCAAAACCCAACCTGACCCCAATCCGTTCAGACTAGAAGTCGAAACCGATCCAGAACTGGAAGCGCGCCTTGCGGAACCCGGCACTTCCGCCATTGGCCGCGAAGACGGCATCCTCCCAGGGCTTATTGAGCAACGTTCGCCACGACCAGTCAAAGTGGACCGGGAAGCCCAGCGCGAACGTCTCGAGCCCGACGCCGTACGAAGCCCGACCATCCACCAGGCGGAAGCCGCTAATCGTGATCGGGGCGCCGTAGACCGGGATGATTGCACCGGTCACCGGGTCGATGTTGTAGTTAACGACCGGCGTGAAGGTCTGCGCCTGGCTCGTGGAGAACTTGTATCCTCCGCCCGAGAACCATGCGCCGCCCATGTTCGCGAAGAACACGCCGCGAATGCCGCCGAAAATGCCGATGGGCGTCGCGATGGCGTTAATCACCGGGAATCGCAGTTCGGCGTTCCCGAAGAACGCGTTCTGGCCGATGAACTGCAGGTAGTCATAGCCCCGCATGTCGCCATTTCCACCGAAGTACGTGTAGCTCGGCTGTGAGCCCCAGCTCTTGAAGCCCTTCACCCGGAACGCGAACAAGCCACTCGTGCCGAGCTTGATGTACTTGCGGACGTCGGCGTCGACCGCCTGCCAGGACAGGCCTTTCGTAATCGGCGGCGCGACCTCGTAGCTCACGCGCATCGTACTGCCGGCCAGTGGGCCAAACTCTCTGAAGATCGTCGTCTCCTTGACGAACGCCACCGAGAGCGGCGCGTACCACCCATTGCGGAACAGCGATCGCCCGTACGTCTGCTGCTGGGACTGATTCAAGAAATCCGCCAGCCCCTGGTCGTTGTAACTCTCCTTGACGTGGGCGAAACCCACCGACATTTCCATGCGCGAGTATCGGCTCAGCGGGTAGATCCCGAACGCCGTCACCCCTCGGTTGGAGCGGGTCGACGTGGCGTACTTGCGGTCGATATACGGGTCGTAGGCGGGGTCGTAGTACACGCCGGCCAGCTGGGCGTAGTAGAACTCGTCTTGCCAGTAGCCCTGAAGCGCGTACTGGAACCGGTGAGTGAGGTTGATCACGGACGCCGCAAACGTCTGGTACTGGGACATCGACGACGCGAACAGATCGATGCGCTTGTCGCCCAAAACGTCAGTGAACGACACGGCGGTGCCGCCGAACAGATTTCCGCCGCTGGTGACGCCGACGCTGATCGGCGGACGCCCTTCGAGGAACAACTTGTCCCAGCCGCCTTTGCGCTTCGAGTTCTCAGCGATCAGCGTGTGGCTGAGCGGCGCCTGAAAGTCGATGATCGGTCCGGGCGCGCCAAAATCGCTCGTATTGACCGTCATCGTGGCTTCCTTGCGGTCGAGCAGGTGCAGCTCGTAGTCGCCCTTGTAGTAGGCCACGAACGCCGTGCGCGTCGTTTTGCCATCGCGCAGGATGACGGGCGAGAAATTCCCGCCAATCGTGTCGGTCCACTGCTTCAACTCGCCCGTCTTCAGACTGAGCGTCCACAGGTTATAGATGCTGCCGTTGCGGGCGACTTCGGGCTCGATCGCCTTGTTCGGGTCGGTCGCTGTCGACGGGAAAATGACCGTCTCGGCGTCGGTGAACTTCGCCGCGGCGTCGTCGTGCGTGCCAAAGGTGAGCTGCGTCTTCTTGCCCGTGGCGAGATCCAGCTTGAAGAGCTTTTCGTTGCCGCTGATCCGCGCCAGGTACACCACCGTCCTCCCGTCGGGCGAGAACGTTGGTGCGTAGTCGGCGAAGTCGTCCTTCGTCAGGTTGTCGATGTTGCCCGACTCGAGATCCAACGTGAAGATATCCCCGACGCCGTTTTGAAGCGCCGCAAACACGATCCGCTTTCCATCCGGCGAGAAGGTCGGCGACTCGGGCTCGTCGACCGTCTTCAGATCGATGCGCCGCTCGATCTTCCGCGTCAGGACGTTCTGAATGACGATCGCCTTGAACTTCTCTTTGCGAACGATGTAGGCCAGTCGATCACCAGTCGGCGCCCAGGCGAGCCAGGGAACCGACACCCAGCGTTCGCCCGGTATCACGATGTAGTCGAAGCCGAGACCCTGGTCGAAGCCTGGCGTCAGGTTCCGGATGACCTTGCCGTCCTTGGCCGAGATGAGGACGATGTCCATCTCCCGGTTCCGGCGGTTGACGGTGGCTGCCGCGAGCAAATCGCCCGAGGGCGACGGCTCCAGCGAAAACGCATCGTAGAACGCCGTCTTTTCCGGTTTCGGGGCGAAGTTCTTCCCATAGTCGGACGGCGTTTCCTTGTCGCGGAAGGGTTTGAACCGCGCCTTCAGATACCGGTCGAACTGCTGGTCGAAGTCGTCGCCATCCATCTGGAACGCGGTCTGGAAGGCCGTCTCGCCGCCGCCGATGATGTTCTTGCGCATCGAGAACAAGAACTGACGCATGCCCTCCTTGCCCCACTTCGATTCGATGAACTCGAAGGCCGCGTGTCCCAGGTTGTAGACCAGCCTCGGGTTGCTGGTCTCGCCGTACCCCTCCAGCTTGCTCATCTTGGGGATGATGTCGGCAATCGCCGCATCCCGGACCGTCATGAGGTCGATGGGTCGCCACAGACCCGTCATATAGTCCGACAGTCCCTCGGCCACCCACAGCGGCGTCGACTGCCGCACGAGCGACTGCGGGATGATGTCGAACTCGAAGATGTGGGTCAGTTCGTGGACGATCAGGTGATACAGCAGGTCCGGCGGGCTGTCGAGCGGCAGCAGCATCCGGTTCCGCGTCGGCTCCGCAAACGCGCCGACGCCCTCTTCGGCGGCGCCAGGGATGACGTTCTCCTGCTCGAATTCGCTATGCGTCTTGAAGACGATCAGCGGGACCTTGAATGCCAGATCGTGCTTGAGGTCGGCGCTGATCTGCTGGTACGCGCTCTCGGCGTAGCCAGCGACCTTTTCGAGATGCTTGTCTACTCCCGTGTAGTAGTAGATCTCGAAGTGCTCGGTCTTGTAGATCTTCCAGTCGAATCGGTCGTACCGGACGATGTTCTTCCCGTAGTACGGGACGTACGGCGTCTGGGCGGACACGTCGGCGGCTGGGGACAGCAGAGCCCCAGCCACGAAGACGGTCAGCCAAATCGCCATGACAGTGCGCGTCGGGCGCGTAGGCATTCCATCACCTCGCCAGCGGAATTTCAGGGGCAGGCGGACATCACGTAGATAGCATGTTACTGTCAGTATGACGCGGCCTGCAATCCTCCCGATTCGCCGGATTGACGTTTCCCGGTGGATGGGGTTCTATGTAGGGACACGGGGCGGCGAGGCCGACGGCTGAACCGAGCGGATAAGACCAGGGGCGAGTCGAAGGGCGAAGGGAAGCGATATGAGCGTGCGTTGGCTGGTGGCGGCGGTGGCGGCGGCTGGGCTGGCGGCAGCCGTCATCTGGGGGGGAAGTCGCGCGCCGGGTGTGGAGCAGGCATCGACGCCGGTTCGAGCGGCGACGCCGTCAAAGCCGCTGGGACCGGACGTTTGTGACGCCGGCGCCAAACCGGCCAACCTCAACTTCACGCTCAAGAACGCCAACGGGACGGACGTCAGCCTCGCCTCGTTCAAGGGCAAGGTCATTCTTCTCGACTTCTGGGCCACCTGGTGCGGGCCGTGCAAGGTCGAGATTCCCGGCTTCGTCGAACTGCACGAGAAGTACAAGAACCGCGGTCTCGCGGTGGTGGGCATTCAGGTTCAGGACGAGCCGGGCGGCCTCAAGGAGTTCGTTCAGCAGTTCAACATGACGTACCCGGTGCTGGTCGGGATGGGGCACGACGATCTCGAGGAGGCGTATGCGCCCCTCTGGGGTCTGCCGACCACGTTCATCATCAGCCGCGACGGATTGATCTGCCGGAAACGCATGGGACTGCATGAGAAGGCGCAGTTCGAAAAAGACGTGTTGGGCCTCCTGTAGTATGATCGGAACCGTGACCACCAAAGGATTCGCTCACGCCACGCTTGCGTGCGGCTGCCGTCTGGGGTTCCGCGATGGCGTCGAGGGCAGCCCGGTCACGGTCGTGCTGGAGTCGAAGTCGCCAGGCTGCGCGATGGCGTGGCACGTGTCGGGTCTTCCGGTGTTCGATCACCGCGAAGCGCTTCGACCGCCGACACGCCTGCTCCCCGCCAAAGAAGAAGGTTTTGAAGAAGAAGGTTAAGGGGACGTTTTCAGAACCTGCGTGATTTGTAGAACGGGTTCTGAAAACGGTCTGTTCGGGTGTGATAGATCTTGAGTCACGTCCTCGGGTCGCCGGATTCACTCCGGCGACCCGTTTTCGTTTCAGCGGTCGATCGCGCGCGGCCTGCATCCTGCAGCGCCCGCCTCAATAGAAACTCAATCTGCGCGTTGAGGCTGCGCAGCTCATCGTTGGCCCAGCGCTGGATCGCGTCGAGCAGGTCCGGATCGACACGAAGCAGAAACGCGCGTCGGTCGGCCATCGCTACTGGTACAGCGTTCCCGTATTGACGACCGGTTGCGCGGCACGCTCACCGCACAGCACCACCAGCAGGTTGCTGACCATCGTGGCCTTCCGCTCCTCATCCAGGTTTACGATGCCCTTCTTGTTGAGCATCTCGAGCGCCATCTCAACCATACCGACCGCACCCTCGACGATACGCTGCCGCGCGGCGATAATTGCCCCGGCCTGCTGCCGCTGAAGCATGGCGGCGGCGATCTCGGCGGCGTATGCGAGGTGACTGAACCTCGCCTCAATCACTTCGACGCCGGCCTTTGACAGCCTATCCTGAATTTCGGTCTTGAGGTGCGCGGCGACCTCCGCGGTGTTGCCGCGAAGCGACATCTGGCCCTCGATGTGCGTATCGTAGGGATAGCTCGTGGTGAGGTTGCGCAGCGCGGCCTCGCTCTGCACGTGGACGTAGTTGTTGTAGTCGTCGACTTCGAAGCAGGCTTCTGCGGTCTCGACGACCCTCCACACCACCACCGCCGCGATTTCGATGGGGTTGCCCTCGTGGTCGTTGACCTTCAGGCGCGCGGTCTCGAAGTTCCGAATCCGCTGCGAGATCCGTCGTTTGCTGAAGAAGGGATTGGCCCAGCGCAGGCCGGGCGCCTTGACGGTACCCACGTAGCGGCCCATCAGCTGCAGCACCTTGGCCTCGTTCGGATTGACCACGAAGAGGCCGGTCAGCATCGTGAAGTCAACGATCCAGACGAGGACCCACAGCACGATCATCACGGCGTCGACGGGATCCTGGACCGCGCCGATGAACCTGAGCGTGCTGAGAACCAGCACGAGTAGTAGTACGGGCAGCGCCAGCCAGCCCGAAATAGCAGAGCGTTCGATTTCCCTGATCATGTACCTGCCTCCTCTATGCTTTCGAAATGATATCACTATGAAATCTAGGTGTCAAGCGGCGCGCAGTGCAGGGTGCGTGGCGGACGCACTATCATAGGAGCCGTGCATCGACTCGGTGCCGGAATCGCGCGGTTGTCCCTGCTGTTGACACTGGTCCTGTCGCTGGCTGGCGTGGTGGCGTGCGCCAAGAAGGAACTGCGCCCAATTGTCGTGGCGAACAACGTCATCACGGTACACAACCAGACGCGTGACGAGTGGCAGGCGGTCGAGGTCTGGCTGAACTACCATTACCGCGTGACCAAACCGTCGATGCCGGCAGACGAACGACTGACCATTCCCCTGGATGTCTTCGTTGCGGGTTACGGGCAGCGGTTCAATGTCAAGCGGCAGGTTGTGCAGACGGTTCAGGTGAAGGCGAAGACGAAATCTGGCGCGCCGGTCGATCTGATGTTTGGCTTCGGCCCGCGACGATAACGGACAGGCACCACATGGCGAAAATCAAATCCGAACTCGAAATCACGTGTCCGTGCTGCTCGGCCGTGCTCGTCATCGACAAGAACCTCAATCAGGTGGTGGCGCACCGCGATCCGCCGCGGTCCGACACGCCCGATCTCGATCACGCTGCGCAGCTCGTGGCCGACGAGAAAGCTCGACGGGAAGCGGCCTTCGAACAGTCGGTGCAATCTCAGAAGACCCGCGGCGATGCGTTGTCGAAGCGGTTCGAAGAAGCGCTACGCGCGGCGCGCGAAGAGCCGATTTCGAAACCGAAGCGCGACTTCGATCTCGACTGACACGCCATGGCGATGTCAAAAGGGGCGACCATGACCCGACAGCGAGCGCGACACTCCGCAGCTGCTGTCGTGATCCTCGCTGCTCACTAGCCGGGTTGCCCCGCCACTCGCAGCGGAACCGACATTTAGTATGATCGCAGTTGGATGTCCGAGAGAGGCTGTGTGCGCGTTCTGACAGGTGGCGCCCGCGTGGGGGTCGCGGTCGCGCTGCTGTGGTTCGTACCGCTCGTCTGCAGCGCGGCCGGTCCGGCCGCGATCCATGGGACGACGACCTCACAACACGGCGAGATTCTGCTTCCGGGCGTCGAGATCACGGTGACGCATGCGGACACCGGCCGCCAGGCAGGCGTCGTCGTTTCAGCCGGGTTGGGCGAATACAGCGTGAGCGGGCTCCAGCCCGGACGCTACCTCGTCTCTGGACGTCTGGCTGGATTCACCGACGTCAAGGCTGGTCCTATCGTGCTGGGTGAGGACCAGGACGTTGAAGTCATGCTGGACCTCGAACTGGCGCCGGTGACGGAAACCGTCAAAGTGACAGGCGAAGCAGCCATGGCTCAGGCGGAGGCCAGCGGCTCGAGGGTCTCGGTGAGCGGCCAGATGGTCGACGTGCTGCCGGTCGTCGGGGATTCCTATCGGGCGCTGCTGCCGGTGCTGCCAGGGGTTGTGCGCCAGCCAGACGGGCGAATCAGCGTCAAAGGGGCGCGGCCGACCCAAGGAGGTCTGCAGCTAGGTCGTAACAGCGGCAGCGATCCCTCAACCGGGAACTTCGGCCTCGAGCTGCCTCCCGACTCGGTCGAGTCGGTCGATATGGTGGCCAGCCCATACGGCGCGGAGGACGGCCGTCTGTCGTCGAGCCTGGTTCGGATCGAGACCCGGGCAGGCAGCAATGACTGGCGCGCGGTGACGAACGGCCTCCTTCCGGCGTTCTGCCTGAAGCTCTGCGACGGCGGCACGACGGGCATCACCACCTACCAGCCGCGGGGCTGGGTCGGCGGCCCAATCATCAAAGACCGTCTCTTCTTCGCCCAGGGGCTGCAGTTTCGTTGGAATCGGACGCGAGTTCCGCTGGTGCCGGAGCAGTTGAATTACACGACCACGCAGAGCCTCTTCCTCTTCACGCGTATTGACGCGAATCTCAACTCGCGCCACACGCTGACGACCACGCTGGCGCTCTTTCCGCGCAAGGTCGACGAAGCCAATATCAACACGTTCAATCGGGCCGGCGTCGCCCCGGATTACAGCCTGTTTGGCTGGAATGCGGCGATCGTCGATCGACTGACGCTCTCGCACACCAGTTTCCTCGAATCGAACGGCAGCATCAGCTTCTACCGCACGCGCGTGCGCGGCGACGGTCAACTGGACTTGGAGCTGACGCCTGACGGGAACCACGGCAACTTCTTCAACACGCAGAATCGCAGGACGGTCGTCTACCAGTGGACCGAATCGCTCCAGTTCATCAGGCACGCGGCAGGGGAGCACCTGATCAAGGGTGGTGTCGACGCACTGCGGGCGACCTATACGGGCACCAGTGTGAGCCGGCCGGTTCTGGTCCGTCGCGAGGACGGCACGTTGAGTCAACGGCTCGACTTCGGCGGGCCAACGTCCCAGGGCGTCCGCAGTCTTGACCTTGCGGCCTTTGTCCAGGATCGCTGGCGGATTACGCCGCGCCTTGTGCTCGAGCCGGGTCTGCGTCTCGATCGCGATGGCGTGCTGAAACGCACCAACTTCTCACCCCGTTTCGGATTTGTCGCCGCGGTCCTGCCCCGCGACGTCGGTGTCCTGAGGGGAGGCGCCGGGCAGTTCTACGAGCGCACGCCGCTCAACGTCGCCGCATTCGAGTCGTTCGAAGCCGCCACGGTCACCAGATATGCCGCCGATGGCGTCACGCCGGTCAGATCGCCATTGACCTACGTTCACCGGGCTGGTGTGCTCGACACGCCTCGGGCGTTCGTGTGGAATCTCGAATACGACCATCGGATTGGCTCGAGTGTGCTCGTCAAGCTGAATCACCTTCACCGCCACGAATCGCACGACGCCGTGCTCGAGCCGAGTGAATCCGGGGGCCTCGCTCAGACCCGTCTCGAGAGTAACGGGCGATCGCACTATACCGAGACAGAGCTGACGGTGCGATTCGGATCGAACGACACCCGTCAGCTGACGCTCAGCTACGTCCGTTCTCATCTCGTGGGCAACCTGAACGCCTTCGATCTCTACTACGGCGAGTTCCGCAATCCGATCTTGCGGCCCGATCAATCAGTGACCGGGCCGACCGACGTGCCGAATCGTTTCGTCGCAAGAGGGGTTGTGACGCTGGGGGAGAAGTGGACGCTGTCGTCCCTGGCCGAGATCCGCAACGGCTTTCCGTACTCGATCGTCAATCAGGATCAGGAATTCGTCGGCGTGCGTAACGCCGGCGGGCGGTTTCCGACGCTGTTCACCTGCGACGCCAGTCTGATTCGGTCCGCTGTGCTGCTCAAACACCCGGTGCGGTTCGGGCTGCGCGCCTACCACCTCTTGAACACATTTTCACCGCGCGACGTGCAGAACAACATCGATTCACCCGCGTTCGGCACCTTCTACAACGGTATCGTGCGCCGGATCCAGATCACCTTCCAGATCACGCTTCGCTGACGCGCTAACACTCACTCCGGGAGTGTTCGTCTCA
>Ga0334722_10005307_pt1 | contig 13054 bp, 10 predicted proteins | sample C3_bottom_MG_FD_207210 | JGI IMG/M metagenome (GOLD analysis project Ga0334722, IMG submission 207210) | Sediment microbial communities from Yellowstone Lake, YNP, Wyoming, USA - C3_bottom | ecosystem: Environmental > Aquatic > Freshwater > Lake > Sediment | place: USA: Wyoming | collected...
AGACCCATTTCCGGTTGCGGTCCGGCACGATTGGGGTGCTCGGGCCCAAGCGCGGCCGTCCTGGCCGCCTCGACGCAGGCGAGGCGCCCGCGCTGGCATGAATGCCCATCCCGCCCACAATCGTGTGGTGCAGCCTATGGCGGACACTCGCTGGAGAGGTGCGGGAGCGCGCAGCCAAAGCGATGTAGGTTGGACCAGCCTGGTCGGGCGGGCTATAATGCGCGCCGTACTTCGAGCCGATGGGAGGCCATAGCGCTACGGTGTCGACGGCGGCTGTGTCGGGAGGGCCCACATTGGGGACGGGCGAGGGACCGGTCCGCGGTGGGTGGAGACTTCGACTCCCCTTCTTCTATGGCTGGTTCGTGGTGGGAGCGGCCTTCGTCGCCCTGGCGCTCACCTACACCGTCTGGTATTCTTTCTCGGTCTTCTACGTGGCGCTGCTGGAGCAGTTCGGCTGGAGCCGGGCCTCCTCCGCGGGTGTCTTCTCCCTCTTCGTCATCATCTACGGCGTCTCCGGCGCGGCTGCTGGAGCGCTGACCGATCGTTTCGGCCCGCAGCGGGTGATCGCCGCGGGGGCCCTGATCCTTGCCGCGGGGATGGTGGCCTGCAGCAGGCTCACCGACTTGTGGCAGTTCTACCTCTTCTTCGGGGTGGTATGCGCCATCGGGTCTAGTGCGGCCGGATGGATACCATGTGTCGTGACCGTGAGCGCCTGGTTCTCGCGGCGGCTAGGGGCCGCGCTGGGGATCGCGTCTGCCGGGATTGGGGTCGGGATCCTGGTGCTGGTCCCGGTCACCCAGCTCTTGATCAATCTGTACGGGTGGCGGACCGCTTACCTGGTGCTGGCGGGGATAGTGGGTTGTGGGGTGGCGCCCATCGCCCTGCTGTTTCTCCGGGGCAGGCCGGAGGAGCTGGGAATGCAGAAGGACGGCAGGCTGCCCAAGTCGGTTGATCCGCCGGGGGGTGTTGGGCGTCCCGCGTCGGTCTCCCGGGTGGTGGACCGGGATTGGGCCGAGCGCGAGTGGACGGTCGGCTCGGCCATGAGGACCGGCCGCTATTGGCTCCTTTTCTCTACCCTGGTTCTCAACAATATCGCCACCCAGATGATCTTCGTGCACCAGGTGGCCTTTCTGGTGGATGGCGGGTACGACAAGCTGCTGGCGGCCTCGGTGGTGGGGCTGATCGGCCTCTTCAGCATAGGCACGAAGATCGGGTGGGGATGGATCTCCGACCGGCTTGGCCGGGAGGTCACCTACACCTTGGGCGTGAGCACCATGACCGTGGCCGTCGCCACCCTGATCAGTACGCGCTTCATCCCTTCGCCACTGCTGATCTACGTCTTCGCCCTGGCCTTCGCTATGGCCTACGGGGTGGCGACGCCGCTGGGCCCGGCCGTGGGAGCGGACCTCTTCACGGGGCCACGGTTCGGGGCCATCTATGGCACTATTGGGATGGCCAACGGACTGGGGAGCGCTTTGGGGGCCTGGTTTGCCGGCTACGTGTTCGACGTCACCGGGAGCTACTTCATAGCCTTTGGGGTGGCTGCCGCTAGCAGCCTGGTGAGCGCCTCGGTCATGTGGTTGGTGGCACCGCGAAAGGTGAGGCTGGTGCCGGGAGTGGCGAGGAAACGCCAACTGGGGCCTTGATGCGGCGCCGGTGATGGTGGTGATGTAGGCAGATGGCCGCGGGCACCCGGCATGGCGCCCCGCGGTGGTCTTGGAGGATCGCAGTGGAGATGCTGTTCCCGCGCCATGAGGCCATCGAGCCGGGGGAGATCTATCGTGGCCTGGCCTTCCCCGAGGCTGGTGGCGACCGGCCATACGTTGCCCTGAACATGGTCACCTCGGTGGACGGGAAGGCGACGCTGGGGCTGGGTGCCTACGCACTTGGAAGCAGGGTGGACCACTTGGTGATGCGCAGGATAAGGCTTGCCGCCGATGGGGTGATGGTCGGTGCGGAGACGCTGCGCACCGAGAACGTGAACCCCGGCGTCCCGCCAGAGATGCAGGAAGAGAGGGTGGCTCGCGGCATGTTGCCTCAGCCCACGGCCGTGGTGGTGACGAGCACGGCCGACCTCCCCCTGGATCGCACCTTCTTTCGATCCGCCGCCTTCCCGAGGGTCGTGGTCACCACGGGGCGGGCTCCCGTAGCCCGTGTGGAGGCGGTGGAGCGGCTAGCGCGGGTGATCCGCGTGGGCGAGAAGTGGGTGGACCTTCCGGAGATGATGGGGATCCTGGCCCGGGATCTGGGGATCCGAAGCCTTGTCGTCGAGGGCGGACCCAGCCTGAATGCGGCCCTGATGGCGGAAGGTCTGGTGGACGAGCTCTTCTGGACGGTAGCGCCCAAGATCGTGGGCGGGGCCGCGAGGCGCACCATGGTGGAGGGGGAGGCTTTCCCGCCGGACAGGGTGCCGAGGTTGGAGCTCGTGAGCGTGCACCACCACGAGGGGGAGCTGTTCCTGCGCTACCGTCTGCCGGGGAGACCCCAGGGACGGTGAGGCCGCAGGAGCGAGATCCTATCCACGCGCTGGCCCCCCAGGCGGCGACGGGGATCGCTTCTCGTAGGAGGCGGCTAGCGGCCGCTAGGACCACCGGATGGGGCCGGCTCTCACGCCACGGCGGGGGCGGCCTCGTGGGCCCCGCTCCACCAGTCCTTTGACACGGTGATTCTGAGAGGTAGGGAGGGGGCTTGTAACCCCTCGATGGCGCCCTGGGCAACCAGGGGCCCGCCCCAACCTATCGGAACCGCCGTGCCAAGAACTGGTGCTCGACCAATTTAGTTTCGACATGTAGGGCGGGGGTTTATCCCCCGCCGCGCGGCGCACGGGGTGGACCCTGCGGCGGGGCACAAGGCCCCGCCCTACAGACCAAATTCATTTTGTCGCTGTACTAGCGGCCCTGCAGCTTGTGGATCTCCTCCTCCAGCTCCCTGACGCGCTCGTACTCCTCGTCGGCCAGCTTGAATGCGCGCTCCAGGTAGAGCTGGGTGAGCCTGTTCCCATCCGAGCTAGGCCGCTGCGCGGCCTCCAGGAGCTCGGCGACCTTGAACTTCTCCGGGAGGAACCGCGACAGCCTCTCCATCTCCCTGACCGAGTCCCTGGTGAGGTGGGGGTCGCGTCCCTCGACCGCGTACCGGAGCTGTCCCGCCAGCTTGGCCAGCTCCGCCAGCCGGTCGCGCTCGCTCATGAGGCCGAAGAGCAGCTCATTGACGTCCACAGCCCCGGCTCCCTCCTCCAACCCCTCTGGGTTGGGCTCCGGCTCAGCCGGAAGGCTCCCCAGGTGGGTGGAGTAGCCCTCGAAGTATTGCTGGGACGCCTCCGCCGCGGCCTGGAGCAGCCTTTCGGGACTGGATGCGTCGACGGAGCCGCCGAACAGAAGGTCGTCGTCGCGCGCCTGGGCGAGCCTTTGGAGGAAGGCCTGGCTCTCCACCCTCTCCGGGATTGGCGGGTACGGGAAGATGGAGATGCCACCAGCCATCGCCTGCTGAAACTGGCCGGCGAACATGGGCGGGATGTACTTGGAGATCTCCACGGCGATCGGCGGGACTATGAGATAGGTGGCGAAGATGGCGGATGGATCGGACCAGGCGCGAAAGTAGAGCAGGGCATGGCCCTTTGGGCGCGTGGCGTTCCCTCTTTCAAAGGTCAGCAGCATCTCGGCGACCTCGCTTCTCCGTAGCCGTTGGATGATCGTACCCTATTATACGCCATCGAGGGCCATGCGCTTCTGTCAGGCCGCCCTCCGCTCCTCGCGCGTGGCTTCGGGCGGGGCCAGCGGGTGCACCAGCAGCGCCTCCGTCGGCTTTACGTAGATGTAGGGCAGCTCATCCTTGCTGATGGAGCCGTGGCGGAAGAGCTCATCGATGACCTCCCTGGCCCTGTCGACGTCCAGCACCTGCACCATGCACTCCTCCAGCCGCCCGTGCCTTTCCAGGATCTCCTCCGCCTTGTCCTCCACCAGCCGGGGGGCGTGGTGGCGGACCTGTCGCTCGGCCTCGTAGCCATCAGCCTGGATCCGGTCGATCCTGCGGTCCGACAGCGAGCGCAGGATCCTGTCGCGTAGAAGGCGCACCTCCTGCTCCAGCTCCTTAGACTGCTGCAGAAGATCGTAGTAGAGACCGAGCGCTTCGCCTATCTGCAAGACTGGTATGTCGGCTTCCTCGGCGGCCATGCCTGTAGCCTCCATCGATTGCTCTGCGCGGGTTGCGTCCCACTCGTGCCTGAAGCCTCTTTGCAGGATCCCGGTTCGGGGGCACCCGCGGAAAGACAGCCAGCGTCTGCCGGGGCACGCAGGGGTTGTGCCACGACAGATTCGTTGCCCGAGCCCGCAACTGTGCTATTCTGTTGGGGACTTCTCGCCACGGTGTTCGGGTCCATCACCGGTCCTGCCGCGCTGGTTACCGCAAGGGCAGCCGAAGCGGCGGCAGGTCTTCCAGCGGAGGTTGCTGTGTCGACGGGCACGCTGCGTCGCTCGGAGGGGTGGCTCCTGATGCTGGCTCTGGCCCTGGGGGCCCTTTTCGCCATGGTGGAGCTGCTCGACCGGCAGCTCTACTTCGAAATCTCCCCCGAGCGCTACCTGGTCCTCCACACCCTGCTGGAGCTGGGCAGCGTCCTGATCAGCTTCGCGGTCTTCATAGCCAACTGGGAAGCTTCCAAGCTGAGCAACAACTCGCGGAGCCTCTTTGTCTCTACCGGCTTTTTGGCGGTTTCCGCTCTCTCCACCATGCATGCCCTCTCCTACCCGGGGATGCCGGACTTCCTCTCCAGGAACAGTGTCGAGAAGACGGTGCTGTACTGGATGGCTTCCAACTACGCCGCCGCCAGCGTGCTGCTGGTGGCGGCCTTCGTGCGACCCGACCTGCGCGCCCCCTGGTTGCGCAGATACCTGCTGGCGGTTCTCGCTATCCTGGCCAGCGCCGCCGTGATGGGGGTAGTCACCTTCTATGAAGGAGCGCTTCCACAGCTCTACGTGGAGGGCCAGGGCCTGACGCCCCTGAAGACCGCCCTGGAATACGGTGCCGTGGGTCTCAGCCTGGCCGGGCTTGCGGCTTACCTTAGGGCGTACAGAGCCACGGGGGACGACTTCATGGTGCTGCTGGTGGCGGCCCTGGTAGCCAACGTCTTCTCCGGGCTGGCCTTCGCCACCTATCGCAGTCCGACAGATCTGTACAGCCTCCTGGCCCACGTCTACAAGCTGATCGCCTACTACTTGATCTTCAGGGGGCTCCTGGTGTCGTCGCTGCGTCTGCCGTATGTGCAGCTCTCGGCCGCAAAGGAGCGGCTCGAGCGCACCGTGGCCGAGCTGGACGCGCGGAATCGCGAGCTGGACGCCCTGGACGACATCGCCGTGGTGATGAACAGCACCCTCCAGCCACGACAGCTCCTGGAGTCGGCCCTCGAGAAGGTAATGGGGGTGATGGAGGCGGAGGCAGGGGCAGTCTTCCTCCTCGCCGACGATGGAGAGAGGCTGAGGCTCTCCGTCTGGAGAGGCCTGCCCTCTGCGGTGGTAGAGGAGTGCCGGGTGCGGCCCATGCGGCTGTCGGACGGCGCGCGGCCGGTGACCGGGGGAGGGGTGCCTTCTAGTCTGAACGGCGGTGGCGGGGAGCTGTCTCTCGAGGGGCGGATCGCGCCCCTTGGAGCGTGCATGTGCGCACCGATCGCCAGCAAGGGGCGGCTGCTGGGGTCAATCGCCGTGGTAAGCCGCCAGGGGCGGATTTTCGGCGTGCGCGACCTGGACCTCCTGGCAGCGATCGGATACCAGCTCGGGCTGGCCACGGAGAACGCCCAACTCTACGAGCAGACCGATGAGCGGTTGAGGGAGAAGGTCAGGGAGCTGGAGCAGGCGGAGCGCAGGTCGCGCTTTCTTTCGGATGTGGGTGCCCTCCTCGGGGGCGCTGAGGATCTATGCGGTGCCCTGGATAGGGTGGCCGAGCTCTGCTCCGGGATGCTGGGTGACTGGTGTCTGGTCTACCTGCTGGACGAGAAGGAGAGGCATCTCTGGCTGTGCGCGTCCCATCACCCCACGGAGGAGTTCGTCGCCGTTCGGGAGGCCCTGCGGCGGAGCGTGGTGGGGATGGGCGAGGGAGTAGTCGGCAGGGTTGCGCTGTCCGGGGAGCCAGTGGTTTCCTCCCGGGTTTCCAGGGAGGAGATCGCGGCGGAGATGAGGCAGATGGCCGTGTCGGTGGAGGACCTGGCCCTTCTCAGGCGGATCACACCCTCGTCCAGGATCGTGGCCCCATTGCGCTCCAGATCGGGTACGGTGGGGGTGCTGGTGGTGGCAACCACGGGCGGCGCCAGGCCGCTGGATCGGAGCGACCTCCCGCTGGTGATGGAGCTGGCGGACAGGATAGGTGTGGCGGTGGAGAACCGACGGCTCTATCAGGAGAGCCAGGAGCAGCGACGCCACCTGGAGACGATCATATCGCAGATGGCCGATGGCGTGGTGGTCACCGATGAGATGGGTGAGGTCTCGGTGATCAACGCCTCCGCCAGGAGGATGCTGGGGGATGGGATCGCCACGCTGCTGGGCTGTAGTATGGACGGGCGTGTGGGTGGGGAGCTGGATACCGGCAGCGGTGGCGCGCAGCGGACTGTGCCGCTGGTCCGGCGGGCTTTGGCGGGGGAGCTGGTGCTGGGCGAGAGCATCACCGTGGGCCAGCCGTCTGGCGAGCGGGTGCTGAGTGCCAGCGCAAGCCCGGTGCGCGACGACTCGGGGGGGATCACGGGATCGGTGGTGGTGCTGAGGGACGTGACGGCCGAGCGCGAGGTGGATCGGCTCAAGGACGAGTTCGTCGCGGTGGTCTCGCACGAGCTGCGGACGCCCATCACGGCGGTGATGGGGTACACGGACATACTGCTTCGGGGCCTCCGGGGCCCTCTGGCCCCGAAGCAAGCGGATGCCCTGGGATCCATCAGGGCGGCAGCCCAGCGGCTCCTGGTGCTGATCAACGACCTGCTGGACACTTCTAGGCTGGAGGCGGGGAAGCAGGAGCTCACCCTCGTGCCCGTGGATCTCCACGGCGCCACGGACCGCGCGTTGATGGCGGTGGGGGTGCTGGCGGCATCCAAGGGGATCCGGCTGGTGCACGCGGTCCCTCGCGGGCTGCCGCCGGTGCTGGCCGACGAGGAGCAGCTTCAGCGGATACTGGGGAACCTGCTCTCCAATGCCATCAAGTTCACCCCGGAGGGCGGCACGGTGACCCTCTCGGCTGAGGCGCGTCCCGCAGCAGTAGGCGAGGCCGGGCGACGGCGGGACCTGGCGACGAGGTTCGTAGCGGTGATGGTGACAGACACGGGCGTCGGGATCCCACCCGAGCACCAGGCGAAGATCTGGGAGAAGTTCCACCAGGTCGACTCGTCCTCCCGCAGGCCTTTCGGCGGCACCGGGCTGGGCCTAGCCATCACCAAGGGGCTGGTCGAGCTGCACGGGGGCACGGTGTGGGTGGAGAGCGAGGGGATCCCCGGTCGGGGCAGCACCTTCGGCTTCACGCTGCCGGTGGCGCCGCATAGGCTACGCGGGATGACGGATGCCGGGTCGAAGCCGGATATCTCCTGAGCCCCCGCTTCGGCGCTCTCCGCTGCAAGGGTGTCCAACCGCTATAGGGCCCCGAGCTTCGAGAGGGTCCTGCCGGGGAAGTTGGTGGCGATGGCGTCGACCCCGACAGCCAGCACGAACTCCAGCTCCTCGTCTCTATCCACCACCCAGGGGCTGACAGCCAGCCCTAGCGCGTGGGCTTCCTCCACCATCGCTCTCGACAGATTGCTCCAGTGGGGCAGCAGGCAGTCGGCGCCGGCCTGGGTGGCCAGTATCGACGCAGAAACGGGGCAGCAGGCGAAGAGGACACCGCAGATCAGCTCCGGACACAGCTGCTTGAGCCTCCATACGGTGGGGTGGTCGAAGGAGATGACGATGGCCGATCTCACCATGTCGTGTCGCCTCAGGGAGCCCAGGACGATCTGCTCGATCTCGGGGTAGTGGATGGGACCATTCTTGATCTCGATGGACACAGGCACCCTGCCCGAGGCCCAGTCCAGCAGCTCGTCCAGGGAGAGCAGCCGTTCGCCCGCGAAGTCCGGAGAGAACCAGGAGCCCGCGTCCAGCTCCTTCAGCTGCGCCATGGTGTAGCACGAGACCGGGCCGTGCCCATCGGTGGTGCGGTCGAGGGTGGGGTCGTGGATCAGGACCGGCACTCCATCCGCCGAGAGATGGACGTCAGTCTCGATCAGGTCGGCGCCCTGCTCCACGGCCAGTCGGAAGGCGGCCATGGTGTTCTCGGGGGCCTCGCCGGAGGCTCCCCGATGGCCGATCACCCATGGTCGGCCCGATGGGTTGTGGCGAAGATCAAGCATCTCCAATCCCCGCCAATCGGCGCAGGGCCATGATGTTAGGTCGGTCGGGCCCCTGGTTGGTGAAGCCCGGGACCTCCAGGATGAAGGGGAGAGGCCGGAGGGCGGGGTGGTGAAGGATCCTGGCGAAGGCCTCCTCTCCTATCATGCCGTGCCCGATGTTCTCATGCCGGTCCACGTTGGATCCCAGCGGCGTCTTGGAGTCGTTGGCGTGGATCACCTTGAGGTGGGAGAGACCCACCGTTCGGTCGAACTCCTCGATGGTTCTATCGAGCCCATCCTGAGTCGCGATGTCATAGCCGGCCTCGAACATGTGGGCGGTGTCCAGGCACACCTGCGCCCGTTGGTCGCCCAGGCGGCCGAGTATGAGGCCAAGCTGCTCGAAGGTGCGCCCCACCGTGTTCCCCTGCCCCGCGCAGCCCTCCAGCAGAAGCATGGGTTCGGCCGGGGCCCCGCTGAGCACCTCGGAGAGGGCCTGGCAGACCCATTCCTCCGCCTGCCGCGGATCGCCATCCTTGCTGCTGCCGAGATGGGTAATGACGCCGGCGGCGCCCAGGATCCGGGCCCAGCTGAGGGCAGCGCCCAATGAGCGGATAGATTTCTCCCTGAGCGACTCGTCGGGGGAGGCGAAGTTCAGAAGGTAGGCCGAGTGGATGAAGACGGGATCGATCCCCTCCTGCTGGCAAAGGCTCCGGAACCGGGCTACATCCTCCTCGGGGAAGTGAGGCTCCGACCAGCGCTGCGGAGCGCCCGCGAAGATCTGGATGCAGTTCGCCCCGATCTCCAGTGCCCTGCCAACTGCGGTGTGCACCCCACCTGCGGTGGACACGTGAGCACCGATTCTCATGCGGCCCCCTCCATCCCCGCGGTCTTGCGCGTCCCCACCACGGCCTCCTCATGGACGGCGGCCTGGGCCGGATCCTGTCGCCCATCGCGGTTAGCCGCCTCCATCGAGGTGCGGCCCTCAAGACTGTTCTGCCACGCCAGGACAGCCGGTGTCCCGGGCGGCACGATCTTGAGACGGCTTTCCACTCCCGTCAGCTCCCCAACCCGACGCGCCACCGAGCACGCCATCTCGGCCATCTCCTCGGACGGGACCGCGCCGTAGAGGCGGGCGACTCCCCCCAAGACCCGCACTGCGATCCGGAGCGGCCGCGTCGACGGGTCCGAGGCGAGGGCGACCGCTACGCGGCCCTCTAGCTGGCGGTCGGTTACGAGCTCGTCCACCACCCTGCTCACCCCCGGCACCGCCGAGGCCATGGCGACGGCCTGTCTGCGATGGGCCTCGCTGGGGACGATCCCCCTCAGCAGAACGCTGCTATCGGATGCCTCCACGCTGATTCGGTGAAGTGCCACGGCCCGTAGCGGCTCCGACCTTTGGAGCATCTCCATCACGGACCGGGCAAGTCTGTTGTTCTTTGCACCTGACGTACTCTCGTTCATGGTCCACTCCTTGTGGGGACTCACAGCCCATTCTACCCGCGACGGCTGGGAGGCGCAAACGCGGGTGTTGGGGCGTGGTGCTTTCCTGGCAAGCGATCGGTGGCGAATGGGGTCGGGGTGAGCTATCATGAGAGCCGTCCCGGGCATGGTATGCTGCTGGGTGCATGCGGTTGAGTGCTGGAGCCCGACCAATCGCGCGCCGTGCTGTTGGGCAGTGACCTTGCCTGCCGAGCGTGGAGTGCTGTCGGAATGAGCAGGGGTACCCCCGGGCGACTTCGTCTCCACGCTGCGAGCGATCTGCGCTAGTGAGGATAGCGGATGGTGGGACTGGCGAGCAGTGGCGCTATGGATGGAGGCCGTTGGACCTTCCAGGCGGAGATGCTGCTGGAGGTCGCAGCGCTCCTGAACTCGACACTGGAGCGGGACCAGGTGCTGGGCACCCTGGCCTACCAGTTTCTGCGCATCGTCGCTGCTGACTGGGTGGTGGTAGCGGAGCTCGCTGACGGCGACGATGGTGAGCTCACCGTGGTGGCCGGCACTGGCGACAAGAACCGGCCGCTGGTAGGGCTGGACGGATCGCGCCTGTCGCTGCAGGAGAACGGATTCCTGGCGAGGGCCTTGGGGAGCAGGGAGCCGGTGTGGGTTCAGAGTGTGCACGGCGAGCGGCCGGAGCCTAGGCTCGCCCGGCAGCTTGGTTCATCGTCGGTGCTGGCCGTACCACTACTCTTTCGGGACACCCCGCTTGGTGTGCTGGCGGCCGGATGGTCCACCCCTGGGACGGCGCCACAGCCCAAGGAGATGAGGCTGATCCAGGGGCTCGCTAACCAGGCGGCGACGGCTATGGAGAATGCCCGCCTCTTCGCGGCTTCCGAGCGCCGGGCCGCACAGGTGTCCGCCCTCTTCGAGATCAGCAGGGACATCTCCGCCAACCTTGCACTCAAGGAGATCCTCAGCACCATCGTGCGCAAGGCCCGGGAGCTGCTGGGAACGGACACCAGCTTCCTGGCGATGGTCACCCCGGACGGCCAGGGGTTCGAGATGGTCGCGTCGGACGGGCTGCGGACCAAGGCGATGAGGGAGCTCAGGCTGGGCAGGGAGCAGGGGCTGGCCGGGCTAGTGGTGGAGAGGGGCGAGCCCATCATCGTGGACGACTACCCGAGAGAGGTCATCTTCAAGGACCCGCCGCTGGAGGCCGTGCGAGAGGAGGGGCTGATTTCCGAGATCGGGGTGCCGCTCAGCGACGGCGCGAACCTTCTGGGAGTGCTCTACATAGGCAACCGAACGCGTGTAAGGTTCAGCCCGGAGGACGCTCGGCTGCTGATGGCCTTCGCCAAGCAGGCCAGTATCGCCATTCAGAACGCCCGGCTCTATGAGGAGGCGGTCGCCCAGCGTGAGCGGGCAGAGGCCGGCAGGAGGCATCTCCAGGTGGTGATAGACAGCATGCCTGAAGGCGTGATCATCGCCGAGGGGGCCGACGGGCGGATAACCACCATCAACAGGGCTGGGAAGAGGCTTCTGGGCGTGGACGCCGTGGAGGGGCTCGATCCCAGACGGGAGCCGTCCGCTCTGGGCTTGTTCACCCCCGAGGGGACCCTCTTCGCGGTGGAGCAGCTGCCCCTGCAACGGTCGGTGCGCAACGGCGAGGTGTGTCTTGGAGTTGAGATCGTCATCCACCGCCCGGATGGAACCACGCTGCCGGTGCTGGTCAACAGCGCGCCGTTCCGCGACCTGGAGGGGCGGGTTTCTGGGGCGGTGGTGGTCTTCCAGGACATCAGCAAAGCCAAGGAGGCCGAGCAGCTGAAGGACGAGTTCATGTCTCTGGTGTCCCATGAGCTGCGGACCCCTCTGACCTCCATCAAGGGCGCTGCGCGGACGCTGCTCCGACACTATTCCACCCTGGACGAGGCGACACGGATGGAGCTGCTGCAGGATGTGGACGAGGAGGCCGATCGGCTATACCGCCTTGTGGAGAACCTCCTGGACTTTTCTAGGGCGGAGGCGGGGGTGCTGCGTCTTAGCACGGAGCCTGTCCATCTGGGGAAGCTGGCCTCCAACGTGGTGGGGGAAATGCGGGGACGGTCGGACAGACACGAGTTCCAGCTTGATTTCCCTCCCGATCTACCCCTAGCGGAGGCTGACCCGTTGCGGGTGGAGCAGGTGCTGCGGAACCTTCTGGATAACGCCGTCAAGTACTCGCCTAGTGGAGGCAGCATCGAGGTGAAGGGAACCGTCTCCGATGGGATGCTGAAGGTGTCCGTGAGGGATCACGGTATAGGGATCTCGTCCGAGGATCGGGCCAGGGTGTTCGGGAGGTTCCAGAGAGCGGCGGACGCCAGGGTTGGCAGGACGCAGGGTGTTGGTCTGGGTCTGGCTATCTGCAGACGGCTGGTGGAGGCGCATGGGGGCAGGATTTGGATAGAGGACCCTCCGGAGCCGTGCCCCGGGTCCGTCTTCGCCTTCTCGCTGCCCATCGTCGAGGAGGAGTGGGGATGAGGAAGGCGACGGTGCTGGTTGTGGACGACGAGCCCCGGATCCTCCGGTTCGTCCGGGCCGAGCTGGAGGCGGCCGGTTTCGAGGTCCTGACGGCCTCGGACGGAAGCTCGGCGCTGGAGCTGGTGGAGAGTCACAGCCCGGACCTGGTGGTGCTGGACGTGATAATGCCGGGTATGGACGGCTTCGAGGTGCTGAGGCGGCTTCGATCGCGACGAGCCGTGCCGGTGATATTGCTAACAGCTAGAGGCAGCGACGCGGACAAAGTGAGAGGGCTGGATCTGGGGGCCGATGACTACCTGACGAAGCCTTTCAGTCCGGACGAGCTATCTGCCAGGATCAGGGCGGTGCTGCGAAGGGCCAGCAGTGCCTCCAGGGCTCTCGCGGTTCCCTTGTTCCGCGTGGGGGACCTGACCGTGGACTTCGACCGACGTAAGGTAGTGGTTCGGGGTGCCGAGGTGCAGATGAGTCGCACCGAGTGGCAGCTCCTTCAGCAGCTCGCCCTGAACGCGGGGAAGGTGATGCTGCACGAGGAGCTGCTGGTGAAGACGTGGGGCCCCGAGTACCGGGAGGACGTGGAGTACCTCCGGGTCTGGGTGAGCCGGCTGAGGAGGAAGATCGAGGATGATCCCGCCCATCCCGTGTACCTGCGGACGGTGCCAGGCATAGGGTACGTGCTGGCGGACGAGACGGATCATGCCGAGAAGGACTAGGGGCCCGCACGCCCTTGTGCAGGCCCCTAGTGGCGCGAGGGAAGGATATATCAATCGAAGGTGG
>Ga0334722_10005308_pt1 | contig 13053 bp, 12 predicted proteins | sample C3_bottom_MG_FD_207210 | JGI IMG/M metagenome (GOLD analysis project Ga0334722, IMG submission 207210) | Sediment microbial communities from Yellowstone Lake, YNP, Wyoming, USA - C3_bottom | ecosystem: Environmental > Aquatic > Freshwater > Lake > Sediment | place: USA: Wyoming | collected...
ATCGTCGGCGTGTTGTACAGGTCGAGCGTCTCCCCGAGTTTCAGGTCCCGGTCGATCTCCTTCTTGTGCCGCAACGTGTCGAGGTCCTTCGTGAAGCGGGAAAGGTCGAGCTTCAGTTCCCTCGCGCACGCGATGAGGCTCCCGCGGTCGAGTTTCGGCGACCGGTCGAGCAGCAGGCGGTGCATCTCGTGGAATTTTCCCTGGTCGCGTGCGGCGAGCGACGCCTGCGCCGCGATGTACGAGTAATCCCGGTACCGGTAGGGCAGGTGCTTCACCACCAGCCGGACCTTCCCCCCGTACTCCTTGAGGAGCCGCTCGACGGTCGGACCGACCGCCTTGCAGTGCGGTCACTGGTAGTCGAGGAACTCGACGAGCGTCACCGGCGCGTTCGCCGGACCGATCGACGGCGAGTCGCCCGCCGGCACGGCGTACCGGATGTCGGCTCCCCACGTCGAGCCCGCGACGAGCAACGACAGGACGATCCCCGCGGCGAGACGGCTTCTTCGCGTTGTCATGGCGCCTCCGTACCGCTGCCCACCACGGACACGATACCATACGGCGCACCACGCCGGGAATGACGGCGGGACGCACGCCGCCCGCGCCGTGCCGCCCGGTTGGGGGGCGGGCGGGTCCGGGAGCACGAAGCGAATCCCGGCCGGTCGAGCGACTTCTCCAAGACGCCGGGACCGCGATGCGCGACGGCGCGGAGGCGGGGACGCTCCTCCGTACCGCCGGGGTCAGTCCCGGTACAGCGGCAACACGTCGACCTTCTCCCCGGCGGAGAACGCGGTGCGGCCGGCGGGCAGGACGGCGATGCCGTCGGCCTGCACGAGCGTGCGCAGGATCCCGGTGTTCTGGTCTCCGGCCGTTCGGGCGACGTACCCGTCCTCGCCCTGCCCGAGCACGACGCGGTGGAAGTGGGTCTTCCCGGGTTTCTTCGCGACCGGTTCGGCGAGGACCGCCTTCACCGGCGTCTTCACGGGGAGGCGGGACCCCGCCATCTTCCGCAGCGCGGGGCGGACGAACACCTCGAAGGTGACGAGACTCGAGACCGGGTTCCCGGGGAGGGAGAAGACGGGCCTGCCGCCCGCGACGCCGAAGGCGACCGGTCCGCCGGGCTTGACGCGCGCCTTCCAGAAAACGCTTTCCACCCCGAGTTCGGCGAGGACGTCCCGGACCAGGTCGCGGTCCCCGGCGGAAACGCCTGCGGAGGTGACGAGGGCGTCCGCCGCAAGCCCCGAGGAAAGTCTCTCCCGCAGGTCGTCCCGTTCGTCCCGGGCGATCCCGAGCAGGATCGGCTCCCCGCCCGCCTCCCGGATCGCCGCGGCCAAGGCGTGGGAGTTGCTGTTCACGATCTTTCCCGCGCCCCTGTCCCCGCCCAGTTCCACCAGCTCGTCGCCGGTCGAAAGGACCGCCACGCGGGGCTTCCGATAGACGGGGACGACCGCACGGCCGAACGAGGCGAGCAGGCTGATCTCCGGCGGGCGCAGGAGGGTCCCCGCCGGGAGGACCCGTTCGCCCGCCCGCACGTCTTCCCCGCGGAAGCGGATGTGGCGGCGGGGGCGCACCGGCGCGGGGATCCGGACCGTCCCGTCGCGTTCCTCGGCCTCCTCGAACGGGACCACCGCGTCGCACCCCGGCGGGATGGGGGAACCGGTCATGATCCGGACGGCTCCGCCCGGAGGGACCCCGCCGGCTTCCGGACCGCCGGCCGCCTGGTATCCCGCGACCGCGAGGACGGCCTCCCCCCGGCAATCCGCGGAGCGCACGGCGTATCCGTCCATCGCCGAGTTGTCGAACGGCGGGAAGTCGCACGGCGCGGGGATCTCCCCGGCGAGGAACCGGCCCGCTGCGGCGTCCAGCGGGATCCGCTCCGCGCCGATGGGGGAAACGCGGTCGAGGATCGCCACCAGCGCCTCTTCGTATGCCAGGATGGTCGTGTTTTCGTTCCCCCGCACCGGTTGCTCCTCTCGTCAGGTGGATTCCGTCGCGACGAGACGCCCCTCGTCGAGCCGGAAGGTGACGATCCCGCCGCCGGGGAGCGGGATCGGGTCGTGCGTGGCGATCACCACCGTCGTTCCCTTCGCCGCAAGGGCGCCGATCACCCCCCGGATCACGGCGGCCGACGGCTTGTCCACCCCCGACAGCGGCTCGTCGAGCAGCAGGACCCTCGGAGAAACGGCCAGCGCCCGCGCGAGGGCGACCCGCTGGCGCTCTCCTCCGGAGAGCCGCTTCGCCGCGCGCCGTTCGAAGCCCGGGAGCCCGACCGCCTCCAGCGATTCCATGACCCGCCGCATCGTCGCACGATCGTCGGCCCCGCGCGCCCTCGGGCCGTACGCCACGTTGTCGAACACGCAGCGGTCGAACAGGTACGGCGCCTGGTGGAGGAGGGTGACCTCCCGCCGCAGGGACAGGAGCGCGCCGTTGCGCCAGTCGACGGGAACTCCGCGGTATTCCACGGTCCCCTCGGTGGGGGGGGACAGGAACGCAAGGATCTGCAGCAGGGTGCTCTTCCCGGCGCCGTTCGGGCCGGTGAGCAGACTGATCGTTCCCTCGCGAAACTCGAGGGACGACAGGTCGAGGGCCGGGCGGTCGCCGTAAGACTTCCGCACCCCCGTCAGGCGATACAGCGGGACCGACGCCGCGCCGCGCATGGGCTCCCTCCCGCTCATGGAAATCGTTCCACTATACCAGAACCTTCCCCGGGAAAGCGAACCGCGGTATCGCGGGGGGAGCGGGACGGATCCCGATTCTCGATCCGGAGGGGGGGTCCGGACTGTTCCGCCGCGAACGCCGGCCCGCGGCGTGTTTGATGTTTCCTTTGTGTTTTCGAAGTATTCGCCCCTGTCCTTGACACGGATCAAAAATCCATGTTTTTTTATTGACCCGGCTAAAACGTTTTTATAATATCGCACCTAGTTCCTCGATCCCGGTTTCAACGGATACGGCGTCGATCCGACTCTGATGAAGGAGGTGCACCGGATGGCGATTTCCCGCAGGGAGTTTTTCAAGACCTCGGGGGCGGGGCTGGCCGCGGGGCTGCTCGGCTTCTCCCTCGACCCGGTGAAGGCGAAGGCGGAGGAGTTCCCGCTTCGCTACGCGAAGGAGACGACCACGATCTGCCCCTACTGCGCGGTGGGGTGCGGGATGATCGTCCACACCCTCAACGGGAACCTGGTGAACGTGGAGGGCGACCCGGACCACCCGGTCAACGAGGGGTCCGTCTGCCCGAAAGGGTCGTCGGCCTTCCAGCTGCGCGACAACAAGACCCGCGTGACGAAGCCGATGTACCGCGCGGCGGGGGCGAAGGAGTGGAAAGAGGTCGAGTGGGACTGGGCCCTCGACGAGATCGCGAAAAAGGTCAAGGCGACCCGGGACGCCACCTTCGTCGCGAAGAGCCGGATCAAGGTGAAGGAGAAGGTGGGGGACAAGGAGGTCGAAAAGGAGGTCGAGGCCGTCGTCAACCGGACGAACGGGATCGCCCACGTCGGGAGCGCCGCGCTGGACAACGAGGAGTGCTACCTGCTCCAGAAATTCCTCCGGGGGTTGGGCCTGGTCGCCATCGAGCACCAGGCGCGGATATGACACAGCACCACTGTGGCGGCTCTGGGAGAGTCGTTCGGACGTGGTGCGATGACGAATCACTGGATCGACGTGAAGAACGCCGACGTGGTCCTGATCATGGGGGCCAACCCGGCGGAGAACCATCCGATCGCATTCCGCTGGATCCTGCGGGCGAAGGATAACGGCGCGAAGATCATCTGCGTCGACCCGCGCTTCACCCGAAGCGCGTCCAAGGCCGACATCTACGCCCCGATCCGCCCCGGGACCGACATCGCCTTCCTCGGCGGGATGATCCGCCACATTCTCGAGAACAAGCTCTATTTCGAGGAGTACGTCCGCAACTACACGAACGCCTCCTACCTCGTGAACCCGGACTTCAAGATGCCGGGAGATCTCCACGGCCTCTTCTCCGGGTACGACGCCAGGAAGCGGGCGTACGACGGCAAGGCCTGGGCATTCCAGAAGGACGCGGACGAGAAGGTAAAGAAGGACCCGACCCTCAAGGACCCGAACTGCGTCTTCCAGCTGCTGCGGAAGCATTACTCCCGCTACACGCCGGAGATGGTTTCGAACATCACCGGGACGCCGAAGGAGACGCTCCTCAAGGTGTACGAGACGTACGCCTCCACGGGGAAACCGGACAAGGCGGGCACCGAGCTGTACGCGATGGGGTGGACGCAGCACACGGTGGGCACGCAGAACATCCGGGCGATGTGCATCGTCCAGCTCCTGCTCGGCAACATCGGGATCGCGGGCGGCGGGATCAACGCCTTGCGCGGCGAAAGCAACGTGCAGGGCTCGACCGACCACGGGCTCCTCTTCCATCTCCTCCCCGGGTACCTGGCGGTACCCTCCGCGGACCTTCCGACCCTCGAGAAGTACATCGAGAAGTACACGCCGAAGACGAAGGACCCGCAGAGCGCCAACTGGTGGGGGAACCGGAACAAGTACATCACGAGCTACCTGAAGGCGATCTACGGCGCCAAGGCGACGAAGCAGAACGACTTCGGATACGCGTGGCTGCCCAAGCTCGACCCCGGGATGAACGCGTCGTGGCTCATGATCTTCGACAACATGTCCCGCGGGAAGTACAAGGGGTTCTTCGCCTGGGGGCAGAACCCGGCGTGTTCCGGCACGAACGCGGGGAAGGTGCGCAAGGCGCTCTCCACCCTCGACTGGATGGTCACGGTCAACCTGTTCGACAACGAGACCGCGTCGTTCTGGAGGGGGCCGGGGATGGACCCGGCGAAGGTGAAGACCGAGGTCTTCTTCCTCCCCGCGGCCGCCTCGTTCGAGAAGGAGGGAAGCGTCACCAACTCGGGAAGGTTGGCCCAGTGGCGCTACCGCGCGGTGCCGCCGCTCGGGCAGTCCAGGCCCGACGCCGAGATCATGAACGACCTGTTCTTCCGGATCCGGGCGCTCTACGCTTCGGGCGGGGGCGCCTTCCCCGACCCGCTCGTGAACCTCACCTGGAACTACGGGTTCAAGCGGGCCGACGGCACCGTCCGGTCCGTCGACATCCATGCCGTGGCGAAGGAGATCAACGGCTACTTCCTCGACAACGTGGAGGAGAAGCCCAAGCCCGGCCAGCCTCCCCCGAAGGAGAAGAAGCTCCTGGGGAAGAAGGGGGAGCTCGTCGGCGGATTCGCGGCGCTCCAGGCGGACGGCACCACTTCCTGCGGGAACTGGCTCTACTGCCAGAGCTACAACGAGAAGGGGAACCTGATGGCCCGCCGGGGGAAGAAGGACCCCACGGGGCTCGGGATCTTCCCCGAGTGGGCGTGGGCGTGGCCGGTGAACCGGCGCATCCTCTACAACCGGGCGTCGGTCGACCTGTCGGGCAAGCCGTACAACGTGAAAAAGGCGGTCATCTACTGGAACGCGAACGCGGTGCTCCCCGACGGGAAGCTCGGCAAGTGGGAAGGGGACGTCCCCGACGGGCCGTGGCCGCCGATGGCGGACGCGAAGGAGGGGAAGAAGCCGTTCATCATGCGGGCCGACGGCGTGGCCGCGATCTTCGGGCCGGGCCTCAAGGACGGTCCGTTCCCCGAACACTACGAACCTCTGGAGTGCCCGGTGCAGGAGAACCTGATGTCGAAGCAGCGGACGAACCCGGCGTCGAAGATGTTCTCCGACGGCGGGCTCCCCGAAGACGTCTTCGCCACATGCGACACCCGGTTCCCCTACGTGGCGACGACGTACCGCGTCACCGAGCATTGGCAGACCGGGGTGCTCACCCGGAACATCCCGTGGCTGCTCGAGCTGCAGCCGCGGCAGTTCGTCGAGATGGGGGTCGACCTCGCGAAGGAGAAGAAGATCAAGAGCGGCGACACGGTCGAGGTCTCCTCGGTCCGCGGCAAGGTCGAGGCGGTCGCGGTCGTCACCCCGCGCTTCCGGCCCTTCAAGGTGGCCGGCTCCACGGTCCACCCGGTGGGGCTGCCCTGGTGTTTCGGCTGGTTCACGCCGGGGGTGGGAGACTCCGCCAACCTCCTCACGCCGACGGCGGGGGACGCGAACACCATGATCCCGGAGACGAAGGCGTTCATGGTGAACATCAAGGCGAAGGGGTGACCGCCATGGCCCAGGTGCGAATGGGATTCCTCGTCGACACGTCGCGCTGCATCGGTTGCCGCTCCTGCCAGGTCGCCTGCAAGGCCTGGAACCACATGGACGCGGACAAGACGGCCGGGAAGGGGACGTACGAGAATCCGCCCGACCTCACTCCCAACCTCTATAACCGGATCCGGTTCCTCGAGCATGCGGACGACAAGGGGAACGTGAAGTGGCTCTTCATGAACGAGCGGTGCGTCCATTGCGGCGACGCGGGGTGCATGAAGGTCTGCCCCGCGCCGGGTGCGCTCCACCGGACGAAGGAGGGGATCGTCGCCTTCGACAAGGAGAAGTGCATCTCGTGCAAATACTGCATCTCCGCCTGCCCGTTCCACGTCCCGAGGTACGGGGCGGACGAGAAGGTGACGAAGTGCCACCTCTGCTTCGACCGGGTCGCCGTGGGGCGGGTCCCCGCGTGCGCCCAGGCGTGCCCCACCCAGACGCTCCAGTTCGGGCCGAGGGACGCCCTGATCGCGAAGGCGAAGAAGGCGGGGAAGAAGCTGTACGGGGAAACGGCCCTGGCGGGGCTGGGGGTGGTCTACGCGCTCGAGGACAAGCCCGAGGCGTACGGATTGCCCGCGGACCCGTCGATCCCGACCTCGATCTTCCTCTGGAAGGACGTCCTGAAACCGCTCGGGATCCTCGGCTTCTGGGGCAGCGTGGCCGCGGTGCTCGTCCACTACGTGACCTACGGCGGGAACCGCCGACTCGAAGAGGAGACGAAGGGGAAAGGGGGCGAGGGCCATGGGTAAATACGTCGAACGGTTCAACACGGCCGAGCGGGTGCTCCACTGGTTCGTCGCCGCGTCGTTCTTCACCCTGCTCCTGTCCGGGCTCGGGCTCTACTCCCGCCTGTTCCACGGCTACTTCGACCTGTTCGGCGGCGGGGAGGGCGCGATCCTGGTCCACAAGATCGCCGGGGTCGTCTTCTTCGTCAGCTCCTTGATGCTCTACTTCAACCACGCGAAGGAGATGACGACCTTCGACGAGGACGACCGGCGGTGGTTCCGCACGCTCGGGGGGTATCTCACGAAAAATCCCGAGCACATCAACAGCGGGAAGTTCAACGCGGGACAGAAGGGGTTCGGCATCTTCATGGGGATCGCGACCCTCCTGCTCGGAGTCACCGGGGTCATCAACTGGATGCCGATGTCGTTCCCGCCGGCGCTCGTCCGGTTCTCGCTCCTCCTCCACGGGCTGCTCTTCGTGGCGTTCGTGATGATCATGGTGGTGCACGTCTACCTCACCACGATCGGGAACCCGGGGACGCTCGAGGGGATGCTCTACGGCAACGTCCGGCGGATCTGGGCGCGGACGCACCATCCGAAGTGGTATAAGGAGGTGAGCGGCGAGTAAGCGGGCGGGAGGGGCTCCGGCGGGGGGATGAGTCGCACGGCGGACAAGATCGCGCACCTGCGAAGGACCGCGGCGGCGCATCCGGAGTACGGGGAGGTGCTCGCTCCGTTCGAGGCGGTCTTCGCGTATCTCGACGGGAAAGAGGATGCCACCGGCATCCGGTTCGCCGTCCCGGAAGACAACGGGGCGCAGCGGGTCGCGGGGGGGATCCCTCTTCTTTCGCCGGAATCGCTCTCCGTGGAACGGGACGCCGCGGTCGCGTTCCTGTCCGGGGTGGTCGGCGTGTTGCGGCGCGTCGGCAGGCAGGGGCGGGAACATCTCGACCGGATCGAACGCGGCGCCTCGGACGGATCCCTCGACCTCGCGGCGTTGTACGCCGCCTGCCTCGCGAGGAACCGGGGGGAAATCGACGCCGCCGCGCAGGCGCTGTCGGTCCCCGCGGCCCTTCTTGCGTTCGTCCTCGAAATCCCCCTGAAGACCGCCCTCGAACGGGTCTCCTCCGGCGTTTCCCCCGAGCGGTTCGACGGCTGGAAGGAAGGGTACTGCCCCGTCTGCGGCTCCCGGGCGGGGATGGACGAGCTCGCCGGCGAGGAGGGGAAGCGGTTCCTCTCCTGCTCCGCCTGCTTCTTCCGGTGGCCGTTCCCCCGGATCCGGTGTCCGTTCTGCGGAAACACCGACCCGGAGACCTTGTCCTACTTCACCGCCGGAGACGGCCCGGTGCGGGTCGGGGTGTGCCGGAAGTGCAGCCGGTACCTGAAGACGCGCGACGCGCGCCTCGGGAACGCCGGGGTGCCGCTGGAAGCCGAGGACCTCGCCACGATCCACCTGGACCTGCTGGCGGGAAAGGAAGGGTTCGAGAGGGCGAAATGAGCCGGCTGCCGGGAGACGACACGAAGGGGAAGGACGCGGCGCCCCCGGTCCTCCGGTACGACGGCAGGCGGTTGCTCCCCGGCTCGCACGTTCCGGTGCGGGAGGTGCCGGTCGCGCTTTCGGTGAACGGCGTACCGCTCGCCACGCTGATCGCCTCGCCCCACGACCTCCATCACCTCGTGGCCGGCTTCCTGCGGATGCAGGGGTTGATCCGGACCGCCGGGGACCTCCTCACGCTGAGCGTATGCAACGATTTCGGGGCGGCTTCCGTCCGGATCCGTGGGGAGGTCCCGGAGAGGATCGCGCCGACCCTCACCTCCGGGTGCGGCGCGGGGATCTCGTTCCACGTCCCCGGAGCGGAGGGGCTGCCGGTGCAGAGTCCCGACGCCGGGCCGCATGTTCCCCCCGAATCGCTCTTTTCCGCCATGGACGCCCTGGCGCGGGCGTCGGAGGCGTACCGGGGAAGCGGCGGGATCCACTCCGCGGGCGTGTGGGACGGGGAGCGGCTTCTCCTGTTCGCGGAGGACATCGGCCGGCACAACACGGTCGACCGGATCGCGGGGCAGGCGCTGCTGACCGGCGTCGACCTCGCGGGCCGGATCCTGGTCGCCTCGGGGCGCGTTTCCTCCGAGATGGCCGCGAAGGCGGGCGCCCTCGGGATCTCCGTGATCGCGTCGCGCACCTCACCCACCGACCTCGCGGTGAAGATCTGCGCGGAGCTCGGGATCACCCTCGCCGGCTACGTCCGGGGACGCCGGTTCAACGTCTACACGCACCCTTGCCGGATCGCCGCGCCGTCCGCAGAGAAGATCCCGGGAGTCGCCGGCGTGGTCCTCGCGGGGGGGCGCTCGACGCGGATGGGAAGCGACAAGGCGCTCCTGCCGTACCAGGGGGGGCGGTTCATCGAGGCGATCGCCCGGCGGATGGAGGGGTTGTTCGACGAGGTGATCGTCGCCACGGGCGAGGAGGGACGGTACGATTTCCTCTCCTGCCGGCGGGTCCCGGATCGGTACCCGGGGATGGGGGCGCTCGGGGGGATCCACGCCGCCTTGCTCGCGAGCGCGTCGGACCGGATCTTCGTCGTGGGATGCGACATGCCCGACCTGAAACCGGAGCTCGTGCGCCACCTGTGCGCCCTGTCGGAGGGGGCGGACGTGGTGGTCCCCGAAAGCGAGGGCGGGCTGGAGCCGCTCCACGCGGTCTACCGCAAAAGCGTCCTCCCGGTCGTGGAGGAGGCGTTGCGCGACGGCCGCTGCCGCGTCGTCTCCTTCTTCGACAAGGTGCGTGTCCGCCGCGTTCCGCGCGCCGAGGTCGAGCGCATCGACCCGTCCGGCTCCGCCTTCCGGAACATCAACACCCCCGAGGAGTATTACCGCTTCCGGGACGGGGGTTAACGCCCTTCGAACTGCGGCGGGCGCTTCTCGAGGAACGCCCGCACCCCTTCGCGGAAATCGTGCGTGGTCGCGGATCGGGCGATGCTTTGCCGCTCCTCCTCGAGCTGCGCCTCCAGCGGGTTCGACAGCGCCCGGTTGTACAGCTCCTTCGCCCGCGCGTAGGCGAGCGTCGGCCCCGAGGCGATCCGCTGCGCCACCGCCGCGACCTGCCCGGCGAACTCCGCGTCCGGGACCGCCTGCTGCACGAGCCCGCACGATGCCGCCTGTTCCGCGGAGAGGACCTTCGAGAAAAGCGTCATCTCCATCGCCCGCTGGGTGCCCAGCGCGCGCGCCAGGAAGAACGTCATCCCGCCGTCGGGGGACAGCCCGATGTTCTGGTACCCGAGGGTGAACCGCGCGGAGGCCGCCGCAACCGCCACGTCGCACGCGAGGACCATCGAGAACCCCGCCCCGGCGGCGACCCCGTTCACCGCGGCGATCACCGGCTTGGGCGCTCTCCGCAGCGAGGCGGTCAGCGCGTGCAGGCGGATCGCGAGGTCGAGGAACTTTCCGTGTCCCTCCCGCCCGAACGTCGCCATGAACTCGACGTCTCCGCCCGCGGAGAACGCCTTCCCCGTCCCGGTGAGCACGACGCACCGGACCGCGGGGTCGACCGAGGCGTCCGACACCGCCGAAAGCAGCGCCTCCCCCATCTCGACGTTGTAGGCGTTCATCCGCTCCGGCCGGTTCATCCGGATCGTCGCGACCGCCCCGTCCCGTTCCACCCGCACGACTTCGCTCATTTCGGCTCCCTTCCCTTGCGATGAATGTGACCGGCTCGTTCCCATCCCCTCCGTCGATCCAATATAATGAACCATCGACCCATCGGGGAAGGGGATCCATGCCCACGCTGTTCGAGAACGTCTGGAAGCGCCACGTTGTGGCGGAGCGGGGGGACGGGAACGTCCTCCTGTACATCGACCGCCAGCTGGTCCACGAGGTGACGAGCCCCCAGGCGTTCGAGGGGCTGCGCCTGGCGGGCCGCAAGGTGCGGCGCCCCGGCGCGATGCTGGCCGTGCCGGATCACAACGTTCCCACCACGCCGGACCGGGCGGAGCGGATCGAGGACCGGGAGAGCAAGGAGCAGATCGAGGAGCTGCGGAGGAACGCGCTCGGCGCGGGCGTCACGCTCTTCGACATCTCCGACCCGAGGCAGGGGATCGTGCACATCGTCGGCCCGGAGTCCGGGCTCGTCCAGCCCGGGACCACGGTCGTGTGCGGCGACTCCCACACCGGGACGCTTGGGGCGTTCGGGGCGATCGCGTTCGGCATCGGCACCTCCGAGGTGGAGCACGTGCTCGCCACCCAGACGCTGTGGCAAAGGATGCCGCGCCGGATGCGGGTGGAGATCTCGGGGACGCTGCCGGCGCACGTCGCGCCGAAGGACGTCATCCTTGCGGTGATCGCGAAGATCGGCGCCGCCGGGGGAACGGGGTACGCGATCGAGTTCGCCGGGGAGACGATCCGGCGGATGTCGATGGAGGGCCGGATGACGGTGTGCAACATGACGATCGAGGCGGGGGCCCGCTTCGGACTGATCGCCCCCGACGAGACGACGTTCGCGTACCTGGAGGGGAGGCCGCTCGCCCCGCCCCCGTCCCTGTGGGACGCCGCGGTGGCGGACTGGAAGACGCTTCCGTCCGGCCCGGATGCGGCGTGGGACCGGGAGGTGGCGCTGGACGTGTCGAACCTCGATCCGCACGTCACCTGGGGGACGAGCCCGCAGGACGCGCTCCCCGTGGGCGGCACCGTCCCGGACCCGGAGGCGCAGGCGGACCCTTCGGAACGGGCGCGGATGCGGCGCGCCCTCGACTACATGGGCCTGGCTCCCGGGACGCGCCTGACCGACATCCCCGTGGACAAGGTCTTCATCGGCTCCTGCACGAACGCGCGGATCGAGGACCTGCGGGCCGCGGCCGCGGTGGCTTCGGGGCGCAAGGTCCACCCGAACGTGACGGCGCTGGTCGTTCCGGGATCGGGACTCGTGAAACGGCAGGCGGAGGAGGAGGGGCTCGACCGGGTCTTCCTCGACGCGGGGTTCCAGTGGCGTCTCCCCGGCTGCTCGATGTGCCTCGGGATGAACCCCGACAAGCTCAAGCCGGGCGAGCGGTGCGCCTCGACGTCGAACCGGAACTTCGAGGGACGGCAGGGCCCCGGGGGGCGGACGCACCTGGTGAGCCCCGCGACGGCCGCCGCGGCGGCCGTCACGGGCCGGATAGCCGACGTGCGGGAGGTGGCGCGATGATCGAACCGTTCCTGTCGTTGAAAACCGCCGGGGTCCCGCTGGACCGGGCCAACGTCGACACCGACGCCGTCATCCCGGCGCGGTTCCTGAAGACCGTGAAGCGCACCGGGCTCGGCGCGGGGCTCTTCTTCGCGTGGCGGTACGACGCGGAAGGGAAGGAGCGCCCCGACTTCCCGCTGAACCGACCCGAATACCGGGGAGGGAAGGTTCTCGTGGCGGGGGAGAATTTCGGATGCGGCTCCTCCCGGGAGCACGCCGTGTGGGCCTTGATGGACTTCGGCTTCCGGGCGGTGATCGCCCCCTCCTTCAGCGACATCTTCCACAGCAACTGCCTGAGGAACGGGATGCTCCCCGTCACGCTTCCGGCGGCGCAGGTCCGGTCGCTGATCGACACCCTCCTCGCCGCGCCCGGAAGCACGGTCGAGGTCGACCTGCCGGGGCAGACGGTGAAGGGGCCTCGAGGCGATGTCCACCCCTTTTCGATCGATCCGTTCTCGAAGACGTGCCTGCTCGAGGGGCTGGACGAGATCGCCCTCACGTTGAAATATTCCGCGCAGATCGACCGGTACGAGCGGGAGCGGAAGGAACTCGCCCCCTGGCTGTTCCGGGACCTCCCGGGATGAGCGCCCGGGCGGGAGCGGCCCCTGCGGGGCGCAAAACGGCGCCGCGCCGCCTCCCCTCGCCGGAAGTCTCCGGGAAGTACACGGTCGCCCTCGTCCAGATGGCGATGGGGACGGACCCGGGGGAGAACCTCGAAAAGGGCGTGGCCCGGGTCCGCGAGGCGGCCCGCCGGGGTGCGAAGGTGGTGTGCCTCCCCGAACTGTTCCGCACCCCGTACTTCTGCCAGGCCGAGGACGCGGCCCTCTTCGATCTCGCGGAGCCGCTCCCGGGGCCGACCACGGACGCCCTCTCGAAGGCGGCCCGTGCGGCGGGCGTCGTCGTGATCGCCCCGGTCTTCGAGCGGCGCGCGCCCGG
>Ga0334722_10005309_pt1 | contig 13051 bp, 9 predicted proteins | sample C3_bottom_MG_FD_207210 | JGI IMG/M metagenome (GOLD analysis project Ga0334722, IMG submission 207210) | Sediment microbial communities from Yellowstone Lake, YNP, Wyoming, USA - C3_bottom | ecosystem: Environmental > Aquatic > Freshwater > Lake > Sediment | place: USA: Wyoming | collected...
ACTGCATCAGGTGTTTTGAGTAACTGTTTTCGCCGAAATTTGTCAGGACAAATTTCTCCGTCCAATATATTGTTTTGCCGCGCACTTTAACACTATCGCCATCATAAAAATTCGCTTCCAGGTTCTGATTCGGCACATCGACACTATTTTTAACCCACTTTTCCGCATGTCCATTCACCGCTCCCAGCAACAAAACGCACACCAACACACCGGCCATACACACATTTCTCTTCATTTTCAGCTCCTTGAATAGGAATACCGCGCAAAACCACCATTGGGGTCATTATATCGATTATGCGGGTGGTAATAAAGTTTTTCCTTTTTGCCCGCTCTGTCTGCGTGCACCGTCAAATTGACTATTTTGCCTCGAAATGCTACCTTCAGCACCGACAAACTCGCCTGAAAGCACCTGAATGAACCTCCATCCGATTGTGTGAACTGTCGGTTTTGCACGATTGTTCCATGGCAAACTGGCCTGCCAACCGCCGATAAATGATCGCCAAAGAGGAGCCATGACATCCCTAGAATTTCAGACGGAGCAGAGCCGGCAGTCAGTTGATACCCCGGTGACTCGGGAAAACGACCTTTACATCTCTGCTCCCGCCATGAAATGGGTTTCGGCGGTTCTATTGGCGTATTTCGGCTGCCGCCTGCTGTTTTTTTCCCTGAACATTTCCCCGTTCGTACCGCCGGACGAAGTCACCCATGCAGGTATCTGCAAGGCTTTTGCCCAGTCCCTCCTGTTTCCCGACAATACGCCGGCAACATACGAGTTTGGCCTGGTTACCAATATTCCATGGCTCTATTACTGGATTATGGGCAAACTCCTGCATCTCAATTTCTTCGGTCTCCCCGATCTGGTATTCCTCCGCCTGCTCAACATTCCGTTGGCCTTTGGAACGGTTTATTTCGTCCGGCAAACATTGCTGCTGCTTACCGACAACAGACTCACCCAGCTCCTGGTACTGGTCGCCATGACCAATACCGCCATGTTTTCCCTGTTGTCGGCGTCGGTCTCCTATGACAATCTGGCGAACCTTCTGGCAGCCATGTCGATTTACTATCTCATGGCATTTTTTTCACGCCGGTCACCAGCGGCCCTTTACGCGGCGGGGCTCAGCCAGCTGGCAGGCTGTCTGACAAAAATCACCTTCCTGCCGTTGGCCCTGGCTCTGGACGTGCTGCTGGCGGCCTACATATGCGCCAACCGGCGTACCGTACCGGGCGCACTGCAGCAAGATTTCAGGCAATCGGGACCTCGCCGCTGGGTGACGGCGGCTTTGATCCTCATCGCCCTGGGCCTGAATCTCCACCTGTACGGCGGCAACTATCTCCGCTATGACGCGCTCAACCCATCCATGGCAACCGTATTGTCAACAGAGAAAGCCATGAACTACCGGCTTGAGGCCCGTGGGACCATCTTCAACCTGTACAAGGCAGGCAAGATCTCCTACATGGATGCGCTGATGCTGGCGGGCGAAATCAAGCATCCGGGGGATAAGGCCGATACGTTTTATCTCCTCATGAATTTCGAGAACCTGAAAAGGAATCCTCAACTCTGGCTGGGGCCGCGGCAGTACATCAAGGTATGGTTCCTCAACATGGTATCCACCGTGTTCGGGATCAAGGCCCATCTCATCATGGTCAAGGAAACGCGCTACCTTGTACCGCTATACCTGGTAATGGGATGTGCCTTACTCGGCTTCATCGTTCGCTGGCGGCCCGGAGACGCCGGCTGGGTTCCATTGAGCCTTGCGGCAGTGACCATATGCTATGCGGGATACCTGCTGTACGAGGTTAACTATGACATGTATCGCAACTACGGCGCTCCCGGCTTGACCCTCTACGGACGCTACCTGTTTCCCCTGCTCGCTCCCGGCTACGTCCTCATGTGCCACTACCTGCTGCTGCTCTTCCGCAACCGTCACTTGCGCTGGGCGCTGGCATTGGGCACGGCGCTTCTGTTCATTGTGTACGATTTCCCCTGGTTCCTGATGCATGCCACCCCGGAATGGTACGACTGGCTGCCGCGCTGATCTTCAGGGCACAATCTGAACCGGGGAGATATTCGAGGATTTTCGCATGAGTGCTTTCGAGGAGTTTCTGAAAAACACGCGTACCGAGCGCTGGCAACTGCCGCTGGCCTTGATCCTTGTTGCAGCGGTAACGGTCGCCGTTTACTGGCCTGCTCTGCACAACGACTTCATCGACTTCGATGACGATGTCTATGTAACCGCCAACATGATGGTGCGCCAGGGGCTGTCGCTTAAGGGGATGCTTTGGTCCCTCGGCACCTTTCATGGGGCCAACTGGCATCCGCTCACCTGGCTGTCACACATGCTTGACGTGGAGCTGTTCGGATTCAACCCGGCGGGCCACCACGCCACGAGCCTGCTTATCCACGCCATCAACTCCCTGCTGCTTTGCGCCCTGCTGTACCGGCTGACCGGCTATCTCGGCAGAAGCCTGCTGGTGGCGCTTTTGTTTGCGATTCACCCCCTGCACGTGGAATCGGTGGTCTGGGTTGCCGAACGCAAGGATGTGCTCTCCACCCTGTTCTGGCTCCTGACCATATGGGCATATTGCAGTTATGCCGCTAAGCCCTCCCTCAAGCGCTATCTTCCCGTTGTCGTGTCATGCGCCTTGGGACTGATGGCGAAGCAAATGCTGGTGACGCTTCCCGCCATCCTCCTGCTGATGGACTACTGGCCGCTCAACCGCTTCGCTTCCCGCCACGTCACAAACAGGGCCGACCAGGTCGGCACTAAAGTTCTTCTTGCGGAAAAGGTGCCCCTGGTTGCGTTGTCGGCAGCCGCTGCCCTTATCATCGTTCGGGCGCACGCCTCAGCCGGAGCCCTGTTCCGCGTTGAGCAGGAGTCAATGCTGTTGCATAGCGGCAATGCCTTTCTCTCCTACATGAAATATCTTCGGAACATGTTCTGGCCGATGGACCTGGCCCTGTTCTACCCTTTTGAGCCCGCGGCCGTCACGGCTCCCATGGTTGCCGGGGCCGTCGCGTTGCTGGCACTCATAACCGTTGTATCGGCAGCACAGAGAACGAAGCGCCCCTATCTGCTGTTCGGCTGGTGCTGGTACCTGATAACCCTGGTGCCGGTGATCGGCTTCATACGGGTGGGGGGGCAGGCGTTGGCAGACCGGTACACCTACATCCCGCTGATTGGTCCGTTTATTATCATCGTGTGGGGCGGCGCGGAACTGGCGGGGCGCTGGCGCAAAGGCGCGCCGGCGGCAGCAGGGGGGGCGGTCATCGCGGTGATGCTCTTGTCGGCACTGACCGTCACCCAGATCAGCTACTGGCAGAGCAGTTACAAGCTGTACGCCCATGCCCTGGCGGTGGTCAAGGGAAACTGGCTGGCGCACAACAACATGGGCATACTGCTGTCACAGCATAACCGCAATGCCGAGGCAATCGGTCACTTCCAGGAGTCGGTGCGACTCAACCCCAAGGGGATCGAGGGGATCAGAAATCTCGGCAATTCCTACCAGATGGCAGGACGATATGCCGACGCGATCGAGGCCTACCGCCAAGCGCTCAGCATAAACCCGGACGACGTGGAGGGGCATGTGCGGCTGGGGTATGCCTACCTCATCACCGGCAATCCCGACCTGGCCTATCATGAGTACCTGGAGTTGAAGCGCCTGGATGACGCCGCCGCACGCTCACTGCTCGATGCGATTCAAGCAGGGGGGAGAAGACGCTAGCTGCTAGTAGCCGATTTCACGCACGAGCCTCATCTGCTCCAGAACAACACTCAGATTGTAAGCGGCTTTCGTATCACCAGGATTTATCCTCAACGCCTCGCGGAACTCTCCTATGGCCCCCTGCAGCTCGCCTTTCGTCGCCAACGCGTTTCCTAAGTTGTAATGGGCATCCCCGTAGTTGGGGTTGATGCGCAGCGCTTCGCGAAATTCCCGGATCGCGGCATCCAGATTCCAATTGGTTGCGTAGGCGCTGCCCAGATTGTTATGAATGACATAGTTATTGGTGGTTGATTCAAGGGCCTGTCGGTAAAGGGAAACATTATCACGCCAGGTGCCGACCTGCTGCCACGTTACCGCCGTTTTCGCGCAGATAACCGCACCGGCAAGGAGTGTCAGCAGCGCCCTTCGACACTTCAAACCAGCCACAAGATCCGACACCCCCCAGACGGTCATGATGAACAGGCCTATGGAGGGAATGTAGGTGTAGCGGTCAGCCATGGACTGAACTCCCACCTGCACAAGACCGATTACCGGCACGAGCGTCACGAGATACCAGAGCCAGCCCATCGCCAGATAGGGTGATCGATGCCTGGCACGAACCGTTGCGGCGGTAATCACCAGCAGGACGAGAAGCGCGCCCAAGACCTGCCAGAGCGGGAACGCTGGCGGAAACGGATACAAAATCGCAAGGTCGTCGGGCCAGGCCATGCTGCCGATGTAGGACACGTAGGCTATCAGCGCATTTTCAACGCGGAGCAGTACAGGTACCGTCTGGAGACTTTTAATCGCTCCATCCGCGTGCTGGGCAATAACGGTAATAATGGATGATGCGAGGGCGCAGGCAGCAAAGGGGATTTTTTCCTTCACCAGCACCGTCAGTGGGGTTCTCGTGACCGGCACACCGTTGCCGTTACTCCGTCCGCTATGTCCAAAGCGGCCAAACGGCCAGTAGTCCATCAGCAACATGACTACGGGAAGAGTGACCAGCATCGGCTTGGCCATCAGCCCCAACACGAAGGATACCAGCGTGAGCAGATACCACAGGCGCTTCCGCTTTGCGGTATATTCGGCATACGCAAGGAGCGTGAGGAACCAGAAGAAACCGCTGAGGACGTCCTTGCGCTCTGCCACCCAGGCAACCGACTCCACGTGCATCGGATGGATGGCAAACAGGGCCGCAACCGTGGCACTTTGCCAGAGAGTGCCGGTTATCCGGAGCAGCAGCAAAAAAAGCAGCACCGAGGAAAAGGCATGGATGGCAACGCTGGTCAGGTGATGGCCGCGCGGGTTCATGTCGTACAGCTCTACGTCCACCATATGGGACAGCCAGGTGAGTGGGTGCCAATTGCTTGCCTCAATGGAGGTGAAGGCCCAGACGATGCTTTTACCCGTGATGCCGCCTGCCACGTAAGGGTTGTCCGTGACATACAGATTGTCGTCGTAATTCAGAAAGGCGTGGTTTCCCACCTGCAGGTACACGGCGAAAACCAGGACGACCAATGCCAGGCAGATACCGGCACTCTGTCGAGGCACATTACCGGGAAACAGTTCCGTTATGTTTCGCACGAGCTTCGGCCTCCCCGACCTCATACATGAAGAGCCGGGAAAATGCCTCCCGGCCACATTGCTCAACCGGCTGTATAGCAACGTCGGTAGTGAGAAACGAGATCCACATACACACTACAGGCTTAATGTTTTGTCCGCTTCTTCCGGCTGCTTTTGCCCAGCAGCAACCAGGTCGAGCGCTTCATGAAATACCCCCGCATGCCGTCTCGCCCCCCCTTCCGCACGGGAACAGGCCCTGGTGACATCCCCCGCAGACATGAACAACATCTCCCTGCGCGGCCAGAACGCCCGTATCGGCAACCAGATAAAGACTGCCGCCGCAAAGAACAAAGCCGCCGCCCATATGAAAAGCACGCCATAGTCACCGATGTAGTCGGTAACCACGAGACGCCGGATCTCAGGGAAAGCCAGCCGGTAGCCGTCTTGCGCAAATTCTCCGCCCCCCGGGGCGCTCCCCGTGAAGAGCACGTCGTTTCCCTTCAGCAGCTTGAACCGGAGCACCCTGTTTTCCGCCATGTAGGACAGGTAGCGATCACTGCCGGCCGCTGGCTCCGGAATACTGAACACGATGCGATAGGGTGATCCGGGGATAACTTCGCTCGCCTCTTTGCCCGGAGGATAGCAATTCAGAATGCACCGTTTCTCATAGCCGGCCGGCATGTCGGGAGCATAAAAGTGCAGCAGCAGTGCCAGCCCCAGGTAGCGGGGATAGACGAATGCCCCACCGTACAGTGACGGAGGATATAACCCGAAAATTCTTTTCCCGTGCCCAGCGTTCGAAGGGGCGACCTCCATGGTCAAGGTTCTGCTCAGTATCGCCCCGGTGGCGTTTGCCAGAATAATCCGCTCCACCCGGCCGCCGCTCCCGTCCGCCATGGGCAGCGGTTCACCCTCGATAACCATCTGCCGGTGCGAAGTACGGGTCGTTATACTGACGAGAATGCCGGCAAAAAGGCAAAATGTTGCGGCAAGATAGAGCATCCGCGCAGGGAAGATGCCGATCCCCCGCCAGGCGGCGAGTGTGGCTTCCGAGCGCCGGGTTTTGTAACCTTCGGAGATGAGCCGCATTTCCAGGGTCCGGAATGAGGGGGTAACGCATAACTCTACCGTTTCGTCAAACAACTCCGACCGGTAATCTGCCGACTTCCCAGCGAAAATCCTGTGCACGGCCCGCTGCTTGACCGCCCCCCGCACGATCCGGCAGGCATAGTTCAGCGGGATCAGTGCCAGCAGAGCGGCAAGTACGACACTCCTGCGCGTGAACGCCATCAGGCTGATCAGGGTTTCATCCGTGAAAAAGGCGATCCCGATATAGAGGAGAAAGAAAAAGCCGATAACCAGGGGAGTCACCGCCCGGGACGAGACAACTGCCGCGCTGGCACGGAGCAGGCGCATCATTTGCCGCCCTCCTTTCCCCGTGCGGTAACTTTGACGGTTGTGTCCCAACTGTTGATGAGCGTCACGCTGTCAATGGCCACGCCATCCGCCTTTTCCGTAAAGTGCACCGGCACGGGATTGCATCCGCCCGGCTTACCCACGGTTTCCAGAGGGATGAGCGTTTTGCAGTAGTAGCAGATCACCGACCCTTCAGCCTGCCCGTATCCGTCCGGCTTGCAGATGGCGCAGGCGTCGAGGTCAACGGTCAGCTGGCCGGCAGGGTTCTGCAGCACAAAAAAACGCACCTCCCGGCCCCCCTGCTTGAACAGATATTTGTGCAGTTTGCCGTCCAACAGGTCGATTTCCCCTTGTTTCGGGATGAATATCTCACCGGACTGGTTTGCCGTGACCGCCACCGGTTTCGGGTCCCAGTACTCCACACTCGGGAAACTGCTCTGATAGGCCGCGGCGGCAAACACCGCCAGAGAGCAGAGCGGCATCACCATCTGTAGCCGTCGGCTTCTGAGCGCATCCGAAAGCAGCTTGCGGCGCTGGGCCCCCTGCCGTATATGGGCGACCGACGGGAGCCGCTGCGAGCCGACAGCCAGGGTAATCAGCAGCGCCGGGGTAAACCAGATGATGATCCCCCCCCAGAAACCCACCTCCTTGCCGAACAGGAATCCGATGTATTTCCAGACAACGGACCGCACGAACAGGTGGTCAGGAACCAGAATTGATTCCATGAACTGATGCACGAAGTCATGGATACCCTTCATCACCTTCATGCTTAACGGAGAAAACAGGTCGAGGCGCAGGAGAGAAGAAGCGCTGAGAAGCAGGAGAGACACGACGATGCTCAACAAGCCTGCCGGGGTGACCGTCAGGGAGGCAGGCAGCATATTTTCCACGGCCAGGGCTTCGAGGGCGAGCACTCCGGCAACCAGGACCAGGAGCAATAACGCCACGGCAGTGGCGTCAGCACCGGGAAACCGGCAGGCACTGACCGCTCCCGCCATGACACCCGCCAGCAGCGCTCCGCCCCCTGCGCAGAGCGATGAACCAAAAAACTTTTCCCACCAGTTTGTCATGCCTTGGCCGGAACTGCGGTAAAGCACCGTGACGGCAAAGCCCCAAAGTACAAGAAAGTTCACGCCCAGGGCCGATTTGATTACCCCGAAGGGCGTGGTGCCCGAAAAGGAACGAAACAGGATCACGGTTCCGGCCACTCCGAGCGTAAACCCGGCGATACTGGCAGCGGTCACCAGTGACCGGCGGCCGGGAAACCCACGCAACAGGACCAGCACAATCCCGATCCAAGCGAGGATCTGGGGGATGAATTTTACCGCGACCATCAGGCGCTCATCCGTTCTTCACGCACCAGTACTCCGTCGTCGAGATGAATGGTCCGGTCCCCCCAGGAGGCCACTTCCTGGTTGTGCGTTACCATGATGACCGTGAACCGCTCCTCTGCCCGCAGTTCCTTGAGCAGTTCCATGACCATCACCGTGCTCTTGTGGTCCAGGTTTCCGGTCGGCTCATCTCCCAAAAGGAGCTTCGGGCTGTTGATGATTGCCCGGGCAATACAGACTCTCTGCTGTTCACCGCCCGAAAGTTCACCCGGGCGGTTCTTCAGGCGGTGCCCCAGCCCAACCCGCTCCAGCGCCGACCTGGCCTCGGCCTCGTCGGGAACACTGTGAAAGTACTGGGCCAGCATCACGTTCTCCACAGCGGTCAGATAAGGAACCAGGTGGTGCTGCTGAAAGATTATGCCGACGAACTCCCGCCGAAAGCGGGCCAGGCCGTCCTCGCTCAAGGCCAGCAAATCCTCGCCGCCAACCCGGAGCGCACCGCTGGTCGGCCGGTCAAGCCCCCCCACCAGATTCATGAGAGTGCTCTTGCCGGACCCGGAATGCCCCATCACTGAGAGCCACTCTCCTTCCGGCACCAGGAGATCGATCGGTTTCAACGCGCAGATATCGCCGTAGTTCTTGGTCAGACCGCTGGTTTCAATGATTGTTGTTGGCATGCAACCACCTTTGCATGTATTCATAGCACTCCCTCATCCGCCCCTCCGGGGCACCTTCTCCCAGGGGGAGAAGGGAAAAACTATCCCCTCTCCCTCTGGGAGAGGGTGGCCGAAGGCCGGGTGAGGGTATAAGGTGCAAAAGCCGTATCTTCACTCTCCGCGCAGGCTTCTGACCGGATCGAGCTTGAACACCGCTATCATCGGTCCGAGGCTTCCCAGCAGAGCCAGAAAGAGGCTCACCCCCAAAGAGATGCCGGCAATCCAGGGAATAAGCTCGGCTGAGGCGGAGAAGACGGTCCGGGTGATGAACTGGGCGATGGCGCTGCCGCACAGGTAGCCCGCGCCCCCCCCCAGCAGGCCGAGCATGGCCGCTTCTCCGCAAAAGATCAGCATGACCTCCCACCGGGTGCCCCCCATGGCCTTCATAAGACCGATCTCCTTGCCGCGCTCCAGCACCGTGGTGCTCATGGTGCCGGCAACGCTGCTTCCGGCAGAGACCAGCACCACCGCAGTCACCATGAACATCAGCAATTTTACCTTGAGGAGCAGTCCCTCCGAGGTGCGGGCGGTCTGGCGCACTTCATTGACCCTGGCCGCCGGAAGCAGCCGTTGCAGGGTAGCAGCGCTCTGAGCAAGACTCCCGTTGCCGGCGGTCACCATGAGCCGCACCAGAGACAGTTGTCCGTCCAGACCGAGTGTCCGCTGGAGTTCCGGCAGTGCCAAAAACACCAGGCCGTCTTCTTCGCCACCGGAAGAAACGATGCCCGAGATGCGCAGTTTCATGGTCTGGGTCTTCCCGGCAAGCTCCAGCATATCTCCCGGCTTGAGCTTCAGACGGGTGGCCAGATCGCTGCCAAGCACCGCTTCCCCGGCCCCGGGCCAGGCGCCCTTGAGTTGCCACCAGGGGAACAGACGGCGAATATCGGCGAAGTTGACCCCCTCCGCCATGAGGTCGGCATCTTTCCCATGCAGGGTACCGCGCAGATGGAGAGAGCGTTCCGTCTTCAGTCCGCTTTGCGCCACAGCACCCTCCACATCGCGTTGCAGCAGATAGGCAGGCTCCGTAACGACACCGAAATTCAGCCCTCCGCTCCCCACATCAAGGCGGGCCGACTCGGGCATTATGATCAGGTTCGCCCCGTATTTTCGCACCTCTTCCGCCACCCGTTTTTCCATGGAGAGCGAAACGACACCAAGTGCCGTGGCCAGGCTCGATGCCATGGCCAGCACCGCCAAAAGCAGGGCGGTACGCCCTTTGCGATGGGCAAGTGCGCGCAACACCAGGTGGATAAGCCAGCGACGCCTCTGCATGTTATCCTTTCAGCACCCGTACCGGTTCGACCAGAAGCGCCCGGCGCAGCGGTGCCACACTGCCGGCAATGGCGACGACAAAAGCCGAGATTAGGGCGGTCGGGAACAGCCAGAGAGGTGATGCTATGGTGGAGTTGAAGACCGTGCGGCTGATGATCTCAGCCAACTGATCGCCGAGCACATACCCGACTACCCCGCCCGCCAAAGAAATGATCAGGGTTTCACCGACGAAAATGGCGCTGATCTGGAAACGGTCGGCCCCGACCGCCTTCATCAAGGCGATTTCAGGGCTCCGCTCCGCCATGGAGGCCATCAGGCTGGTGGAGACCGCCGTGGCCGAGGCCCCCAGGGCCAGCACGGTAAGAAGCAGCATCACGCTGTTCAACTTCTTCAGCAGCGCACCCTCGGCGCTGGCAATCTGCCAGATCGGCTTGGCGCGGCTCCCGGCCATCACCTCTTCCACATTTTTGGCCACGGAGGTCACATACGCCGTGCAATACCACTTCTCGTATTCATCCTTCGACATGGTGGCCGGATCCTTTTTGCCGAACGCATCCATCGGCACCGTCAGGGCGCTCACCAGGACCCGAGAGACGTTACCCTGCTGCTGCAAAAGCGACTGCACCGTGACCAGGGGGGCGAACAGCTGTTCCTCTTCATAGCTGCCGGTCGTGACGACACCCACAACCTTGAACACCTGGGAGCGTCCCCGCACAACCGACGTTATCTCGCCGCCGGGCGCGACGTTCAGGCGTCTGGCCAGCGCTGCCCCGACAATGGCTTCGTCAGCATCTTCAGGCCAGCGCCCTTTCACATCCCACCATGGCGCAATTCCCTTTATGCCCTGGGTGGAAACCCCCTCACCCGGCACGTCCAGTTGTTTGGCAAACCATGTTCCGGAAACAATCCCCCGCTCCCTTTTATCCCCCGCTGAAAATTCGGCAATACCGAACAGGTAGGGGGTAAACCCGGTGATATTGTATTTCCAGAAGACGGTCTTGATTTTTGGCAGGTCCTCCTCGCGCAAAAAACCACCCTCGGCGACAGACGGTTCAAGCAAAATATTGGCGCCATAGCTGCGGAGCTCCAGCGCCATCTTGTGGGAGACCTCGCCGGCTATGCCGAGGAAAGCCGTAGCCACTGCAGCGCCCATGGTGACCGACAGGAAGATCAGCAGCACCGCCTTGGGACGTTTGAGGAAAGAATTTTTGAGGATCCGGAAGAGCAAAGAAGGTCGTCTCCTACGCTAATGCCATCTTGTAGAGATATAACATATTCAATGTATGGCCTAAAAGGGTTCTATTATGCCTGAGCAACGGCTGAAGTTACGCTACCAGCCTGCCGTCAACCAGTTCCACCACCCTCGAGCAGCGCTGCGCCAGGCGCGGGTCATGGGTGACGATCAGGAATGTTGTCCCTGACTCCTGATTGATCTCATGCAGCAGCTTGAATATTTCATCAGCCGCACCGGTATCCAGGTTACCGGTGGGTTCGTCCGCAAGGATAAGCGGCGGATTGACTGCCAGGGCACGGGCAATGGCAACCCGTTGCTGCTGACCGCCTGAGAGTCTCCCCGGCTTGAAGTCCACGCGGTCTGCCAGACCGACCCGTGTCAGCAGCCAGACGGCCCGCTCACGCTGGCCCGGAGTGGGTCGCCCTTCCGCAAGCATCAGCGGGAGCATCACATTTTCAAGAGCGGTGAAGGCGGGTATCAGATGGTGGAACTGGAAAACGAAGCCGATATTTTTCCCGCGCAGTTGCGTCAGCTCTGCTTCCGACATGGTTCCGGTTTCGCGCCCCTGCATCAGCAGTGAGCCGCTGGTCGGCGATTCCAGCAGGCCAATGATGTTGAGCAGGGTGCTTTTACCTGATCCGGACGGGCCTATCAGGGCGGTGAATTCGCCCGGCTGCATGGTCAAGCCGATCCCATGCAGCACTTCCGTTGTAATGCCCTCATTGCCGTACTGCTTGCGGACATCCGTCAGCTGCAGGATCGGTACATGGCTCGAAAGGTCAGACATTGCGGATCGCCACCACAGGGTCAAGTTTTGCAGCGCGCACCGCCGGTGCAGCTGCTGCGAGAATCCCGGTGAGGGTTGCCACGCCGGCGGCAACCAGAAACATGCGCAGTTCAAGCACCACGGGAAAGAGGGGGGAACCGTCGGGATTTATGGCCGTCGAAGCAAACAGTGTCACCAGCGCCGCTCCGAGACCGCTCCCGATGAGCGAGCCTGCCAGCCCCACAATCCCTCCCTGCAGCAGAAATACCCGCAAGATCCGCCGACGCGAACAGCCCATGGCGCGCAGGATGCCGATCTCCCGGGATTTCTGGATCACGGACACGATCAGGACGCTGGCGATGCCGAACGCCACCGACACGATGACGAAAAACTGTATCAGGTAACTGGAGGCATTCTGCGATTGCAACCCTGCCATCAACTCCGCATTGGTCTTCATCCAGCTGTCGGCGATCAGGCCGGTCAACGCCTCCAGGCGGCCACCGACCTTTTCGGCAGAAAACAGGTCGCGCACGGTGACATCGATGGTGGACACGCCGCCCACCAGATCAAGGAGATTTTGTGCGGAGCGCAGGGTAATGAACACCCACCGCTGGTTGAGGTCACGGATGCCCACGTCAAAGATGCCGGCCACCGTAATGGTCTCGCTGCGGCCCTCAGCGGTCTGCAGACGGATCTTGTCGCCCAGCGACGCACCCAGATCCCGCGCCAGGTCGGTGCCGATGGCGGCATCGTTCGCCGCGACCCGAAACACCCCTTCTTTCATGAACGACGGCATCGGCACGATCCTGGTGAATCGCTCCGGGATGACCCCCATAAGCACGACGGACTTGGTGGCGTTTCCCCTCACGGCAAACGAGGAGCCGGAAATCTGGGGGGACACGGCGGTAACCTCGTCGAGCGACTCCAGCTTGCGCACGACCTGCTGCCACTGCAGGATCGACCGCAACCGCTGGGCGCGCCGCTCGATGTTGGCTGATACCACCAGCGTGCCGCCCGGCTTGATGACCCTGCGCGCCTCGTCGTCCGG
>Ga0334722_10005310_pt1 | contig 13050 bp, 9 predicted proteins | sample C3_bottom_MG_FD_207210 | JGI IMG/M metagenome (GOLD analysis project Ga0334722, IMG submission 207210) | Sediment microbial communities from Yellowstone Lake, YNP, Wyoming, USA - C3_bottom | ecosystem: Environmental > Aquatic > Freshwater > Lake > Sediment | place: USA: Wyoming | collected...
GCCGCCGTCGTTTGCGTCACCTTCTCCATCTGCGCAATCGCCTGCGCCACCTGCTGGATGCCCTGCGACTGCTGCCGGCTGGCTTCGCTCACCTGGTCGGCAATCTCCTTCACCTGACGGACGGTGTCGGCAATCCCCGAAATCGCACCAACGACGTGGTCAACGTCACGCGCGCCTGTTTCTGCGCGGCTGATCGACTCCTCGATCAGCCCGGCCGTATCCTTGGCGGCCTGTGCGGATCGCTGCGCCAGATTGCGGACCTCGTCTGCCACGACGGCAAATCCCATCCCGGCCTCGCCGGCTCGCGCGGCCTCCACCGCGGCGTTGAGCGCCAGCAGATTGGTCTGGAACGCGATCTCGTCGATCGTCTTGATGATCTTCGACACTTGCTGGCTCGACTGGCGAATCGACGAGATCGACTCCACCATCGTGCCAAGCGCCCGGTCCGACTCCTTCACCTTGCCGTCAATCTCGCTCATCAGACGAGCCGCTGACTGCGTCTGTTCGACGTTGGTCCTCGTGGTCGATGCCATCTCCTCCATCGACGCCGACGTTTCCTCGAGGGCGGCGGCCTGCTCCGTGGCGCCCTGCGACAGCGACTGCGACGATGACGAGACGTGCGAAGACTCGCCCATCACGGCTTCCGCGCCGGTGCGCAGACGCCCCGCCACGTCCTGGAGCCGCTGGCTGATGCGCCTCACGACGAGAAATGCCGCCACCCCAATCAGAATGGCGGGCAGCGCGACCGAACCAATCATCGTGCGGGCCTTGGTGTACGTCTGATCGGCGAGATCGGCGTCCGATTTGAACGCGGCTTCCTGTGCGACCCTGATGGCGCTCGCCAGCTCCGTGTTGGCTTTCGCGACCGCCTCGCTGTCGGCCGACACTTGGAGGACCTTGTCGATCTCCTTTCGGAGGTCAACGCCAATGGCGACCGCATGGCACCCGTCACACCGTCCGCCCCACGCCTCCATGGCCGTCTTCAGTTTCACCGCCTGATCGCGGTCCTTGCCGGTCGTGACCTTGACCAGCTGCTCCGACGCTTTCGTGCCGCCCTCGACCAGCTTCTGCAGACGATCGGTCCAGCTCGAGAGCGCCGCCTTGTCACCCGCCACACCAGACAGAATCATGGCCTTCTCGGCGCCGAAGATCTCGGAGTTGAACTGGCTGATGCGATCAACCAACAGCAGCCGCTCGGCGGCCGAGACGGTGCTGTCCTGCCTGGCTCCCATGTTGGCCGTCGACAACCACCCTATCGTCCCCAGGGTGAGGACAAACGTCAGCAGGAGACCAAAGGCGACGAACAGTTTTCGGTTGAGAGACCAGTTCCCCATGGCGATTCACCTTCTGGCAGTGTCGTCCCATCGGATGCGGGCCAGAACATCGCGAGGGCGCCGGAGAGGTCCGGCCGGGAGGCGTTCACTTCGCCCTCGGATAATCGACCAATGGTGGGAAGACTTGAGCCAGGCGGCTATTTCGCTGCCGAGACTTCTATCGGCACGTCGATCGAGGATATCTGCGGTCGGATGCAGAGGCTGCCGTTGCACGCCTGCCACATCGCTTTGATGTGGGCGACATACTTGCCAGGCTTGGTTGTGCGGGCGACGGCGACTGGCACCTTGAAGGCGACGCTATCGGTGTAGAACTCGGTCTCGGCATCCTGCGCCTTGTCGAATCCGGATTCCGGGTCGGGCGCTTCGATCTTCCCGCCCAGAGAAAATGGCTGGCCGGCGGGCACGGTGATGCGGGTCGGATCTGGCGGTGTTTGCTGGGTGAGCGAGTAGAGGTGCCACCCGTCATCGATACGGGCCGTCACCTCCACGCGGACGCTCCCACCGGCCGACACTGACACGTTGGCGGACGTCGCCGACCAGGTGATCGGCAGCTTCTGCCGGGCCGATGTCGTCTGCTGCCCAAGCAGGGCCATTGCCGCCACCATCACCGCCACGAGAGACATCCGTCGAGCGCGCATCAAAGTACTCATAGGTTCCTCGACTTTATCTGCGGCGGGCGCGCCCTGTCAAAGGCCCCCAACAGTCAAAGGCCCCAAATCTGGGCTCAGAGGCGATCTATGCGATAATAACGGCGTACAAGACGCGTGAAGGATGACGCCGAAGGCCGTCGAAACAGCCCTTCAGTTGACCGACCTGCCGTTCAGTTATCCCTCGGATCAACGCCCTCCACGCCTGTCAGGACGGAAACAGAGAGAACTTTGACCCCATCGACATCCTCGCAGCCATCGAGACGTCCGCGCCGACCCGGCGGCCGATCGTCGGGACACCGACCGGCCCCGACAGCCAGGGCTCCGGTCGCGCTCCCGTTTGAGACCCTCACGCACGACCCGACGCCGATTGATTTTTCTGCGCTGCCCCTGGATCCCCGCATCCTCGTGGGCATCCGAGACCGCGGCTTCGAGCGCACGACCCCGATTCAGAGCGCCGTATTCCCCGTCGTCTTCGAAGGCGCGGATCTGATTGCGTGTGCCGAAACGGGCACGGGCAAGACGGCCGCTTTTCTGCTGCCCATCATGCAGCGGCTGCTCTCCCAGCCTGCGAGCCAGCCCGGCACCAGGGCGCTCGTGCTCGCGCCCACGCGAGAGCTGGCCGTGCAGATCGAGGACGACTTCCAGGGATTCGCCTATCACACGACGCTCACCAGCGTCGCCGTGTACGGTGGCGTGGATGCGGACATCCAGACGCGCGGCCTGAAGGCCGGCGCCGACATCGTGGTCGCCACACCGGGGCGGCTCCAGGACTTGATGAACTGCGGCGCGGCGGACTTCACGAAACTCGAAGTACTGGTGCTGGATGAGGCGGACCGCATGATGGACATGGGCTTCTGGCCCGACGTCAGCCGCATCGTCTCAACGCTGCCCAAGCCCAGACAGACGCTGCTCTTTTCGGCGACGACCTCGAGCGATGTGGTCCGGATGGCCGACGAGATCATGAACAAGCCGAAGCACGTGCAGATCGGCCGGGCAGGCGGTCCGGCCACCACCATCACGCACGTGGCGTACGAGGTGCCGTCGCGCGAGAAGACGGATTGGCTGGCGCAATTTCTGCGACGGCATCGTGAGCCGGCGCTGGTCTTCGTGCGGACGAAGCGGTTCGCCGACACCCTGGCGAGCGCGCTGGCGAGCCGCAGCATCAAGTGCGTGGCGCTGCACGCGGACCGGACGCAGCGGGAGCGAACCGCGGCGGTCGAAGGATTCCGAAGCGGGCGCCACACGGTGCTGGTGGCCACCGACATCGCCGCGCGCGGACTCGACATTGACGGCATCCAGCACGTGATCAACTACGAGGTGCCCCACTCGGCCGACGCCTACGTGCATCGTGTCGGACGCACGGGGCGGGCCGAAGCCACGGGCACGGCGGTGACGCTGGTGGCTGCCGACGAACTGCCCTACCTGCAGGCGATCGAAAAGTCGATCAACATCCGCATGGGCGACGGCCAGGCAGCCTAGGTCAGTTGACATCTCCGCCGCCCCGGCGTATCTAATAGCCACTCTGGGAGTAGTGGTCACATTGGAGACGCCTGCGATGCGAACGGTAGCTTTCACACTGAACGGCAAGCCCACGCGGCTGACGGTTGACGAGAACCGCATGCTGCTCTGGGTGCTGCGCGACGACCTCGGTCTGACAGGAACCAAGTTCGGCTGCGGCGCCACCTTGTGCGGCGCCTGCACGGTGCTGGTCAACAACGAGGCGGTACGCTCGTGTGCCACGCCGATGAAGACCGTCGACGGCAAGAAGATCCTCACCATCGAAGGCCTCGCCGCCGACGGCAAGCTGCACCCCCTCCAGGACGCCTTCATCAAACAACTGGCGTTCCAGTGCGGCTTCTGCACGCCCGGCATGATCCTGGGCGCATACGCGTTCCTGCTCGAGAACCCGAAACCCACCCGCGCGCAGATTGTCGAGCACATGGACGACCACTTGTGCCGCTGCGGCGCGCACGTTCGCATTGTGTCTGCGGTCGAGACGGCGGCGGCGGCGATGAAGGGAGGCGCGCGATGATCCGGGACGATGACAATGAACTCGTGGTGGACGGCCCGACCACCTTCCCGGTCGATCGCCGCGACTTCCTGAAACTCACCAGCACGGGCCTGCTCGTGTTGATGGCGGTCGATCCGGCCCATGGCCTGCAGGAGACGGCGCGGCCGCAGACGGGCCGACAGGGCGCCCCCACCGACGTCAATGCGTACCTGCACATCGGCGCCGACAATCGCGTCACCTGTTTCGTCGGTAAAGTCGAGCTCGGCCAGGGATCGATGACGTCGCTCGCTCAGTTGCTCGCCGAGGAAATCGACGTACCCCTGACGTCGGTGGACATCGTGATGGGCGACACGGATGTGTGTCCGTGGGACATGGGCACGTTCGGGTCGCTGAGCATTCGGAGTTTTGGCCCGATCCTGCGGGACGCCGGCGCTGAGGCCCGAGCGGTCCTGCTGCTGCTGGCGTCAGAACGGCTGCAGGTGCCGATCGACAAACTCGTGATGAAGGCCGGAGTCATCTCCGTCGCCGGCGACGCCACGAAGAAGGTGACGTACGGCCAGCTCACCGACGGCAAGCGCATCGAGCGCAAGCTCGAACAGAAGGCCACGGTCAAACCGGTGAAGGCGTTCACCGTCGTCGGATCGCCAGCGCCCCGGCGCGACGCGATCGAGAAGGTCACAGGATCGGCGAAGTACGCGGGCGACATCGTGCCGCCTGGCGGAGCGCTGCACGCGCGTATCCTCCGGCCTCCCGCTCACGGCGCCACGATGACGTCGGTCGACACATCTGCGGCCGAGAAGGTGCCGGGCGTTCGCGTGATCAAGGACGGCGACATGGTGGCGGTGCTCCACGAGCACCGGGACGAGGCGGACATGGCGCTCGCACTCGTCAAAGCCCAGTTCACGCGAAACGATCCGCCGGTCGACAATGCGACGATCTTCGACCACCTGGTGAAGAACGCGCCGAAGGGACAGCAGGCAGCGGCCGGCGGCGATGTGGCCGGCTTTGCCGCCGGTGGGGCGCAGATGTTCGAGGCGACGTACCTCGACAGCTACATGGCGCATGCGCCGATGGAAACGCACTCGGCGGTCGCCGTGGTTGAGAACGGGAAGGTCACCGTGTGGGCGGGCACGCAGACGCCGTTCCCGGTGAAGAACCAGATCATGGGGGCCTTGCGCCTGCCGGCCGACAAGGTGCGCGTCATTACGCCGTTCGTCGGCGGGGGCTTCGGTGGGAAGTCCGCATCGCGGCAGGCGGTCGAGGCGGCCCGGCTCGCTTTGCTAACAGGCAAGCCCGTGCGGGTGGTATTCGGGCGCGACGAAGAGTTCTTCTACGACACGTTCCGCCCTGCCTCCGTCATGAAGATCAAGTCGGCCATCGACGCTGCGGGCGTCATCTCGCTATGGGACTACCAGGTGTACGCGGCCGGCGAACGCGGCGCGGCGCACTTCTATGACATCGCGAATCACCGCACCATGGTCTACGGTGGCTGGAGCGGCGCGGGCACGGCCGGCTACCACCCGTTCGCCATTGGTCCGTGGCGTGCGCCTGGCGCCAACACGAATGCGTTCGGGCGCGAATCACACATCGACGTCATGGCGGCGAAGGCCGGCATGGATCCGGTCGCGTTCAGGCTGAAGAACCTGAAAGACCCCCGCATGATTCGGACGCTGACGGCGGCGGCGAAGACGTTTGGCTGGACGCCGAAGGCGGCACAGAGCGGCCGGGGCGTCGGCGTCGCCTGCGGCATCGACGCGGGCACCTATGTCACGTTGATGACCGAAGTGGCCGTCGACAAGGCGACAGGCCACGTGCAGGTCAAGCGCGTGGTGTGCGCGCAGGATCAGGGCGTCGTCGTGAATCGCGAGGGATCGTTGCAGCAGGTCGAAGGCTGCATCACGATGGGCCTCGGCTACACCTTCAGCGAGGAAATCCGGTTCAAGGGCGGCGAGGTCCTCGACAAGAACTTCGACACCTACGCCCTGCCACGCTTCTCGTGGGTGCCGAAGATCGAGACGGTCCTCATCGACGCGCCAGATATTGCCGCAGCCGGCTGCGGCGAACCGGCCATCGTCCCGATGGGAGCAGTCGTGGCCAACGCGATCTACGACGCGGTCGGCGCGCGCGTCACCCAGTTGCCGATGACGCCGGCACGCGTGAAGCGGGCCATGGGCCGGGGCTGACCCCGGCCAGGCGGCTAGAAGCCCCTGGGTCCCCTGACCTCTATCTCGGGGTCCAGCACCACGTTCCCGTCGAACAGGATGTCGTACTTGTGGAAGCCGACGTCAGGCTTCCGCGTCGCATGTACGAGTTGTGACGAGCTTCTGGGATTGAACGTCCGTGCCTTCACAAGCGGGGCCTTGTCACGGCGAAGCAGAATCTCAGGCGCTGGGTCGAGACGTCGGAAATTCCCAACGGTGACCTTGACGCCGGGCGGCGCGTTCTGCACCAACCACTGGACCTTGTCTCCGACGACGACCTCTGCCGGGTCCGGGCTGAGGTCGATCGCGTACCTCTGACCCGGCCCTTTGCTGATGTAGACGGTGATGACCCGTGTGACCCCTTTGTACTTCGCCATGCTGTCCCCTCCATGTGAATTGAACCAATCCAACGTGTGACCAAACCCGGCGTCTTACTTACTCCCTCGCAACAACGACACCACTTCGGGCCGCTTCTTGATCAACTCGAGATCGTCGTCCAAGCTCGCGCTCGACTGGCTGTAGCCTTTCTGGATCGCGCGCCTCAACCACTCGACCGCCTCAGCGGGCTGGTTGACGAGACTGTGCACGACGGCGCGCTTGTAAAGCACGTAGTTGTCATCGGGGCTCAGTTTGACCGCCTGTTCGATGGACGTGAGGGCATCGGCGGACCGGCCCAGTTTGGCACTGTATAGCGCGTGCCGAGCGACCACTCGACCATTCCTCGAGTTGACGCGTCCCAACTGCTCGTCGGTGAGATCTGCTGCGATCCGATACTGCTCCAAGGCCTTGTCGCGCCGCTTGAGCCGCAGGTAGATATCGCCCAGGTTCCGATGCTTGAGATCGTCGCCGGGGGCCTGGCCGACCGCCTGTTCGAACGCGCTGGCGGCCTCCTGCAGCATGCCTTTCGCGTAGTAGATATTGCCGAGGTTGGTGAGTATGGCGGGGTCGGGTTTCGGTGCCCTGCCACACACCGCCAGCGCTTTGTCGAGTTCGCCCAGCGTGTAGTACGCGGCGCAGAGGTCGAGTATGGCCCACATGTTATCGGGCTGAATCTTGAGGGCCTCCTCGTACGCGCTGATCGCCTCGGGCGTCCTCCCCCTGATGTTGGAGTAGCAGATGCCGAGCGACAGGTGATTGAGCACGTTGGTTGGCCTCAATTCAATCGCCTTGGTGTACGCCCCAATCGATTCTTCTGTCCGCGCCACCGAATCGAGCACGTCGCCTAGAACGCGGTAAGGCGCATCGTCGTTTGGCCGCGCCACGATCACGCGCCGAATGATCTGCTCAGCGAGATCGGCCTTGCCCTGCCCGAGATAGACCCTGGCGACCGACATCTGAATGGTCGGGTTGCGATTGTCGAGCCTGAGGGCCGCCGAGATGGCTCGGCTTGCCGCCTCGGCTTGCGACGCATCGTTCGTGGTGCGGTACAAGGCCCACCGGGCGTCGGCAATTCCTGCGAAGCCCGCAGCGCAAGTCGGGTCCAAAGCCACGGCCCGCAAGAAGGCCTCTTCAGCCTTCTGTGCATTGCCCACGACGTCCTCGCGCTCGAGGAGCGCGCGTCCGGCAACATAGTCCGGGTAGGCGTCGGGGCGGCACGCAGGCACTCGTTTGAGCCGCTCTCGGTCCTCAGGTGTCAGCGACACGCCGAGTACCGACACCACGTCATTGACGGCCTGGGCCTGCATCGAGGGACTGCTGACCGCGTTGGCCGTGTACCGGCGCGTTGCCACGACCCCGCCATCGGCGCGTTCCACCTTGACGAGAAGGCGCTCCTCGTCAGCCATCCGCGAGACGGTGCCGCTGACGATCATCGACACGCCAAGCTCGCGCGCACCCTTCTGAGAACCGCCGGTCGACTTGAAGTGTTCAGCGAGATCACGCCGGGAGACGACGGTCACATTCGTCAGCCCTTCGAGCGCATCCACGACCGCGGCCGTGAATGCCGCCGCACTGACGTCCGCCCCCGGGGTGGTCATGCCGTTGACGAACGGCAGGACGGCCACGTACGCGGAGGCCGCTGGTGGAGCCGCCATCCATCGTCCCCGAAGCGCGAACATGGTCGGGATCAACACCGCCGCGACGAGAGCGGCGCCAGCGAGCCCCGCGATCCATCGGCGACGCGACGTGATCCGCGCAAGGCTTTCCGCCAGGCCGGCCGCCGCCCCATGCGATTCAGGCCGGCCGGGTTCGTCTGCGCACTCCTGCGCCGCCTGTCGCAGATCCTCGGCCATCTGCGCCGCCGAAACGTACCGCTCCTCCGGAGCCTTGGCCATCGCCTTCGCCACGATGGCGTCCACCAGCGGCGGCACCAACCCGTTGACCGCACTGGCCAGCGGCGTCGGTCTGGTCAGAATCTGGTAGATGATGTCGCGCGTGCCGGTCGCCTCGAACGGCCTTCGTCCGGTGAGCAGTTCGAACAGCGTCGCACCCAGATTGTAGATGTCGCTCAGCGGGCTTGCCGGACGACCAGCCAGCTGCTCGGGAGCCATGTAGGCGGGCGTGCCGGCGATGGCGCCGGCTTGCGACTGGGCAAGCTCGACGGTCGGGGCGTCGGCCGACCCCGGTTCCTCTTCGGCATCGTGAAGGCGCGCCAGGCCGAAGTCCAGAACCTTGACTGCCCCGTCGTCCGTCAGCACGATGTTGGCGGGCTTGAGATCCCTGTGCACGACGCCGGCTGCGTGGGCATGAGCCAATGCGTCTGCCAGCTGGATGGCGATCGTGAGCACCTGCCGGCAGGGCATGGGTCCGCGGTTTGCGAGGTGAGCCAACGTCTCACCACGCGCGTACTCCATCACGATGCACGGATGCGTGCCTTCCTCGATGATGTCGTAGATCGCCGCGATGTTCGGATGCGTGATTTGCGCGGCGGCGCGAGCCTCGCGCAGGAGGCGGCCGCGGGCCTGCGGCGAGTCGAGCGACGGATCCGTCAGGAACTTGAGCGCAACCTTGCGATTCAGGCGCGTGTCCACCGCCAGATGGACCTCGCCCATCCCGCCCGATCCCAACCGTTCGACGATGCGATACGGGCCGACGGATGGAGCTTCCATGTCGCCTCGAGGGCTGTCAGGAACGGCCGCGCGCGAAATTCGAGTTGAGAGTAGTCCGCGCCGGGCTCGCCCGTCAATCGCGGCGGGGCGGCGACCAGTAGCGGGTCAGATTGCGAAGCGGCCCCTCGAACCGAGCCGCCGGGCGTCAGTTCACAAAACGAGCCGTGAGGGCCGAGTCACGCTGCCGGGGATGGGGGCCCCCGGTTGCGTAAGAGCGGCTACAGAACCCGGAAGGCTCGTTTTGTCGGCGAGTGTGAGCGGGGACGCAAAGCAAACTGCCCCGCTACTTGGCGCCGCCTGCTGCCCTCAGCAGGCGGGTAATCTGCTTCATATGATGGCGGGTGTGGACGAGGTGGAACTTGCGCCACTGGTTCGCGTCGAACGGTCCGAGCACGGGGTGATTCGCCAGTTTCGCCCGTGTGCCGAAGAGCTGTTCGGCGGCCGTCGCTGCGACGTCGAACAGGGCCAGTGCGGTCAGCGCATCGCCCCGCACGGTCGACTTCGGGTGTGGAGACGGCACTGCGACCTCCGGCGTCAGCACGCCGGTAGGAAATCGTTCGAGACCGAGGACGAGCCACGACGTGACTCGCTCTCGAAGGGTTGGACGGCGGCCTTTCGTGGTGCCCTTCTCCACGCACCGATTGAGGATGTACGCGGTGCTGGCGTAGGTTTTCAGGAGGTGATCGAGGATTTCGGCAACACACCATCGATCCGGTCGGCGACGGCGGGCGAGGTCGTCAGCGGTCAGGCGATCGGTGGTTCCGCTTAGCGCGTCGGCGGTGGCCTGAACGATGGGGTGCAGCAAGGGTTTGATGCCTCAATTGACCATACCACGGTCCGCGGCTCCGTGAATCTGTACTTCACCGTCGATCAGATGGCCTTGTAGAAGCAGCGCCGCCGCCGGTGCCGCCGGTTGGTAAAGTGCTTCCACTGCGCCTGCACCTTGTCGTTGGTCTCCAACTCGGGCCCGGTCTCGGCCAATCTGATGCCGTTCTTGATGGCGGACTTCCACGACTCGTTAATCAGCACGGCGTTGACGCCCTTGTTCTGCAGGTCCTGCCGCACGGCGGTCAGCAGCAGGTCGAGGCGGTCATTCTTCTTGAGCGCGCGCAGGATGCCGACGAATCCAAACGGAAACAGCCGCCCGCGGCACCTCTGGAGCGCCTTGGACAACGACGGCATCGCGACGCCGAACGCCGCGACCTTCCCCTGCTCGTCGAGGATGATCTTGACGTACTGATGGTCGAGAAAGCCGAAGAAGGCCTTGGTGTAATACCTGATCTGGCTCTCCGACAGCAGGACAACGCTGTAGAGCTCCCTGTAGGTATCGTTGATGAGCGCGAAGATTCCGTCGATGTACGGCAGCAGATCCCGCTTCTTCGTCGGCTCGACCAGCGTGAGTTTGCAGCGATTGAGTACGATCCGGGCGATCCGGTCCACATTCTCAGGCATCTCGGTTGGTATCTCGACGAGGTACTCCACCCAGTCGACGTCCTTGGCATAACCGAGCCGCTCCATGTGCGTCGGATAGTACGGGTGGTTGTATATCGTGATGAGCATGTCGAGTTCGTCGAAGCCCTCGATGAGCATGCCCTCGCGGTCCATGTCGCAGAATCCCAGCGGCCCGTGCACGCCGTCGAGCGACTGGTCCTTCGCCCAACGCTCGACCGCGCCCAGCAGCGCCGCCGAGACCTCGGGGTCGTCGATGAAGTCAATCCATCCGAATCGGGCCCGTCGCTTCTTCCACGTCTCGATGTACCGCTGGCTGATGATGCCGGCTATCCGCCCCACCGGCTGGCCGTCTTTGAAGGCCATCCAGTAGCGGGCCTGGCAGTATTCGAACGCGGGATTCCGATCCTTGCGAAGGGTGTTCAGTTCGTCGCCGACCAGCTTGGGCACGTACTGCGGGTGTCCCCGGTACAGCTTCTCGGAGAACGTCACGAACTGCTTCAAATCGGATCGCGATTGGACTTCCCTGACTTCGACCATCAGTCACCTCGTACTGGGGGCGGGCCGCGACTATCGCTCGGTGGCGGCCAGCAGATCTGCCAGATAGTTCTTCCAGAGCGCCGCGATGGTATGACTGCCGTGTCCGCGGGTCTTGTCGCTCAATGGGACGACGAAGGCCCGCCCCTTCGCCACGCGTGTGATCTCGCGCTCGAGGATGCCCAGTTCGGGGGGATTGATCAGGTCGTCGGCCGAGTTCACGGCCACCAGCGGCACCCTGATCTTTTCGAGGGCAGGCCCAGGGTCGTAATCCCACGACGCCTGGAGCGCATACATGACGTTGTTGGCGTCGGCGGTCTTCACGTAGTTGTTCACATACGCGTCGAACACCCGGTCGGCCGCCGCTAGCGTGGGCGCGGCTGCCTGGTGCAGCACAGGATTGCTGCCCATGATGTTGAGCATCGCGGCCGCCGTGCGGAGACCTCGAGGCTGCGCGGTGTAATTCCCATCCTGCCATTCGGGATCGCTGCGGATCGCGTCGATCGCGATCCTGCGCCACATGCGATTGCGTCCGGCGATCTGGGTCGGCAGACTGGCGAGCGGCATCAACGCATCCATGAAGTCGGGGTACATTTCGCCCCATAACCAGGAGTGCATCCCGCCCATCGATGTGCCGATCACGAGGCGCAGATGGTTCACACCCAGGCCCTCGGTGAGCAACTGGTGCTGCGCGGTGACCATGTCGCGGTAGCCGTACTTGGGGAACGTCGCGCGCAGACCGTCGCTTGGACGGCTCGACCCGCCATGGCCGATGTTGTCCACCAGGATCAGAAAGTACTTCGTCGCATCCAGCAGCTGGCCTGCGCCGAACAGCTCGCCGGCGAACGACGGCGCCAGGAACCCCGCACCGCTGCCTGTGGTGCCGTGCAGCACCAGCACCGCATTGCGCACGACGCCCGCCGCATCTTTGCGGGGTTGCCCGATGGTGCGATAGTGCATGCGCAGCTCCGGCAGGGTCTCGCCACTCGAGAACGCGAAGTTCCTGATGACGTGATCGCCCTGGACCGGTGCGGGATAGCCAGGCGCTGGTGCCGATGCCGCCTGGGGCGGCTCGGCCCGTACATCGACACCCGAGACCGCGGCAAGCGGCGCCACGGCGAACAGCAGCGCCAGGGTCAATGCAACGCGATTCGTGTGGGTCACGACGATGTCCTCCGAACAAGGGCGGTGGACCGCCATTCCTACTTCTCCGTCACGGGCTCGAGTTTCAGCCGGCGCGCCTCGGCGTTGAACGCCGCGAGTTCTTTGACGAGGACCTGCGCCAGTCGATCGGCCTGCACCTTCAACTCCGCGACGAGGTCCTTGAAGATGGGCGCGGCATTGCCGATGGGGCGGCCATCTCCGCGGCTCACCACCGAGAGAAGCGAGGCAAGCCGGTTGTTGATCTTGATCGGGTAATTGAGCGGGTCCTGTCCGCTCTGATTCTTCACCTGGTAGATCTCCTGTTCGACGGCGCTCAAGCGGTCGGCCAGCGTCCCGGCGGCGGTCTTGAGCGCGGCATCCGGCGACTTCGACAGTCGATCAGCGATCTGCGTTTTGATCGCCCGAATCTGGACGACGGCGCCGTTGGCCTCGCTCGTCTTGTCGCGAATCTGGATCGCCAGGTCGAACTGGGCCTGAAGATCCGCGTCGGTGACATCCTTGAACAGCGGATGGCGCCTGACGTTGAACGACTGCGTCTGCGTCCTGCCATCAATCGTCAGCTTCACCTGATACGCACCTGGCGCCGCCATCGGCCCCGTGACGCTTCCGCCCCACAGGATCATCCCGGGAAACGACGTCGCGCCCGGGTATCGAAGG
>Ga0334722_10005311_pt1 | contig 13049 bp, 14 predicted proteins | sample C3_bottom_MG_FD_207210 | JGI IMG/M metagenome (GOLD analysis project Ga0334722, IMG submission 207210) | Sediment microbial communities from Yellowstone Lake, YNP, Wyoming, USA - C3_bottom | ecosystem: Environmental > Aquatic > Freshwater > Lake > Sediment | place: USA: Wyoming | collected...
CTCAATTTGCATCTTAAGATATTTTTTCGACATTTTTAATGCTGACGGCATTTTTGCTTTTGCCTCTAACTCTCCAAACTCCTTTTGCAAGCCTTCAATCTCCTCATCTATCCCACCAAAATTACCATCGTTCTTTGCATCATTTATCTTCTCTTTAATCTCATCTGCTCTTCTCGAGAGTTTATCTTTCTCGTCCTTTGCCAGAGAGCTGTTATTAATTAAGCCTTTTAATTCCTTAATTTTATTCTCTAGTCTTTGTTTTTCTTCATCAAATAGTTCTTCTTTTGTCTTCTCTACCACTTGAGTTGTATCATTTACTAAAGATTTATATATTCCATCAATCTCAGTACCACTTGGTACACTCATAAATGCTTTAATGACTATCAACACACCAATTGCAAGAAGACCGTATCTGCTAAATATAAACTTCAAAATTTTCTTCAGTGCATTACCTATAGTACCAAATATGCCAAGGTTGATAGCTTCTTTTAGAACAGTAGTTTCTCTAAGAAGTATTGTGTCTCCAGCAACAAGAAATCCTTCTTCTTTCTTTTCACCGCTGCTAAAGAAAGATTTTATCATTTCAGGTATTCTTTTGATTGCATTCCATATACCTGATAAACTAGAAGCAATTGCAGCTGGTAAATTTTTTGTTGCTGATACAAGAAAACTCCAGAATATTTTAGAAATGCCTTTGAAGAAGTCTGTTTTGCTACTATAGTGTATTTCTGATGCTTTTGTGTACATGTTACTGCAAATTGCTTTCAGTCCATCCTGAAGTTCTTTCATTTCCCAGACATCTTTCTTAATCATTAGAATTCCTAAACTAATTAGCAGATAAGAGAAGAACATAATGCCTACTGTAGCTATAAGATATATTATCCTGGTTGAGCCAAAGTACATGCTAGCAACTTTTTCAGAGATATCATAGGATATTTTTTTAACTGTTATTAGTAACTTGAGAGATCTCAATATTTGTGTCATAACTGGATCTTTCGTTTTTTTGTCTTCGGATCCATTCTCTTCAAATATCATCTTGTAAGTTTCACTAAGCAAACTTTCTAACGGATCTGTCTTGGTTGTTTCATCTTGATCATCATCAGAAATGTATTGTACACTGCTTTTTACTACTTCTGCTTTTCTTTTCAATTCATCTATTTTCTGTTTAGTTATTATTGTATGTTTTGCTTTAGAGAGAGAACTGTGTATCAGAAGCCCAGACAAAAGAAAGTAGAGCCCCAACTTAGACAACGCACCTATCTCAACAGCTTTCTCTTTTTCTACTTTGCTTTGTGCTTTGAAAATCTTGTATATAGTAGCGTATACCCCAGGAGAAATTCCTTTTCCAGTAAATGTCAAGTAGATAGGATCGTTCTCATCAATTTTATAGTATCCCTGCTTAACCTTGGTATCAAATAGATCTTCTCTCAATATATAACCATCATTTAATAAGAGTTCTTTGTAACTAACTGTGTACTTCATGTTCATCTCCTATAATAGTTAGTATTTTCTAGTACAATTTCTGTTGTACTTGCTGAATTGTTTTACTGCTTGTCGGATCTACTTTAGATATATTAAGTTCAATTGCCTTTCTAAATTTATTGTTATTATCAAGCTGTTTCTTGATTTGACTGTAATCCATATAGACTTCTTCTGCAATATCTTTTAGTTGTGCACTCTTAATTGCATTTGGTGTTGCTGCATTAAGTATCAATGCACATATAGAAATTGAATAAGATATTATGTGATACATAATAGACAAGCGTTCTTTTTGCTTATCATTAAGAACAACATCCTTTGTTTTGCTCAACTCCACTAGCTTATTGAGGCTATCACCTACGTTAAGAGTAACTTTGAGTACATCTACTATTTCTTTTTTGAGCAACTCTATTTGTTTAAGTACTTTATCATCAGCTTGACCTTTTTGTTTAGCTAGCATCTTTATGAACAATCTTAGCTTCAAGTAAGTATTGATAGTGTTTCTTAATATTCTCAGCAAACTGTCATCATATTCTTGCTCTTCTTTAACTAAGAAACTAATGTTAATGTCAACAATTTCTCTAAGAGTGTACATAATGTTTACCTCGCATTAAAAAATGTTTTTAAGTTATTGGTAATTGATTGATATAGTTGTGTATCTAGTTCCTTGCTCATGTATATAGACAGTACTTTATTATTGTCAACAGTACTCAACCTTGATAAAAATCTTGAATATAAAAACGATAATGCAACATCAAGACCAGCAACAACTCTATGACCAATTAAGTACGTTAAAGTTTGATTCTTCAGTAAGAGAGATTCAACTCTGTTCTTGTTCACTGGAAGATCTATTCTACTTGCTATAGAATAAGGAATGTTCATTATATCGTTATGTGAAAAATCAGAAAAATCTTTGATTCTAACTTCTTTTGCTCTACTAAGTGCTGCTGATCTAACAGCTAGTTGTGTCCAATCAGTGGAACATTTCTTACTGCCAGACAGTAGTAGTGTTAGCATCTTAACCATGAATTCTAGTTTGTCTTCGTACAAGGTTACTAAGTTATGGAGACCAATATCAGGTTTCAGTACATCAATTAGGGCTGCTCTAATACATTCTTCAACAGCAGTAATCTCTACTGATATGCCGTTCTTTAAAGTAGATGTCAGTATGAGTGTATCATATATTAGTTGTTTGAAAACATCTGGCAACCTTTCTGCAAGAACAGACAAATCACTTATGCTACCAATACGTTTCATTAGTGTTTCATCTGTATAACCAACAAACAAGTTCTTCTTTCTGAATATTGATAACATTTTACTAACAGAGTGATGTATGGCATCATCTTCTACTTCAAAGAAGTCTTCATCATCAAAACAAGGACTGCTACAATATCTTACTTCAACAGTGTCTTGTCTGTTCAAATTGTTTTGTATGTTGGTAACAAGAGGTTCTATAAATGGCCATGACTTCTTAATTTCGATTAATTCGACAGAAGCATTTGATTTGTTTTTGTTAGTGAATTGTTTTTTCATATAAATATTGTTAAGTTAGTTTACAATTAGTTCATTAAATATAACTGCACGAGAAACTAAAACAATAGAAAATACAAAAAAAAAGTGTGGTTCCGGGGGTAGAACCACACTTCAAAAAAGGAGGAGAGCATATGACTGACGTTACTGTACAGTTTCAGTCATATTATTGTTAGTTGAGGAGTTTCTCTCTTGTAAAATATTTACTAATGCATTAACAAAGTTAGATACAGTTAACAAACCATCTTCGGTTTCAATAACCCTCAGTATGTAGTCTGGTATGTTGTTGTTTGTTAACTTGCTTAAAGCATCCAGAGTAACTTTCTTTAGAGTAACTGACTCTGGAACTAAAATTACAACCTCAGCATTAAAACCGTTTTCTGTTCTCTCATAGCCATTGACAAAGCTAACTATATAGTTGTTACCTAAGCCTTCTTTTTCTGCAAAATCTTTTACACAAAGATGTGCAAACTCTGTGATCAATGCTGTCTCTGCTAACTGACCCTTTGAAGACTCTTCTTTGATCTTGTTTGATTCGTCTTCATTTTCCATTCCAACTGCAAGATTGTACTTGAAACAGTTGTTGTACTTCTCAAGAAATGTGATATCATACTTCATTTTTTGTCATCCTCCTGGGTTTATTATTTTCTTTTTATTGTTAATAATGAAGAATCTCGTGTGCAACTAAACCATCACTCTTTACTACTGTATGCTTTAACAGTATTTCCTTTATTGTTTCAATTACATCATCTGTTGCATAAACACTAACTGCATGTTTTGCTCTTGGATCGAAAACATGTAATATGGTGCCCTTTGGATATGCATATAGTGCAAACACAACATGTGTTTTCTCTTTTGCAATTTCAATAAACGCTGCAGGCATTTTTGTTTTCTTGCCAGTATAGGACACACCTCCACTTTCAGTAACTGATACTATTGAGTATCCTGTGGCAACACTAGCAATTCTGTTCTTGAATGTTTCTACTATTTCTTCTATACCTTTTTTTGTTAAAGCAACTTTCTGTAATGTAGGCATGATGTTAGTCCTCCTTTTTTCTTTTGTGTGTGTACACAATAGAAATATCATCTGGTAATATAACACCTATTGATTCAAGAAAGAGTCTTAAAGGACTCTTGTTGAGTTTAAATGTACACACTTCTTTTGTTACTACTTCATGTTCTGTGTGTTTTGTTTTTGCCTCTTTTTTCTTTTTCTTTCTTTTTTGAGTACCTTTCTTTTCTGGTACTTCAGTTTTCTCGTCTTTTTTTCTCCTCATAGCTCTTAAACCTCCCTTATTTTTTGCATGACTTTTTCATTATAGACATCATTTTGCTTTAACCACTCTTCTATGCAACTCATAACATCGATAGATGATATCTCATTGTTTTCAGTTATGACTTCAGCAGAGTTCTTTTGAAGCTTAACTGATAGATATACATCATCTCTAGAGTTCATGTAGTAGTCTATTACAGTCCTTGATGGCACTATGTGACTTTCTATATAAACTCTGCAATCAGATTCTGAAAGCAATTTCTTGCATTCTTCAACTACATTTGCTTCATCATCTAACTTCTCAATAACCAACTTATGACATCTTCTGTACAGAGTTGGATACTCAATTATCTGTTTGTTCGAAGAGTCAAAAAGTATGAACCTCTTATCATCAAAGAACTCATCAGATCTGGTTGGTTGACAAGAACCTACATAAATAGCTTTGTTGTTCTTGTAAGCTACTTCTTGTGGTTTATGGTAGTGACCCAAGATGAACAACTTATCATCAGTGAATATGTTGAACTCTGCTATAGAAAACTCTCCTTGTACTCTCATGTTGTTGCTCATAACACCTTCATTGAGCCCAAAGTGAGAGACTATTACATCACATGATTTGCAACATTCGAAAACGTTCTCTCTTAAAACATCTCTGTCAAAGTGATGTGATACGAACGCAACATCATCAATAATCTCATAACCTGTAATCACTTTTACTCTTTCACTTGCTAAACCTTCTAAGAAAGTTACCTGCTTCCCGTTCACCACTACATAGTCATGATTACCAATTAGAATTATAACATTAATTCTCCTTGATATTTCATCAATTACACTTTGTATGTTTGTAATGGTTAGCTGGTGCAAGTACTTCTTGTCTTCTACCATGTCACCACCAATTACTAGATAATCACATTTGTTTTCTACTGCTACATCAGCTGCCTTAAACAAGTTTTCTCTTGCATAGTAAATTGATTCTGGCAAATCATTTATTAATTTGCCGCTCTCTTTGCAGTGTATATCTGTTATAAATACGAACTTCATATTTTAACCTCCTCGAGTTTATATACTGTATCCATGTTCCTGTATCTGTCATCAAGATCAAGACCCCAACCAACAATAAATTCATCGCCTATAGCTTTTGCTGTAAACCTTTCAAAACCGTACTGTCTTGATGAACGTTCAAACATGAAACACGGATATATTTTACCTACTTGCATTTCAAGCAAATACTGCACACATGCACTAAATGTAGCAGAAGTATCTAATATGGTATCATATAAAACAACTGTTTTACCTCTAATTACTTCAGAGCCAAAATTTCGCTCCATTATTACAGGAGCACCTTGAGATTCTGTGCCTTTATAAGACTTGCAATCAATGTACAAGTCATTGAACACATCTTTTCTCTTAGTCAAAGTTTTCATTATGTTGTAGGAGTATCTTGCTGCATTAGCTACATAGATAACTTCATCAACTTCTGGCAATTCATCAATGTACTTTACACACTTGTCAAGTAGTTGTAAGCACTCTTCTTTTGTAATGTATTCTTTCATAATATATTTCATTTTTCTCCTCCTTTATCCCATGTCTATAATGTTGTCCCATATGTCATAGGATTGTAGATCTCTTTTATGAGTCACAACTACTACTGACATTGAGTTTGAAAAGTTCTTAAGCAAATCAACTACAGATTTTGCATTCTGTTCATCTAACTTGTCTAGCGTTTCATCAATAAAGAGATAGTTGAAATCTGGATCAAACATCTTCTTCAGAACTAAGTACAATGACAACCTCATCATGACTGTTTCTCCAGCAGACAAGTAAGATTCGTGAACTCTATAGCCATTTACATTGATTGCATACAAGCTAACATTATCATTGTCATCAATATCGAGTTCAACTTGCATCAGTACATTGAATGACTTTAGGGTATCATTAATTGTACTAGATACTCTTGAAAATATGTACTTGTTTAGAGCTCTAGTATTCTTTAAAAATTCAATGCATCTAATCTCCTCATTAAGTTGTACATCTTCTTGATTGAGCTGTTCCAATTCCTTTTGCAATAAAGAGACTTCTGACTCTATCTTGTTCAAGTCTTCTTGCAATGAGTCTAAATGTCTTCTTCTTTCCTCTATTGCAATTTTCTTCATCTTATTGTGGTTAATCTTCTTTATTTCTTCATCAACATCCATACACAAATCTAACATAGATATGCCGTATTTAGGCAACAATTGTTCATTTATGATTTGTGAAATGTACTTGTTGATTGTTTCTGTGCTAGTTGCACTTTCATATTCATCTTTCATTTTCTTGTATTCAACTTCTTTTTGCTGTCTTTCATTTTGCAGAGAATTCAGTTGTTCATCTATCTGTTGCAAATCATTCATCTTGTTCTTCAAGTCTTCTGCAGTTGATGCTATGTCTGGGTTAATTTGCAATAAGACTTGAATGTTATTGCTATTTTTAGCATCTAATAGTGCCCTTCTCGAATTTTGCAACTCTTTTATCTTGGGCTCTATCTGATTGAGTACTTCTCTAATCTTGTTAGCTTTATCTGCAAACAAGATTTTCTTGTTGTTATAAGAATCTTTCAAAGCAACAAGCTTTTCCTTGCATTCAACTTCCAGTTCGCTAATTTTGTGTTTCATTTCATCAATGCTCTGTTGCTTTTCATTTACTTCATTACTAAGCACTTCTTTCTTCTTTGAATACTTTTCTTTGATTACCTCAGCATCTTCAACTTCTCTCAAGCATTCAGGACACACACCTTTGCTTATCACTGAGTCCATCTTGCTGTCAAGTTCAGCTATTTGCATCTTCAAGTATCCAACTTTATTCTCGTAATCTTTGATTAGCAAATTTAACTGGTTGACCTCACTGTTGAATTTGTTTTCAACAGATCTTGTTTCTGTCGAGTATGATGATTCAACCTCTTTAGTTTCATCATTCAGCTTCATAATTTCAGAAGTAATTTGTGTCTTCTCAGTGTTCAGTGTTTCCAGCTGGTTGTTTATAGATGATATCTCATTATCAAAGAGAGAGTATATAGATTTCTCTAAGGTAGTAGCAAGTTGTTGCTTTTGTAATTTCAAGTCTGAAATCTTCTGGCTAATTTGATTCATCTCTTTCATGTATGTACTAGATGCAGAATCAAATTCATTCCTTAGCTTCTTGAGATACTCATCTTTAATAGAGATGCAATCAGCTTCTACAAACTTCTTAGCTTGTGATATCCTCTCTAGTTCTTCAAGGCTGTACTTCTCTTCAAATAACTCAAGCTCAAGCTTCTTAATTGAGTCAAGAAGCTCATCTATATTAGCCTTTGCTGAGTCATATCTCTGAGTCTCTCTGTTTAGAGCAGAAGTTTTAATGAGCATCTTTTCCTGCAACAACTTCTTTAGTTGTTGATACTCATTATAAACTTCTTGAATCCTCTTCTGAATCACATCTATTTTGATGATGTTCAGCAGAAATGTTTTCAGATCAACATCTTTAAGAAAACTAATTTTAATTAGATCCTGGTTGGGATATATATTCTCAACCAAGCTCTTAACTGATGTTGCTGAATCAGCTACTAATACAGAGTCCTTCATGGCTGTAGCTTTAGATGTCTTGCCGAAAATTCTGCTTATTGTGTATGTGCTTCCTTTATGTTCGAACTCTATATCTATGTAACCGTCTTTTTCTGTTTCAGTAACTAATTGATTCAAACCTTTGTTGAATCCTCTGCCAGTAATACCGGCATGAACAAGTTCCATGACTGACGTCTTACCACTTCCATTTCTGCCACATAAAAGTGTTAACCCATTGTACGGTATGTTGCACTCAAAGTCTTTGAGTATCTTAAAATTTCTGCATCTAATGTTCATATCTCCTCCTTTTCTAATGTAGTAAGCAATAAAAAGAGCGGTGGCTTGTTATGCCACCACCCTTAAAATTTGGTTAGATGATGTCAGTAAACAAAGAAGGTTGTACTTCCTTCTTTTCGGCTGGTGCTGCAGCTGATAATCCGCTCGATGTGTTGTCAGCCGTTTTCTTCTGCGGCTTGCCATACTTAGACATAAGCCATTGCAGAGACATGTTCATTAGTGAAGGAATGTAGCAAAATATACCGTAAGCAGTATCTCTGCTTATAGGAAAGAAGAATCCTTCTTTGTCGCTCCTCTTGTATACACTGATGTACATGCCTTTTGGGGAGCAACCAATTTGTACATCAGAGTCCGAGTGTCTGAATGATATACTCACACCACCAGACTCTTTGTCCTTGTACGCTCCCTCTTGCTCACTCATGAACTGTATTGCAACTTCTTTACCTCTCTTTGCAAATACCTCCAAGATTGAGCCGATGATAGACAACTCTGCAGGTGATAACTTTACACCCACTTTCTTTTCTGTTAACCCACTATCACCACTTCTGAAAATGGGCAACTTTTTCCCATCATCTGATTGTTTCTCTGAGATGGGTTTGTAGATGGCCATGTAAAACGAATCATTCCACATGGCAATCTCTAACAACGAATTTTTGCTGTACCAGTTCAACATTTTCTTCTCCTCCTTTTTTTTATTAAATTTTAATTAGCAACACAGCACAAACTCATAATCTGTTCATAAAATTTCAACTTTAGAGAACAGAGTTTACTTGTAGTGTCATGTTGCTTAATGTGGTACCTCTAGTATATATTCAATGTTATAGTCATAGCTCTTTACTTAAGCTCATTTTCAGTTGCTTTTGCAACTCTTGAAACTAGCATCTTGAGTTCCCTATCATTCAACTCTCCTGTTAAGCTAGAAACAATCAACCTGTGACACTTTGTTTTATCGTTCTCTATGACAGTAAATACAATGACATCATTTCTATACGGAGCAAAATAAACTGTATGTAGTAAATCACCACCTGCAAATGTTTTAGTTTTCTCTACTAATATATTTGTTGTGTTTAGTTTTGTACTGCCTAACTTCTTTAAGTTAGCAAAGCCATTTGTTTTAATGATTTGTTCTGCTTTCTTTAATTCTTCTTCATTTAGTGTAAGTGTTAACATAAACCCTCTCCTTATGATGTGAGCTTCTGTATTGCATCATTAAACACTAACTCACCATAACCATTGTACAACTTTACTACAGATTCACCACTGACACTATCACCATCATAATCTAAGTTGTGTGGTTTAGCTGCAAGAGGTGGAAAGTGTATGCTATTGTATTCTCTACTGATAGGTATTAGCTTATATGACATCCAGCTATCTCTATGCAAACTGGGATCTCTTTTAACTAGAACATATTTATCATGAACTGCAATATCTATACATTCTTCTATCAAGCTGTTGAGTTTTTCATCTGATATATGTTTCTTTGAAAAGTCATTAAGCATAATTGACATAGTTTCAAAGGTTAACTTGCCAATACCTGCCTCTTTGAACAACTCTTTAAAAGGCTTATTATGTTTCTTAGAATTTTTATTGAATATAACATACATTATGAAGTGTTGAGCCATCTTGGCAATCATGTGATAAGGAATGCCTATTTGCCAAACTTCTAAGCTAGAGTTGTTCGAAACGACACTAGAAACATTATAATCCATGCGTTTTGAAAGAACTGATGATCTGATCAACCCTTCTTTACCTGCAAGCTTGTCATCTATTAGTTCATTAGCATACTGCAGTATTTTGTTCTGAATGTTCTTCCATATCATGTTCCAGTAGTTGTCTTTTTCTAAGTGAGCATATTGAAGAGAATATTGAACTAGTGTTCTGTATGTATCGTTTAGTTTGTCTACACTAGTAATGTTTCTTATCTTAACTATTGGTCTTAGATCTGGAGGTACTACTAATATGTACTTTGTGAATGCAAATCTGCCTGAGTTCTTCAGTACTTTACTTACTGTCGAACCTAAATTCTTAATAAAATTAACATTGTCAACAACAAATTTAGCAAGATCATAGCCGCTCATTGCACCTTCTTCATTGTGAGCAGCATCTACTAATTCTCCTTTAGACTCTATGAACTTCATGAAACCTGTATTTTTACCAACACCAGCTATTGCATTAAATAATTTAGTGCTGTATCTTGATATCACATATATAACAGGTGGTTGTAAAAATTCACCAAAGTTAGAAAAGTCAATATAACCGAACCTTGTTCTTCTATCAGATGTACCAATGAACCCAAATATTCTCTCAGAAAACAATCCTGAAGCATCATATGTATCACCAGAAAATATATTAATGCTAGTTACTGGTTTCAAGTTGAACTTCTTTATGACTTCTTCAGTATCTGTAATACCAATGGTAGCTCTAGAAAGAAAATCGGATACAGATACTTCCTTGCTTTCTGTTATTATCATTTTGATTTCTTCTGTTGAATCTGATATTTCGTTTGATAAAATGTCTACTAGAGAATCAATGTCTGACATTATACCTCCTTACATTATCTTACATACAACATTATATCAGGTGGTCTCTTCTTTAGCCTTTCTATAATGTTAGCTCTCATGTCAGTGTATCTTGTGTACAGAGAATCAGGGTTCAAGTTGATATCTCCGTATGGTGTTGTATATGATGCATACTTAGATCTTGCTGCATAAAGAGAAATTGCTATATCACAAAAACATAAGTCTTGAAAATCTCTGGCATAGTTAGCTGGGATTGTGCTAAGGTCGACATGTTCTCTTGTATACCTTGCAACATAGTATGTATTGCTAGTGCTTATCTTAGGAAATACTCTGACTAAGTTTGGTGGTATGAACTTCCAACTTGGCCACATCAAACTATATTGTTTTTGCAAATGTTTAACCATAGTTCCATTCAAGAAGTCTGGTATTGATGATGGAGACATTAATGGTAGTACAGATCTCGGATCTGATGTTACAAGTTCATTTGACAAGTCTTGAAGGATCTCTACCACATCAAATATTACAGCATTATCAGGATCATTAATGATGAAGGTATTTTGTGAGTCAGATGTAGTTTCAGTTAGAACAGTCTCTCTTCTATCTGGTATGTAAGATGAGAAGAATGGTAGAGTAATCTTCATTATCATGTGTTCTATTTCAGAATCACTCAACTCAATTGTTGCAATAGGATAACCTAAATTTCGTTTGCAATAATCAACTACTGACTCAAGGGTTAAGTACATGTTTAGTACTCCTATTAACTTGTTATGCCTGTTATTATCTTTACAGGTGATGAGCCAACTTCAGATTGAAGAACGTACTGTTGATTAGGATTTTCATATGCCAAGCTTCTTTGGTTAGTTCGGTCAAAGTACTGAAGCTCATAATTTTCCATAGCATATGACAACCCTCTTTGAACAGCCATTAGTACATCAGCTGGTGCTGGTCTTGGTATAATAAATTCTACTGTTATGTTGTCATTTGAATCTCTTCTCATGGTTATTTCATTAAACAAGACGTTCTGATCATCATACAGATAAAATGTGGAGCTAGTATATTTGTATACATCTTGAGTCAAGCATCTATTGATTACAAACACAAGAGAATATACATCAGAAGTAAAGCACTGTTGATATACAGTCTGAGACATGTATATATGATGTTCACAATCAAACTTGCCACTAATGCTTAATAAATTGCTGTAATAACCTGCAGGATCTGGTACTGTGTTTTGTGGTAAAGGGTGATCAATATCATACAGCTTTGTGTTTGTTAGCAAATACTCATACAAATTGTAGCTAAAATTATTTAGCTCAAAGAGCTTCAAGTGGTCAATATCAAACTTATTAATAGTAGATACAGTGAGTCTTGCAGATCTTGCTGTTGGGCCATTTACATTAGTAATAAATTGCGATAATGTAAAATCGACATATGCATTAGTGTAAGTGTATGCCATTAATTGTTGTTAAACTCCTGTACTACCAAATCCATTTTCTCCTCGTTCAGAATCAAGACTAACACTACCTTCAATAACATGAACAGAAGGTATTTTATTAACTACTGCTTGAGCTATTCTATCTCCGATGTTAATAGTAAAAGAATTTTTACTGTGATTAATCAGTATTACCTTTATCTCACCTCTATAGTCTTCATCTATAGTGCCTGGAGTATTCAAAACAGTAATACCGTGTTTGAGAGCAAGACCACTTCTTGGTCTTACTTGTATCTCATAGTTATCTTGTTCATTATCTTTCCTTATAGCACATCTTAACCCAGTACCAACTGCTTTTACTTGACCAGGTTCAAGCACAACATATTCACATGAACTTAAATCAAAGCCAGAAGCATACTTAGAAAACTTCTGAGGTATAGTTGCATTAGGGTTAATCTTCTCAAAAACTAACTCAACCATTGACATTTCTCCTTTCTGATGATATTAGTAGTTGCTCATAAGTATTCTTCATAGTTAGTAACCACTCAGAATCATCCCATACAACTTCTTTAAGGAAGTACGTAAAATCATTAACTGTTAAGTATTGAGACTTCTTTGATGAACACTTATTCTTAATTAGCTCTTTGTATGAGTAATCCATATATGTATGCATTATGTTGAAGTCTGTTAGCTTGTGATTGTTAATAACGGTTTCAAAGTTCTCATCAATCTTCTTAGCGAATGTAACTGACATTAAAGGCAACATTTTCTCATACAACTCGTTCAATTCATTAATTGTTGTATATTCAGTCTCCAGCAACTCTGGATTTTGCTTAGCTACTTTTTCTAGTTCCTTTTCAACTGTAAGGTATCCAACTCTTCCAATGCCAGTGACACAGTCACTAGAGTCTCCAGCAATTGATAGCAAAAATGGCACCATCCTTGGT
>Ga0334722_10005312_pt1 | contig 13043 bp, 10 predicted proteins | sample C3_bottom_MG_FD_207210 | JGI IMG/M metagenome (GOLD analysis project Ga0334722, IMG submission 207210) | Sediment microbial communities from Yellowstone Lake, YNP, Wyoming, USA - C3_bottom | ecosystem: Environmental > Aquatic > Freshwater > Lake > Sediment | place: USA: Wyoming | collected...
CCGACCCTGAAGCACGGCCTGCGCCGCACCGTTTATACTATGCGACAGAATTTGCGCCTTCTTTCTCCGGGGTGTTCGTCCATGCGTTTGCACAGAATCCTGCTCCTGCCACTGTTGCTGCTGTTCGCCGCGCCGGCGACCGCGGCCGGACTGCCGCTCGACCTGAGGGGCCTGCCCACGCTCGCGCCCATGCTCTCGCAGGTGACCCCGGCCGTGGTCAATATTTCAGTGGTCACGCGCGCGCCCGTGGAGGACAACCCGCTGTTCCGCGACCCCCTGTTCCGCCGTTTTTTCAATATTCCCGACAGCCCGGCGCAGGGCGAACAAAGCACCGGCTCGGGCGTCATCGTCGACCGCGCCCACGGCTACGTGCTCACCAACAATCACGTAATCGAGAACGCCCAGGAAGTGGTGGTGACGCTGAAGGACAGGCGCACGTTCAAGGCGAAGCTGGTCGGCACCGATCCGGGCACCGACGTCGCCGTGTTGAAAATCGACGCGCACAATCTGGCCGAGGTCAAATTGGGCGATTCCGACGCCATGAACGTGGGCGATTTCGTGGTCGCCATCGGCAATCCCTTCGGCATCGGCCAGACCGTCACCTCCGGCATCGTCAGCGCGCTCGGGCGCAGCGGCCTCGGCATAGAAGGCTACGAGGATTTCATCCAGACCGACGCCTCGATCAACCCGGGCAATTCGGGTGGGGCGCTGGTGAACCTCGCGGGCGAACTGATCGGCATCAACACCGCGATCATCGGGCCCTCCGGCAGCAGCGCCGGCATCGGCTTCGCGGTGCCCTCGAACATGGTGCGCAGCGTGATGGGGCAGATCATCCGTTTCGGCGAAGTGCGCCGCGGCCGCGTCGGCGTGGTCACGCAGGACATGACGCACGAGCTCGCGCAGACGCTCGCGGCGGGCTCGGCCGAGGGCGCTGTCGTGGTGAAAGTCGAGCCCGGTTCGCCGGCGGACCAGGCCGGCCTGAAACCGCGCGACATCGTCCTCGGCGTCGGCGGCAAGCCGGTGCGCGGTTCGGCCGATATGCGCAACCGCATGGGCCTGATTCCGGTCGGCGAAGAGGTGGAACTGCGGGTGCAGCGCGGCGGACGGCCGCTCAACCTGCGCCTGCGCATTGCGGAGCTGTTCACCATGACCGCGATTCCGGGCGAGGCGGTGCCGCAGCTCGCCGGGGTTCGCGTGTCCAACATCGAGGCGGGCATGCCGGCCTACGGCTCCGTCGAGGGCGCGATCATCACGCGCATCGAACCGAACACGCCCGGCGCGAAGACCGGCTTGCGCCCGGGCGACGTGCTCTACGGCGTCAACCGCAAGCGCGTGCGCTCGACCACGGAATTGATTGCCGCATTGCGCCAGGCCGAGCGGCCGCTGCGCATCCTGCTGCTGCGTGGCGACTCGCGCCTGACCTTGACCATACGCTGACGCAGTGACGGGCCTCTTGATGCGCGACGCGCAGGCCCACACGAGTAGAATTCGCAGCATCCACTTCACCAGAGGTCTCCGATGAATACGACAGATACGACCAGCCTGCGCGTCAGCGCTCAAGACATCGCCGACGCGGCTGCGCGCCTCGAGGGCCACGCCCGGCGCACGCCGGTGATGACTTCGCGCATGGCGGACGAGCGCGCGGGCGCGCAGGTGTTCTTCAAGTGCGAGAACTTCCAGCGCATGGGCGCGTTCAAGTTCCGCGGCGCTTTCAACGCCTTGTCGCAATTGACGCCGGAGCAGAAGCGCGGCGGCGTGCTCGCCTACTCTTCGGGCAATCACGCCCAGGCCGTCGCGCTGGCGGGGACGCTGCTCGGCGTCAAAACCGTGATCGTCATGCCGTCGGACGCGCCACAGGTGAAACTCGAAGCCACGCGCGCCTACGGCGCAGAGGTCATCACCTACGACCCGAAGGCGACCCGGCGCGAGGAATTGGCGGCGACTATCGCCGGCGAACGCGGCATGAGCGTCATCCCGCCCTACAATCACGCGCACGTCGTCGCCGGACAGGGCACGGCGGCGAAAGAACTGTTCGAGGAGACGGGCGCGCTCGACTATCTGCTGGTGCCCTGCGGCGGCGGCGGGCTGCTCTCCGGCTGTGCCGTCGCGGCGAGCCGCTGGTCGCCGGGCTGCAAGGTCATCGGCGTCGAACCCGAGGCCGGCGACGATGCCACGCGCTCGTTCCGCACCAAGACCCTGCAAAGCTGCCACAACCCGGACACCATCGCCGACGGCGCGCGCACGCCCTCGCTCGGCACGATCACCTTCCCGCTGGTGCTGCACTATGTGCATGACATGCTGACGGTGAGCGATGCCGAACTGCTGAAGAGCCTGTTCTGGATCTGGGAGCGCATGAAAATCGTGGCCGAGCCCACCGGCGTGCTCGCCGCCTCGGCCCTGCTCGAAGGCAAGCTCGGCGCGCGCCATGCGATCGCGGGCAAGCGCATCGGCGTCGTCATCTCAGGCGGCAACGCCGACATCAAGGCGCTCTGTCGCCTGCTCTAGTTGCAGCACTCACCGATGACGCAGACGCCCGCATCGGCCGAATTCCGCTTCTACGAAGAACTGAACGATTTTCTGGCGCCCGAGCGGCGCCGCGCGGACTTCGCCTACAGCGTCGCCGGGACCCGCTCGGTCAAGGACGCGATCGAGGCGATCGGCGTGCCGCATACTGAAGTCGATCTGATTCTGGTCGATGGGCAATCGGTGGGGTTCGATCGCGTGCTGCGCGGCGGCGAGCGCGTCGCGGTGTACCCGGTGTTCGAACGGCTCGATATCGCGCCGCTGCAGCACCTGCGGCCGCGGCCGCTGCGCGAACCGCGCTTCGTCCTCGATGTTCACCTCGGCACGCTCGCGCGCCACCTGCGCATGGCCGGTTTCGATTGCCTGTACCGCAACGATTACCGCGACAGCGAGCTCATCACCGCGGCTGTGGCCGAGCGCCGCATCATCCTCACGCGCGACAAAGGCCTGTTGAAGCAGCGCCTGGTCACGCACGGCTATTATGTGCGCCAGAGCGCGCCGCAGGAGCAATTGCGCGAGGTGGTGCGCGCATTGCAGCTGCAGGCCAACTTGCGGCCGTTCACGCGCTGCCGCGAATGCAATGCCGAGCTACGCGACGCGCCCAAAGCCGAAGTGCTCGAGCGCTTGCCGGAGAAAGTGCGCTGCGCCTACGACCGCTTCCAGCTTTGTCCCGGCTGTGGCCGCATCTACTGGGAAGGAACCCATTACCTGCGGCTGCGCCGGCTGCTCGAACTGGCCGCGCAGGCGGAGCCCGGCCCGCCGGCTGCGGATCAGGCGCTCCGGTCCTTCTTCGGGGCGGAACTGAAGCCGAGGAAGGTATAGAGCGGGCAGAAATTGATCAGGCCGGTCAACAGCAGCACCAGGCCGGCCAGCCCCCACCAGCGGGCATTGCCTTCGAGAATCAGGATGAGGCTGAGCAAACCCAGTCCCACCACGATGCGCAGGATCTTGTCCACGCCACCCACATTCGCTTTCATTGATGATCCCTCCGGTTCAGAATTGCTGGTACACACATACTATCCCGGCGCCGCGCGCAGGTATGTGACCGAAGTTACGTAGCGCCCCCGGGGCTGCCTGCCGCTAATCAGGGAGCGAGGAGCCGCGTTTTGCCGCTTCGCGCAGGTGGTGATAGACGGTATTGCGCGAAATCGCCAAATTCCGCGCGGTATGGCTCACATTGCCGCCAGAGCGATGGAATTCCCGCACCACCTCCTCGGCCACCTTGTCGCGCAACAACGATCCGCCGGGCAGGCAGGCTGGCTTTAGCGCCGGCGGCAGCCAGACGGCAACTTGCGCCAGATCTACGTGCCGATCCGAAGCGGCCAGCAACGCACGCGTCAGGACGGCGCGCAGTTCGCGGAAGTTGCCGGGCCAGCCATGCGCGGCGAGACGGGCAAGGGCCGCGTCGGAAATGGTCGCGCATGGATCGATACGCGCGAGCGTGAAGCGCAATGCAGCGGCGAAGTCGCTGCGAGCGCGCAGCGGCGGCAACACCGCTTTGATGGTGTCGAGCCGGTACAGGAGGTCCGCGCGAAAGCGCCTGGCGTCGACTTCGGCGGCAAGGTCGGCATTGGTGGCCGCGAGGATCTGCACGTCGACGACGCGGCCGCCGCGGCCGCCCACCTTCCTTACTTGCCTATCGTCGAGGAAGCGCAGCAGCGTCGCCTGCAGCTGCGGCGCCAGCGCGCCGATTTCATCCAGCAGCAAGGTGCCACCGTCGGCGCTCGCGATCAGCCCTTCGGCGCCGTCCTTGCGCGCTCCGGTAAAAGCGCCGGCGGCGTAGCCGAACAGTTCCGCCTCGAACAAATGCTCCGGCATGGCGGCACAGTTGATCGCGACGAACTCGCCTTTGCGTCCGCTGACCTCGTGCGCGTAGCGCGCCAGCATCTCTTTGCCGCTGCCGGTCTCCCCCTGAATCAGGATAGGCGCATTCACCCCGACCGCCGCGGCGACCAGCGCCAGGGTCTCCCGCACGCCGCGATCCTCGGCCACGAAAGCGGGCTCGCGCACATTCCGCGCCGGCGCCAGCGCGACCCCGGCACGAAGCTTGAGTTGGGCCTGACTGCGCCGCACGACCGGCGCGCCGCGATTGATCCACGCGACAGCGTGGACGCTACCCAGCGCATCGCGCACGAATGCCTGGTGGCTCGCATGCAGCCGCGCCAGCAGTTTTTCCAGCGGCTCGTTGAATATCTTCTCGAACTCGGAACCGGGCGCCACCTGCAGCCCCGTCAGGATGCTGGCGGCGCGGCCGTTGACCGCGCTGATGCGTCCGGCCTCGTCGATCGCAATCATGCCGGCGCTGATGGTGCCGAGAAACTCCGCGCGCGGATGGATTGCCAGGATCATTTGCGCGCCCATCTGGTGCGCGAACAAACCGTTCTCGATATGGGTCGCCGCCATTTTTACCAGTGCAAGGGTATGACGCTGGCGCGAAACGCAGTCGGAGGAGGCGTCCAACAGACCGACGAGCTCGCCGGCAGGGCCGTGAACCGGCGCCGCGGTGCAGCAGACCTGGCCATAGCAGGAAAAGAAATGCTCCGACCCGTGGATGATGATGGGCTGACCGGTAACGATCGCGGTGCCGAGCGCGTTGGTGCCGCAGACCTCCTCCGACCACCGGCTCCCGGGGATGATGCGGCGGCCGGCGTCGCTGTCGCCGAACTGGCTGTCGGCCATCGATTCGAGTACCGTGCCATCGGCGTCCGCAAACGCGATCAGGAAGTTCGATCCGGCGATCTGATGGTAGAGGGTCTCGATCTCCGCCAGCGCCAGGTGGTGCACGTGGCCGATGCGCTCGCGACGGCGCTTGAGTTCGCGCTCGCCAATGACCAATTTCTGCGGTGTCCCGTGCGGATCCAGGCCGGCATCGAGGCAGCGCGACCAGCTGGCGGATATTTCGCTGGCCAGCAGGTCTTCTACGGCGATGCGGCGGCGCTCGAGCACGACTCGAGCGCGCACCATACGTTCGGCGTTGCTCAGCATGTCCACCCCCTACCCTGTCGCGATGGAATCGTATTGGTTCAACCCATTCGCGATTTGATTCTATTCCTTTCGCCCTGGATTGGCATCTGTTCAAATTTTGCACACACGGCGCAATAGTTGCTCAGTTCAGGCACACACCGGAATGCGGTCCGAGACCGTTCCGCTTCAATCCAAATAGACAGTTAGCAGGCTGTTGAAAATCGCTTCCCGAGTGCGACACTATGCGACGAGGGAATGTCGTTTCAGAGGGAAGTGATCTTCGGCAGCCTCCGAATTGGGGGATATAAAAGGGGGCGTGCCCCCTTTTTCAACAACCTGTTAGGGGGCTTGCGTCGCGCTGGCACGCCAATTGCTCATAGAGAGCAATCCATTCGTCACAAAAAAGGAAACCAGCCATGAAAGCGGCAGTCCTACACGCCTATGACCCCACGCTGACACAGAAGCAATTCGTCAGCTATGAAACCTACCCCGATCCCGTCATCGGAAAGCCCACCGACGTCATCGTGCGTATCGGCGGCGCCGGCGTCTGTCGGACGGATCTGCACATCGTTGAAGGAATCTGGCGCCAGAAAGTCGATATCGCGCTGCCCTACATCATGGGCCACGAGAACGCCGGCTGGGTCGAGGCAGTCGGCTCCGCCGTCACGTCGGTCAAGCCGGGCGACCCGGTAATCTGTCACCCGCTGGTCACCAGCGGCCATTGCCTCGCCTGCCGCCGCGGCAACGACATGCATGCCGTCGACGCCAGCTTTCCCGGCATCAACGCCAACGGCGGCTATGCCGAATTCCTGCTCACCTGCGAGCGCACGCTGATCAAACTGCCGAAAGGCTTGGCACCGAAAGATGTCGCGCCCTATACCGATGCCGGGCTGACCGCTTACCGCGCCGCCAAGAAGGCATCACGCCACCTGTTGCCCGGGCAGTTTGCGGTGATCGTCGGCGTCGGGGGCCTCGGCCACATCGGCATACAGGTGCTGAAAGCGATGTGCGCCGCCGAGATCATCGCCATCGACCGCTCCGACCTTGCGCTCGCACTGGCGAAGGAATGCGGCGCCCATCACGTCATCAAGTCCAGCGGCAACGACGTGGAAGAGGTGCTCGCACTGACCAACGGCAGCGGCGCCGAGGCGGTGATCGACTTCGTCGCCGAGGGCGATGCGGTGGCGAAGGGTCTGGCGATGACGCGCAACGACGGCTACTATTACATTGTCGGCTACGGCGGCAAAGTCGACATCCCGACCATCGACATGATCTTCTCGGAAAAGACCATCGTCGGCAATTTGGTCGGCACCTATCCCGAACTGGTTGAGTTGATGGCTCTCGCCGACCGCGGCGTCGTCAAGCTTGCGACGCGAGAGTACCGCCTCGCCCAGGCCGACCAGGCCCTGCATGACCTTCACGCCGGCAAGATTAAAGGCCGCGCCGTTCTTATTCCCTGACAGTCCACGCAATCACGCCCCGTCAAGTCGACACAACCAGAAGGAGGAAAGCACGATGAAAATGTTCAAATACACGCTGCTCGCAGGCACGGTCGCAGTCGCCCTTGGCGGCACGCTGGCGTCGGCGCAGGATTTCAAGAAATACGGCATAGACAAGGACGTTCCCGGGCTCTGTTCGTACGACTCGATCTCCAAGAAGGCTTACAAAGGCCGCACCCTCAGCATCATCACCCATGCGGTGCCCGTTATGGGCGAGCCGACGGACCTGCACGCCAAGCAGTTCGAAGAACTTACGGGCGCCAAGGTCAATGTTGTGCACGTGCCGTTCGGGGATCTGTTCCAGCGCATCATGATTCCGTTCCAGACCGGGCAGAACGCATACGACGTGCTGTTCTACGGCTCGCATTGGATCGGTGATTTTCAATCCTACCTCGAGCCGGTCCCGCAGGCCTACTTCAACGCCCCCGGCATGAAAGACGTGACCCTCAACTACCGCGGCGTGGCGACCTGGGGCAACAAGATGGTCCAGTATCCGGTCGACGGCGACCGGCACTACCTGAAGTATCGCAAGGACATCTTCGACAACGCGGACAACAAGAAGAAGTTCAAGGAGAAGACCGGACATGATCTCGCCGTACCCAAGACATGGGAGGAGTACGACGAGGTGGCGACCTTCTTCAACAACTGGGACTGGGCTGGCGACGGCAAGCCGCACTTCGGCTCCGCCGAGGTGACCAAGCGCGACGACCTGATGTTCTCGGCCTTCATCAGCCGGGCCGCCGCGTACGCGAAGAACCCGAACGTAAAAGGCGGATTCTTCTTCGATCTGAAGACGATGGAGCCGCTGATCAACACCCCGGGCTTCGTCAAGGCGCTCGAGATGTTCGTCAAGGCGAAGAAATACTTCCCGCCGGGCGGCGACAGCTTCGGCCTGGGCGACGAGATCTTCTCCTTCGGCGGCGGACAGACGGCGATGAGCTATTCCTGGGACGACGCCTTCATCCAGGCGATGGAGGAGAAGAGCCCGATTCGCAACAAAGTCGGCGCCGCGCCCCTGCCCGGCAGCCGCGAGGTCTGGAATCGGACCACCAAGAAGTGGGACAAATTCGCCGAACCGAGCACTGCGCCCTACATCACCTGGGGCTGGACCTCGGCGGTGGCGAAAGCGTCGAAGAACAAGGACATGGCCTTCGACTACCTGTGCTTCTTCAGCAACGAGGCGAACGCCCTGCATGACCTGCAGATCGGCCGCTTCGGCGTCAACCCGTATCGCAATGCGCACTTCCAGGTGAGTTTCTGGACCGACAAGCTCGGCTGGGAAAAGGGCCTCGCAACGCAATACGTCAATACGCTGTCGGGCATGGACAAGAGCAAGAACCGCGTGTTCGACCTGCGCGTGCCCGGCGTCAACCAGTTCATGACCTCGATGGCGGCCGGCGTATCCGAAGCCATGGCCGGACAAAAATCGCCGCAGCAGGCGCTGGACGACGTGGCCAAGGAATGGAAACAAATCGTCGCACGCATAGGCACGGACAAGGTACGCGAGGCCTATGCCAACGTAGTCGCGCTGGAAGACAACAAGTAGTCCGCATACCGGGGAAGGCGTTGCCCGGACAATACCGGGCAGCGTGAATCGCCCTGCGTTGTTGCAGCGTTTCGATTTCGCGCGGATGCAAGAACCGTCCGCGCGGATCGTCGATTGCGCACAGATGGAATTGCCGTCCGTGCGCAATCGACGATCTTGCATAGAAGCCCACGCCGTCCTGGTCTTGACCGCAGTATTCTGTACGCACGCTCCTTATCCGTGCAGAATGCGGGACCGTGCCGGCGCAATTGCGCAGGCGGCACGCGACGGGTTTCAGGATGCCTTACATAGGAGTTGCATTTGTCCGTCGATCGCGGCAAGTTGGTATTCGTTCTGCCGGGGTTGATCGTGCTCGTCGCGATCATCCTGTTTCCGCTCCTGTTCACCATACGCGTGAGCTTTTCCGGCTGGGACGTCGCCCAGCCGGGGCTCGACTGGATCGGGGTCGCGAATTATCTTCGCCTCGCCAGTGATACGCGCTTCTGGGAGGCGTTTGCGCGGCTGGCCGTGATGGCCCTGGGGTCGGTCGCGCTGGAGTATCTGCTCGGATTCGGACTGGCGCTGCTGGTATGGCGGGACGTGCGCGCGGGGCGCTTTTTCCGCGTCCTGTTCCTGATACCGATGATGACCACGCCAGTGATCATGGCGGTCATCTGGCGCACCGTATTCCACGAGTCTCTAGGCCCGGCGAACGATCTGCTGCGCCTGCTCGGCATGGCATCGCTGCCCTGGTTGTCCAACGCCGGGCTGGCCATGACCAGCGTCATCATCGTCGAGGTCTGGCAATGGACGCCATTCATGTTCCTGATGCTGCTCGCCGGCCTGCTGTCGCTGCCGCGCGAGCCTTTTCTCGCCGCTGCCATCGACGGCGCGGGACCGATCCGGACTTTCCTGCGCGTGACCTTTCCCATGATCGCGCCGATCTCCATCGGCGCGATCGTGATCCGGCTGATCGAAGCCTCCAAGATCATGGACACCGTGTACGTCATCACCTCCGGCGGACCCGGCACGGCGACGGAAACCTCGAGCTATTACATTTTCATCCGCGGTCTGCGCGACTTCCAGATCGGCTACGCCGCATCGCTGTCCCTCACCTACCTCGTTATCATGGCGATTTCACTCACCATCATCGCCAAGATCCTGGCGCGGGCGATGATAGGCAAGGATACGACCGCATGAGCGCCTTGTACCGCAGCCTAAAGTACGCCGCGATCCTGCTCTGGTCCGCTTTCGTGATCGCGCCGTTCCTGTGGGCGCTGACCACCTCGTTCAAGACCTCCAACGGCGTCACCGGAGGTCCAACCTACATCCCGTGGCTGCAATACGAACCCTCGCTCGAGGGCTGGAGCCTGCTGTTTCGTAGCGGCGGCGGCGGCATCCAGATCGGCGGCCCCTATCTTTCGAGCGTGATCGTCACGATCAGCGCCAGTCTGATCAGCCTGGTGCTGGGCACGCTCGCCGCCTACGGTCTGTCGCGGTTCACCTACCGCGCCGGATTCGTGCGCAACGCCGACATCACCTTCTTTTTCATCTCGCAACGCATCATGCCGCCGGTCGTGCTCGCAATCCCGTTCTTCCTGATGCTGCAATTCCTCGGTCTGCTCGATACCGAGATCGGGCTCATCATCGTCTATATCGCGCTGCTGATGCCGATCGCGGTTTGGGTGATGGTGGATTTCTTCAACACCGTTCCGCGCGAACTCGACGAAAGCGCGATGCTCGACGGCTGCAGTCCGCTCGAGACCTTCTGGCGCGTGATCCTGCCCAACTCCAAGCCCGGGCTGGTCGTCGCCGGCCTGTTCTGCCTGATTTTCGGCTGGAACGATTTTTTCTTCGCGTTTACGCTCACGTTTACCCAGACGCAGCTGCTGCCGGTTGCGATCGTGGCCCTCAACTCTTCGGTCACGCCCTGGTGGAGCCTCTCGGCCGCGGCGCTGGTGTCGGTCGCACCCCTGGTCGTAGTCGCCTTCGTCCTCGAAAGCTATCTCTCGCGCGGCAATCTCGCGGGCGCGGTCAGGTAAGGCGGCGCGGATGTCCCTGGTCGCTACCGAGCTCAGGCGCCGCATCGACGGTGTTGCACATCTGGACGGCATATCCTGCGCGCTGGAACGCGGGCATTTCTACGTCGTCGTCGGACCAACGCTGTCGGGCAAGACTACGCTGCTGCACACGCTCGCCGGCCTAAACGTCCCCGACACCGGCACGATCACGCTGGACGGCGCGGATCTCGCCGCGGTTCCCGTATGGTCACGCAGCGTATCGATGGTGTATCAGCAGTTCATCAACTATCCGCACCTCTCGGTCTACGAGAACATCGCGTTTCCGCTGCGCCGCCGACGCCTGGCGCAGCCCGAAATCGAGAGCCGCGTGCGCGCCATCGCGGAGACGGTCGGCCTGACGCCCTTGCTCGCGCGCCTGCCGGGCGCGCTGTCCGGGGGCCAACAGCAGCGCGTAGCCCTCGCGCGTTCCCTCGTCAAGGGGTCGGACCTGCTGCTTCTGGACGAGCCCCTGGTCAACCTCGACTACAAGCTGCGCGAGCAGCTGCGCGAGGAGTTCCTCAACATCTTCAGCGCGCAAAGCCGCTCGATCCTGGTCTACACCACGGCCGATCCCAACGAGGCCCTGCTGTTCGACGCCGAGGTGCTGGTGATGCACGAAGGCCGGCTGCTTCAGGTCGGAACCGCGCAAAGCGTCTATGCCTGTCCGGCCACGACGACGGTGGCGCGGATCTTCAGCGATCCGCCGATGAACCTGCTGCCCGGCGCGCTCGACGACGCAGGACTACGGCTGTCCAAGGACGTGCTGCTGCCGCGGCCGCGCCATCTGGAATCCTTGCCGCCGGGGCCCTATGTGTTCGGCATCCACCCCGGCGATGTCACCCTGGCAGCATCGGGCATCGCCAGCGAAGTCGAACTGGCCGAGATCAGCGGCTCTGAAACCTTCCTCCACGTTCGCCACCAAGGCATGCGAATGGTCGCCCATCTCTCCGGCGTGTACGCCTATGCCCTCGGCGAGAACGTACAGATCGCGCTCGACGGCGCCAAGGTGTTTGCGTTTGAGCCCGAAGGCGCACTTGCTGCCGCGCCCGAGTCCGGCGGCTGAGGACTAGACATGGCGCGCATCGACCTCGACCGACTTGCCCACAGCTACGACAGCTCCAGCGCGCAGCCGACCTACGCGCTGCACCCGTTCACCCATACCTGGGAAGACGGCGAAACCTACGCCCTCCTCGGCCCTTCCGGTTGCGGCAAGACGACTTTGCTCAATATCATGTCCGGCATCGTCCGTCCGAGCGAAGGACGCGTGCGCTTCGACAGTCTGGACGTCACCGAACTGCCGACCGCCCGGCGCAACATCGCCCAGGTATTCCAGTTTCCGGTGATCTACCGAACCATGACGGTGTTCGAGAACCTCGCCTTTCCGCTGCGCTGCCGGCAATTGCCGCAGCGCGAAATTCGGGAGCGCGTCGGCGAGGTCGCCGAACTGCTCAACCTCACCGGCCAGCTCCAGCGCGCTGCGCTGCGCCTCAGCGCCGATGCGAAACAGCTTATTTCGCTGGGACGCGGCCTGGTGCGCAACGACGTCGCGGCGATTCTGCTCGACGAGCCGCTGACCGTTATCGATCCGCAACTGAAATTCGAGTTGCGCCGCAAACTCAAAGAGGTGAATCGGCGCTACCGGCTTACGCTCATCTACGTGACGCACGACCAGACCGAAGCCATGACGCTGGCCAACAAAGTGGTCGTGATGAACCATGGCCGAGTGGTCCAGATCGGGACGCCGCAGGAGTTGTTCGAGCGCCCCGAGGACGCCTTCGTCGGTTACTTTATCGGTTCGCCGTCGATGAACATGCTCGACTGCCGTCTGGCCGAAGGCGGGGTGGATTTGGGCAGCATGCGCGTTGCCTTTCCGGGTGCCGATCTGTCGGCAATCCCTGCAGGGGCAAAACTCGCTTTCGGCGTGCGCCCGGAATACGTCACGATAGGCGACGCGCCGGGGACGGGGGCGATTCCCGCCGTCCTCGTCGACCTGAAGTCGGTCGGCGCCTTTCGCATCGCCACGCTCGAAATCGGCGGTCAGCGTATCAAAGCAAAAGTGCGCGCGGACGCGCCCATTCCTGCAGACAAGATGTTTGTCCGATTCGCCGATGGCCGACGCCTGCTCTACGCCAACGACCGCCTGGTCGCCGTGGCCTGAGCCGCGCGAACGGCGCGCAGCACCCGCCGCGCATCAAGCCCTGCTAAGCTGCTAACATCATCGCTGGCGATGATGTGCCATCGCCTCATGCCAGCAGGAGGCCCCATGGAAAATTCCCCCGCAGCGCGTTTGCATGCCATTCTCGAGTCCCAGCGATCGTCCTTTGACCAGGAAATGAATCCGGGTCTCGCGGTGCGCAAAGACCGCCTGGCCCGGCTCGCCGCCATGGGCGAAAAGCATGCGGCGCAGATCGTCGAGGCGATCAGCGCCGACTTCGGCCACCGTTCTTCGCACGAAACCCAGATGGCGGAACT
>Ga0334722_10005313_pt1 | contig 13043 bp, 15 predicted proteins | sample C3_bottom_MG_FD_207210 | JGI IMG/M metagenome (GOLD analysis project Ga0334722, IMG submission 207210) | Sediment microbial communities from Yellowstone Lake, YNP, Wyoming, USA - C3_bottom | ecosystem: Environmental > Aquatic > Freshwater > Lake > Sediment | place: USA: Wyoming | collected...
CAGGTTCATTTTTAACACCTACGGGGGCAATCTCAGCAAAATGTTTGCCGATGACCCCGGGGCCGTGCGGAGAAAGCTGCTCGAGGTGAACGGGATAGGACCGGAGACTGCGGACTGTATTCTGCTTTATGCAGGTGAAAAACCTGTTTTTGTAGTTGATGCTTATACCAAGCGTATCTTCAGCAGGCATGGATTTATCGAACCAGATGCCGATTATGATACGGTGCAAAGACTGTTCTCAGGAAACCTTCGGAGCGATGCCCGGTTCTATAATGAATATCATGCTTTGATCGTACGGGTCGGGAAAGAGAAGTGCAGAAAAAGAAGCCCTCTCTGTATCGGGTGCCCGCTTTCTCGTTTTTTGCCATAATAGGAATACGTTTTGGTCATCTTATGTCCTATATGTTGTTAAGTATTGTAATTGTGTACAATATGTGGTGTAAATAGTTTGTAATTTCATGCAGATATGATTAAAATATTGACAATTTATTCTGCTTCATGGTAATATGAATAAATTGGTGTGCCCTTTTTCCGGAGGAATGATGAGGGTAAAGAAGTCAAAAAAATTAAAGAAAAAAGAATATTTTACCTTCATGTTCTTGCCTGGTCCGAACGCTCGTGTTCGGACGCTTAGTATTTCCAAATCCGTCCTTAAATCCTTTTTCTTTTCTGCTGTCGCAGTACTCTTCTTTTCCCTGTATCTCGTCTATGAATACAACGATGTGAAGGACAAGGTTTGGGAGTTGCAGTCTGTTCGAGAGGAATTGATGCAGCAAAAAGCGCAGGTACAGAATTTTGCGCTAAATATCCTTGATTATAAGCGCCAGATGTTTCTGCTCAGGGACCTTGATACCAAACTGCGTCGTGCTGTCAGCCTCGGTCCGCGGGACAGGGCCCAGCAGGTGCTCGGGATCGGCGGTCCCGACGAACTCGGTCTTCAGAACCTGGCAGCGTTAGGGGAGAAGAAGCAGGAGGAAGCGCTCAAGGAAATGCATCAGGAACTCACCCAGCTCAAAGGAGCTGCCTCACGGCAAGAGGCCAGCCTTCAGATGCTGATCGAGTATTTTGAAGACAAACGTTCTCTCTACGCCTCTACCCCGTCGGTATGGCCTGTGCGCGGGTGGGTTACCTCGCCGTTCGGCAACAGGACATCGCCGTTCAGCGGCATTCTCAAGTTCCACGAAGGCATCGATGTCGCAGCGCAGACCGGTACGCCGGTTATGGCACCGGCGGACGGCGTCGTGGTCAAAGCTGGTTTCAGCACGGGCTACGGTAATATGGTGGAGATCAGTCATGGGTATGGCATCAAGACCGTGTTTGGTCACAATTCCCGCCTTAATGTCAAAGCCGGTCAGCGGGTAAAGCGCGGTGAGGTCATCAGCTATGTTGGTGATACCGGCTCCAGCACAGGGCCACATCTCCATTACGAAGTGCGGATGAATGGTCTGCCGGTAAATCCTGTAAAATATATGAACTAAACGGTCCTGTCTCGATTGTGATGCATCACATCCTTGGTTTGCCCGGAGGGACGAGTGTAGAGGAGTTTGGCAAGCTCGGATCCTTTATTCTCAAATCGTTTTCCGGTGAGTATGACAGCGTACAGCTGTCGTTAACAGCGGAAACAAGCAAGGAGGGAGTAAGTATTATGTCTACGGGGAAAGTGAAGTGGTTCAACGAATCAAAAGGGTATGGTTTTATCGAGCCTGATGGCGGAGGCCGGGATGTCTTTGTCCACTATTCGTCGATCCAGGGCGAGGGATACAAAACGCTTTCCGAGGGTCAGCCTGTCGAGTTCGAGGTCACTCAAGGTGAAAAAGGTCCCCAGGCATCAAACGTATTAAAGGCATCTCAATAAATAGACGTTGCGCGGGAGCGCAAACGTGCTTATATGCAAAAGCCCCCGAATGGCCATTTCTCCGGGGGCTTTTATTTGTTCGTTCGCATCCGACTGGCGCTTACTTTCGACCGTTTCGGTCGGGTAGGTAGGCTATGGTCGCTTCCATTCTGCTGGCACGAAATCCTGAGTTTTTTCTCTTCTCTGCACGCGCGTTATGGTGGTCGAAAAAAAGGAGGGGCATATTGCCCCTCCTTTTCAATTATCTATCAGTTTTCTATCGAGGCAGATCTTAGAACCGCACCTCAAAGGTGAGGTAGATGTCGGTCGCTTTCTCTATCGGAGTAAGCATCTGCGCGTTCGAGGGGCTGTTTGCCAGCTCAGATATCTTTTTCGGAGCTCCGACCCAGCTGTTACTGCCTGTGTAATCGAACTTGTATGACTGATAGCCAAGTTTGAAGAATGCCTTGCCCTTCTTCGTGAGGGGCTTGTTCTTCAGCTCCTGGATGACATAAACCTCGTAGACGCTGCCGCGAGTCCCGAGCTTGCTCGTCCAGACATCATCGCCGGCCGGTACCATGCCGATCCAGTTCTTGGAGCCCTGATTGTACTCAAGTCCGATCTTGGTTCCTGTGGAGTCAATGTCATACCGACCGCCGACATAGATCGCGTTTCCGGTCGCACTCTTTTGTTCACCACCCATGCTGGCTGCATCATAGAGCAGTCCGGCAACACCCATATCCGGCGTGCCATCACCATTTGAATCTATCATATACAGCTGGTCATTCGGCTTTGTTTTGCTCTGGGCAGCTGAGAAGAACAGATTGATGCTGCTCACCTTGCCCATCACGACTCCGCCGACCCAATCGATGTCCCCGAGGTTATGGCTTACACCGCCATCCGAAGGCGCATCGAAGATGTTCGAGCCTTTCTGGTACTGTACTTCGACGTGCAGGGCTTCAGTGTCATACAGGGCGGAGTTCAGACCGAAAAAGTTTGTATCCTTGAGTGTAGCGCCTGTTGTGTTGTCGTTATAACCGCTTTCAAAGCCCCTGCCGTAGCAGAATTTTACATATGCGCCCGGCAGTACTGCGATGTCAGGGGCAGCGCCGATGGTCATGCCGTCAAAGGCATAGTCTACCATGATAGCGGGAATGCCGCTCGTGCCGATCTTCTCGCTGTTGTTCTTGATGTTCGTCGGGATGCCGCCCGTCGACGGGCGTCTTCCAACGGAGATCCAGAGCGGCATCTGGCCGACATTGCTCAATGTGGAATATGCATAATCAACGCGCAGCGTATTATCCTGTGGTACATGGCCTACAGTACCATCGTTTGCTCCCATTGCCCTGTCTGCGAAATATGACCCGTCAGCAGGTGTTGTGGTCTCATGTCCCCATATCTTATACATGACGAAGCGGGCTTTGACAGAGACATCCTCGAGGGGGGTTGATTTCAGGTTCAGGCCGAAACGGTTTGTCATAAGGGAGTCATTCTTGACATCATGGCCTTTTGTTACTGCTGCAGAACCACCACCCATGACCGTCAGGGCGTCCTGAAACTTCCAATAATCGTGCACCGTCCCTTTGAGTGAGTCATATCTGAATTGATAGTCACCGTCGATCTGGATCGCTTCATCTGCAGCAACGGCCATCCCTGAAACCAGGAAGAGCGCTGATAGTGCCAAAAGAAGAACTTTTTTCATTACCATTACCTCCGTGTTTGGATTTTTTAATAATTCATATCCTGTATATACCATAACCGCTACGCGACCCGCCGCCCCCCTTTTCTCTCAAGTTTGGTGATCATGCAACTAATCATAGCGTAAAAATGCACTATACTGTTAAGAAGTTAATAACTATTGCAACTATGTGGGCAAAAAATATATTTTACTAAAATACGTTGTATGTGCTAGGACCCGGTTACCACTTTTTTCCGAGCCGAATGCTGTTCGAACAGGACTTCTTTCATTAGTGCACAGGCCTCAATGACCTTTGGATTGGACACGCGATAGTAGATATTGACGCCTTCCCGCCGCGTGGTCAGGATGCCTTTATGACGCATCACAGCCAGGTGTTGAGATACATTTGCCTTCGACGCACCGAGCGCTTCTACGAGTTCGGTTACGGTTTTTTCTTCAGTTTTGAGGGTATTCAGAATCTCGATCCTTTTAGGGTTGGTGAGTGTTTTGCAGATCTCGGCCTGCATTTCATAGAGTGATTTGTCGGTCAGGAGTACTTTCATGAATAATTCTTACACATAATCCCCTTTATTGTCAAGAAGTAAATGCTCATTATGATCAGTTATTACCCGGCATATCCGTAGGATCCACAAAAAAGCAGAACAGCAAAATCGAGGCTATGCATACTCTTCAATGCCGTTCATGCAATTCAACCGATATCCTATCAAGAACACTGTACCTTTATTGATCAATCGCGTCAGCGTCGGGAATATTATTAGCTTGAATTCTTGTGCAAAAATGATAATATGCACAACTGTCAATTGATCTTACGGGCGGAGACGGAGAAAATAACGATGATCGGATCGGTCCTGAAAAAAATATTCGGAACAGCGAACGAGCGTGAACTGAAGCGCATCCAGGTGCTGGTGGACAAGATCAACGCGCTTGAGTCCGGTCTTGCCAGTCTTGCAGACCCTGCTCTGCGCGCCAAGACCGAGGAGTTCAAGAAAAGACTAGAAGATGGGGAGACGCTCGACGATCTCCTGCCCGAGGCCTTTGCCGTGGTTCGTGAGGTTTCCAAGAGGACCCTCGGCATGCGTCATTTTGATGTGCAGCTCATCGGCGGCATCGTGCTGCATCAGGGCAGGATCGCCGAGATGAAGACCGGCGAAGGCAAGACCCTTGTGGCCACGCTTCCCGTCTATCTGAACAGTCTGACCGGCAAGGGCGTGCATGTGGTCACGGTGAACGACTACCTCGCCCGGCGCGATTCCCAGTGGATGAGCCCTATCTACACCTTTCTCGGTCTCACGGTGGGAGTGATCGTCCACGGTCTTACGGACGATCAGCGTCAGCAGGCCTACGGCGCCGACGTCGCCTATGGCACGAACAATGAGTTCGGCTTCGACTATCTGCGCGACAACATGAAATTCGATCTCGCGGACTATGTTCAGCGGGAGCTCAATTTTGCCATCGTCGACGAGGTGGACTCTATCCTGATCGACGAGGCCAGGACACCGCTCATCATTTCCGGCCCCACGGAAGACTCCACGGACAAATATTACAAGATCAACCGCATCATCCCGAGCCTGAAAAAGGATACAGACTTCACCATAGAAGAAAAGACCAAGACTGCCGCCCTGACCGAAGAAGGCAATATCAAGGTGGAAAAGATGCTCGGTGCGGGCAACCTCTACGACCCCTCGAACGTGGACCTTGTTCATCACGTGCACCAGGCGCTGAAGGCCCATGCGCTGTTCCAGCGCGACGTGGATTACGTGGTCAAGGATGACCAGGTGATGATCGTCGACGAGTTCACCGGTCGGCTCATGCCGGGCAGACGCTGGAGCGACGGCCTGCACCAGGCCATTGAAGCCAAAGAAGACGTCAAGATCGAGAACGAGAATCAGACCCTTGCTTCGATCACGTTCCAGAACTATTTCCGTCTTTACCACAAGCTGGCGGGCATGACCGGCACGGCCGAGACCGAGGCTGCCGAGTTCGCAAAGATCTATAATCTCGATGTTCTCACGATCCCCACCCACAGGCCTATGGTCCGGCAGGATACGCCCGACTTTATTTACAAGACGGAGCAGGGCAAGTTCAACTCTGCCATGAAAGAGATCGAAGAGCGGCATAAGAACGGCCAGCCGGTGCTGGTTGGCACGATCTCGATCGTCAAGTCCGAAACCCTTGCTGCGCTGCTCAAGAAAAAAGGCATCAAACACACGGTCCTGAACGCGAAGTACCACGAGATGGAGGCCGAGATCGTTGCCCAGGCGGGTCGGTACGGGGCTGTAACGATCGCCACCAACATGGCGGGACGCGGTACCGATATCGTGCTTGGCGGCAATCCCGAGGGTCTCACGCGCCAGGCGCTCAAGAGCAAGGAGCACTCCCAGGAGGAATGGGACAAGACCCATGAGCAGTTCAAGACTTTGTGCGCCAGTGAAAAGGAAAAGGTCATTGCTGCGGGCGGCCTCCATATCCTCGGCACGGAACGCCATGAATCGCGCCGGATCGACAACCAGCTTCGCGGCCGCTCGGGCCGTCAGGGAGATCCCGGATCGTCCCGGTTCTATCTTTCCCTTGAAGATGACCTGCTCAGGATCTTCGGGTCCGACCGCATCTCAGGTCTCATGAGCAAGCTTGGCATGGAAGAGGATGTGCCTATTGAGCACCGCATGGTGTCCCGTGCCATCGAGAACGCGCAGAAGAAGGTGGAAAATCACAACTTCGAGATGCGCAAACACGTCCTCGAGTATGACGACGTCATGAACCAGCAGCGCAAGGTGATCTACGAGCAGCGGCGTCAGCTCCTTGCGGGCACGGACCTCAAGGAAGAGGTGCTCGGTCTTGCCGAGGAGATGTTCGACGGGATGATTGCCTTCTACTGTCCCGAGGACGCCTATCCCGAGACCTGGGACCTCACAGGCCTCCACGACGTGCTGGCTGCAAAATTCTCCTATCGCATGACCGGCATCGATCCGCAGTCCCTGGCCCGCGAAGAGTTCCGCGAGAAGCTCTGGGAAGCGCTGAAGCAGAGCTACGAGGATAAGGAAAAAGAAATCGGCGCCGACCTCATGCGTCACTTAGAGAAGGTCTTTATGCTGCAGGCCGTTGACCAGCAGTGGAAAGACCACCTCCTGGCCATGGACCATTTGAAGGAAGGCATCGGCCTTCGGGGCTACGGTCAGAAGGACCCGCTGATCGAGTATAAAAAAGAAGGCTTTGATATGTTCGAGGAGATGAAGCTCCGCATCGTCGAAACCACGGTCGAGAACCTGTTCCGGATCAAGGTCGCAGCCAAGGACCAGGGCGAAGAGATCGAACGGAAGCAGAAACGCAAACTCGCGAACCTCAACTTTGTCGGCAGCGGAGACGCGGCAGCCAAGCCGTCAGAACCGGTCCACGTCGGCGCAAAGGTGGGAAGGAACGACCCCTGCCCCTGCGGGAGCGGCAAAAAGTATAAAAAATGCCATGGACAGTAAGATCAGCTCAGGGCGCTGGATTCGGATCGTAGAGCAGTAAAACAGGCCTGCCCCGGTCGCTGAACCGGCTTGATCCGTGTGTATCTGCGTTCATCAGTGGCAAAGGATCCTATGCGACTCGCCGGTATACAGATAAACGCTGGTCCTGATATCGAAAGGAATATCCAGCGCGCAGTGGAGATGGCCGAAGTGGCGGCAGAGAAGGATGCGAAGATCATCTGCTTCCCTGAACTGTTCCTCTCGCCCTGGTTCCCGAAACAGGAGGACCGGTCGCTGTTCTCACTGGCAATAAGCCCCCTCGGCGATACCCTGAACCGGTTCCAGCGCGTTTCCGAGAGCACAGGGACCGTGCTCATCATTCCTTTCTTCGAATCCGTAAACAGCACCTACTATAACAGCGCGGCGGTCTACGATGCGGGAAAACTGCTCGGCGTGTACCGTAAGATACACCTTCCCGACCTCCCGCTGTACCGGGAGCGGTTCTATTTCTCGCAGGGCGACAGGGGCATGCCCGTATTTGACACATCGCAGGGCAGGATCGGTATCCAGATCTGCTGGGACAACCTGTTCCCCGAGGGCGCCCGTGTTCTTGCGCTCAAAGGTGCCGCGATCGTGTTCGCACCCACTGCCGCATCGCTCAATACGCATAGCCTCTGGGAGCGCGCCATCTCGGCAAATGCCTTTGCCAACAACCTCTTTATCTTTCGGGTCAACCGCGTCGGGCAGGAGGACGGTGTTTCGTTCTATGGCAGGAGCTTCTGCGTGGACCCCTGGGGCGAGATGGTGTCCGAGCTCGCGGGCAGCAAGGAGGCTATCGTGCTTGCCGACATCGACCCGGGCGAACGTGATGCCGCAAGCGAGACGTGGGGTTTTCTCAGGAACAGGAGACCGGGTGAGTATGGGGACCTGGTGAAGTAGCGCCCCAATACAAGTGAATTAATATTGTACCTGCTCAGGTCAAAATACTGTCCGCAGATTACACAGATTGCACAAACTCAATCGAGTCTGAATTATGTTTTTTTTAATCTGCGCTCATCTGCGAACTCTGCGGATAAAAGGGTTGTTCTCCGTGTACTACCATTGATCCAGAGGTGCTGACAAATTCTTTTCTGTCGCTTGATCCCTGTTTTTCCTGCGCAACGAGGTGTGCTCTCCGATGGTAAAACTGCGTACCCCCCTCGACGTTTATAAACTGCTGCCCAAATCCAATTGCGGTCAATGCCAGGTATCCACCTGCATGGCCTTTGCCGCCGCGGTCATCAAAGAGGAAAAGCTGCTTGCCCACTGTCCGCACCTGGACAGAGATCTTGTTGCCCGGCTCGGGGGGAACGTGGACAGGCAGGTGAATATTGAGAGCATTCAGGACCGATCGCTGAAAGACCTGCAGGAGAGGATCAGAACGATCGATATCGTTTCACGGGCAGAACGGCTGGGGGCCAGAACCGACGGTCAGAGGCTGATCATCACGTGTCTTGGCAGGGACTTTGAGGTCGATGCGGAGGGACGTGTTCTGTCCCAGTGCCATACTCACGCCTGGTTCTCGATACCCCTGCTGAACTACATTCTGTGCAGCGCTGGCACGGCGTGTTCCGGGCGATGGGTGCCCTTCAGGGAGCTGGAGAATGGAAAAACGTGGGCCCCGCTGTTCGAGCGCCGATGCGAAGAGCCGCTGAAACTCCTTGCCGATGCACACGGAGATCTGTTTGAGGACCTCATCACCCTGTTCAGCGGCAGCTCGTCGCAGAACGATTTTTCCCCTGATGTGTCCGTGATCCTGTACCCGCTCCCGAAAGTGCCGCTCCTGATCTGCTACTGGAAGCCCGAAGACGACCTGGTGTCCAGGCTTCATATGTTCTTCGATGATACTGCGGAAAAGAACCTTCCTGTTGACTCGCTCTTTTCACTCGGAACGGGGATTGTCCGCATGCTCGAAAAGATCACGCAGAAACATGCTGACGGTACTCGCGAAGTATGATAAGGTCTATTAGCGATACCACGGCGTTCCCCGCAATAGCTTATTGACAGTACGGGATCGATTTGGTACTATGTTGCAATGTATTGCAACTATATCTGTAGGAGGATGCAATGGGTAAAATAATAGTGTTCCTGTCTCTCATCGCGGTACTGTTCACATCGGCAGCAGGCAATGCCGGCGCTGGAAGTACTGCAGCCCCGCTCAGCACACCAGAGCTTAAGAAGGCCGTAGCATCAGGCAAGAAGACGGTCGTGTTTTTTCTGAATCCCAATGGAGGACCCTGTAAGGCTCAGAACGAGGTTCTGCTGCAGCTTCAGAAGGACAGAAAAAGCAATTTTAACCTGGTCTACGTGAGCGCGCTGCTCCCGGAAAATCAGAAGGCGTTCTACGATTATGGTGTCAGAAGCCTTCCGTCACTGGTACTTGTGGACAAGTCCGGCAATATCGGCCGCGTTTTCCCTCCGGGGATACAAACCTATGAAGCTCTGGCAGCTGGTCTGGACAGCATGAAGTAATGGACCTTGGCATTGCGAACATATTCCTGGCAATAGGGGCAGGCCTGGCGAGCGTGCTTTCGCCCTGCGTGATGCCCGTGATCCCCGTGATCGTGGCAGGAGCGGAGAAGAACGACCGTCTTCGCCCGCTCCTGGTGGTCCTGGGACTTTCCCTGACCTTCATGCTCATGGGGGCCGTCTCGTCCCTTTTTGGCGCACTTCTGGTGGGCCGCACGCGTTCCATTGAAGTGGCAGGAGCGTTCATCATCATGATCATGGGCGTTCTGCTGCTGTTCGATCTGAATATCTTCAAGCGGTTGTACCGGCTTTCCAATATACGGGTGAAGGGCGAGGGAAGGTTCAGCGGATTTATACTCGGGATGGCGCTCGGGCTCGTGTGGGTCCCCTGCATCGGCCCCTTGTTGTCAAGCATTCTCGCCATGGTCGGCACCAGCGGTCAGCTGGCGCGCGGAATCATCCTGCTCGGTTTTTATTCCCTCGGTCTGGCGATCCCGATGCTTGCCGTGGCCTATTCATCGCATATCCTGCAGAGCAGGCTCAGGATCATGGCGCAGCATGAAGCTGTTCTGCGATTTGTTTCCGGTGGGATTCTTATTGCCTTTAGTCTCTATCAGCTCATTCACGGGAATAGCGCCTTTTAACAGGCGACCCACGACGCACCCCGAAGGATGGCGCGACCGCGGACATCTCAGGTTCAAACAGTCCACTTCACGATGTCGAATATCCCAGCGTTCTTCCCGCATTTTCATTGCTCTTCCTTTCTGGTTGTGCTATAAAAAAAGTATAGTACGGGCAGTATGAGATCACTGCTGCAGTTCGAAATGAACGGCGAACTGTCTCAGGGCGAGTGCTTGCTGTGCCGATGGGTGCAGAGCTGCGACAGTGCTGCCGGCTGAGCCTGGCCTTATGGATAGTTCTCTGGAGGACAGGTGAAAAAAGTATTGGTCACCGGAGGCGCCGGGTATATCGGGAGTCATGTGGTAAAGACGCTCGGTGAACGAGGGTACGAGCTTCTTGTGGTTGATGATCTGTCCACCGGGGACAGGAACGCCGTGCTCTATGGCGATTTTGTCCTCGGCGACCTGGCTGATGCGGTGCTTCTCAGGAAGACGATCAGTGATTTCAAGCCCCATGCAGTGGTCCACCTTGCCGCCTCCGTTGTAGTTCCTGAGAGTGTGCGCAATCCCCTGAAATACTTTCGCAACAACACGGCCAATACATTGAATCTGATCGAAGCCTGCCAGCAGGGCGGGGTGCCGAATGTTCTCCTTTCATCGTCCGCTGCGGTATACGGCATACCGGAACGTGTTCCGATCGATGAATCGTCATTGCTCAACCCGATTAATCCCTATGGCGTATCGAAAATGATGGCTGAACAGATCGTGAAGGACGTTGCTCGCGCACACAGGGCGTTTAACTACGTAGTGCTCAGATATTTCAATGTTGCCGGGGCTGAAGAACTGAGCCGTATAGGGCAGGCGCACACAGAGTCGACACGCCTTATTGCCCGGGCGTTAAAAACAGCAAAGGGCGAGTTCCCCAGGCTTCAGATCTTCGGTACTGATTATGCTACCCCTGACGGGACGTGTATCAGGGACTATATCCATGTGGAAGATGTTGCGGAGGCGCACGTCATGGTTCTTGAGTATTTACGCGATGGCGGCGCGAGTGAGGTTTTCAACTGCGGGTATGGTCACGGATTCAGTGTCAGGGAAGTGGTCAATGCGGCTAAAAAAGCGACGGGCATCGATTTTCCTGTTGAGGAGGTCGGCAGACGGGAAGGCGATCCCCCTGTCCTGATCGCGAAAAATGAGAAGATCACCGGCGTGCTTCGCTGGAAACCGAAATATGATGATCTCTCCTTCATCATGAAGACCGCATGGGACTGGGAGAAGAAACGATAGGGGAAGGCCATCGAGAGGCCGGGTGAACGGGACAAGAGCAGGGAACAGCGTTTACTGCGTATTCTTTCCTTTACACATCTTCAGCTCCATGCACTGCACAGGGCTTCCTGATCCGGTGAGGCACCTATTGTTATCCGGCATGCGGCAATTGACCGGGCCGTACTTGGCCGCATCAAAAGAGGTGATGCAGCACTTGATCGGTTCCTGTTGTACGGCATGTACAAGGCAGCACTCTTGTTTTTCCCCGCAGTCGTCAAAGGCGCCTGATGCCGCCTCTTCACCCTGGGAACAGGCGTTCCGGCATGAACCGCTGAGCAGGGAACAGTTTTCTCCGGCTACCAGCGATGGAGCATGGGACAAGAACAGGAGCATGGTCAGTATGATGAGAAGATAGGTTCGTGTCATTCCGATCGTTCGTGTTCCCTCAGTCTTCGGTTTCCTCGGGTTTCTCGTCGGCTTTCTTGGCAAGATAGCAGCCCGCACAGTAGATCCCTTCATCATCCAGACGGCTGGGCCGCCACTTGATATCACCAAAGGGTGTTTGAAAGCTTAATCGTTTGCCGCAGATGTCACAATACGATTTCCTCTTTATCTTCACCTTTGCCGTCATGTTCCCCTTCATGTTTGGTAAAATAGGTTCAACAGAGTGCGCTGTCCCCTAACCGGCCGGGCCTGCGCATGTGAAAGTATTTTACCACAACAGAGCGATAATGCTATTTCAAAATGCTGCACAAGCAGGTATCGAATGAAGATAGTTGCCTATGGCGGAACCGATAGAGGGAAGATAAGGGTCAATAACGAGGACGCCTATCTGCTGAACGATACGGTCAACCTTTTTGCCGTAGCCGATGGCATGGGCGGATATGAAGGCGGCGAGATCGCGAGCCGCCTTGCCGTGGAAACGCTTGCGGCAATCGTTCCTGATGCGCTCATGGGAACGGACCTGCCGGGATCATCGGGATCGCCTTCCTGTGACGATGCTGGCAGCACTGCGTTCAGGTCTGCTTTTGAGCTCGCGAACAGGGAGATCCGCCTGGCACAGGCGCGGAATCCCGTGCTTTCGCGCATGGGGACAACACTGACAGCCCTGCTCCTGCTCCCTGAGCGCGCTGTGCTGGCCCATATGGGGGACAGCCGTGCCTATCTTCTCCGCGGCAAGGAACTCACTCAATTGACGAGCGACCATTCCTTCGTAGCAGAGCAGGTCCGTGCAGGAGTGTTCACTGAAGAAGAGGCGAGAACAAGCCCCTTTCGCCACATAATAACACGGGCCCTCGGCATTGATGATGCGGTCAACGCAGACCTCACCTCGCACGATGTGCAGAAGGGGGACCGCTTTCTCTTGTGCACTGATGGGCTTACCGGAATGATGTCAGACGCCGAGATCAATGCGACCCTGGACGGATCTTCTCCTCAGGAGGGGGTGGACCAGCTGTTGTCTGCAGCCAACGCCTGCGGGGGAGTAGATAATGTCACTGCTGTGGTTGTATGGGTGGCAGAAGTTTAAAACCAATACATTGACTTACCTCAGGCACTGTATGAAATACTACAACCAGGACAGCATGCGCTCCAGTGCAACCAATTTTCATCAGCAAGGTATCCTGTAACTGATTGATTAATGAGCGCAAGTCGTTCTGCTCGCAGTG
>Ga0334722_10005314_pt1 | contig 13043 bp, 13 predicted proteins | sample C3_bottom_MG_FD_207210 | JGI IMG/M metagenome (GOLD analysis project Ga0334722, IMG submission 207210) | Sediment microbial communities from Yellowstone Lake, YNP, Wyoming, USA - C3_bottom | ecosystem: Environmental > Aquatic > Freshwater > Lake > Sediment | place: USA: Wyoming | collected...
GCAATTCAACCCGCAGTCCGGGCGCAGGCTCAGAGCTGGTCGAGGATCGCTTTGCGCCGTGCGTTGTACTCTTCCTGCGTAATGAGACCCATCTCGCGCAGGCCTGACAGGACCTTCAGGCGCTCTTCAAACGAGCGAGAGTCGGCGGGAGCGGGAGCCGGTGATCCGGCCGGCACGGGAGCCGCGGCGTTTGCTTGAGCGGGAGTGGTGGCTGGCGCGGGTTCGGGAGCGTTCTGCGCCTGCTGCGCGGAGGAACCCTCGGCTGCAGGCGCGGGCTCCGCTTTCTTCTTTCCGAATGGCCACAGCTTCTGGAAGAAGCCTTCGCTTTGCGGCGGCTTCTCCGGGAAATTCCCGGTCCGGATCGCCTCCTGCAATTCCTCCCGCGAGTGGAAACTGTAGCCGCGCAGATTGCCGGTGTGGCAGTGGTAATCGCCCTTGCGATGGTCGGCATGGCAGCCGTACCGATCGAGCGCGCCACCCGTGTGAGCGGAGGCGGCGAGAGGCGAGAATACAAAGACGGCGGCGAGGAGGGCGCTGGGCGCGAAGGCCTGTTTCATGATCCAGTTTCATAGCCGACCACAAGCGCGCCCGCCACTGTGGAGGTGTGCGACTGTCCGCGCCGACTGCGGCCAGCACCGGGAAGATTGCTCGCGGCCTCGGGCGGGCCGATGCAAACTCCACCAGGAAAGAAACGTTTGCTTACGCGTTAAAGTGACGATTAAGTCCTCGACGTGATGCCGCTCGCCGCGCGAAGATTCGCCACTGCCGCACTGGTCGCCTGTATCGTCGGCGTTCTTGGCTGCAATCCGCGCAAACCGCTCGAGATCGATCCGTCGCTGACGTCATCGGCACGATTCGACACGATCACGCTGATGCCGGTCATCGATGCACGTCCTGACCGCTTCGATTACCTGCCGCTAGGCCGCGATGTTTCCGCGGCTGCCGTCCAGTTCGTGCGTGAGAAGGGCTATCTGGTGGCGCAGGCCGAGAGCTACGCCCAGCGCCCGCCGGACTCCATCGATATCGACAACGTCAAGGCCGCAGATCTGATCGCGCTCGTACCTGCGGAGGCGCACGACTTCCTCATCGTCCAGATCGAGAAGATGGACCGCACGATCGACGAGGCCGGAGTGCTGTATTACGTACGGTTGTCGGCGGTGCTGGTGGACCGGGACGCCGCTCGGGTACTGTGGCGCGACGTGGCCTCCGCCAACAACACGCTTACCGGGTTCTTTACCATCGTGACGCGCGGCTCGAGCCAGTTCGAGGCGGCCGTCAACGCGTCGCGTTCGTTGTTCTCGACGCTTCCGGCTCGCCCGGGAAGCCGGGCCGCCAGGAAGAAGAAAAGCTGATTGTGGCACCCTGGTCCGCGTAGCTGCGCCCGGAGAGGCACCGGTTCGGTATGGGTTCGGCTGCCGCCTGATCGTTGCGCACGGCCGGTACGGACGCGTGGCGCGTGCAGATTCGCCGTGAAATCGCCTGCGACGGACTACCCTTGGATGGGGATAGCCGGTACTATTCGAAGGTCGGCAGCGCCGGGCCGGCCCGGCCGTCGCTTCCAGGTCTTCCTGTCTTCCTGAAGGAGTGCCCGGGGCGTGCCGAGTCGGGGAAGCTGCTCACATCTGTCCAGGAGACCGTTACGCTGATGAAAGGTGCATCGATTGCCGCGCTGACCGCTTTTGTCGTCGTCGCTACAGTGGCCGTGGCCGCTGCGGCGCCGCCGCATCGACCGGACCGGGTACGCCGCACCAACCTGTCCAGGACGCAGGTCCGGCTGACGTGGCAGGACAACAGCAACAACGAGTCCGGTTTCGAGATCCTTCGCCACACGCAACTTCACGAGGGATTCCAGTCCCGCGGCACCGTAGGGGCCAACGTTCAGGAGTTCACCGACGACGTCCAGCAGGGCACCGTCTACACGTACCGGGTCCGCGCCTTCAATGCCGATGGCGACTCCGACAACAGCAACGACTGCTTCGTCGGCCGTACCCCTCCCAACGTTCCACTGTCGGTATGGGCACGGTATATCGCACTGTCGGTCATTCGCGTCTCATGGACCGACGCCAGCCAGACCGAGGCCGGTTTCCTCATTCAGCGTGCCGACGAGGGGCACGGTTTCCACGCGATCGCGGTGGTGCCGGCCAATGCGGAGTACTGGGACGACGACACCCTGAGCTCGGCGCACACATACACGTACCGGGTGCGCGCGCTGGGACGCCTGAACAATTGCATCGACAATTCCCGGTTTTCGGTGGCGCGCACCGCCACAACCAAAGGCGGAGTGCGCATTCTGACCGTGGATATGACCGGCAGCGGCAGAGGCACGGTCCGCAGCATCCCCGAAGGAATTCATTGCGGCCCTCAGCGTGCGTCGTGCAGCGCCGAGTTCCCGATCGCTACGCCCGTAACGTTGATCGCCGATCCCTCTGATTCCTCGCGGTTCAAGAAGTGGCTCGACATCACCGCATGCGAGCACGAACACGGTCCGTGTACGCTCAACATGGGAAAAGACCGGATCGTGACCGCGGTCTTCAAGAAGAATCTGCAATAGGCCCGACGGATTTCTTCCCCAGCCGGGAAAAAAAGGAAACGGCGGCAAGTCTCGCACTTGTCGCCGTTTTCTTTTGTGCGCCGGCAATGGCGCCAATGGCCGTGACTGGCGCGTGGAACCGGCAAGCGAAAGCGAGTGGGGACCTGCAGCTTAAGAAAGTCCTCGGCGCGCTCAGTTCTGCTCACGCCCGCGCTGCTGCACGGACTGCCGGCGCGCGCGGATCTGGTCCTGGGAGACGGACTCGATGTGCGCGCGGGAATGAACGGCTTCGAGCTCGAGCGCCTTGCCAAGCTCGATCTTTGCCCCGTCATCGATCAGGCGCTTGTAAGCGCGCAGCACGTCGCGCGGGCACGACTGCATGTCGCGCGCCAGCGCCGTCGCCGTCTCGAGCAACTGCTCAGGAGCGACCACGCGATTGACGAGGCCCCACTGCAGTGCCTGCTCGGCGCCGAGGAAGTTGCCGCTGAAGGAAAGTTCCTTGGCGCGGTAGATGCCGATGGTGCGCGAGAGCTTCTGGCTCAGTCCCCAGCCCGGCAGGATGCCGACGCGCGCGTGGGTGTCGGCAAATTTCGCTTCGGTCGAAGCGATCAGGACGTCACAGGACAGCGCGAGCTCGAATCCTCCGGTGATGGCAAAGCCATTGATGGCACCGATCACCGGGCCGGGGAATATTTCCATCGCGCGAACGATGTCCGCGCCGGCGACCACGCTTGCCCGCTCGCGATCGTCGAGCGCGGAGCCCTCGCTCTCGCTATCGCCGCTCAGTTCCTTCAGATCGAGACCTGCACAGAAGGCGCGCCCATTGCCTGTAAGAATGACGACGTCGACGCCGTCATCGACGGAGAGCTCGCCGAACGCCTGCACGAGCTGGCGGCGCAGTTCGCGCGATAACGAGTTGAGCTTGGACGGTCGATTGAGGGTGACCGTGGCGATGCCATCGCACCGGTCTACCAGCAGGACTTCTTCCATGATGCGTCTCCTCAGGTGCGGAAATCGGCAGGGCAGGATCAATCGGCAGCCAGCGCATTGCGCAGCGACGCTGCCAGTGCTTCGAGGTCGCGGCGGCCCGGGTTGAGGCGTTGCAGGAACGAACCGCCGACGTGGAATCCGTCCTCGCTATGGCGCGGCAGCACGTGGAGATGGCAGTGGAACACTGTCTGCCCCGCGACCGGCCCCTCCGCCATGAAGAGATTCATACCCTCGCAAGGCATGTCCGAGTTGCGAACCGCCGCCGCCAGACGTTGCGCGACGGAGATCATCCTGGCGCCGGCAACCTCGTCGAGTTCCGTCAGACCTTTGGCGTGCTTGTTGGGCACGATCAGCATGTGACCGCGGACCACCGGAAACAGATCGAGGAACGCCGTCACGTACGGATCGCGATAGACGATGGCGGCTTCGGCCCGGCCGTCGACGATGGCACAGAAGATACAGTCAGCAGGTTCCTGCACGTGTGATTCTCCCCGGCCCGTTAGATAGCGGCTACCGGAGCAACAGCAAGCGCGGTCGCTGCGGTTGCGGAGTGGTTGCGCAACTCAATGGCCCGCGACGCCGGTGGCGCCGGGACGCAGTCGCCAGATCTGGTACGGCGCGTGTGCGGCGACTTCGTCGCTGCTGCGAAACAGCACGTCCTGCAGCGCGCTGCACGTGACGTACATCCATCCGTCGGGGCCGAAACTGAAGCCATCGGGCCAGCGAAGCCGCGGATCGCGGACGATCGTCGTCAGTGTCCGGTCCTTGTCGATGCGATGAATCGCCGAATGTTCCATGTCGCTTACGTAGATTGCGCCCGCATCGTCGGTGGTGAGTCCGTCGGAAAGGGTCTTGTCGGCGAAATCCTCGACCCGCGCAGCCAGTTGCGCAGGCGGCAACGTCTCGTCGAGAAGATCGGTGGTGCGGATGCGGTAAAGCCGGCGTCCGGTGACGGGCCCATAGTAAAGCCAGACCCCGTCACGCGACAGGGCGATCGAATCGACGCCGATGCGAAGCGCGATGAGGCCGCCAGGAAGGCGCATGTCGCGGCCTGGCGCTGCAATCATGAGCCGCTCGGTCCTGACCGAACGGTCGTTTTCCAGCACACGACGGCTTGTCTTCTTTTCGCTGTCGTAGACGATCAGTGCCGGATTGCCGAGCAGCGGACTGCTTTCGGCGATGAAGACATACCGTCCCGCAGCGTCGACCTGGAAATCGTTGAGCATCGAAGCGAAGCCGGCAACAGACGCCGGAAACTCGTAGCGATCCACCAGCGCGCCAGTGCGCAGATCGAAGGCGGTGATACGCGGAGAGCCGCGGCCGTAGTTGGCAAAGTCGAGCGCCCAAAGCCGCTGCTGCCGGTCGATGCGGACCGAGAGCACGGATTGAAACCACGGGATGTCGTCGCTCGGTTCCTGCCACGCGGCGGAAGGGAAGGGCACCGGCGTGCCGCCGACGAGCTCGACCACTTTCATTGGCGGATGAGCGTCCGGATGCAGCGTGAAGAAGACGCGCCCCTGATCGGAGACGGCGATGTTGCCCGGCGGAAAAGGCAGATCGGCAACTTTTTCGACGGCGTCGAACGAGAGCACCGCGGGTGTACTGCGGTCTTCCAGGCGCTCTCCGCCGCCGAGCGTGAGCCGTATCACGACCGCCGCCAGCAGCAGTACGAGGACCAGCCTGGGAAGGAAGCGCTTCATGGACGGCAGTATTCGGGATCGCCCGGTGTAGCACCAGCCAGCGCAGCCGCGCTTGGGCCCACCGTGCCGCATTGCCCATGGCGGTTGCGCTCCGGTGTCTGGTCGCTCCGGCGCTTGCGGCATCCGGGATGAAGCAGGTGAGCCAGGCAGCGCCGCCGCGCGCGCCGCAACCATGCGGCTCGGCTGGAGCGGAACTTCGGCGCTGGACTTGGAACCTCCTCGCGGTCATAAGCCCCAGCCTCGTGCGTTTCGATGCCGTATTGTTCGATCTCGACGGAACCCTGCTCGACACCTTGCGTGACATCGCCGAGTCGATGAACGAATCCCTCCAGTCGATGGGTGCGCCGGCGATGGAGATCGACGAGTACCGGCGTTACGTCGGAGACGGCGTGGCCGCGCTTGCCGAGCGCGCGTTGCCACCGGACCGCCGCGATGCCGGCACCGTGGCGCGCTGCGTCGCCACGATGCGCGAGATCTATTCGTCCAGGCTGGCACGCTGGACGCTTCCTTACCCGGGGATTCCCGGTCTCCTGGACGAACTCGCGAAGCGCGCCACAGCGATCGGCGTTTTGTCGAACAAGCCGCACGCGATGACCACCGCGCTCGTCGCCCAATTGCTTGGCCGCTGGCACTTCAGCGTCGTGCTGGGCGAGCGACCCGAGGTCCCGCGCAAGCCCGACCCTTGCGCCGCCCTTGAGGCGGCCAGCATTCTCGCGTCGCATCCGTCCCGGATTCTGTACCTGGGCGATACCGGTACGGACATGGAAACGGCGACGCGGGCCGGAATGTTCGCGGTCGGTGCGCTGTGGGGCTTTCGCGACCGTCGTGAGCTGGAGGCTGCGGGTGCCGCCGCGCTGGTGAATGCACCGCGGGAGGTTGTGGACCTGCTGTGACCGGCTGGTCCGCTGGAAGTTCCCGACTTGGCCGCTATAGTGGCGGTTCGCCCAGAGGTCTATGCGACTCTCGAACGGCGTCACTGCGTGTGTCCCCAATACTGCCCGAGTAGCGTCGAATACCATCCATGACAGCGATTCTGGGAATTTCCGCGTATTACCACGATTCGGCCGCCGCGCTGGTCATCGACGGCACGATCGTCGCCGCAGCCCAGGAAGAGAGATTCACCCGCAAGAAACACGATCAGGCGTTCCCGGCCAATGCGATCCGCTACTGCCTGGCCGAGGCCGGACTTTCGATCGCCGACCTCGACCATGTCGCTTTCTACGACAAGCCGCTGCTGAAGTTCGAGCGCCTGCTCGAGACGTATCTCGCGTTCGCGCCGGCCGGCTTCTCCTCGTTCGTGCGCGCGATGCCGCTGTGGCTGGGACAGAAGCTCTACCTTCCGCGTGAGCTGCGAAAAGGCCTCGAAGGCCAGTACCGCGGTCGCTACATCTTTACCGAACACCACGAGTCGCACGCTGCAAGCGCGTTCTTCCCGTCTCCGTTCGAGGAAGCGGCGTTCATGACACTCGACGGCGTCGGAGAGTGGGCCACTGCAAGCTGGGGGGTGGGCCGCGGCAATCGCATCGAGCTGCGAGGTGAGCTGCGCTTTCCGCATTCCCTCGGGCTGCTCTACTCGGCGTTCACGTACTACTGCGGATTCAAGGTGAACTCGGGCGAGTACAAGCTCATGGGGCTGGCTCCCTACGGCGAACCCAGGTACGCGGACCTGATTCTGAACAACCTGCTCGACCTCAAGGAAGACGGCTCGTTCCGCATGGACATGTCGTACTTCAACTATTGTCAGGGCCTGACGATGACGTCGAAGAAGTTCGACGCTCTGTTCGGCGGTCCACCCCGCGGGCCCGAGACCAGAATCGACGACAGGCATTTCGACATTGCCGCGTCGATCCAGAAAGTGACCGAAGAGGTCATGCTGCGAATGACACGTCACGTCCGGCGTGAGACGGGCATGAAGAACCTGTGCCTGGCCGGCGGTGTGGCGCTCAACTGTGTTGGCAACGGCCGCGTGCTGCGCGAGGGACCTTTCGAGAACCTGTGGATTCAGCCCGCAGCGGGCGACGCGGGCGGCGCGCTGGGAGCCGCGCTGTTCGTCTGGCACCAGCTCCTCGAAAATCCTCGCAGCGTCGGTTCCACCGACAGCCAGTTCGGCAGCCTGCTCGGTCCGCACTACACCGATCACGAGATCCGCTCGTTTCTCGAGGGCACAGGTGCCGCGGTCTGGCACGAATACGCCAGCGACGATTCTCTTTGCGATGCCGTGGCGGGGCTGCTCGCCGGCGAGAAAGTCATCGGGTGGTTCCAGGGGCGCATGGAGTTCGGGCCGCGTGCGCTCGGCGGGCGCAGCATTCTCGGCGACGCGCGCAGCCGCCAGATGCAGTCCACGATGAACCTGAAGATAAAGTTCAGGGAGTCGTTCCGTCCGTTCGCGCCTTCGGTGCTGGCGGAGCGGGGCAGCGATTATTTCGAGATGCGCCGCACCGACGAGAGTCCGTACATGCTGCTGGTCGCTCCGGTGCTCGAACACCAGCGACTGCCCATCGACGGTGCCGACGTGGGGCTCAAGGGGATCGACAAGCTCAAGGTTCCGCGCTCGAAGATTCCGGCAATCACCCACGTGGATTATTCGGCGCGGGTGCAGACGGTCGATGCGAAGCGGCACGGGCGCTACCGGCGCCTTATCGAGAAGTTCGATCAGAAGACGGGATGTCCCATTCTCATCAACACCAGCTTCAACGTGCGCGGCGAACCCATCGTCTGCACACCGGCCGATGCGTATCGCTGCTTCCTCGCGACCAACATGGACGCGCTCGTTCTGGAGAACTTCGTGCTGCTGAAGGAAGAGCAACCCAATGCCGTCGACATCGACGTCGAGGCATACCTGGCGCAGTTCCAGCTCAACTGAGGAAAGACGCGCATGGCCATGGTCGAAATCAACTGGAATCCATCGCGACGCGAGTTGCGGCAGTTCGGACTGCTGTGCCTGGTGATTTTCGGTGCAATGGCGGCATGGGGCTACTTCCACGACGGATCCAGGCTCGCGATGCGTTTGCTCGCCATCGCCTCGATCGGCGGTGGCACTCTTGCGATCGTGGCGCCGCAGGCGCTGCGGCCGATCTTCGTCGGCTGGATGGTTGCGGCCTTTCCGATCGGCTGGACGGTTTCCCACCTGCTGCTCGGCCTCATCTTCTTCGGCGTGTTGACTCCGGTCGGGTTGCTGATGCGGCTGTTCGGGTACGATCCGATGGAGAGGACGCTGGATCGCAACGCCGGCACGTATTGGCAAGAGCACGAGCAGGCTGAAGTGAAACGGTACTTCCGGCAGTTCTGAGGATGGAGAACGAGACGATGGCGGACATCAAAGGAACCGGCCAGCAGAGTCGCAAGGATCCGGTAGCGTCCGGCAGTCGCAGCGAATTCGAAAAAGAAGCTGGCGCCGCCCAGGGCGGGCTGGTCTCCGAATTCATCGACTATCTGCGGCAGAACAAGAAGTGGTGGATCACTCCGATCGTGCTGGTGCTGCTGCTCGTCGGCGCGCTCGTGATCTTCGGAGGGAGCGCCGCAGCGCCCTTCATCTACACCCTGTTCTAGTGGGGCGGCGCATCCTTCCGTGAGCGCATCGCGAAGCCGCCTTGCGCTGTTTTCCATCGCAGCGATCGTGCTCGCCTCGTCGCTGTGCCTGGCGGCGGCGGAGGTGGTGCTGAGGCTGCTCGACTACCCACCGGCCGCGTTCTCTCCGTGGATCCGCAGCGAGCACCTCGGCTTCCAGCTCGCGCCATCGCTGCAGACGCGCATGACCGGTCCCGAGTACGACGTCGCCGTCGAGACCAACAGCCTGGGCTTTCGCGACGACGAGATCGCGCCCAAGCAAGGAACGCGAATCCTGTTGCTCGGCGATTCTTTCGCGATGGGCTACGGCGTCGAACGCGGACAGATTTTCGCCGACATCGTCGAGCGTGATCTTGGAGTCGACGTCGTCGATGCCGCCACCGGCGGTTACGAGATCGTTCATCAGGTCCAGGTGATGAAGGAGTATGGCAAGTCGCTGAAACCCGACCTGGTCGTGTACGCGCTCTATCTCGGAAACGATCTGGCGTGGAACGACCAGTGGCAAAGGGGCAACGACGGCACGCTGCGCAGCATCTCGCGTCAGTACCCCGTGCGGCAACCGCGCGAGATCAAGCTGCTGCGGCTGCTGCGCAATGTGTTCTACGGTGTGAAGGCGAAAGAAAAGGAGTGGCTGCCGTTCGAAGGATATCTCGGGTTGTGCGAACGCAACCTCAACGACGAAGCGCGCAAGGACTATGACGAAGCCACGGCTCTCGTGGTCGAACTGGCGCAGCAGGTGCGCGAGCTCAATGTGCCGTTGCTCGTGGTGTTCGTTCCGTATCGTTCAATGGTCGAGCAGGAGGCGCGAGCCGCACTCGCGGCGAAGGTGCCGGATCTTGATGCGCGTTACGATCTTGCCAGGCCCGGCCGCGAGATGGACGAGCGTCTCGGAAAGCTCGGGATCGATCATGCCGACTCCACTGCGTTTCTGACGAAATGGCACGAGCGGGAGGGGGCCGGGTTGTTCTTTCCCGTCGACGGCCACCTCAATGTGGAGGGGCATCGGGCAATGGCCGCGTTCCTGGAGCCTCTGCTCAGAGAAAGGGTCGCTGCGGTACCTCACTTGTAAATCTTCGGTGAGGATGGAACGGTCATCGATGGGCATCGCTGCCCAGCGCCTGCTGGCGCCGGGGTGGCGACGGCCTGCGGCTGCGGGCGAGAGTGGCGAAACTGGCAGACGCACTAGACTTAGGATCTAGCCCGCTAACGCGGTTGGGGGTTCGAGTCCCCCCTCTCGCACTCGCTGCCGGGAAAAGTTCGAAGTCTGCAGCCGCCTCTGGCCGCGGTGCAGGCTTGCCACGGGAATGCCGGCGGCGCGGGGGGCGCCCGGTGGGCGGCGCGGCACAGTCCAAATGTATCGCTGTAGGAAATTAAGCATAAAAGGATACTTATCTCCCGATGCCTGATATCAGTTCTACGATTGAAGAAGCAGGACCGGTCACCCGGACCTTGAAAATTTCGGTTTCGCCCGAGCACGTGCGCGGTCGCTTCGACGCTGCGTTCCGCAAGCTGCAGGCGCGTGCCCATCTGAAGGGTTTCCGGAAGGGAAAAGCCCCGCGGGCACTTCTTGAGCAGGCCTACGGCGAAGAGATCGAGCGCGACGTCGTGGGCGAGCTCATCGAAGAGGCCTGTGTCGAGTCGATCCGCGAGCATGGCCTCGACGTGGTCGCGGCCCCGCGCCTGGTCCACCAGGAACTGGGCGAGGGCGGAAGCCTCAGCCTCGAGATCGGCGTGGATATTCGCCCCGATGTGGGCCTGAAAGATTACAGAAATCTTGCGGCCGAGAGATTGGTCGTCCGGGTCGAAGACAAGCACATCGACGCGATGATCGACGCGCTGCGCCAGCGCATGGCGGTATTGCGCGTTGAAGAGGAACGAGGCGTGGTCGAGCCCGGAGACATCGTCGTCATGGACATGCACGGGTTCGATGGCGATTCGCCGGTGCCTGGGACATCGGGCGAAGGCGTCGTTCTGGAGGTCGGGTCCGGGCGCTTTCCTGAGGACTTCGAAAAACAGCTCGTCGGAGCAAGCCGGGGGGTTCGAACGCCGGTCACCGTGAGTTTTGGCGAAGATTACACGGACGACAATCTTCGCGGCAAGACCATCCGCTTCGATGTCACCGTCTCCGAGATCAAGACGAAGATCCTTCCCGAAATCGACGACAACCTTGCCGCCGAAGCGGGTCTCGAAGGCGTCGAGACTCTCGAGGCCCTGCGCGAGCGCGTCCGCGAAGACCTGAGCGCACGCGCGCGTCGCGAAGCGGAACGTCGTGTACAGGACGTCCTGCTCGGGCGCCTGGTCGACGCGCACGAATTCGAGCTTCCCGAGTCTCTGCTGGATGAGACGATCCACGGATACATCCACGAGCTCGGCATCGCGCACGGCTCCGAGGAAGAGAAATCACCGGAGCTGCGTGCAAGCCTCGAAGGCCGGGCGCGGCGGTCCCTGAAGGCCGGATTCGTGCTCGACGCGATCGCAGAGAAAGAGAACCTGATGATTGCCAAGGAGGAGCTGGAAAGTCGCATTCGCGCGCAGATCGCCTCGGCGGGGAAACGTTCGGACGAAGTCCGCCGTCACTATTCACAGGCTGGTGCAGTGGCCGAGCTGCGCCGCTCGATGCTGCGCGAGAAAGCGGCGCAGTGCGTCTTCGAAAGTGCTGCTGTTGAAGAGAGAGAAGTGGAGGAAAGTAAAGTTGCCGACCGTGGATAAACCCGATACCCTGCGCAACAGCTTGGACAGACTCGCCCCTGAGGTAAGCATGAACCTTGTTCCAATCGTCGTAGAGACCACCGGACGGGGTGAGCGTGCATACGATATCTATTCGAGGCTGCTCAAGGAACGGATCGTCTTTCTGACTTCCGATGTTAATGACATCAGCGCCTCGCTCATCACTGCCCAGTTGCTGTTCCTCGAGTCTGAAGATCCGGAGAAGGACATCTTTCTCTATATCAACTCGCCCGGTGGGTCGGTGACGGCGGGACTGGCGATCTACGACACGATGCAATACATCCGGCCGCCCGTTTCGACGCTGTGCATCGGACAGGCTGCAAGCATGGGGGCGATCCTGCTGGCCGCAGGAGCCGCAGGGAAGCGATTTGCTCTGCCTCACGCGCGTATCATGATCCATCAGCCGATGGGGGGCGTTCAGGGTCAGGCGACTGACATTGAAATCCAGGCGAAGGAAATCTTGAGGATTCGGCAGGAATTGAACGTTATACTGGCCAAGCACACCGGGCAGAGCCTGGACCGGATCGAGGCCGACACCGACCGGGACCGTTTCATGACCGGAGAAGAAGCCAAGGCGTTCGGAATCATCGACCAGGTGATTTCGAACAGGCCATTGGCTGCGGCGTAGGAGATCCGGAGCGAGCGATGCGCAAACAGGGAGACGACAAGACCAAGGACCTGGTGTGTTCCTTCTGCGGAAAGGGACAGGAAGAGGTGCGCAAGCTGATTGCCGGCCCGACGGTCTACATCTGCGACGAGTGCATCGACCTCTGCAATGACATCATTGCGGAGGAGTGCGACCAGGAAGAATCGATCAGCGCCGTGTCGTCCGTTCCGAAACCGGCCGACATCAAGAAGGTGCTCGACCAGTACGTTGTCGGGCAGGAGAAGGCGAAGAAGGTTCTCGCCGTCGCGGTGCACAATCACTACAAGCGCATCGACTCTTCGATGGTGACCGGCGACGTCGAGTTGCAGAAGTCGAACATCCTGCTGATCGGACCGACCGGTTCCGGCAAGACACTGCTTGCCCAGACTCTCGCGCGCTTCCTCCAGGTTCCGTTCGCGATCGCGGACGCCACCAGCCTGACCGAGGCCGGCTACGTCGGCGAAGACGTCGAGAACATCATTCTGAGCCTGTTGCAGAACGCGGACTACGACGTCGAGAAGTGCCAGCGCGGAATCGTCTACATCGACGAGATCGACAAGATCGCGCGCAAGGGCGACAACCCGTCGATCACTCGCGACGTTTCTGGCGAAGGCGTGCAGCAGGCACTGCTCAAGATCGTCGAAGGAACCACCGCAAGCGTTCCGCCCAAAGGCGGTCGCAAACATCCGCAGCAGGAATTCCTGCAGGTCGACACGACCAACATCCTGTTCATCTGTGGCGGAGCGTTCGTCGGACTCGACGACATCATTCGCCGCAGGGTGGGCATGAAGGGAATGGGATTCGGTGCCGACATCCGTTCGCGCAAACAGGCCGAGACCAGTGCGGTACTCAACGACGTCCAGACCGAGGACCTGCTCAAGTT
>Ga0334722_10005315_pt1 | contig 13042 bp, 11 predicted proteins | sample C3_bottom_MG_FD_207210 | JGI IMG/M metagenome (GOLD analysis project Ga0334722, IMG submission 207210) | Sediment microbial communities from Yellowstone Lake, YNP, Wyoming, USA - C3_bottom | ecosystem: Environmental > Aquatic > Freshwater > Lake > Sediment | place: USA: Wyoming | collected...
TGAACCGTGTGTTCAAAAAAAAACTTCTTGACTTTTTCATTTAGTATAAATAAAATTTGGTAGTTATGGTGATTCATGGAGATATAACAAGAAGGGGAAGAAATGGGGAGTAAACTCCTCCTCGCTGATGATAGCATAACTATCCAGAAGGTTGTAGAGCTTGTCCTTGCTGATGAGGGCTTCGAGATCAAGGCTGCAAACAATGGTGAAGAGGCACTCGCAGCCATGAAATCCTTTAAGCCTGACGTTGTCCTTGCAGATATAGAGATGCCCCGGATGAATGGTTATCAGCTATGTGAAAGGATAAAGACCGATCCTGAAACAAGGGATATCCCTGTTTTACTCCTTGCCGGTGCCTTTGAACCCATAGATGAAGAACTTGCCCGCAATGTTGGCGCAGATGATTATATTATCAAACCTTTTGAATCGCAAGAACTTATAAGCAAGATAAATGCGGTCTTGACGACAAGAGAGATGGCAGCAAGGCCTTCTGAATTCGAGACCCCGGTCGAATTAGAGGCCTTCGAGACAGGGGAAGAGGGTGAAGAACTCCTGGCAATGGAGGAACTGACCTCCGAGGCACTTGTCTCGGAAGAGGCTGCAGAAGAGACTCCTATAGAGGCATTTGAAGAGTTCGCAGAGTCTTCCACCCCCCTGGAGGAACCATTAGAAGCACCTGAGATGGCCACTGAAGAGGCCATAGCACCTCCTGAAAGACCTGGTCTTACTATTCCATCTGTTGAGGTTCCGTCAAAAGAGGAGATATTGGATATAATCAGAAGGGAGACAGGAGATAGAATCACATCCCTTATGTCAGAGATAAAGGAAAGCTTCATTGCCACCACATCTCCCTATATTAAGGACTCAGCAGAAAAGGTCCTCTGGGAGGTCGTGCCTGACCTTGTAGAGAGACTCCTCAAAGAGATGCTTCAGGGTGCCCTCGCATCATTGACCAGAGAAGTCGAAAAGGTTATATGGGAGACCGTACCTGACCTTGCCGAGACCCTCATTAAAGGTGAGATAGAGAAGATAAAATCCGAGACTTAGTCCGCCGATCGTGTCTGATAAATTCATATTCGTGTCTGTTATCCGTTTTTCTGTTATAACACCTATGGCAGCATGGGTACCATGAAAGGGTCGATTTTTTTAAGTCACACAGCAAGGAGCATGTGATGTCTGATTTCGAAAAGGCATACGAACCTGAGGATATAGAAGAGAGATGGTACAGGGTATGGATTGAAAGGGACTATTTCAATCCTGACAGGAGTAAGGGAATACCTTACTCTATAGTTATCCCTCCTCCGAATGTGACAGGCTCCCTTCATATGGGACATGCCCTTAATGCAACATTGCAGGATATACTTATCAGGTGGAAAAGGATGCTCGGTTTCAAGACCCTCTGGTTGCCAGGTACTGATCATGCAGGTATAGCTACTCAGAATGTCGTCGAAAGGGATTTAGCCCGTGAAGGCACCGATAGACACACTATTGGCAGGGAGGCATTTATAGAAAGGGTCTGGAAATGGAAGACAGAATATGGTGGCAGGATCATAAATCAATTAAAGAGAATTGGGGCATCCTGTGACTGGAGTCGTGAGAGGTTTACCCTTGATGAGGGTCTATCCAGGGCTGTAAGAGAGGTCTTTGTCAGGCTCTATCAAGAGGGCCTCATCTACAGGGAAAACCGTCTCATAAACTGGTGCCCCCGTTGCAGGACAGCCCTTTCTGATTTAGAGGTAGAACACGAAGAGATAGAAGGCCTTCTCACATATATAAGGTATCCCCTCGCTGATAGGGATGGCTTTATCACGGTTGCAACAACGAGACCTGAGACCATGCTCGGAGACACTGCTGTTGCCGTGAACCCTGAGGATGAGAGATATAGGACCCTTATCGGACTTAGAGTTGCCCTGCCACTTACTAATAGACTTATCCCTATAATATCGGATTCAGCAGTTGACCCATCCTTCGGGACAGGGGCAGTTAAGGTAACGCCTGCCCACGACTTCAATGATGAGGCGATGGCAAGACGACAGTCCCCCATGCTTCCATTCATAACTGTTATAGGAGAAGATGGTCGTATGACAGCCCAGGCAGGTAACAAATATCATGGTCTTGACAGATATGAATGCAGAAAGTCAGTGGTCTCTGATCTCAAAGGACTCGGTCTTATCGAGAAGGAGGAGAGGCATCGTCACTCCGTTGGCCACTGTTACAGATGCAAGACCATAATTGAGCCCCTTCTAACGCCCCAATGGTACGTAAAGGTAGGTCCCCTCGCAGAAGAGGCTATTAAGGCAGTCAAAGAGGGAAGAATAAGGATAATCCCTGACATCTGGGATAATACATATTTTTCGTGGATGGAGAACATCAGGGACTGGTGTATATCAAGACAGATCTGGTGGGGGCACAGGATACCGGTATGGTATTGTCAGGAAATGGGAAGTAAGGGATGCGAGGAGAAAAAGGGTATCATAGTATCGATACATACTCCTCAGAGATGTCCTTATTGCGGCTCAAAAGACCTTAGACAGGATGAAGATGTCCTTGATACATGGTTCTCTTCGGCCCTCTGGCCCTTTTCTACTCTTGGATGGCCTGATGAGACAGAAGACCTTAAAACCTTTTATCCCACCAGCGTCCTTGTTACCGCCTTCGATATCCTCTTCTTCTGGGTAGCGAGGATGATAATGATGGGGCTGAAGTTCATGAAAGATGTCCCGTTCAGGGATGTATATATTCATGCCATAGTCAGGGACTCGAAGGGGGAGAAGATGTCAAAGTCAAAAGGAAATGTTATTGACCCCCTTATAATGATCAATAAATATGGTGCCGATGCCTTTAGATTCTCCTTAACTGCCTTTGCAGCACAGGGAAGGGATATAAGGTTTTCTGAAGACAGGGTAGAGGGATACAGGCACTTCATAAATAAGATATGGAATGCCACGAGATTCATCATCATGAATATGTCTAATCTCATGGAAAGAGATAGGACTACACTGATCTCCCCATCCTCTATAATCCAGGATAAAGATCCCCTGACCATACCTGAGAGATGGATATTGAGCAGGCTTGCAAAGACTGCAGAAGATATAGATTCTTCCCTCGAGGATTACAGATTTAATGAGGCGGCAAACAGTATATACCAATTTATCTGGCATGAATTCTGCGATTGGTATATCGAGATATCCAAGGTGAGATTCAGATCTGCAAAAGATAATCATCTTCAATTTATAACCCTCTCGACCCTGCTTTACATCCTCGACAGGTCTCTAAGGCTTCTTCATCCCTTTATGCCCTTTGTGACAGAGGAGATATGGCAGAAGATAAAGGAATATCTGAATGAAAGGGATATAAAGGGACCACAGGAGATCTTCCAGGGTGAGAGCCTTGTTATAGCATCATATCCTGTTGGATTGCAGAGGGTTGAAGAGGCAGAGAGAGAGATGCAGGTTATAACCGAACTCGTGACGAGTGTAAGGAATATAAGAGGCGAGTTAAATATTTCCCCTGGTGCTGATATAATAGTATTGATTAAGCCATCCCGTGCTGGCACCGAGGAGATAATAAAGGGCAATATCCCTGTAATAGGTCGTCTTGTAAAGGCATCAGAGATAAGGGTGGATAAGGAGATAGCAAGGCCTGGACATTCGGCCATAGCAGTAACCCCTTACTTTGAGGTATATATACCTGTGGAGGGATTGATTGACATAGAGGAAGAGATCAATCGACTGGAAAAGGAGAAAGAAAAGATCAATCAGTCCCTCGGATCCTTGAGCAGGAAATTAATGAATGAGGAATTCCTGAGCAAGGCACCAGGGGCGGTTGTAGAGAAGGAGAAGAAACGCTATCAGGAACTCATGATTAAGAAGGAAGGCATCGAAAAGGGTATCGCGAGATTGAAGGAGATGGGGGAAACCCAAGGGAGGTAAAGATGGATGATTTAACAGAAAGGGAGTTTGAAGGAGAAAGCCTCGACTTTGTAGAGGCTGAGTTCGCAAATATCCGTCAGAGTACGATAAGGGCTGTTGAGGGCGGACATATTGAACTACAACAGGTGGGTGCCCTGAGTATAGACGGTGAACGGGTAGAGGCTACCCAGAGCGCCTCTGCTATATTGAGGGGCAAGACAGTGAATCTCAACCAGAGCATAAGCCTCTTAACCGTTGCAAGCTATAATGAACTGAATGCCTCTTTCTCACCCATTATGCTTTCAAGGGATAGTGCCAGTGTTAATAAGAGTGCAGTGGGTATTGTGGGAGGAAAGGAGATCAAGGTAGAGAACTCCTCCACCCTGATGATGATTGCTGGAAAGATAGAGGGAAATGTAACGACACTCCTCGACTGGCGGTCAGCCCTCGCCCTCGGTGCTATAGCAGGAGGCGTCCTTGGAATGCTCTCCCTTCTGAGAAGGAAATAGTATGAATATACCCACAAGCGTGAGGAATCTACTCCGAATCGCCATAGAAGAGGATGTAGGATTTGGTGACATCACGACCCAGTCTATCATCTCTGAAGAGAAGAGGTCAAGGGCAATAATATTATCAAAGGGGAATTTTATCGTGGCAGGGCTTCCCTTTGCAGAAGAGGTCTTCAGACTCGTTGATAATGATATCGATTTCAGGATCTTCTACAATGATGGCTCGAGGGTTAAAAAGGGTGATATAATAGCCGAGGTGAATGGAAGGGTGAGGACAATCCTTACCTGCGAGAGGGTAAGTCTTAATCTCCTGCAGCGGCTATCAGGTATCGCTACGATGACAAATGCCTTTGTAGAGAAGATAAAGGGTCTGAATGCAAAGATAGTAGATACGAGAAAGACGACGCCATTACTGAGGTATCTCGAGAAATATGCTGTAAGGGTTGGAGGAGGTCACAATCATAGATTTGGCCTTTATGACGGCATTCTTATTAAGGATAATCATATAGAGGCAGCAGGAAGCATAACCAATGCAATCGAGGCTGCCAGGAGATGCCACCACCTCTCGAAGATCGAGGTCGAGGTCGAAAATATGAACGACCTTAGAGAGGCCCTCAAGGCAGGGGCTGATGTTGTGATGCTCGACAATATGACGATTGAGGATATGAGGGAGGCAGTAAAGCTGGCAAAGGGAAAGGTGATCCTCGAGGCCTCGGGAAATATAAACCTGAACAATGTTAAGGCCGTTGCAGAGACAGGGGTTGACCTCATATCGGTTGGTGCTATAACCCACTCGGCACCAGCCGTTGATATAAGCATGAAGATAGTATCAGGCCATTATCAGGATTAGGGAGGTATTATGGATTATTTCTTAACAGAAGAACAGATGATGATAAGAGACCTTTCGAGGCAGATCGCAGAGGAAAAGATTGTCCCTGTGAGGGCAGAACTGGATGAAAAAGAGGAATTCCCCTGGGAGATCATGAAGATCCTTGCCCAATCTGACCTCTTTGGCCTCTTCATCCCTGAAGAGTATGGAGGACTCGGGAAGGGTTGTCTCGAACTCTGTATTGCTGTTGAAGAACTATCAAGGGCATGCCTTGGGGTTTCGACCTCTTATGCTGCAAATGCCCTTGGCACATATCCCATATTGCTCTTTGGTTCCGAGGCTCAGAAAAAAAGATACCTGCCTGACATTGCCTCAGGCAAGAGGCTCGTGGCCTTTGGCCTTACAGAGGCCAATGCTGGCAGTGATGCTGCAGGTATCCAGACAACAGCCCGACTCGATGGAAATGAGTATGTCTTAAATGGCACAAAACAATGGATAACCAATGGTGGAGAGGCTGATATATATACGATCATAGCCATAACTGACAGGTCTAAAGGGCCCAGAGGTGCCTCTGCCTTTATAGTCGAGAAAGGAACGCCAGGATTCACCTTTGGCAAGAAGGAAAAAAAGATGGGTATAAGGGCATCCGTAACAAGGGAATTGATATTTGATAACTGCAGAATCCCCAGGGAGAATATACTCGGAAGAGAGGGAATGGGTTTTATAGTGGCTATGAAGACCCTCGATAATTCGAGAACAGGCGTTGGTTCCCAGGGTGTTGGCGTTGCCCAGGGAGCATTTGAAGAGGCCGTAAGGTTTGCAAGACAGAGGGTTCAATTCGGACATCCTGTAATCAGCTTTCAGGCCATACAGCATATGCTTGCTGATATGGCGACTGAGATAGAGGCAGCCAGGGCCCTCGTCTATTCTGTAGCAAGATACATAGATAGTGGCGCAAAGGATATCTCCAAGGAATCAGCCATGGCAAAGGTCTTTGCCACAGACGTCGCCATGAGGGTGACGACAAATGCGGTCCAGATAATGGGTGGCTCAGGTTATATGCGAGAGTATCCTGTAGAAAAGATGATGAGGGATGCAAAGATTCTACAGATATATGAGGGTACGAACCAGATCCAGAGGAACGTGATAGGTCAGGCAATCATAAAAGAGGCTGCAAGGGGAAAGTAGATGAATATAGTTGTTTGTATAAAACAGGTTCCTGACACCGCTGAGGTGAGGATAAATCCTGAAACAAATACACTCATAAGGGAAGGCGTCCCCAGTATTATAAACCCTTATGATATGCATGCCATTGAGGCAGGCCTCAGGATAAGAGAATCCACAGGAGGAAGGGTCACTGTTATAACGATGGGACCACCTCAGGCAGAGTCAGCCCTCAGAGAGGCCATTTCGATGGGTGTAGACGATGCCATCCTCATAACAGACAGGGCATTCGCCGGCTCTGATACCCTTGCTACATCCTATACCCTATCAAGGGCAGCCAGTAAATTAGGGCCGGATATCATTATCTGTGGAAAACAGGCCATTGATGGAGATACAGCCCAGGTAGGGCCTGAGATGGCAGAATTCCTGAATATTCCTCATATATCCTATGTGAAGAAGATAGAGGAGATCAGGCCTGATTACATAAAGGTTCAGAGGTTAATGGAAGAGGGCTTTGACATCGTAGAATCGAGCCTTCCTGTACTCATTACGGTCGTTAAGGAACTCAACGAACCGAGACTTCCTTCTCTAAAGGGTAAGATGGCCGCAAAGAAGGCTGAGATAAAGAGATGGACTGCCTCTGATATAGAGGCTGATCCTGAAAGGCTCGGTCTGAAAGGCTCACCCACCTGGGTCAAGAATATATTCGCCCCTGAGATAAAGAAGGAACGAAAGATGCTCGAAGGAAAGGCCGAGGAACAGGTTGATGCCCTGATAGAGGAACTGAGGAGGCTGGGATGCGTATAGTTGTAAAGACTGATATCTGTACAGGTTGCGAGACCTGCCTGGATTCATGTCCTTATACAGCGATTGTTATGAAGGAAGGAATGGCCTTTATAACAGAATACTGTCAACTCTGTCGGGCCTGCCTCAGCGTCTGCCCTGAGGGAGCCATCATCGAAATTGCAGAGGAATCTGACAGGCCTTCCGTAAGGCCCATGGACTACAAAGGTGTATGGGTCTTTGCAGAACAGCGTCACGGGAAGGTGGCAGGTGTAGCCTTTGAACTCCTCGGAATAGGCAGGAAACTGGCGGATACCCTTTCTGTAGAACTCTCAGCTATACTCTTTGGCTCCACTGAAACAGAGGCGAATGAATTGATCAAATGGGGTGCTGACAGGGTATATCACTCTGATGACCCTATCTTTGAGACATTTAACGATGAGCCCTATTCACAACTCCTTTCGAGATTGGTTTTAGAGCATAAACCTGAGATAGTCCTGGCAGGTGCCACACCAGTGGGAAGATCATTCTTTCCAAGGGTTGCTGCACGCCTGGGAACAGGTTTGACAGCAGACTGTACAGAACTGAGGATAGATGTAGAGACAGGTAATCTCTTACAGATAAGACCTGCCTTTGGTGGTAATATCATGGCGACCATCGTCTGTCCTGATAGAAGGCCCCAGATGGCTACAGTGAGACCAAGGGTGATGAAGAGAGGAGAATACAGGCAGCATAGAAAGGGAGAAATCATCCATGTTGAGGCAAAAGGTCTTCAATCAAGGACAAGGGTTATAGATTCTGTTAAGGAGGTCTCTGAGGTCTCGGTGAATCTTCAGGAGGCTGATGTGATCGTCTCAGGAGGAAGGGGGCTTGGTGACCCAAAGGGCTTCAGATACCTCGAGGAACTGGCAGAATTGCTCGGGGGTGCTGTGGGTGCATCAAGGGCAGCTGTTGATGAGGGATGGATCCCATACAGTCATCAGGTAGGCCAGACAGGGAAGACGGTCTGCCCGAAGATCTATATTGCATGCGGAATATCAGGGGCGGTTCAGCACCTTGTTGGCATGCAGTCATCAGACATCATAATAGCGATAAATAAAAATCCTGAGGCACCTATATTCAATGTAGCAAATTATGGTATCGTTGGTGACCTTAACGAGATAATCCCATTGCTGATAAAGAAACTAAGGGCTATGAAGGGGCAATGATATGGGAGAAACTTGTTTTGTCTTCCCTGGACAGGGTTCCCAATATGTGGGAATGGGCAGGGATATGTATGAGAGGTATGAAGAGGCAAAAAGGGTCTTTGACAGGGCCTCTGAGGTTCTCGGGTACGATGTGGCATCCTTATGTTTCAATGGCCCTGAGGAGGAATTAAACAGGACAGTCAGGACACAGCCCTGTATTCTAACCGTAAGCATAGCAATCTACAGGGTGATCGAGAAGATAGGGGTAAGACCATCTGTTGTGGCAGGCCATAGCCTCGGAGAGTATTCTGCCCTTGTGGCAGCAGGTGTCTTAGACCTTGATAATGCCCTGTTCCTGACAGAGAAAAGGGGGCAATTCATGCAAGAGGCCTCTCCAGAGGGAAAGGGTCTTATGGCCGCAATACTGGGGCTAAAGAGGCGAGAGGTAGATGATATATGTCTCTCGGTTAAATCAGGTTATGTAGTGCCTGCCAATTATAATTGTCCAGGCCAGATAGTTATAGCAGGAGAGAAGAAGGCTGTTGAAGAGGCGATAGCCCTTGCCAGGGAGGCAGGGGCCAAAAGGGCAATAACTTTATCAGTAAGTGTACCCTCCCACTGCGCACTAATGGCAGAGGCATCTAAGAGGCTTGCCAGTCTCCTTGATGAGATAGAGTTTCGGAACCCCTCGGTACCGATAGTGAATAATGCCGATGCCCTCTTCCTCTATAACAGAGATAGCATAAAGTCCTCCCTCATCAGACAATTAAACAGTCCCCTTCTCTGGGAAGATTCGATTAAGGCTGTAATCAATTCAGGTATTAATACATTTATAGAGGTAGGACCAGGAAAGGTCCTCTCAGGCCTGATAAAAAGGATAGACCCTGAGGCAAGGGTATATAATGTCGAAGATGAAGAGGGCCTCAGGGTGTTAGGGCAGAAAGCTGAAGCGAGGAGGGCATCCTGACCTCTTCTTTTCAACCCCGGTTCCTTTTTACTCATCAAAGAAGATTATCTGACTTTTGAAGAGAAAAATGAAAATATCAGGCATTATTCGTGAATAATTAACATTCTTCAGTTTTTTTCAAGTTTGCCTAAACATCCCCTTAACTATTATATTAGCACTCGCATTCGGTGAGTGCTAATAAAAATCTAAGAAAGGAGAGATGCCTATGAAGTTTAAACCATTAAGAGACAGGGTACTCGTCAAGTATCTCGAAGAGACAGAAAAGACGGCAGGTGGGATCTTTATCCCGGACACGGCAAAGGAAAAGCCCCAGAAGGGAGAGGTTATAGCTGTTGGGCCTGGAAGATTGACCGACGATGGAAAGCTCCATCCCATAGCGGTCAAGGTTGGTGACATTGTCCTTTTTGACAAGTATTCAGGATCTAAGGTAACGATTGACGATGTCGAATACCTTATCCTGAGAGAAGAAGATATACTCGGAATTCTGGAAAAATAAGGAGGTTAGGATATGGCAAAACAGTTAATCTTTGATGAGGCCGCAAGGGCTTCAATCCTGAAAGGGGTAGAGATACTCACAAATGCTGTTAAGGCTACCCTTGGTCCAAAAGGAAGGAATGCGATTCTGGATAAGAAGTTCGGCGCCCCAACAATCACGAAGGATGGCGTTACTGTTGCAAAGGAGATCGAGTTAAAGGACCCATGGGAGAATATGGGTGCCCAGCTTGTAAAGGAGGTTGCCTCAAAGACCTCTGATGTAGCAGGTGACGGCACGACAACTGCAACAGTCCTTGCCCATGCGATCTACAGAGAAGGTATCAAGAACGTCGTGGCTGGCGCAAACCCCATGGACCTCAAAAGGGGAATCGAAAAGGCCGTTGATGTAGTTGTTGAGGAGTTGAAAAAGCTGAGCAAACCCGTGGCTGATAAGAAAGAGATTGCCCAGGTCGGTACAATATCTGCAAACAATGACCCATCAATAGGTGAGCTTATAGCAGAGGCAATGGATAAGGTTGGCAAGGATGGGGTTATCACTGTTGAAGAGGCAAAGAGCATGGCCACGACCCTCGATGTCGTTGAGGGAATGCAGTTTGACCGTGGATATATATCACCTTACTTTATCACAGACCCTGAAAGGATGGAGTGCAATCTCGAGGATGTCTTTATCCTTATCCATGAGAAGAAGATCTCGAGCATGAAGGACCTCCTTCCTGTACTCGAGCAGATCGCAAAGATGGGCAAACCCCTCCTCATAATAGCCGAGGATGTTGAGGGTGAGGCCCTCGCAACCCTCGTCGTGAATAAGCTCCGTGGAACCCTTCAGGTCTGTGCTGTTAAGGCCCCTGGTTTTGGTGAGAGAAGAAAGGCGATGCTTGAGGATATAGCTATACTCACAGGCGGCACGATGATCTCAGAAGACCTTGGTATAAAGCTTGAGAATATAAAGCTCTCTGACCTCGGTCGGGCAAAGAAGATAACCGTCGACAAGGAGAACACAACGATAGTTGAGGGTGCTGGTGACCCTGCCAAGATTCAGGGAAGGGTAAAACAGATAAAGACCCAGATAGAGGAGACGACCTCTGATTATGACCGTGAAAAGCTCCAGGAGAGGCTTGCCAAGCTCGTCGGTGGTGTGGCAGTCATAAATGTTGGAGCTGCTACTGAAGCAGAACTGAAGGAGAAGAAGGCAAGGGTAGAGGATGCACTCCATGCAACAAGGGCTGCTGTTGAAGAGGGTATAGTCCCTGGCGGTGGAGTAGCCCTTTTGAGATGCATACCTGCCCTTAAGAACCTGAAACTCGACAACCATGACCAGAATATCGGCGTAAAGATCATCATGAAGGCCCTTGAAGAGCCTATCAGACAGATCGTCAATAATGCCGGGCTTGAAGGCTCTGTCATTGTCGAGAAGGTGAAGGCATCAAAGGACGTGAACTATGGATTCGATGCCCAGAACGAGGAATATGTTGATATGATGAAGGCAGGCATAATCGATCCTACAAAGGTTACGAGAACTGCACTCCAGAACGCTGCATCTGTTGCTGCCCTCATGCTCACGACATCTGTTATGGTATCAGAATTACCTGAAGAAGAGAAGAAGATGCCTGGAATGCCTGGCGGCGGAATGGGCGAGATGTACTAATGTAGACCCGTTTTACAGGTGAAGGGGAAGCCCTTCACCTGTAGACCTTTAAAATTTACGAATAACGGATAACTGCTTTACATCCTTCCCTTTAATCTGGCATCCTATTTAAATGAAGAAGAATATCATAATCATAACTATATCTATCGCTTTTATATTTGTTCTCTATGCAATAGCAGAACTCGTCATCCCCCTGCCCTTTGGAAATAAGTCAATAGAGTTCGAGGTAAAAAGGGGTGAGTCCTTCAGAGAGGTAATCAATTCCCTCAGGGAAAAGGGTATGATAAGGGACAGGGCTGTCTTCCTGATCCTTGGAAGGCTCACAGGAGTGGACAGAAAGATAAAGGCAGGTTATTATCCCCTATGGGGGAATATGACGCCACTACAGATCTTCGATGCCCTCAGAAAGGGGAGGATAATAGAGTACGAGATAACCATTGTACCTGGCGATTCCCTCATGGAGATAAGCCAGAAATTATCGTCCCTTGATATCACATGGTCAGAAGAATTCGAGAGACTCTCGAGGGATAGGAAACTCCTCGGAGAACTTGATATAGATGCACCATCAATTGAGGGCTATCTATTCCCTGACACATACAGATTCCCCAAGGGCCTCGATATAAGAGAGGTCATTGAGTTAATGGTCAGCCGATTGAGGGAAAAGTTCGATGATGAACTCCTCTCAAGGGCATATGAACTCGGAATGACAGAAAATGAGGTGCTTACCCTTGCCTCTATAATCGAGAAGGAGGCAGTAGCAGATGAGGAGAGGCCGATAATATCAGCAGTCTATCATAACAGACTCAAGAAGAAGATGCCCCTTCAGGCTGATCCTACCTCTATCTACGGTATAAAGAGCCTTTCAGAAGGTATTACAAAGAAGGACCTTTTGAGAAAGACGCCCTATAATACTTATGTCATCAAGGGATTGCCACCAGGACCTATTGCATCACCGGGCATGAAGTCTATTATTGCTGCCCTTTATCCTGACAATGTACCATATCTATATTTTGTATCGAACAATGATGGGACCCATAATTTCTCTGTTACATTGAATGAACATAAGGAGGCTGTAAGGGCATACAGAGAGAAGAAAAGGACAGGAGCTTAGGTAGATGGGAAATAGAAAGAAGACAAGGGTAATAAGGGTTGGAAATATCAAGATTGGCGGTGGGAATCCTGTCATAGTCCAGTCCATGACAAAGACAGACACGAGGGATATTGAAGCCACCTCAGGCCAGATAAAGAGGCTCTCAGAGGCAGGATGTGAGATTGTGAGGATAGCCATCCCTGATGATGAGGCTGCAAAGGCTATCTCAGGGATTAAAAAGGGTTCTCCAATACCCATAATTGCAGACATCCATTTTGACTGGCGTCTTGCCCTCGAGGCTATAAGAGGAGGTGTTGACGGACTTAGAATAAACCCTGGGAATATCGGTGCAAAATGGAAGGTGGCAGAGATCGTCTCTGCCTGCAAGGATAAGGGGATACCTATAAGGATCGGTGTCAACGCAGGCTCATTATCAAAAAAGATTCTCGACAAATATGGTCA
>Ga0334722_10005316_pt1 | contig 13037 bp, 7 predicted proteins | sample C3_bottom_MG_FD_207210 | JGI IMG/M metagenome (GOLD analysis project Ga0334722, IMG submission 207210) | Sediment microbial communities from Yellowstone Lake, YNP, Wyoming, USA - C3_bottom | ecosystem: Environmental > Aquatic > Freshwater > Lake > Sediment | place: USA: Wyoming | collected...
TCGAGCGTCTCCAAGGGCGAGACGCTCCTGGACACCGCGAAAAACATCGAGGCGATGAAGCCGAACATCCTCATCCTTCGCCATCCCGCGTCGGGGGCCTCCCACTTCCTGTCCCGTTTCGTCTCCTGCTCGATCATCAACGCCGGAGACGGGGCCAACGAGCATCCCTCCCAGGGGCTTTTGGACCTGTACACCATACTTAAAGAAAAAGGTAAGATAAGTGGCCTTAAAATAGCAATAATAGGAGATATATTGCACAGCAGAGTTGTGCGTTCGAATCTGCATTCGCTGGGGAGGATGGGCGCGAAACTGTGGCTCTGCGGACCGTCCACCCTGGTCCCGAAGGAGATGGAGCGGACCGGCGCCCGCGTCACTTACGACATCCGGGAGGCGGTAAAAGACGCCGACGTGGTAATGATGCTGCGGATCCAGCTGGAGCGGCAAAAGACCGCGTATTTTCCGTCCCTCCGGGAATATTCGAGGATGTTCGGCTTGAACCGGAGCCTGTTTTCCCTCGCGAAGGACGATGCGGTGATCCTGCACCCCGGACCCGTCAACCGGGGGGTGGAGCTTTCCGACGAGCTTGCCGACAGCGCACAGTCCAGGATCCTGAACCAGGTGGAGTCGGGCGTCGCCGTCCGGATGGCGCTCCTCTATCTTCTTGCGGGAGGGCACGATGCTTCTCATTAAAGGCGGACGGGTCATCGATCCGGCCGGCAAGCGCGACGAGACCGGGTGCATCGTCCTCGAGGGCGGCAAGGTGAAGGACTTCATCCCGGGGAACCAGGCCGCGAAGGGGTTCGAGGGGCGCGTGATCGACGCCTCGGGGAAGTGGGTCGTCCCGGGGCTGATCGACATGCACGTCCACCTGAGGGACCCGGGATTCGAGTGGAAGGAAGACATCCGCACGGGCACGAGGGCCGCGGCGGCGGGAGGGTTCTCCTCCGTCGCCTGCATGGCGAACACGAAACCGGTCAACGACCAGCCCGAGGTCACGCGGTACATCCGGGAAACGGCGGAGAGGGACGGCGCGGCCGCCGTTTTCCCGGTGGCCGCCGTCACGAGGGGGTTGGAGGGGAAGGAGATGTCCGACTTCGCCGAGCTCGCCGAGGCGGGGGCGGTGGCGTTTTCCGACGACGGGAATCCGGTCGAGAGCGCGCTGTTGATGCGGCGGGCGCTCGAATACGCAAAGTCGTTCGATTTTTTGATCCTCTCTCATGCCGAAGACGCCGAGCTCCGCGGGGGCGGCGCGGCGCACGAGGGGTGGACGGCCCACAAGCTGGGGATCCCGGGCATCCCCTCGGCCGCCGAGGAGGTGGCCATCGCGCGGGACATCCTCCTGGCGCGGCAGACCGGGGGAAGGCTCCACATCCAGCACATCAGCACGAAGATGGGAGTGGACCTCCTCCGCATGGCCAAGAGGGCGGGGCTCGCCGTAACGGGGGAAACCGCCCCCCACTATTTCACGCTGACCGACGCTTCGCTCGAAGGGTACAACACGAACGCCAAGATGAACCCGCCGCTGCGCGGGGAGGAGGACCGGATGGCCGTCCTGGAAGGACTCATCGACGGGACGATCGACGCCATCGCCAGCGACCACGCCCCTCACGACGACTACGTGAAGCGGTGCGAATTCATCGCGGCCGCCAACGGGATCATCGGGCTGGAGACGTCTCTCCCCCTTTCCCTCGGCCTCCTTGCCGGCGGCAAGGTATCCCCGGCCCGGCTCGTCGAGCTGTTGAGCGCCAACCCCGCGCGGATTCTCAAACTCTCCGGGAAGGGGTCCTTCCGGAAAGGGGCGGACGCCGACGTCACGGTCATCGATCCGGACGCGGAATGGGAATACCGCGAAGCCGACGTCCGTTCGAAATCCAGGAACAGCCCGTTCTTCGGGTGGAAGCTCCGGGGACGGGCGGTCGCCACGGTTCGGGGAGGACGCGTCACCCACTCCCTTCTCTCAGGGGTTTCCGCAGATGCCTGAGAAGAAGGCGATCCTTGCCCTGGCCGACGGAACCGTCTTCCGGGGGGAAAGCTTCGGATACGAAGGGGAGTGCGGCGGAGAGGTGGTCTTCAACACGGGGATGACCGGGTACCAGGAGGTGCTCACCGACCCCTCCTACAAGGGCCAGATCGTCACGATGACCTACCCGGAGATCGGCAACACCGGGATCAACCCGGACGACGTCGAATCGAACCGCCCCTGGATCGAGGGATTCATCGTTCGGGAGGCGTGGCGCCTCCCGTCGAGCTGGCGGCACGTGGAGACCCTCGACGGCTACCTGCGCCGGTACCGTATCTGCGGGATCGCCGGGATCGACACCCGGGCGCTGACCCGGATCCTGCGGGACGGCGGCTCCCAGATGGGAGTCATCTCCTCCGTCGACCCGGACGAGCGGCGCCTGGCGCAAAAAGCGAGGGACCTCCCCCCGATCGTCGGGCGCGACCTCGTGAAAGAAGTCACCACGGACCGGGCAATGCACTGGGACACGGGGGACTGGGACCTGGAAAAAGGGTACCTCCCCGCCTCCGATTACCGCAGCCGGTTCGGAAAGATCCCAAGGATCGTCGCAGTCGATTACGGGATCAAGCAGAACATCCTGCGGATGCTGGTCTCCCACGGGTTCGACGTCACGGTGGTCCCCGCAACCGCGACCGCGGAGCAGATCCTTGCAAGGAAACCCGAAGGGGTCTTCCTCTCCAACGGCCCGGGCGACCCGGAGGGGGTCCCCTACGCGATCGAAGCGGTCCGCGGACTCCTGGGGAAACTCCCGATGTTCGGCATCTGCCTCGGCCACCAGATCATGGGGCTGGCCCTGGGAGGCAGGACCTTCAAGCTGAAGTTCGGCCATCACGGCTGCAACCAGCCGGTGTCGGACCTCGCCACGGGCAGGGTCGAGATCACCAGCCAGAACCACAACTTTTCGGTGGATCCCGAATCCCTCGGCAGCAGGGCCAGGATCACCCACGTCAACCTGAACGATCGGACGGTGGAGGGGCTCGCCGTCCCTTCGCTGCGCTGCTTCTCCGTGCAGTACCACCCGGAGGCCTCCCCGGGTCCTCACGACTCCCGGTACCTGTTCACGCGGTTCTACCGGTATCTGACGGGAGAAGAGGAGGCGTAAGTGAACCTGTCCCTCCTGCGGGAGCGCCACGAGAAGGCCGTCGAACTGCTCCGGAGCTGCCGGCTCTGCCCGCGGGTCTGCGGCGTCGACCGGCGGGCCGGGGAGCTCGGGTTCTGCGGGGCCGACGGTTTTGCCACGGTGGCCGCCGTCTCCGTGCACCACGGCGAGGAGCCCCCGATCTCCGGCGTCCGGGGCTCGGGCACGGTGTTCTTCAGCCGCTGCAACCTGGCATGCCTCTTCTGCCAGAATTTTCCGATCAGCCAGATGGGCGTGGGGAAGCGGATGACGGCCGGGGAACTCGGAGACCGCCTCCTGCGGCTGGAGAGGAAAGGGGTCCACAACGTCAACTTCGTGACGCCGACGCCGCACGTTCCGCAGCTCATCGGGGCGCTCCTGGCAGCCAGGGAAAAGGGGTTCTCTCTTCCCGTCGTCTACAACACCGGCGGGTACGATTCGATGGAGGCGCTCTCCCTCCTCGAAGGGATCGTCGACATCTACCTGCCGGACATGAAGTACCGGTCGAAAGAGCTGTCGGGCCGGGCGTCCGGGGCTCCGGATTACGCGGTCCACAACTCCCGGGCCGTCGCGGAAATGCTGCGACAGGTCGGCCCCCTGCGGAAAGGCAGGGACGGGATCGCGAGGCGGGGCGTGCTCATCCGGCACCTGGTTCTCCCGGAGAGGGCGGAGGAAACGGAGAAGGTACTCGCGTTCCTCCGCCGGAAATACGGAAGACGCATCCCGCTCTCCCTGATGGGGCAGTATTTCCCCGCCCACCGCGCAACGGGCGCGGCAGGCTTCGGCCGAAAACTTTCGGCGGACGAATACGGACGCACCGTCGAGGCGGCGAAGCGATTGAACCTCACCAACGTGTACATCCAGGAGATCTAGTGCCCAAACGGACGGACATCAAGAAGATCATGCTGATCGGCTCCGGCCCGATCATCATCGGCCAGGCCTGCGAGTTCGACTATTCCGGGACGCAGGCGTGCAAGGCCCTGAAGGAGGAAGGGTACACGGTCGTGCTCGTGAACAGCAACCCGGCGACGATCATGACGGACATGGAGTTCGCCGACCGCACCTACATCGAGCCGATCACCCCCGGGATGGTCGGGAAGATCATCGAGCGGGAGCGGCCGGACGCCCTCCTGCCGACGATCGGCGGGCAGACGGGCCTGAACATCGCCGTGTCCCTCCACGAAATGGGGATCCTGCAGAAATACGGCGTCGAGCTCATCGGCGCGAGCTTCGAGGCGATCCAGAAGGCCGAGGACCGCGACCAGTTCCGGAAAGCGATGGAAAAGCTCGAGCTGGTCGTCCCGAGGTCCGGCTACGTCAAGTCGCCGGAGGAGGCGCTCGCCGTGATCCCCTCCATCGGCTACCCGGCCATCATCCGGCCTTCCTTCACCCTCGGGGGAACCGGCGCCGGCATCGCGTACAACCGGGAGGAGTACGAGGAGGCGATCCGCTGGGCCCTGGACGCCTCCCCGAAGCGCACGGTCCTGGTCGAGCAGTCCGTGATCGGCTGGAAGGAGTTCGAGCTCGAGGTGATGCGCGACCTCAAGGACAACGTGGTCATCATCTGCTCGATCGAGAACCTCGATCCGATGGGAGTCCACACCGGCGACTCCATCACCGTCGCCCCGGCGCAAACGCTGACCGACAAGGAATACCAGCTGATGCGAAATGCCGCGATGCGCATCATCCGGGAGATCGGCGTCGACACGGGGGGAAGCAACATCCAGTTCGCCGTCCATCCGGACACGGGGGAGATGGTGGTCATCGAGATGAACCCGCGCGTGTCCCGGTCCTCGGCCCTGGCCTCCAAGGCGACCGGCTTTCCGATCGCCAAGATCGCCGCGAAGCTCGCCGTCGGTTATTCCCTCGACGAGATCCCCAACGACATCACGCGGGTGACCCCGGCCTCCTTCGAGCCGACGATCGACTACGTGGTGACGAAAATCCCGCGCTTCACCTTCGAGAAGTTCCCCCAGACGCAGGACCTCCTGGGCACGCAGATGAAGTCGGTGGGGGAGGTGATGGCGATCGGGCGCACCTTCAAGGAGTCCCTCCAGAAGGCGCTGCGGTCGCTGGAGATCGGCGTGTACGGGTTCGAGGAAGTCCTTTCCGCCGACGCGTCGAACGCTTCCGCCCGCCGGAAGATCATCGAGGAGAAGCTTCGGAAGCCCAATTCGCAGCGGCTCCTCTACATCGGGGAGGCGATCCGGGACGGCTGGAAGATCGAGGAGATCTGCCGGATCACCGGGATCGACGTCTGGTTTCTCGAAAACATCCGGCAGATCATCGCCGCGGAGAGCGAGCTCCGCGGGCGCGCCGGCGAGATCCGCTCCTCGGTCGGCGGGTCGGCCGTCGCCCCGGAGACCGCATCGCTTCTGGCGCGCGCCAAGTCGTTCGGATTTTCCGACCGGCGTCTGGGGAAACTCGCGGGGATCGGCGAGGACGCGGTCCGGGGGCTTCGCCTGCGCGCGGGCGTGAAGCCGGCGTTCAAGAGGGTCGACACCTGCGGCGCGGAGTTCGAGGCCCACACTCCATACCTCTATTCCTCCTATGACGCGGAGGACGAGGCGCGGCCCACCGGCAGGAGGAAGATCGTCATCCTGGGGGGCGGCCCCAACCGGATCGGCCAGGGGATCGAGTTCGACTATTGCTGCGTGCACGGCTCCTTCGCGCTCCGGGAGGAGGGGTTCGAGACGATCATGGTCAACTGCAACCCGGAAACCGTTTCCACCGACTACGACACCTCCGACCGCCTCTATTTCGAGCCGCTCACCAAGGAGGACGTCCTCGCGGTCATCGAGGAGGAGAAACCGGAAGGCGTCATCGTCCAGTTCGGAGGGCAGACCCCCTTGAAGCTCGCGGTCCCTCTCGAAAAGGCAGGGGTGCCGATCCTTGGGACCTCGCCCGACAGCATCGACCGGGCCGAGGACCGGGAACGGTTCAAGGATCTGCTGGACCTGCTCAAGCTCCGGCAGCCCCCCAACGGGATCGCCCGCTCCACGGAAGAGGCGGTGGGGATCGCCTCGCGGATCGGCTACCCGGTCCTCCTCCGTCCGTCGTACGTCCTGGGCGGCCGGGCCATGGAGATCGTCCACGACGAGGAGGGCCTGCGGAAGTATCTGACCCACGCGGTCCAGGCGTCCGAGGAGCGGCCGGTCCTCATCGACAAGTTCCTGGAGGACGCCATCGAGATCGACGTCGACGCGATCGCCGACGGGGACATCGTGGTCATCGGGGGGATCATGGAGCACATCGAGGAGGCGGGAGTCCACTCCGGGGATTCCGCCTGCTCTCTTCCGCCGCACTCCATCCCCGCGGATACCGTCCGGGAGATCGCGCGACAGACGAAGGCCCTCGCGAAAGAACTCCGCGTCGTGGGGTTGATGAACGTCCAGTTCGCCATCCAGAAAGGGGAGATCTACATCCTGGAGGTGAACCCCCGCGCCTCGCGCACCGTCCCGTTCGTCAGCAAGGCGATCGGGGTTCCGCTGGCCAAGCTCGCGGCGAAGGTGATGGCGGGGAGAAAGCTCGCGGATCTTGGATTCACGGAGGATGTGACCCCCCGGCACATCAGCGTCAAGGAAGCGGTGTTCCCCTTCATCAAATTCCCCGACGTGGACACGATCCTGGGGCCCGAGATGAAGTCGACGGGCGAGGTGATGGGGATCGACACGAACTTCGGGAAAGCGTTCGCGAAGGCGCAGATCGCCGCGGGGATGATGCTCCCCCGGTCCGGCAAGGCGTTCATCAGCGTGAGGGACGAGGACAAGAACGGGGTCCTGCCGGCCGCGCGGATGCTGCACGAGGCGGGTTTCAACATCGTTGCGACGGGCGGAACGGTGGAATTTCTGGCCCGTAACGCCGTCCCCGCGGAAACGGTCCTCAAGATCAACGAAGGGCGTCCCCACGTCGCCGACCTGATCAAGAACGGGGAAATCGCCCTGGTGATCAACACGCCGCTCGGCGCGCAGTCCAAGGCCGACTCCTTCTACATCCGCCGCACGGCGCTCGTTTACAACATCCCGTACTTCACGACGGTTGCCGCGGCGCGGGCGGTGGCCCACGCCATCTCTCACCTCATCCGGGAAGACCTCTCCGTCCGCAGCCTGCAAGAGTACCACGGCCGATAAACGACGGTGACGGACGCCCCCTCCATCCAGTTCGTAAAAGGAGTGGGCCCCAGGCTTGCCGAGAGGCTGGCGTCCCGCGGGATCCGCACCCCCCAGGACGCCCTCTTTTTCTTCCCCAAGGGGTACGAGGACCGGCGGCAACTCCTCCCGCTGCGGGCGCTCAAGCCGGGCATGACCGCCCCGGTGAAGGGGACCGTCGTCGGGGTTCACGGGGGCCATCGGCGGTTCGGAGGACCGAAGGTTTTCGAGGTCGTCCTCTCGGACGGCACCGGCCGCCTGTCCGCCAAGTGGTTCCATTACCACCCTTCGCTTACGGAGAGGTTCAAGGTAGGGGAGACCGTCATCTTCTGCGGGACGGTCCGGTTCTTCCAGTTCCAGCCCGAAATGCACCACCCGGAGATCCTGGGGAAGGCGGAGGAGCACGACCCCGTCCACATCGGGCGGATCGTTCCGGTGTACCCGGAGGTGGAAGGGGTCCCCCCGCGCGTCCTCCGCAAGATCCAATGGGAAGTGGTCCAGCATTACGCTTCGGCCGTCAAGGAGTTCTTCCCCCGGTGGATCCTCGAGGAAGCGGGCGTCCCGCCGATCCACGAGTCGCTGGCCACCCTGCATTTCCCCCCTCCCGGCGCCGACGCTTCGATGCTCCTCTCCTTCTCGTCTCCCGCGCAGCAGCGGCTCATTTTCGGGGAGCTGTTCTACATCCAGTGGGCGATGGCGAAGCGGCGGGCCGGGGTGATGAAGGAGGCGGCCATCCCCCTCCACTGGGACAAGGAGATCGTCGACGAGATCAAGCGCCGGCTCCCGTTCGCGCTCACCGGCGCGCAGCGGCGGGTCGTGAACGAAATCCTGAAGGACCTGTCCAACTCTCACCCGATGCACCGGCTCCTGCAGGGGGACGTGGGAAGCGGAAAGACGATCGTGGCGTGGATCGCCGCGCTGGTCGCCTGGAGAAAAGGGGCGCAAACCGCGCTCATGGCCCCCACCGAGATCCTGGCCGAACAACACTGCCGGCGGTTCCTTTCCCTTTGCAGCGGTCTCCCGGTCCGGATCGTCCTCCTCACCTCCTTCCTCACGGGCAAGCGGCGGGAGAGCCTGCGGAAGGAGATCCGGGAAGGGGAAGCCGACATCGTCATCGGAACGCATGCTCTCATCCAGGAGGGGGTCGAGTTCCTGCGGCTGGGCATCGGCATCGTTGACGAGCAGCACCGTTTCGGCGTTTTGCAGCGAGCGGCGCTCCGGGGGAAGGCGAAGACGGCGCCGCACCTCCTTGTAATGACCGCCACGCCGATCCCGCGGACCCTGGCGATGACCCTGTACGGCGACCTCGAAGTCTCCGTCATCGACGAGATGCCCCCCGGCAGGACGGCGGTCGAGACGAAGGTCGTCGGGGAGGGAAACCGGAAGGCGGCCTGGGCGAGGGTCCGGAAAGAGCTGGCCGGGGGGGGAAGGGTCTACATCGTCCTGCCGCTGGTGGAGGAGTCGGAGAAGCTGACGCTGCGGGACGCCACGCGGACCGCAGAACGCGTCCGGGAGGCGTTTCCCGAGATCGGCGTCGGGCTGCTGCACGGCCGGATGAAAGCGGAGGAAAAGGACGCGGTGATGCGCCGGTTCCAGGAGGGGGGGATCCGGATCCTGGTCTCCACCACGGTCGTGGAGGTGGGGATCGACGTCCCCGAGGCGACCGTGATGATGATCGAGCACGCGGAACGGTTCGGGCTCTCCCAGCTCCACCAGCTCCGCGGAAGGGTGGGACGGGGGAGCCGCCCTTCCGTCTGTTTCCTCTTCGTCGAGGGGCCGCAGGGGGAAGAGGCCGCCGCGCGCCTGTCGGTGATGGAGAGGACCACGGACGGCTTCAAGATCGCCGAGGAGGACCTGAAAATCCGGGGGCCGGGCGATTTCGCCGGAGTGCGCCAGTCCGGCATCCCCGACCTCGTCTTCTCCGACATCGTCCGGGACGCCCGGATGCTCTCCCATTCCCGGGAGATCGCCGGCATGCTGCTTGAGCGCGATCCCGGCCTGTCGCACCCCGAGCACGCCGCCCTCGCGCGATGGATCGCCTCGAAGGAGGCCGCGACCCCCACCGTCGGGTAGCGGGGGCCATTCCGTGAACGGGCGGAGGAAATTGACTTAACTGGCGCGATTCATTAGCATATCTTCTTTAATCTTTTCGGGAGAAGGCGAATGGAAGAATTCCCACGGATCAAGCGGCTGCCGCCCTATGTATTGGCGGTGGTCACCGAGCTCAAGTCGAAAATGCGCCGCGCGGGGGAGGACGTCATCGACCTCGGGATGGGGAACCCCGACCTGCCCACGCCCAAGCATATCGTGGACAAGCTCGTCGAGGCGGCGAGAAACCCCCGCAACCACCGGTATTCCCTCTCCCGGGGAATCCCGAAGCTGCGGCAGGCCATCTGCGCGTGGTACAAGCGGAAGTACGACGTAGACCTCGACCCGGATACCGAGGCGATCGCCACGATCGGCGCCAAGGAAGGGATTTCCCATCTCATGATGGCGATCATGGGGCCCGGCGACATCGCGATGGTGCCGAATCCCACCTATCCCATCCACGCGTATTCGGTGATCATCGCGGGGGCCGACGTGCGCTCCATTTCGCTCACGAGCGGAGAGGGCGATTTCATGGACCGCGCCCAGCGCGCCATGAAGACGCTCTGGCCCAAGCCGAAGGTGATGATCATCTCGTTCCCCCACAACCCGACGACGGAGGTGGTCGACCTGTCCTTTTTCAAGCGCGTCGTGGCCTTCGCCAGGGAGCACGGGATGCTCGTGGTCCACGACCTGGCCTACGCGGACCTGGTGTTCGACGGGTACAAGGCCCCCTCCATCCTCCAGGTTCCGGGAGCGAAGGACGTGGCGGTGGAGATGTATTCGATGTCCAAGGGATACTCCATGCCCGGCTGGCGCGTCGGGTTCGTGGTCGGGAACCGGCGGATGGTGTCGGCGCTCACCCGGCTCAAGAGCTATCTCGATTACGGCATGTTCCAGGCGATCCAGGTGGCGGCCACGGTCGCGCTCAACGGACCCCACCGCGTGGTCGACGAAGCCGTCGAGGTCTACCGGAAGCGGCGAGACTGCCTGGTGGACGGTTTCGCCCGCATCAGATGGGAATTTCCCAAGCCGAAGGGGACGATGTTCGTCTGGGCGCCCGTACCGGAAGCCTACGCGGCGATAGGATCGCTCGAATTTTCCAAGCTCCTGCTGACGAAGGCCAAGGTGGCCGTCTCGCCCGGGGTGGGGTTCGGAGAGCACGGGGAGGGATTCGTCCGGTTCGCTCTCGTGGAGAACGAGCATCGGATCCGGCAGGCGATCCGCGGCGTGAAGACCCTCCTGCAGCAGGCGCCGGCTCACGCAAAGGTCAGGGCGAAATGATCGACAGGCCCAAGGAAATCGGCGTCGGCATCATCGGGTTCGGGACCGTCGGGACGGGGACGGTGAAGCTGCTGCAGGAGAACGCGGAGCATCTTCGCCGGCGGGTGGGCGCGCCCATCCGCATCCGGCGGATCGCCGACCTCGACGTGACCCGGGACCGCGGGGTGGCGGTGCCGGAGGGGGTGTTGACCACCGACGGGTTCCAGGTCGCCCGCGACCCGGAGATCCAGATCGTCATCGAGCTCGTCGGCGGGAGCGGCGCCGCCAAGGATTTCCTCCTCGAGGCGATCCGGAACGGCAAGTCCGTCGTGACGGCGAACAAGGCGCTCATCGCCGAGCACGGGCCCGAGATCAGCCGGGCGGCGCAGGCCGCCGGCGTGGACATGGGATTCGAGGCGAGCGTGGGGGGCGGGATCCCGATCATCCGGGCGATGCGGGAAGGGCTGGCCGCGAACCGCATCCGGGAGATCTACGGGATCATCAACGGGACCTGCAACTACATCCTGAGCCGGATGACCAACGAGGGGAAGGAATACGCGGAGATCCTGGCCGAGGCGCAGAAGATCGGCCTGGCGGAAGCGGACCCTTCGTTCGACGTGGACGGCATCGACTCCGCGCACAAGCTCGCCATCCTGGTGTGGCTCGCCACCGGCATGTACGTGTCGCCGAAGGAGATCTTCGTCGAGGGGATCCGCGACGTCCCGGCCCTGGACATCTCTTTCGCGCGCGAATTCGGGTACACGATCAAGCTGCTGGCGATCGCCAAGGAGAAGGGGGACGGCGTCGAGGTGCGGGTCCACCCGACGATGATCCCGTCCGATCACCTTCTGGCCACCGTCGGCGGCGCCAACAACGCGATCTACGTGAAGGGCGACTTCATCGGCTCCTCGCTGTTCTATGGCCAGGGGGCGGGGATGTATCCCACGGCCTCCGCGGTGGTGAGCGACGTCATCGAGATCGCCCGCAATCTGCGCGGAGGAGGGGTCGGCCGGATCCCCCCCAGCGGCTTCTTCCTGCACGACGCGGGGGAGAGGGCCGCGGTGTCTCCCTTCACCGACGTGCGGTCCGAGTATTACCTGCGGTTCCAGGTCGTGGACAAGCCCGGCGTGCTGTCCAAGATCGCCGGTGCGCTCGGCGCGCACTCCATCAGCATCTCGTCGGTCATCCAGAAGGGGAGGAAGGAAGAGAGCGCCGTCCCGATCGTCATCGTGACCCACCACGCCCGGGAAAGCGACATGCGCGCGGCGCTGGCGGAGACCGACCGGCTCCCCGTCGTCCTCGACCGCACGCGCATGATCCGGATCGAAAACAACCTTTAAGGAAAAGGACGCCCACGCGATGCACTGGGAAGGGGTCATCCGCCACTATTCCGCCTTTCTTCCGCAAGTCCCCGACGACTGCGTGGTGACTCTCCTGGAAGGCAACACCCCGCTGCTGCCGGCGCCCGGCCTGGCGCGGCAGATCGCCCCGGGAACGGAGATCTTCCTGAAGTGCGAGGGGCTGAACCCCACGGGGTCCTTCAAGGACCGGGGGATGACGATGGCGGTGTCGAAGGCGAAAGCCGATGGCTCCGACTCGGTGATCTGCGCCTCCACCGGGAACACCTCGGCTTCCGCGGCGGCATACGCGTCGAGGGCGGGGATGAAGGCGTTCGTGCTGATCCCGGACGGACGGATCGCACTGGGGAAGCTGTCGCAGGCGATGATCCACGGGGCGCGGGTGATCCAGATCCTGGGGAATTTCGACCAGGCCCTGACGCTGGTGAGGGAGATCTCGGAGAACTACCCCGTGACCCTGGTCAACTCGATCAATCCCTACCGGATCGAGGGACAAAAGAGCGCCGCGTTCGAGATCTGCGACGCGTTGGGCGACCCCCCCGATTACCATGTGCTCCCCGTCGGGAACGCGGGAAACATCACCGCGTACTGGGCGGGCTACAAGGCCTACCGGGAGGCGGGCAGGATCGGGAAGCTCCCGAAGATGCTGGGCTGGCAGGCGGAAGGCGCCGCGCCGATCGTGCGGGGGGTTCCCGTCGAGAAGCCCGAGACGGTGGCCACCGCGATCCGGATCGGCAACCCGGCCTCCTGGAAGCAAGCGGAAGCCGCGCGGGACGAGTCGGGAGGGTTCATCCGGATGGTGAGCGACGCCGAAATCCTGGAGGCCTACAAGCTCGTCGCCGAGACGGAAGGAATCTTCTGCGAGCCCGCGTCGGCGGCCTCCATCGCCGGTGTGATAAAATCGGCCAAGGAGTCGTTTTTCCGGAGCGGCGACCGGATCGTCTGCTCGCTCACCGGGCACGGTCTGAAGGACCCGGACAACGCGATCGCGCAGTCCGTGGCCCCGGTGACCATTCCCCCCGTGATGAACGACGTCATGAAGGTTC
>Ga0334722_10005317_pt1 | contig 13037 bp, 12 predicted proteins | sample C3_bottom_MG_FD_207210 | JGI IMG/M metagenome (GOLD analysis project Ga0334722, IMG submission 207210) | Sediment microbial communities from Yellowstone Lake, YNP, Wyoming, USA - C3_bottom | ecosystem: Environmental > Aquatic > Freshwater > Lake > Sediment | place: USA: Wyoming | collected...
AAAAGGGAGGCAGCTTCTTTTCTTTCTATAATTTTTTCTTCTTCAGCGTCAATATTTTTGCTACTATTTTCAAAGTGGTAAATATGTTTATACCTATTCGAGCCATGAGTTTTAAAATATCTTGCGCATTTTGTTTGCTTAAAGTCATTGAAATTATAGTTTTAATATTTGCATTTTTTAATACTTTAATAGCTCGAATTGTATCATCAAAACTACCAGCTACTCTCAATGAATCATGTATTTCTTTCATACCATCAAGACTCAACTGATACGAATTAACTCCAAGGGATTTTAATTTAAATGCTATTTCATCATTAACACAAAATGAATTTCCTAAAATCTCGATTTCTATACCTCTATCATGTGCTTCATAAAGTAAATCAAAAAAATCTTCTCTTAATAAAGGATCACCACCAGTAAAACTAATAAAAGGTCTAATTTTTAAATGATTACAAAATTCAACAAAATCATCCATAATATTAATACACGTTTTAAAATCTAATTCGTTACTTATTTCTTTTTTATAAGTTTCATCCTCATAAAGATAACAATGTTTACATTTCATTTGGCATTTTGCAGTAATATGCCATTGTAATTTAAAAATATCTAAACCTTCAAAGAGTTTCACCATATATAAATCTTCCTTTCATTAAAAAATCTGTCAAGTAGAGTGAAATCCTAATAGGATTTCACTCTACTTGATTTAATTTAAAATTTTCAGGATCCACAATAACCACATTTAGAAACGTGAGTAGACGATGATTGAAAATTTGATTCTTCATTAAATAATATTTCTCTCCAAAATGCAAATTTTCCAAGTATCATTTCAATCTTTTTATTCATACTCACACCCTCTTTCTTAAATAAAACTTTTATTCTTGAATTTGTATATTTATGAAAATTTTTCTAATATCAAATCAATTATATTATTATTATTATTTTGTCAACTATATTTTTTAAAAAAAGTAAAAATTTTATAGATATTATAAAATTTTTAGTATTAAAATTTTATTACAATCAACTTTTAATTAACTTCGTTGCAAACTGTACTAAAAATAAAAGGGTGATAATCTTTGTTATCACCCTTTGTTCTAAGCAAATCTATTTATTATATTGATCCTTTATTATCTGTAAAGCCAATCCCATGGCTTCATCCAATTTTTCTATGTCCTTACCTCCACCCTGTGCCATGTCCGGTCTTCCTCCACCGTTACCTGCTGTTAACTTTGAAATCTCTTTTATTATCTGACCGCAGTTTATACCACCTTCGACAGCCTTCTTATTAGCCATAGCTACAAAATTAATTTTTTGGTCATTTACAATAGCAAATACAAAAACACCTTTTTCATATTTAGCCTTCAACATATCTCCCATATTTTTTACTGTATCAATATCGAAACCATCCAACCTTTTTACGAGAACCTTTAAGTTCCCTATTTCTTTTATATCCCTTTCTATATTATCCAATTCTTTTTGCGCAAGTTCACTCTTAAGCTCTTCTATTGCCTTCTCATAGGCTTTTAGAGTATTTTGTAAATCCGATATCTTCTGGGTTATTTCTTCTCTACTGGATTTTAATAAACTGCTGGCTTTGTTTAAAATCTCTTCCTCAGAAAGTATAAACTCATATGCCGCTTTACCTGTTAGTGCTTCTATTCTTCTTAGTCCAGCTCCAACGCTTCCCTCGGATACTATCTTAAATATACCTATCTTCACTGTTGAATCCAGATGAGTACCTCCACATAGCTCAACACTATAGCCGCCGATATTTACCATTCTTACAATATCACCATATTTTTCATCGAATAAGGCAATAGCCCCTTCCTTTTTAGCTTCCTCAAAAGAGGATTCTTTTATAACCACACGGAGGTTTTCAAAAACCTTTTGATTTACCAAAGCCTCCACCTTCATCAAATCTTCATGAGAGGGGGCTTCGTAATGGGTATAGTCAAATCTTAGTCTATCGGGTAAAACAAGAGAACCGCCTTGATTGACGTGCTCTCCCAATACCTCCTTTAATGCCTTGTGGAGTAAATGGGTAGCCGTATGATTTTTAGCAAGGTTTAATCTTCTTTCAACATCAATTTTAGCTATTACACCATCATCGTTTTTTATCTTACCACTTTTTATCCTGGAGATATGCACTATTTTATCGCTTATTTTTTTACAATCCAAAACCTCTATTTCACATTCTTCATTAAAAAGCTTACCCGTATCTCCTACCTGTCCACCACTTTCTGCATAAAACGGAGTGACATCCAAAATGATATTTACCGTTTCTCCTTCGGATGCTTCTTCCACCAACTCGTTACCTTTAACAATAGCCAGCACCTTAGAATCTGTCTCATTCTTCTCATATCCTACAAATTTAGTAGCAAAATCTATATGCTTATATAAATAGTCAACATTCCAAAGGGAATTATCCTCTTGTCTTGCAGCTCTTGCCCTCTCCTTCTGCTCTTCCATCTCTTTTGAAAAGCCATCTTCGTCTACAATCATCCCATTTTCCTCTAAAATCTCCTTGGTTAAGTCCAGAGGAAATCCATAGGTATCGTATAACTTAAAGGCTTTATCACCGGCGAGAACCTTTTCGCCCTTCTCTCTAAGCTCCTCCATATATCCGCTAAGAATATTAAGTCCCTGGTCTACGGTCGTATTGAATCTATCCTCTTCTATCTTCACAATCTTTTTTATATAGTCCTTTTTGGTTACAAGTTCCGGATAGCCATCTTTATAGTTTTCTACAACCGTATCTACAATATTATGCAGAAATGCGCCCTCTATTCCTAACAGTTTTCCATGTCTTGCCGCTCTTCTTAAAAGCCTCCTTAATACATAACCCCTTCCCTCATTAGATGGGAGGATTCCGTCCGATATCATAAAGGTTACTCCTCTTATATGGTCTGTTATAACCCTTATGGAAATATCCTTTTTATTATCCTGTTTATAAGGAACACCAGCAATCTTGCATACGTGATCCAGAATATTTTTTACGGTATCAACTTCGAAAACAGAATCCACATCCTGCATAATCGCAGCTATTCTTTCGAGTCCCATGCCTGTATCTATATTCGGATTCGGGAGCCTGTTATAATTACCCTTTTCATCCTTGTCAAACTGCGTAAATACCAAATTCCAAAACTCTAAATATCTATCACAATCACACCCCGGTTTGCAATCGGGTTTACCGCATCCCTTTCCCTCTCCTCTGTCGTAATATATTTCCGAACAGGGACCGCAAGGACCCAAACCGATTTCCCAAAAATTATCATCTTTCCCAAGCCTTACAATTCTATCTTCGGGAACTCCTACCTCTTTGTTCCATATCTCAAAAGCCTCATCGTCATGTTCGTAAATGGAAACCCAAAGCTTCTCCTTTGGAAGCTCCAGAACCTCTGTAACAAACTCCCAAGCCCAAGAGATTGCTTCTCTCTTAAAATAGTCTCCAAAGGAAAAGTTACCCAACATTTCAAAAAAAGTAGCGTGCCTTGCCGTCTTGCCAACTCTTTCAATGTCCGGAGTTCTTATGCATTTCTGACATGTTGTGATCCTTCTTTTAGGAGGTATTTCCTGTCCTGTAAAATAAGGTTTTAAAGGTGCCATACCGGAATTTATGAGTAAAAGACTTTTATCATTTTTAGGTATTAAAGAAAAGCTCGGAAGTCTTAAATGGTCCTTGTTTTCGAAAAAACTCAAATACATTTCCCTTATCTGATTTAATCCCAACTTCTTCATATGTATTTAACCTCCTTCAAATTTTGGATATATAAAAGCCTCGTCCCAAAATAAAGGGACGAGGCTTTTTGCCCGCGGTACCACCCTAATTACCGAAAATCGGTCGCTCTTCATTTTAACGGTATCAAACCGATATACTCTACTTGCCAGTAGGCTTTCGAATATATGGCTCCAGGACTGCTTCAATTAGCCCGCTTAGGAACCTCGCACCCTAAAGTCCCCTCTCTGAAAAGCTAAAGCTAATCTACTCCTTCCCTTCACAGCCTTTGTAGTATTCAATTTCCCCTATTTAGCACTTATTATACAATAATTATATTTTCTTGTCAAAATAAACGAATAACAAGGTAACTATCTAACTTATCTATTTTTTATTATTTTCTAATATCTACAATTTTGCCGTTATTTGCTCTTATTAGCTCAGCAGTTGATATTCTGACAAGAGATTTTTGCGAGCCTCCCCCAGTATATATATACTCTCTTTCCATTACCTTTTGATCTATCAAAAAAATAGCATTAAAACCAAAGGAAGGAACCCCACCGCATGGATAACCAGTCCTTTCCAAAATTTCTTCTGGAGTCGCTATTTTCGGCGTTCTTGTTCCTAAAACCTTTCCTACCTTTGAAAGACTTACCCTATCTTCGCCCTTTACTATTGCTACTATAAAGTTTCCCTGCTCATCAATTAAACAAATATTTTTTACAAAATCTTGAGGTGAGCTTTTAGTAGCCATAACAGCATCCTTAACCGAATGACAAGAAGTTTCGAAAACAAGATGTTCGGCTTTAATATTATTAACCATAATAAAATCTCTTAATTTTTCCTCATATTTATCCATAAAAATCCCCTTCCAAAATTATCATTATTTCCAAAACCCATCTCTAATAATTGTAACATATAATTTCTAATTGTATATGCTGTATAAAAATAATAATATGGGGGATAAATTTATGAAAAACATTTCTGGATTCTTATTAACTTTTCCCATTAATTTTTCACCGAATTTCATTTTTCCAAGAAATCACGTATATAATAATATCTATGACATAGATAAAATCAAGAGCATAATAGAAAACTATATAAATTCCAAGTATACATGTTTTATTAAGGGAAGTATAGAACCTTTTATAAAATCTGACACCTTTTTTATCGAGGAATACTATGGTCAGCTGGAAAATGACATCATAAAAATATTACTGGAGTGGCGCTTATCCAAAAATATTTACTACAAAAACCTCAAAACCGAAATAAAAATATTGTACGCTGATTTTCAAAATAAATATGTCACCGTTCTTTTTAAAGAATTGGTTTCCTACAATATAATAGGTCATGAAGTAACAACAAAGGAGGCCATCCAACATTTCATAACTTTAAAAAAATGCAAAGGAGAATGGAAAATAGAAAGCGATAATTATTATGATCCTATAAGAAACATGCTTATAAAAGGAAAAAATGCTTCTGAAATAAAGGAATTGTTTTTCAATAAAAAATCAAAAATAGATATTTCAGAAGTTAAAGCCTCAAGTAGAAAAATAGCCAGCCAAAACAGTTACAATAGGTCAAAAGCTGTAGAATATGCCGATAGGTACTGGAAAAATTATAACCCAGCTTATATAAACTTCAGCAAGTTGGGCGGAGATTGCACAAACTATGTGTCCCAGTGTATGAGAGCCGGTGGCGCTCCTGATGACTATAGCGGTCCAATAGAACAGCAATGGTGGTATAACCTAAAAACCCATAGATATACACCTTCTTGGACGGGCGTTAACCAACTCTATAGATATCTTATATATAACCCGCAAGGGGGACCAAAAGGTATTCCGATAGATGACCCTAATAAAATTGATCTGGGTGATATAATACAATATAATTTTTTGGATGGTAAAGGATGAAAACATACAACTATTGTAACCGAAATACAGGATAATTTTTTTGGACCATATATTTACGTAAATTCTCATGACATGGATAGATATCATTATTGGATAGAAAATTATCCGGGTATCAAAAGATATATAAAAATAGTGGTTTGAAACAATATTTAATCTTTTTCTTTACATAACTACAAGGTTTTAGGACATATTAAATTTAGAGGTGACTTGAAATGAGAATTATAGCAGTTTTGGAAGACCAAAAAAGTGCAAATCAGCTTATAGATAGCCTCAAAATCAACGGCTACAAAAGAAAAGACATGATAGTCACGGATGTAAACAAATCCTTTGATAACCTAAAGGATGATGCAATAAATTTAAAAACCGAAGAGGAAAGTCTTATACACGAAACCAGCTATACCGATAATATTATTAACAAATACGGAATAAACTCCGGAATACTTGTGGTACTTGAAGCACCCGAATCCGAGGCCAATGAAATAATGCAAATAATGGAACAAAACCGAGCAATAAAAATTATAAAAGATTAAAGCCGGCTAAAACCCGGCTTTATATTTTTACAACCTATTTTTATACTGCTGGTTGCTTATTTTATCGGTTTCTTCTACAACACCGGGATTTTCTTCATCATAACGCTCATCATAGTTATCAAGACCCGATTTTGTTTTATTAAATATCGCAACCGCCTGCCATGCGTCTTCCCCGTCAAACATAACCTCATCCTTTACGTCTCCGAAATTTCTTTTAAACAAATTTTTCAATATTTTTTCTTCCGCCGGTCTTGAATTTTTATCGAGTTGTTTTAAAGCCTCATGCTCTCTGCTACAACTTATACATAAAGAAGCATAGGGTATTGCCTCAAGTCTTTCCATCTCTATTTCCCTTCCACAATGGGTACAGATACCGTATCTACCTTCTTTAATTCTCCTTAAAGCCTGATCAATTTGTTCTATTATATTAAGTTCGTTATCAATAAGAGCTATGTTTTTTTCCATTTCAAAGGTTTCAGAAGCTATATCCGCAGGATGATTATCATACATGGACAATTCTTGAATTTCTTCCTGCTGCGAATTACCGAAGTAACTTCTCCGCATATTTTCTATAACTTCTCTTCTTTCATCCCTTTCCTTTAGTAATAGCGATTTGAAGCATTCTATCTTTAACTTATCCATTTTAACCCTCCTATAGGCGAAGCTTAACCAGTTTAATAAGATCTGCTATAAAATCTCCAAGAACCGGCAATTTCCAGATAATTATTTTCTGCAGGATATAAAGGAATAAAGCGCCCAAAAGCGTAAATCCTATCGCCATACCGAAACCTCTCGCAAGACCGCCTATAAAATTAAGCCATAACATCCTCAAAGGATTTTCCAAAAGCTCCACATAATCAACAAGCTTTAGCTTTTCCATTTGAATAGAAATATCCTTTAGTTTCTGTTCAATTCTACTTAGGATAACATTTTCATGCTCGTCCATACCTATTACCTGCCAATTTCGTCTTTATTAGATAATTTACCCTTTTTAAAGTTTTTTATAACAAACTCTGATTTTTAAATTCTTCCAAGCATTTGTAAAAATTTCTAATCTCCCTCCAAACTCTTTCAAATTCTTCAAAACTTAAAGACTGCCTGCCATCCGAAAGAGCCCTTTTGGGATCCGGATGTACCTCTATCATAAGCCCGTCGGAACCACATGCAATTGAAGCCTTAGACATAGGTAATATCAGGGATTTTAAACCCGTACCATGACTCGGATCGACTATTATGGGTAAAAAGGTAAGTTCCTTTACTATAGGAACAGAAGACAGGTCAAGGGTATTTCTCGTATAATTTTCAAAAGTTCGGATTCCCCTTTCGCAAAGTATTATATCAAGATTCCCCTCTTCTGCTATATATTCAGCAGCTAATAGCCATTCCCTTATTGTGGATGCCATGCCCCTTTTCAATAAAACGGGTTTTTTTGCCCTTCCCACTTCTTTTAATAAAGAAAAATTCTGCATATTCCTTGACCCTATCTGAAATATATCCACAAAGGGAAACATCGAATCTATATCCCTCGGGTCCATAACCTCAGAAACTACATAAACACCAAATTCTTTTTTAACAGTATCCAAATATTTTAATCCCTCAAGGCCTAAACCCTGAAAAGAATGCGGAGATGTCCTCGGTTTAAAAATACCGCCGCGGATAATATTTATTCCCAATTCTTTAAGCCTTTTTGCAGAAAAATATATCTGTTCTTCCGATTCCACAGCACAGGGACCGGCTATAACAGTAAAACCATCTCCTATGACCGTATCACCAACTTTTATAAATCTTTTAGAATCTTTCCTTTTTAGATGTTTTAAATCCATAGAACTCACCTCTGTGACATTTCGGCTAACATCCCTTTTACAATATCACTGGAATTTTCTGCGGCTCTCTTTACAAACTGCCTATAATCAATCTTGGCGGACACATCCGCCCTATCCGAAATGCTTCTTATTATAACAAAGGGAATTTTATTTAAATGGGCACAATGTCCTATAGCCGCACCTTCCATTTCTACTGCATACCCGCCAAATTCTTCAAAAAGATACCTTAACTCATTCTTGTTGTTTATAAACTTATCACCGCTCAATACCCTACCAACAACAATGTTGTTGGACTTGACAAATCTTTTCCCAGATTTTAGAGCCAAATTTACAAGCTTTCTATCAGCTTTAAAAACACTTGTTTCCATTCTTGGAATTACCCCTCTTTTATAGCCAAAAGCTGTAACATCAAAATCATGGTATAATACTTCGTCAGAAATAACAATATCTCCGATATCCAGCTCATCTTTTAAGGCTCCGGCAACACCTGTATTTATAATCGCCTTTACATCGAATTTCAAGATGAGAATTTGGGTACAAATAGCGGCATTTACCTTTCCTATACCACACTTAACCATCACAACTTCCGTATCCATTATTTCTCCCGTAATATATTCAAAATCGGCTATATTTAATTTCTCTTTTATTCTCATATCTTCTTTAAAGCGTTCGAGTTCCTCATCCATAGCACCTATTATTCCTATCATCCCCACTTTTTATTCCTCCTTCATTAATCGTAAAACATCCGCAATATCATTTTTATTCGCATTATCGTAAATAATATAATTTCCTATTGATAAAGGTAATATAAACCTGATTCTACCTCTACGAACCTTCTTATCATAAAATAACTTTTCGCAAATTAAATCGACATCCATCCCCTTAAATTTTACCGGAAGGTCATATAATTTTAATAATTCAATTATAGGCTTTAATTCGTCATCCCCTAAAAAACCGTACCTGTTTGAAAGAAGCGATGCAAACGCCATACCTATAGAAACGGCTTCCCCGTGTTTATAATAATAATCTGATAAATTTTCAAGAACATGTCCTAAGGTATGGCCGAAATTCAAGACCGCTCTAATATCTTTTACATCTTTTTCGTCTTCCTGAACTATTCTTGCCTTAAATTCGCAACATCTTTTTATTATATACTTTATGTGTTCTTTCTCTAAATTCAAAATCTTAGCCCTTTCGGTATAAATAAACTCAAAGAAAGCCTTGTCCAATATGATTCCATATTTTATTACTTCTGCACAAGCAGAAATCAATTCCCTATAAGGGAGAGTCATCAAAGTTTCTATATTTATATAGACCATTTCCGGGTGATAAAAAGTTCCAACTATATTTTTATTTCCAAGGAAATTTATTCCATTTTTGCCTCCTATGCTACTATCGACCTGTGATAAAAGAGTAGTAGGTATTTGAACGTATTTTATTCCCCTCATATACGTAGAAGCGACAAAACCAGCAATATCACCTACAACTCCACCGCCTAAAGCTATAATAAAACCATCCTTTCTTATCCCGCAGTTTAAGAGATATTTGTAAATATCTTGTACGACTAATATATCCTTAGATGCTTCACCAGGCCTTATGGAGATAATTTCGACATTAAAATCACATTTTGTAAGTAGGCTTTTAAGAATGGTTCCATACAAAAGGTTTACATTGTCATCCGTAATAATAACCACATCTTTAATTGGAATACAAAATTCCTTAAAATATTTTATAAAGTTTTCAAAACCCTCTTCAATTATTATCGGGTATGATTTTGATGTTGTTTCTACTAATAATCCCTTCATGTTTAAAACACCTCAAAGATTTTATAAAGGGGATAAGTCTGCTTATCCCCTTTATTCCAAGTTATTTACACATCTCTCGCAAATTGTAGGATGTTCCGGATTTTTGCCTACTGTCTCACTATACATCCAGCATCTCTCGCATTTTTCGCCTGGAGCCTGGCTAATATCTACTTTTAATCCGGTAGTTTCATCTACATAGGTTACATTTTCCTTCACGTCTCTGGGTTCATGAATTACCACTCTGGATACTATAAAAATGGTTGTCAAATCCTTTTCCATGCTCTTTAAAAACTCATACTGTTCTATCTGGTTCGGATAGAAATCAACCTGTGCATTTAGCGAATGTCCTATAACCTTGTCGACCCTTGCTATTTCGAGGGCCTTCAGAACTTCATCGCGTAAGTCTATTATTTTTTGCCATTTTTCATCTAATTTTTCATCAACCATTTCCTCGTTATAAGAAGGCCAGTCAAGCAGGTGTACGCTTTCATAGTTTTCTTTTTCAGAATGCCGCATATGCTGCCAAATTTCTTCAGCTGTAAAGGACAATACAGGAGCTATCATCTTTACAATCGCATTTAATATATTGTACATAACCGTTTGAGCTGCTCTTCTCTCCAAAGAATTCTTTTTGTAAGTATATACCCTGTCCTTTATTATATCTAAATAGAAATTGCTCATATCAACCACACAGAAGTTATGAATCGAGTGGTATATCAAATGATATTCATAATCTTCGTATGCTTCGGTAACCTTTTTAATTAACTTTTGAAGCTTCATAAGAGCCCATTTATCTATTTCCAGAAGTTTTGCATATTCAACCATGTCTTTATCCGGATCAAAATCATATAAATTGCCTAATAAGAATCTCGCCGTATTTCTTATTTTCCTATAAACCTCTGAAAGCTGCTTCATTATATTAAAGGAAATACTTATATCCGACCTGTAATCTGCCGAGATAACCCATAGCCTTAAAACATCCGCTCCGTATTCTTTTATCAGATCGAAAGGATTGATTACGTTGCCAAGGGATTTGGACATCTTGCGCCCTTCACCATCAACGACAAAGCCATGGGTCAAAACTGCCTTATAAGGTGCTCTGCCTGTTGTAGCAACTGATGTCAAAAGGGATGACTGGAACCAACCTCTATGCTGATCGCTACCTTCAAGATAAAGGTCGGCAGGCCATTTTAATTCTTCGGAAGACTTTAATACCGAATAACTCGTTCCAGAGTCAAACCAAACATCCATTATATCCTTCTCTTTTGATATGTTATCCGAACCGCATTCGCATTTAAAACCTTCCGGAAGAATTTCCTTTGCTTCAAGCTCAAACCAGGCATCCGAACCTTTAACTCTGAATACCTCTTTTACTGCATTTATTGTAGTATCGTTTATAATTATTTTGCCACAATCATTACAGTAAAATATAGGTATGGGCACACCCCAAAGTCTTTGTCTTGAAATACACCAGTCCTTCCTATCCCTAACCATATTGGTTATTCTTTCTTCACCCCATTCTGGTATCCACCGAACATTCTTAATCTCCCTTAAGGCATCCTCTCTAAAACCCTCCACAGATGCAAACCATTGTTCTGTTGCCCTGAACAAAACAGGATTTTTGCACCTCCAACAGTGAGGATAGGAATGGACGATTTTTCTTTCACCTATCAAATATCCAGTTTCCTCTAAATCCTTTACGATTTTCTCATTAGCCTCAGCATAATACATTCCCTTATATTTACCGGCTTCTTCGGTAAAATATCCTTTCTCATTGATAGGATTGATAACCGGCAGGTTATACCTCATTGCCATTTCAAAATCTTCCGGACCGTGTCCAGGAGCAGTATGCACGCATCCTGTACCTGCTTCCAAGGTAACATGTTCTCCCAAGATCACAACCGATTCTCTTTCCATAAAGGGATGCCATGCGACCTGACCGTTTAGTTCTTCACCTTTAAAAGTAGCAATTTCTTCGTAATTTTGTATTCCCGTATTTTGGGCAAATTCATCCAAAAGTCCTTTTGCTATAATATAATATTCGTCAGAAACTCTTATTAATGAATATTCAAAGTCCTTATTCAAACATATAGCAACATTAGCAGGCAATGTCCATGGTGTGGTAGTCCATATTACATAGTATACATTATCAAGATCCGTAAATCTTTTGAATAATCCTTTATCTTCTTTTATCTTAAATTTTACATATATCGAGGTAGAAGTCTTATCATTATATTCTATCTCTGCCTCAGCTAATGCTGTTTCGCAATCAGCACACCAATATACAGATTTCAAGCCTTTATAAATATACCCTTTTTTAGCCATTTCTCCGAATATCTCTATTTGTCTCGCTTCATACTCTGGGTCTAAGGTTACATATGGGTTTTCCCAGTCTCCTTTAACTCCCAGCCTTTTGAACTGCTCCCTCTGAATATTTATCTGGCTCAGGGCATATTCCTTACACATCCTTCTAAATTCTACTGGACTTACTTCATTTCTTTTAATCCCTAATTTTTTTATTGCCTGGAGTTCAATCGGTAGACCATGGGTATCCCATCCAGGAACATACGGCGCATCATATCCCCTCATAAATTTATATTTAACAACTATATCCTTAAGGACCTTATTCAGAACGTGTCCCATATGGATATCTCCATTTGCATACGGTGGCCCATCGTGTAGGATGAATTTTTCCTTCCCTTTGTTCTTTACTAATCCTTTCTTGTAAAGATTTATATCCTCCCAAAATTTTAAAATTTCGGGTTCCTTTTGAGGTAAATTGGCCTTCATCTGAAAATCGGTTTTGGGTAAATTCAATGTCTTGCTGTAATCCATATTACAAACCTCCCTCTAATTTTTTTAAATATTAAAACCCTCTCGTCATAGGGACGAGAGGGTTCACCCGCGGTACCACCCTTATTATTACAGGAAAATTTCTGTAATCTCTCATTTTAAGATAACGGTTAACCCGGGAAAGGCCTACTCCCTTTTCAGCCCCCAGCTCCGGAGTGATTTTCAGCCGAAGAGTATACTGCTTCGCACCTACCAGCAGCTCTCTTTAATACCCGAATCGGCTTACTCGTCTCCTTCACTGCTTTTGAATATATAATTTGAAAATAATTATATAGCATATTTTTACATCAGTCAACAAAATTTTTATATGGCCATGTAGATGAACCACAATTTCGTTCACACTACTTTAATAAAGTAAAAAAGGTGTTGCAAAAGGTGGGTATCCCTGAGTTATTATGGAT
>Ga0334722_10005318_pt1 | contig 13037 bp, 14 predicted proteins | sample C3_bottom_MG_FD_207210 | JGI IMG/M metagenome (GOLD analysis project Ga0334722, IMG submission 207210) | Sediment microbial communities from Yellowstone Lake, YNP, Wyoming, USA - C3_bottom | ecosystem: Environmental > Aquatic > Freshwater > Lake > Sediment | place: USA: Wyoming | collected...
AAATGACATCGGGCTGTTTCCAGCCCAGGGCTTTCATTTCTGCTGCCGTAGTGGGGATAAAGGGGCTCATTAAACTATCAAAACGATAGCGATGCGGGAAAGGTTCGCGGCGATGTCCTCGGGGCAGCCCCGGCCCGCGGGATTCAATATCCACCCGGCTTGGGCGGCAGTTTTGAAAACGTCAAAACCCATCGCCTCCATACTGGGACGCGCCAAAAGCGGGTTCCGGCAGCCCTTGTGGGGTTCCGTGATTTCCTGACACAAGCTGTCTCCGCACAGGGAGAGGCGGCAAGAGCCGCTCCCGAAACCACAGGCCAGGTAGTAGCCGTCATAAAAGGCGGCGGCTTCGAGCGCCGCCAGGGATACATAGGTAGCGCGCCGCAACCCCGCTCCCTCATCGCGGGATGTTTCACGCTGATATTGCCAGCGCAGCAGAATACCCTTACGGTAGCGGTCAATAAGGACGGCTGTTTCCGTGGCACCGGGGGAATGGGGCGGACAGTTGGCGCAGGTGCTGTAGTTGCGGCAGCGCGGCACCGCGCACTTCAGCGTCACCCGCGGGTCGAGATGCCAATCTTCCCGTTCCACGACGGTGGCATCGCTGGCCCCCAGTTCCCTGGCCAGCGCCAGATACCGGGTCAGGTCTGCCGTCAGCCGGTCCTCGTTGATTTCCGGCTCCGCACTCACGGGGCGGAAGCGCAGGTATTTTTCTTTCAGATTTTCCATGCCAGCCTCACTGTAATTATTTAAGGTAGCCCGTGTCGGCGGGCAGGTTCCGGCCGGCCGCCGCCTCCCGGGCCAACACGTCGCAGCGTTCGTTTTCCACGTTCGCCGCATGACCCCGCACCCAGGTAAATTCCACCTCGTGGCGGCGGCACTGGCCAAGCAGCTGTTCCCAAAGGTCAGGATTGAGGGCCTTTTCCTGCTTATTGCGCATCCAGCCTTTGGCCCGCCATTTTTCCACCCAGCCCTTGGTCATGGCGTTGGTCAGGTACTGGGAATCCGTATAGAGTGTGACGGAGCACCGGTTTTTGAGGGCTTCCAGCCCCACAATGGCACCCATGATCTCCATGCGATTGTTGGTGGTCAGCTGAAAGCCGCCCGAGAGCTCCTTGCGATGCTTGTTGTACAGCAGCACGACGCCGTAGCCGCCGGGCCCCGGATTGCCCTGGCAGGCTCCGTCCGTGTAGATAACTATTTTTTGTAGTTCTTCAGTCATTTTCAACCACATCCCGATCAACGGGATAAATGAGTTCTTGCAGATTGTGCCCGTAAGGCGGCCGGATAACTCCCTCCTCCGTCACAATAGCCGTCACATACCGATGCGGCGTAATGTCGAAGGCCGGATTATAGACCCCAATTCCCGCCGGGGCACTTCTTTCCTTGCGAAATGACAGCACTTCCTCGTCGTTCCGTTCCTCGATGGGAATATCCTGGCCCTGAGGCAGGGAGATATCGATGGTAGAAAGAGGAGCGGCCACATAGAACGGGATACCGTTTTCTTTCGCCAGGACGGCCAGGCTGTAGGTGCCGATCTTGTTGGCCACATCGCCGTTGGCGGCAATGCGGTCCGCCCCCACGATGACAAGGTCGACCTTGCCCTGATGCATGAGAAAACCGGCCATATTATCGGTGATCAGGGTGGCCGGAATGTGTTCCTTCTGCAGTTCCCAGGCCGTCAGCCTCGCGCCCTGCAAGACCGGCCGCGTTTCATCCACGAAAACATGGAGCGCCTTCCCTTCGTCCCGGGCGGCCCGGATGACCCCGAGCGCCGTACCGTAACCGGCGGTCGCCAGGGCGCCGGCGTTGCAGTGGGTCAGGATCCGGTCGCCCTCATGGAGCAGTTCCCGGCCCTGCCTACCGATCCGGCGATTGATGGCGATGTCTTCTTGCGTAATCAGACAGGCCTCGGCGACCAGGGCCGCCTTGATCTCGGCGACCGAACCGGTGCCGGCAGCCAGGCAGTTCTTCATCCGTTCTATGGCCCAGAAGAGATTGCGCGCCGTGGGACGGGTGGCCGAGAATTCCGCGCAGATTTTTGCCATTGATTCCTGGAATTCTTCGCGTCCGGAACAGTCCAAGGCCAGGGCGCCCAGGGCGATGCCCAGAGCCGCGGCCACGCCGATTGCCGGTGCGCCCCGCACCGTCAGATCATTGATGGCGGCGATAACCTCCCGGTAATCACGGCAGGTGAGCAACCGCTCTTCCTGAGGCAGCAGCTTCTGATCGATCATGACGACGGCGTCGTTTTCCCAGAAAATAGTTCTAATCATGGAGCCAGCATCTTTTTCAGCAACTCATTGATGATCTGCGGGTTGGCCTTGCCCTGGGTCGCCTTCATGGTCTGACCCACGAAAAAGCCGAAGAGTTTGTCTTTACCGCTGCGATACTGGGCCAGCTGGTCGGGATTGGCGGCCATAATCTCGGCGATCAGACCGCTGATCATGTCTGCATCGGTAATCTGAACCAGGCCCTGGGCCGCAATGATGGCCTGGGGGGGCTGGCCGCTTTTGTACATCTCGGCGATGATTTCTTTGGCCATTTTACCGCTGATCGTCCCCGCCTCGATAAGCTTGATCATATCAGCCAAAGCGGTCGGTGGTACAGGGGAATCTTTAATATCCCGTTTATCTTCGTTCAGGAAGCGGAGCAGGTCGCCCATGACCCAGTTGGCCGCCGGCTTGGGTTGACAGGACAGCCGGACCGTTTCTTCAAAATAGTCCGCCAGCGCCCGGCTCGTGGTCAACACACCGGCGTCGTAGGCAGACAATTGATAGGCGCTGATGAAACGTTCCCGCTTCTCCAGCGGCAGCTCGGGCAGATCACTTTCGATCTCCGCAATCCATCCCTCGCCGACGAGCAGCGGCACCAGATCCGGATCGGGGAAGTATCGGTAATCATGGGCATCTTCCTTGCCCCGCATGGAAATTGTGATCCCCTGGGCATCATCCCAGAGCCTGGTTTCCTGCACCACCTGGCCTCCGCTTTCCAGCAGGTAGCCCTGGCGCTTGATTTCATACTCCAGGGCGCGCTGCACGTTCCGAAAGGAATTCATATTTTTCAATTCCGCCCTGGTGCCGAAGGCGGCCTGTCCGACGGGACGGAGGGATACATTGGCATCACAGCGGAAACTGCCCTCCTCCATATTGCCGTCGCATACTTCGAGATACACCAAAATTTCATGAAGCCGCTTCAGGTAGGCGGCAGCTTCCTCGGGACTCCGCAAGTCGGGTTCGCTGACGATCTCCATGAGTGGCACACCGGTGCGATTCAAATCCACAAGGCTGACGGGATTGTACTCGTCATGCATCAGCTTGCCCGCGTCCTCCTCCATATGGATCCGCGTGATACCGATCTTTTTCCGTCCCGTCGCAAGTTCGATGTCCGTCCAGCCGTGCTCCGCCAAGGGCTGGCTGTATTGCGATATCTGGTAGCCCTTGGGCAGATCGGGATAAAAATAATTTTTTCGCGCAAAACTGCTCTCTCTGTTGATCCGGCAATTGGTGGCCAACGACATCTTCAGGGCGTATTCGACTACTTTTCTGTTTAAGACGGGCAGCACCCCGGGCATCCCCAGACAGACGGGGCAGGTGTGACTGTTCGGCGCCGCGCCGAACTTGGCGGAACAGCTGCAAAAAATCTTTGTTTCCGTTCGCAGTTGGGCATGTACTTCCAGGCCGATAACCGGTTCAAATTCCATTAAAGACTGGGTCTCCTTTTCTCAATATTGGCGTGCTTTTCATAGGCGGCAGCGATCTGGAGCAGTTTCCCCTCACCGAAGTGACCGGCCAGGAACTGGACGCCGATCGGCAGACCGCCGGTCGTAAAACCGCAGGGAACGGACAGGCCCGGGATACCGGCTAAATTAGCAGAAATGGTAAAAATATCGGATAAATACATCTGCATCGGGTCGTCGGTTTTTTCGCCCAGCCGGAAGGCCGGGGTGGGTGAGGTGGGGGTCAGAATGACATCACAGGTCTGAAAGGCCTGCTCAAAATCACGCGTGATGAGCTGTCGCACCTGGGAGGCTTTTTTATAGTAGGCGTCGTAGTATCCTGAGGAAAGGACATAGGTGCCCAGCATGATTCGGCGTTTCACCTCGGCGCCGAAACCGGCGGAACGGGTTTTTTTGTACATATCCAGGAGGTCGCGGCCATCCCGGAAGCGGAACCCGTATTTGACGCCATCATAACGGGCCAGATTGGAACTGGCCTCCGCCGGGGCCACAATATAATAAACGGCCAGGCAATATTGCGTGTGGGGCAGGGAAATGGGGATACAGCGGGCGCCGAGCCCCTCGACCACGGCGATGGTTTTGCGGACCGCCGCTTCCACCTCCGGGTCGATGCCGGCCAGAAAATACTCCCGCGGAATGCCTACCGTCCATCCCTCCACGCCTCGGGAGAGGAACTGCCGGTAATCCGGCGTCTCCGCCGGGGCCGAGGTCGATTCACGCGGATCGTGGCCGGCGATGGCACTCATCATGATGGCACAATCTTCCACATCCTTGGTAAAAGGGCCGATCTGATCCAGGGAGGAAGCAAAGGCAATCAACCCGAAACGGGATACCCGCCCATACGTCGGCTTCATGCCCACGACGCCGCAAAGCGCCGCCGGCTGCCTGATAGACCCTCCCGTATCGGAGCCCAGAGCCGCCAGACATTCGTCGGCTGCCACGGCGGCAGCGGAGCCGCCGCTCGAACCGCCGGGGATGCGGGTCAGATCCCAGGGATTGGCCGTGACGCCGAAATAGGAGGTTTCATTCGACGATCCCATGGCGAACTCGTCCATGTTGGTCTTGCCCGTAAAAACGGCACCGGCCTGCCGTAATCTGGTGACCACCGTGGCGTCGTAGGGAGGAACAAAATCGGCCAGCATCTTTGATCCGCAGGTCGTTTTAATGCCGCGGGTGCATAGAATATCCTTCAGGGCAATGGGGATGCCCGTAAGTTCTTTGATCTCGCCTTTTTTGATGGCCTCGTCAGCCTGGGCTGCCTGCTCTTCAGCCAATTCTCTCGTGACCGTGATGTAGGCGTGCACCTTGCTCTCCACCGCATCAATCCGCCGGTAGACAGAGGACAGGATGTCGGCAGCCGTGGTTGATCCCGCTCTTATGAGGGCCTGTAATTCGTGGATGGTTAACTCGTAAAGTTCCATAGCTGATCCTATTCCACCACGCGGGGCACGAGAAAACAGCCGTTCCGTGCCTCCGGCGCATTGGCCAGGGCGAGGTCGGGGCCGAGAGAATCTTTTACGACATCTTCCCGGAAGGCGTTGTTGAGCACAACGTTGCTGCCGAGCGGGACAACGCCGTTCGTATCAACCTCGTTCAATTTATCCATATATAACAGGATATCGTTCAGCTGCGAGGTAAACCGTTCCGTTTCCCCGGCGCTGAACTCCAGCCTGGCTAAATGAGCAACGTACTCTACCTGCTGTTTTTCTATCTTCAAAACACAACCTCCCCCTGCAAGTTAAAGGATGATTAAAAAACCGGCCAGTAAGGTCTGATCTGATCAATTACCCGCTGAATGATCGGATTCTCCGGCGGGATTTTTCCGGCAATGGACAGCGGCTGATCTACATCCGAAAGCCTGTCGTCCCGCATCTCCTGCAATACTTTTTTTACCGCGGCACTCTGGCCCTGGATGTGGTAGCCTCCCTCCAGGGTCATGACCAGCCGCCCCCCACAGCAGGCATCGGCAATATTCATGAGCACCCGGGTCAGAGAGGCAAAGCCTTCCGTGGTCACCTCCATCCCGCCCAGCGGATCCTGTTCGTAAATATCGAAGCCCGCCGAGACTAGAATCAGTTCGGGCTGGAATTTCAGGGCCACCGGCACGAGTATCTTCCGGAAGATATCCAAATAGAGCGCGTTGTCGGCCCCCGACCGCAGTGGGACGTTGATCGTATAGCCCAACCCGGCGCCGCGCCCGTTTTCTCTCAGATCACCCGTACCGGGATAGTAGGGGAACTGGTGGGTGGAAAAATACAGCACCCGCCGATCCTCATCGAAGAAATGCTGGGTACCGTTACCGTGGTGCAGATCCCAGTCGACAATCAGCACTCTTTCCAGGTGATGCCTCGTGATGGCATGCATCGCCCCGATGGCCACATTGTTGAACAGGCAAAAGCCCATGGCGCCCCTGTGCTCGGCATGATGCCCCGGCGGCCTGACCAGGGCAAAGGCATTATCCACCTGGCCCGAGACGACGCCGTCAATGGCGTTTAACAGTCCTCCCGCCGCCAGCAGAGCCGCCGTAAAAGACTCTGCCGTAGTAGCAGTGTCGGGATCAAGAGGGGTAAAGGACTTGCCGGCCGTGTCGGCCACCATATCAATATAGGAGCGTTGGTGGACCATCGCCAGCTCGTCAATAGTCGCCGGTCGCGCCGGAATCCGGATAAATTTTGCGGCCATCTCGGGCAACGCCAGCATCTCATAAATGGCCGCGAGCCTCTCGGGAGATTCCGGATGGTCGACGCCGGCACCATGCTCCATGTAGCGCGTATCTTGAACTATTCCTGTTTTACGGGACATAGCCGCCTCCCGACGGGAAGATTTTTCTTGCCCTTACCTTAAGGACTTTGCACGTAGCACAAAACAACCTGAAAGGCAAAAAGTTTCACCCCGCGGCAGTTTCAGCAAGTTAGAGATGGCCTTCACTTCAAACTGCCACAGCGCCGGGCCTGTCATAATTATTTGACATTATGCTGAGAGCTGCTTAAAGTAATTAAAAATAACTGTGGAGGAACTACGATGATCAGTAAGACTATGGAAGACGCCTTGAATGAGCAAATAAATCGCGAAATGTACTCCGCCTACCTTTACATGTCCATGTCGGCACATGCTGCCCAGACAGGGCTCAAGGGCTTCGCCAACTGGTTTATGGTCCAGTATCATGAAGAAATGTTACATGCCATGAAGCTGTACGAATACCTTAACCTCCGCGGTGGCAGAGTAATGTTGAAGTTGATCCCCCAACCCCCGGCAACATTTGCATCACCCCTTGAGATGTTCCAAAAGACCCTGGAACATGAGCAGTACATCACCCAATCCATCAATGAACGCATGGACCTGGCCATTGCTGAAAAAGATCATGCCACACAGGTTTTTTTGCAATGGTATGTCACCGAACAAGTGGAAGAAGAAAATAATGATCAGGAAATTCTCGCGCAACTAAAGATTATCGGCGCCGATGCCCAGGGCCTCATGCTTTTGGATAAGGACCTTGCTGCCAGAATCACAACGGTGCCCACGGAATTTAGCAAGGGGGTCGCGGCGGCAATGAAAGCCGCTGCCGCCTGAGAGCGGCCAGTGCTGCGCTGTCTCGCCAACAGCAGCCAACTGAAGCAGAGGAGATGTAAAGATGGGAAAAGATAACCGTTATCTGTGCGACTGGAAAAAAGATGAAATTAAAGACAATCTTCATAAACTCAAGGAAATCGTCGGCAAGCCCAGGTATGTCTGCCTGAAATGCGCCCGAGTAGCAGAAGACGCCGCTTATTTACACAAACCCGTAGAATTAACGGACTGAACCAAGACCTTGCTCAGCTTTAATAACCGTTGACAAAGCCCGGATACCATATATATACTCACACCAATATATGCGGGAAGGTAGGAACGATGTTTGGAATCGGCATGCCGGAATTGATGGTGATATTGGTTATTGCTTTGCTGGTCGTGGGGCCGAAGCGGTTGCCTGATTTGGCCAAGACCTTTGGCAAGGGACTGGCCGAATTCCGCAAAGCCACCGAAGGCGCTACGGAAACTTTGAAAGAGACCCTGCGGGTGGATGAAATCAAACAGGATGTCGAAGATATTAAAGAATCATTTCTAGCCAATAAGAATTCCGACCAGAATCATGATGCTGCCCATCCGCTTCCTCCGGCCGATGGCGAGGGAAAAAAGGCAGCCGCCCACCCCCATGATGACACCGCTAAAGATTCCCCAATACCTTAGCTTACCGACCGTGTTGATAATTTTGCCCAGGATCTGATTACGTATGGATAATTCCACTGATGAAAGAATGCCTTTTACCTCCCACCTGGAGGAACTGCGAACCAGGCTGATCCGCGTCCTGGCCGCCGTCGGCATAGGTTTTCTGGTCTGTTACGGCTTTAAGGATTGGCTGTTCAAGATAATTACCAAACCGCTGGCCGATGTACTGCCCGCCAAAAGTTTTATGATCTATACAGGCATGCCGGAGGCTTTTTTCATCTACATGCAGATTGCCTTTTTCGCGTCCCTCATGCTGACCGGCCCTTACTGCCTTTATCAAATCTGGAAATTTATCTCACCGGGGCTTTTGCCGGGAGAAAAAAAATATGCCGTACCCTTTGTGATGGTTTCCTCAACGTTGTTCATCAGCGGCGTGCTGTTCGGATATTTCATCGTCCTGCCGCCGGCTTTCCGGTTTTTTGTGTCTTTCTCTTCCGATTTTCTCAAACCGATGTTTTCTCTAAGAGAATATCTTTCCCTGTCGTTAAAATTTCTCCTCGGTTTCGGCGTTTCCTTCCAGTTGCCCATCTTTCTCTTTTTCATGACGAAAATCGGCATCGTTAACGCCCGGCTGTTGTCGAAACAGAGACGGTACGCCATACTGATAATATTCATCGTCGCGGCAGTCCTCACGCCTTCTCCTGATGCCATAACCCAGACCTTGATGGCCCTGCCGCTGATAGTGCTCTACGAAGTCGGGATCATTGTGTCCAGGTTCGCCGAAAAAAAACCTGTCCCCGCCAATGAAGAACCGGAACAACCAGAAAAGGAACAATGAACGTTAGTCACTTCCAAGCCCGCCACCCCCAGAAAAGAAAATATTCCCTTGTAGTCAAGACGCTTTTTGTAACCTTGATACTGGCCGTCGTGGCGGTCCTGGCGGGCAGCAGCTTTCTCTATTACGTCTTACTGAAAGAGATACCGAGCATTGCGGCCCTGAAAGACTATCGTCCCAGCATTGCCAGCCGTGTCTATGCCGACAACAATGAGCTGGTTGACGAGTTTTTTGCGGAAGACAGAAAATTAATCAAGGTATCAGAATTACCGAAACGGGTTGTGCAGGCCTTCGTCGCCGCCGAAGATGCCCGTTTTTACCAGCATAGCGGTATAGATTGGCAAAGCATCACCCGGGCCTTCTATAAAAACATGGAGGCCGGTCACATCGTCCAGGGGGGCAGCACGATAACCCAACAGGTGGCAAAATCCCTTTACCTGTCCTCGGAGAAAAGTTACCTGAGGAAGATCAAGGAGGCCCTCCTGGCATACAAGATCGATACCTACCTGACCAAAGAAGAAATCCTGAATCTCTATCTGAATTACATTTACCTTGGTCACGGCACGTACGGCATTGAAGCGGCCGCCCAGGGTTATTTCGGGAAAAGTGCCAAGAATCTGAACATCTCCGAAGCGGCTATTCTGGCCAGTCTTCCGAAGGCGCCCAATAATTATTCCCCCTTTCTGCATTTCGACCGTGCCAAGCAGCGGCAGGCCTATGTTTTGGAGCGGATGGCTGAAGATGGCTATATAACACCACGGGAAAAGGACGAGGCTATCCAGGCCCCCCTAGCGCTGCGTTCCATCAAACCGAAAGATAAAATCGCCCCCTATTTCGTGGAACATGTCCGCCGCTATATCATGGATAAGTATGGCAGCGATGTCCTCTATAAAGAAGGGCTCGAGATATATACAACACTGAATATCAATATGCAGAAGGCCGCACGCGAAGCAGTGGAAAGGGGCCTGGAGGAGCTCGAGGAAAGGCAGGATTACCCGAAGGGGATGGCGCAGGGCGCCCTCCTGTGCATGGAGGCGGCTACGGGCGCCGTCAAGGCCATGGTCGGCGGCCGCAATTTTATCAAGAGTGAATTCAATCGCGCCACCCAATCGAAACGGCAGCCCGGCTCGGCATTCAAGCCCTTAATTTATACGGCCGCCTTTGATAAAGGAATGAACCCGGCCACGGTGGTAGTAGACGCCCCCCTCGTTTATCAGGACACAGCCGGCAATATCTGGAAGCCCCAAAACTTTGACGGATCATTCCATGGCCCCACCACGCTCCGGAATGCCCTGGTACACTCGCGGAACATTGTGACAATCAAATTACTTCAAACCATCGGGATTGATTATGCCACCGCCTATGCCGCCAACATGGGCATCACTTCACCCCTGATGAGAAATCTTTCCCTGGCCCTGGGCACATCAGGCGTCACCCTGCAGGAGTTGGTGCGCGCTTACGCCGTACTGGCCAATCAGGGGAAAAAAGTGGATCCCTTCTTTATCCGGAAAATCATCGATCGCACGGGCCATGTCTTTGAAGAAAACCTCCCGGTCAGCACCCAGGTCATCGACCCGCGGATCGCCTTCATGACCTCTTATATCCTGCAGGACGTAGTAGAAAGCGGGACTGGCCAGGTGGTGAAAAGCATCGGTCGGCCCGTGGCCGGCAAGACCGGTACCACCGATGAAATGCGTGACGCCTGGTTTATGGGTTTTACCCCTTCCTTAGTAGCCGGAGTCTGGGTAGGCTTTGACAAGGAAAGGACGCTCGGCAAACAGGAAGTGGGCGGCCGCGCGGCCGCGCCGATCTGGCTCTACTTTATGGAAAAGTCTCTGCGGGGAATGCCGGTGGAGGTCTTTCCCGTGCCCGAAGGAATCGTCTTTACGAAAGTGGAGCGGACCACCGGCCAGCCCGCCAAGGGATCTTCCAAGACGGCTATTTTTGAATGCTTCCTTGATGAAGCCCTACCCGGTGAAAACGACGGCGGCAAACCGCCGGCAGAGGCGGCCAAGTCCGATCAGGCGCCGCCTTTCTGAAACAGGGCAGCGGCTCGGCAAATCATTCGTACCATGTCGCAATCTCAGCCAGGTCGGCCCTGCCGATTTGGAAGGCATTGACCGGCGCCGATTCGTCGGCGTACCCCAGGGCAATCCCCAGGAGAATCTCTTTTTGTTCCGGAATATTCAGCGCCTGGGCAATGTCATCCCGATAGGCCAGAATCAGTCCTATCGGGCAGGCCGACAGGCCCTTGGCATGCGCGGCCAGCAGCAGATAGGAAACCGCCAGCCCCACATCCAGATAGCGAATGGCAGGGAATAACTTGTCAATCGTGACCATGATTGCCACGGGCGCACCGTAAAAAGCGCAGCTGCCCGCCTCGATAAACTGGTTGAACGTCAACCCCGGAGCGGCTATGTGCGGCTCCATAACGGCCAGCGCCTCTGTCGCGCGCCGGCTGATTTTTGCCGGCAAAGGTTGATCGGTCCCTGGTCCGCAGGCCACCACCCGTTCCGAGCGCGCCTTCAGCAGGCGGCGGACCAGGCGTTCCTTTTCCTCGCCATAGCAGACAACAAACTCCCAGGGCTGGAGGTTGATGGCCGAGGGCGCCAGCAAGGCGGCGGCCAGGACCGCTTCGATATCGCGCCGGGCAACCGGCTTATCCAGATAGGCCCGGATACTTTTTCTTTCCTTCATGGCCGTAAAGATTTCCATACGTTTTTGCTCCTGTGAGATTGATTTTATAAGGCAATCATTTTATACTTTATCCATGACCCTTGAAAAGGATAAATTTAAGTGTTCCACCCAACATGACGATAGCATAAAATGGAGAAACAATGGAAAGAGCTTTCTTATGGTTCAAGTGCGCCGCCATGCATGATCCCGTGCGGCCCGTCCTGAAGCGGCCCGCCGCCATCGGCTGGGAGGCGAAGTTTCGCCAGGTCGACCTGGTCATCGAGCGCCCCCTGCAGGGAGAGGAGCTGCTGGCCCGCATGAAGGGCTGGTTTACCGTCGATGTGAAGCAGGCCAAAGAGGTCATTCAACAATATGGTAAATTGAAGTTGCTGGATGAATATCATCTGGTGGTAGAAACTGAGGGGGAAGAAGCCATGACCGCCCTGGCGGAAAAACTGGCCGCAACCTTCGGCGAGGAAATGGGCCTGGAGCGGCTGGTGAAGAAAAAATTGGCGTAATACGTAACATATTATTCGACAAGTGAATAAAGAGAGGGACTTCAGTGGCACCATGGAATAAAGGCCTCCCCTTACAACCGAGACAACAGAATCTGCCTCTCTTCCTGGCTCTAATCGCCGCCGGCCTGGCGGGCAACTATTTCAAGTTCCCATTATTCTTCAATATTGATTTTATCTTCGGCAGTATCTTCGCCATGCTGGCCTTGCAGTTCTTCGGGCTGGGCCGGGGCATTCTGGCAGCCGCCATTATCGCCGCATACACCTGGTTTCTCTGGAATACCCCCTATGCCATCATTATCCTGACCGCCGAGGTAGCAGTTGTCGGCTGGTTAATGACGCACCGCAAGGTGGGGTTGGTGCTGGCAGATAGCCTCTACTGGCTCTTCATCGGCATGCCTCTCTTTTATCTGTTGATCAACCTCGTAATGCATGTCCCTTCCGGCAGTGCCCTCATAATCATCACCAAACATGCCGTGAACGGTATCGCCAATGCCCTGGTCGCCCGTCTTATCTTCACGGGCTTAGCCCTCCGGTCGCGCTCGTCGCTGGTGTCTTACCGCGAAATTGTCTACAACCTGCTGGCCTTCTTCGTGTTGTTTCCGGCGCTGATCATGCTGGCGGTGAGCAGTAGAGCCGATTTTAAAAATACGGATCACCAGATTCGTACAACCTTGATGAATGATAGCCAGCTGCTTAATCAACGCCTGAAAACCTGGGTTCTGAACAGAAAAGCAGCTATTTTCAATCTGGCCGAGATGGCGTCATTGAGGACTCCCCAGCAGATGCAATCCTATCTGGAACTGGCCAAGAAGTCGGACGTTAATTTTCACCGGATTGGGCTGCTGGACAGAGAAGCCACCAGCATTGCCTTCTTCCCACTGGTCGATGAACTCGGACAGAACAACCTCGGCAAGAACTTCGCCGATCGCCCCTTCATCCCGATGCTAAAACAGACACTCCAACCAATGCTCTCGGAAGTAGTTATGGGCAGGGTCGGCACTCCCCAGCCGGTTGTCTCGATGCTGGCGCCGGTGGTTATTCGCGGAGAATACGGCGGCTACGTCATTGG
>Ga0334722_10005319_pt1 | contig 13035 bp, 9 predicted proteins | sample C3_bottom_MG_FD_207210 | JGI IMG/M metagenome (GOLD analysis project Ga0334722, IMG submission 207210) | Sediment microbial communities from Yellowstone Lake, YNP, Wyoming, USA - C3_bottom | ecosystem: Environmental > Aquatic > Freshwater > Lake > Sediment | place: USA: Wyoming | collected...
TTCTTCCTGGAGTGGGATCGTTCGACAAGGGAATGGAGAACCTGCGCAAGCGGGGCCTTGTCGACGTTCTGAACGAGCAGGTCATCGGCAATCGCATTCCCTTCCTCGGGATCTGCCTGGGGATGCATTTCCTTGCCACGCGCGGCCATGAAGGGCAAGAGTCGCAAGGGCTTGGATGGATCGACGGCGATGTCGTCCGACTACAATCTCAGGACGAAGCCGAAAAGATTCCGCACGTAGGCTGGAATCGGATCGATCGCGTCGGTCCCAATCCCCTGCTCGAAAAGATTGAATCGGGGAAGGACTTCTACTTCGTTCATAGCTATCACTTGAGCTGCACGAACCCGGAACAGGTGTTGGCGTCGACGCCCTACTGCGGAAGCTTCGCCTCGGTGGTGGGACGGGACAATATCTTCGGTGTTCAGTTCCACCCCGAGAAGAGCCAGAAGGGTGGCTTCCAGCTGCTGCGGAATTTCCTGAGCATCTGACCAGATCGTCATGCTGAAACTCAGAATAATGCCGACGCTGTTGTATAAGGATCCGACGCTGGTCAAAGGCATCGGCTTCGACAGCTGGCGACGCGTCGGAAGCCTTCTTCAAGCGGTGAAGGTGTACAATATGCGTGAAGTCGACGAGCTAGTGTTTGTCGATATCACCGCGTCGGCGGAAGGCAGACGTCCGGATTTCGCTCTCGTCGATGACTTTGCGGACGAGTGTTTCATGCCTCTGACCGTCGGCGGCGGGGTGAGAACGACCGACGACATTCGCGATTTGCTCCACGTGGGTGCCGACAAGATCGTGATCAACACCTCCGCGGTCGAGCACCCGGAAATCATTTCCGACGGTGCGGCCCGTTTCGGGTCCCAATGCATCGTGGTGTCGATCGACTACCGGCAACATGAGGACGGTACTCGGGAGGTTTTCACCCGATCGGGCACCACGGCCACCGGGCTGGATCCGATCGCGTTCGCCAGCCGCGTAGCCGATCTCGGGGCTGGCGAGATTCTACTGACGTCAGTCGATCGAGACGGAACCATGACGGGCTATGACTGCGAGACGATTAAGGCCGTCGTGGATGCGGTGAAGATTCCGGTCATTGCCTCTGGCGGGGCCGGAAACTACGAGCACATGTACGAAGTCATCATGAAAGCCGGTGCTGGTGCAGTAGCAGCCGCGAGCATCTATCACTTCACGGAGCAGACGCCTTTGGAGGCGAAGAAGTACCTTGCGTCGAAAGGTATTCACACTCGCGTTTAAGCGATTCGAGGCCGCCGAGGTGGTAGGTTGCACGCATGCTTGAGCGACGGTTGACAGTCGTCGTTCGGGCCGATGCGTCCGTCTCCATCGGGTCCGGCCACGTCATGCGTTGCCTGACCCTAGCCGAGGCGGCACGGACGCGTGGCGCCGAGGTCGCGTTCGTCTGCCAGACCTATCCTGGAAACCTGAATGACCTGATCAGTCGCGCGGGCTTCGTCGTTCACAAAATTCCGGTTGCAGCAACCGGGCACGTGAAACGCTTTCCTGATGCCGCACAGCAGGCGGACGCCGATGCAACTATCGAGGCCGTTCAAGGCAAGCGCATCGATTGGCTGGTCGTCGACCATTATGGCCTGGATCGAACATGGGAATCGCGAATGCGGCCATATGCTCGCAAACTCATGGTCATCGATGACCTGGCTGACCGGCGGCATGACTGTGACCTGCTGTTGGACCAGAACTTCCACCTTAGCGGGGCGTTCCGCTACGATGGGTTAGTGTCCCCGACCTGCACCAGACTTCTAGGCCCACGATACGCTTTGCTGCGACCGGAATTCGCGGACGCCCGCGCGAAGATGAAGCCGCGAGCTGGCCCTGTCAGACGGGTGCTCGTCTTTTTTGGCGGTAGCGATCCGGCCAACGTTACCGGCCGCGCCCTAGAAGCGCTGTCGGCTCCGGAGTTCGGCCACTTGGACGTCGACGCAGTTGTCGGCATCACCAATCCTCACCGCGCCGACATCGAACGGCAGATCGCGGCCCGGCCCCGAACTACCCTCCATGTTCAGGTCGACAACATCGCTCAGATTATGGCGCGAGCTGACCTGGCTGTTGGCGCTGGTGGAAGCACAACGTGGGAGCGCCTTTCACTCGGGCTTCCGAGTTTGGTGGTGACGATCGCGGAGAATCAGAGCCGTCTTACCGAAGACCTTCACACGGAAGGCTTGTTGACCTGGATAGGCGGCGTGGACACTGTCGGCGCCCGCGAAATTCGGCAAGCGCTTGACGACGCCATCGACCGATCGGCCAAGCATGCGGCAATCACAAAAGGGATGGAGCTGGTGCCAGGAGATGGGGCGTCTCAAGTAGCGAATCTGCTGCAGCATGGCGTTCCGCCCAAAGAGTGGGTGGTGCGGACTGCTACCGCTTCGGATTGCGAGCTCTACTGGCATTGGGCAAACGATCCTGAAGTCCGCCGCAACTCGTTTCACCAAGAGCCGATAGCCTGGGAGGACCATCTGAAGTGGTTCCACACGAAACTGGCTGATTCCGCGGCGACCCTGTTGTTGATCGAGAGCGAATCTGGTCCCATCGGCCAGGTGCGATTCGAAGGGCAGGGGGCGAACTTCATTGTCGGCTTCCTGCTTGGCCGCCAGTTTCGCGGACTCGGTCTTGGGCACCAGCTGCTGGCACGCGCGCTTGCCACCTTCAAGCAGACGCGTTCCTTTACGCTGATCGGTGAAGTCAGGGTCGAGAATCACGCCTCGGCAACGGTGTTTCAAAAGTTAGGATTCACTGAAGATTCGTCCGCCCGACCCAACACGAGGCGCTTTCAAATGCGCGTTTCTGCATCGACATAGTGGCCGTCGAGGACTCCGTCATCGGGCGCCAGATCATTTAGCTCCGGACCATCATGCGAATCGCGAACAGAAGCATCGGGCTTGAGTCACCGCCCTTCATTATCGCCGAGATGTCCGGCAACCACAACCAATCGCTGTAGCGAGCGCTGCAAATCGTGGATGCGGCGGCGTCGACCGGTGTGCAAATGCTGAAGTTGCAGACCTACACGCCCGACACGATGACGCTGGATCTGGCCGAAGGCGACTTCTTCATTTCGGACAAGAAGAGTCCATGGACGGGGCAGCGTCTCTACGATCTGTACAAGATTGCCCACACGCCATGGGAATGGCATGAGCCGATCATCCGTCGGGCAAACGAGCTGGGAATGCTGTGTATCAGCACGCCCTTCGACGCCACGGCCGTCGATTTTCTGGAGACGTTGAACGTTCCGGCTTACAAGATCGCCTCGTTCGAGAACGCAGATCTGCCGTTGATTCGCAAGGTCGCGTCGACCGGCAAGCCGATGATTGTTTCCACCGGTTTGGCGACCCTGGCGGAGCTGGACGAGACCGTGCGCACGATTCGAGCGGCCGGGTGTGACCAACTGGTGCTGCTAAAGTGCACGAGCAGCTATCCGGCGACGCCCTACAACAGCAACGTACTGACGATTCCTCACATGCGGCAGCTGTTTGGCTGTGAAGTCGGACTGTCGGATCATTCGATGGGTGTCGGCGCGTCGGTGGCGGCGGTAGCACACGGGGCGACGGTGATCGAGAAGCATTTCACCTTGCGCCGCGCCGATGGCGGAGTCGATTCGATCTTTTCCCTCGAGCCCGAGGAGATGAAGCAGCTCGTGGTTGAAACGGAGCGCGCGTGGCAGTCGTTGGGCGGCGTCCGGTACGGACCCACTGAGGACGAAATACCCTCGCTGAAGTTCCGCCGATCTCTCTATGTCGCGAAGGACATGCGAGCCGGCGACGTCTTCACCGCGGACAACCTGCGCCGTGTACGTCCAGGAATGGGGATTCCCCCGAAGTACTACGAGGTTCTGCTGGGCCGCGCGGTCGTCCGCGATGTGAAGAAAGGCACCCCTGTGAGCTGGGAGATAGTCCGTTGATTTCAGAGCAACCGCGAAGACTGAAGACGATTGTTGGCTTCGATAGCTGGACAGAGGGATCCCACCACTACGTGCGGCTGGTTTCGGCGCTCCAGCAGCGAGGGTACAAGCTGATCCTGATTCACATCGGCTCGTGGGGTCACGACCAGAGCCGGCCCGACGAGGAGCACATCGCTAATCTCCTGGTCAGGGATATCAGCTACTACAAGGGGAAATCGTTCCAAGGAATCCTGGAAGAGGAAAAGCCGGCCGCGGTTATATTTCTTTCCACGCGCGCCTTTGCCCACCAGGCGTTCAACCGCTATGCCGCGTACTTGCGTATCCCAACGCTTCACCTGTACCACGGCCTGCTCAATGTGGCGGATGTCGCCGACACCGCTCGCGACCCGTTCCAGCTGAGCTGGAAGTATCAGATGGAACTGATTCGCTCTCGTGTCGTCAAGAATGTCTTTCTGCTCTGGCCGAAATACTGGCGATCGCTGATCGAAACTCGCGCGCCCGTTAGCAGTTGGTATTGGTTTTGGCGGGAGATACATCAGAAAGCCGTGCGAAACTGCAGTGGCATCGCGCCACCGGACGCGTCCACAACCGAGGGTTGTGTGTACACCGCCGTGGATGTGCGCCATATGATCAAGTTTTATAACATGCCGGCGGATCGGGTGCACACTGTCGGCAATCCGGACATCGTGCGATTTGGTCTCAGGGAGCATTCGATTGCCCTCGGACTACACGCCGACCGCAATCCTACGAACGAGATTTTCTATATCGCCACGGCGCTGTTGGAGTCGGGAGTGATCTATCACAGCATGGACGACGTGGTCGCCAGCTTCGTGTCGTTGAATGACGCGATCACGCAGCAGGATTTTCGCCTTGTCGTCAAACTGCATCCCTCCCAACAGACGACGGTGTTGCCCGAACGCCTACGCCAACTTGGGATTGAGATGTGTGACAACGCCGGCTTCGCTGAGCGTCTCGAGTCCGCCGCGTGCGTCATCGCCGAGCCCTCCTCGGCCGCGATATTTCCTGCGTTGATGGGGCTTCCTCTCTTTCTCGCGCAGTTCGGGAAGCTGGCGGAGCAACGGTACGGCATAGCGCTGACCGGCTATCCCCGCGCCCGATACCTTCGGGACCTTCGTGGCCTGCGAGAGCTGATCGCGGAAGAGTCGGCGACCCTCGAGCCCAAGAGGGTGGCTAACTGGATCGAGGAGAACGCGGGCCCGCTACCGGCGGAGCAGATGCCGGACCGCGTGGCGGCTGTGATCGACGACATGATCCGATCGCACCAGGTCTGACTTGCCACTGCCGATCTGAAATCACGATGTGCGGCCTTGTGGGCATTGCATCCAGAGAAACCGTTGCCAATCGCGCCTGGCTCGCCGCCGGGCGGGAAGCGATGCAACACCGAGGGCCGGACGATCTCGGTGAATGGTGGTCGGGCGACGGTCGAGTTGGTCTCGGCCATCGGCGGCTGGCGATCATCGATCTGTCGCAAGCTGGCCATCAGCCCATGCAGGACAGCACGCAGGCGTTCACCATCGTCTTCAACGGCGAGATCTACAACTTCATTGAGTTGCGAAAGGAGCTCGTCGCCAAGGGCGCGGTACTTCGATCGCACTCCGATACAGAAGTGATCCTAGCGGCGTATCGCGAGTGGGGCACTGACTGTCTTTCGCACTTGAACGGGATGTTCTGCTTTGCGATCCACGACGCGCGGAAGCACACTGTCTTTCTTGCTCGCGATCGCGCTGGCGAAAAACCGCTCTTCTACCATCACGCGGGTGGAACCATTCGCTTCGGCTCGGAGCTGAAGGCCCTCCTGGCCGACACTTCCCTGCCGCGGAGCATCGATCCTGAAGCGTTGGACTGTTATTTGGCAATGGGCTTCGTGCCCGGCGAACGTTGCATCCTGAAAGGCTTCAGCAAACTTCCACCGGCGCATGCGCTCGAATTTGATATCAAAGGAGGCTCGTTCAGGCAGTGGCGGTATTGGGATCTGCCTGCTCTGAACGCCGATGCATCTCGGGGCGCGGTGGATGAGATCGCGCTGCTCGATGAACTAGAGTCGCTGTTGGAGGATTCCGTACGCCGTCAGCTGGTAGCCGACGTACCGGTCGGAGTTCTCTTGAGCGGCGGTGTTGATTCAAGCCTGATCACCGCGATGGCGGTCCGAGCGTCGAACCGTGTGCAAACATTCACCATCGGCTTTCCAGGTCACGGCACGGTCGACGAGAGGGAGCATGCACACTTGATTGCCCGTCACTTCGGCACCCGGCATACGGAGCTGGTAGCCGAGCCCGCGACAGCGGACCTGTTGCCGGGCCTCGCTCGCCAGTTCGATGAGCCGATCGTGGATTCGTCCATGATTCCGACGTACCTCGTGAGCCAATTGGTGCGGGAGCAGTGCACCGTGGCTTTGGGGGGAGACGGAGGCGACGAGTTGTTTGGCGGCTACAGTGAATACAGTCGATTGCTGTGGGTACAGAGCAGGATGGGGCCGATTCCGCGTCCTGTACGCAAGGGGATATCCCTCGCCGCCGAGAGACTTGTGCCTGTGGGTTTCAGAGGACGCAATTGGGCTCAAGGTCTCGGAGTGGACTTGCAGAATGGCCTTCCTCTGATCGCATCCTATTTCGATGCCACGACGCGCCGACGATTGATGTCGGCGTATCCCGGCTGGCGAACATCCGCCGAGAGTGTGTTGCTGAGCAGAGTGCCGGCGAATCCGGACCTGCTGCAACGAGCCACTCGGATGGATTTCCAGAACTACCTGGCGGAAGACATCCTAGTAAAGGTGGATCGGGCGAGCATGCTCCACTCCCTGGAGGTGCGGGCCCCATTGCTCGACTTTCGGGTGATCGAGTTTGCGTTTGCCAAGGTGCCCTCACATCTGAAGGCCACGGCTCAGGAAAAGAAGATTCTGCTCAAACGCTTGACGGCTCGTGTACTGCCTCCGGCGTTCGACCGGCATCGCAAGCAGGGGTTTTCCATCCCGCTCGCCGCCTGGCTCAAGATTGGGGCGTTTCGGGGCATGTTTCATAACGTGTTGCGCGATCCCCAAAGCATCTTCGACGCGCGAACGGCTGATGCGCTCCTGCGCGGCCAGGATCGGGGCCGCAACAACGGTGAGCGGCTGTTCGCGCTCGTCATATTCGAACTGTGGCGGCGCGCCTATGAGGTCAAGCTCTAATCAGTGGACGACGGGACATGAAATTGACATTGCTCGAAGTTTTGCGCTGCCCGAGCTCCGGGCAGCGATTGACGGTGCACGACGCCGATGGTCGCGGAGACGAGATCGACATGGGCCATCTGGTGTCGGACGACGGGCAACACCGCTATCCGATACGGAACGGCATCCCCCGTTTCGTTCCCCAGTCCAACTATGCCGACAACTTCGGCATGCAATGGAATCATTTTCGCCAGACGCAACTCGATAGCTATTCGGGGCACGCGATCTCCGGCGAGCGGTTCTGGCAGGCGACGAGGTGGTCGCCCGATGAACTGAAGGGCCAATGGGTGCTCGATGTGGGTTGCGGAGCGGGCCGCTTTGCCGAAGTTGCGCTGACGGCAGGAGCTAAGGTGGTGGCGCTCGACTATTCGAGCGCAGCCGATGCCTGTTATGCCAACCTGAAGCATCACGCCAACCTCCACGTCGTGCAGGGCGACATCTTCGCTTTGCCCTTCGGCCGGGCGCTGTTTGCGTTCGTCTATTCGCTTGGCGTGTTGCAGCACACTCCCGACGTTGCCAGCGCCTTTGCGGCGCTTCCACCAATGGTGCGCCCTGGCGGCAAGCTCTGCGTGGATTACTACGAGCGCTCCTGGAAGTCCCTCTTTCAAATCAAATACTGGTTGCGGCCGATTACCAAGCGACTACCGAAACGGACGTTGTTCTCAATGCTGGAGCGCGCCGTACCTGTCCTTTTGCCGATCAGCCGACTACTCGGAGGCATTCCAGTCGTCGGCAAAGCCCTCAGGCGCGCCGTGCCGGTTGCCAATTACCACCAGGTCCTTCCCTTGTCGGATCGGCAGCAGAAGCAGTGGTCGCTCCTCGACACCTTCGACTGGCTGGCACCCGAATATGACAATCCCCAATCGGCAGCCACGGCGAAACGATGGATGGAAGCATCCGGGATGGAACATGTCGAAATCCTGAAAGCGGGCCATCTCGTAGCTCGGGGACAAAGATCGAATTGAGCCCATCGAGGCTGGTCGTTGGGGTCGATGCCTCCCGAAACCGGTCGGGCGGCGCACGCGCCCATCTCATCGGTATTCTCACCGAGGGCAATCCGACGCATCACGGCATCGACAAAGTCCACGTCTGGGCCTATCGGTCCCTGCTGGATGCGCTCCCCGACCGACGGTGGCTGGTCAAGCACAACCCGCCGGCTCTCGAACAGTCGTTCTTAAGACAAGTGTGGTGGCAGCGGTTTCAATTCCACAAGGAATTGCAGGAAGCCAACTGCTCCATCGTGCTCAACACTGACGCCGGCACCGTTGGAGTGTTTCGCCCCGCCGTCACGATGAGCCGGGACATGCTCTCGTACGAGCCGGGCGAGATCGAGCGATTTGGCGTCAGCAAGATGCGACTTCGGCTCATTGCGTTGCGCCATCTGCAGAACAGGTCGTTACGCGTCGCAGACGGGGCAATATTTCTGACTAGGCACGCCGGGCGGCTGATTCAGCAATCCTGCGGTGCGCTGCGAACGGTGGCGTTCATTCCTCACGGGGTTGGGGAGGACTTTAAGCGGACACGACCGCTCGAACCGTGGCCAGAGAGAGGCAGCCGCCCGATCCGGTGTTTGTACGTCTCCCCGATCTGGCTGATCAAGCATCAGTGGGTGGTGGTCCGGGCCATCGATGCGCTCAGAAAGCGGGGACACGACGTTACGATCACGCTCATCGGCGCGGGGGGCGGAAAGGCGCAGCGACTCCTCGACGAACAATTGGCGATTTCCGATCCGCAGCGGTCATTCGTTCAGCAGGTAGGGTTCGTGCCCCACCACGAGCTGGCGCGACACATGGCAACCGCAGACATTTGCGTCTTCGCATCCAGCTGTGAGAACATGCCAAATACACTCGTGGAAGCAATGGCCGTTGGACTACCGATCGCGTGCTCGAACCGCGGTCCCATGCCCGAGGTGCTCGAGGATGCCGGTGTGTATTTCGACCCGGAGGATGACGTGTCTATCGCCAGCGCGATCGAACGCATCATCACCAGCGATAAGCTTCGGCTCGACATCGCAAAGCGGGCGCTTACCCTGTCCAATAAATATTCGTGGTCAAGATGTTCCGCGGAAACGTGGAGCTTCGTCGCCAACGTTCATCGTAGCCGATAGGCAGATCACTTGGATATTAGACGCCGGCTGAAGTATCTCGCCGAACACATTCCATACAGCATCGGCAAGCTTACGGCGCACGTACCGTATCGCCTGCGCCTCGGTCGTGAATACAGCACGTTTCGCGCGTTGATCGAGCGGTACGAGCGAGCCTCCAACGCCGAGCGACACGAGTATGTAATTGCCCGCCTGAACGCCATCGTGAGGCACGCGCAGCAAAACATTCCCTTTTACCAGGCACTTTACGGTAGATCGGCAATCGAAATCAGAACGCTGGCCGACTTTGAAGCTTTACCGATCATATCGAAGTCGGATGTCAGGGAGTACACCAAGCACGCGCAGGGGCCGACGCTCCTGAACACAGGAGGCTCGTCCGGGGAGCCAGTCAGTTTTTACATCGACCGGAATGCATGGGCCCGTGAGTGGGCGCACATGCATTTCATTTGGGGGCTGAGAGGATACAAGCAAACGGACTTGATGGCCACGATGCTCGGAAAGAATCTGGGAGAACGGCTGTATGCCTACAACGCCGTTCACAATGAAATCAAGATCAACCCATACACCTACACGCAGCACCGGGCGAAGGAGATCCTATCACTCTTCGAGGAGTTCCCGCTCCGTTTCCTTCAGGGATACCCCTCGTCGATCTACAATTTCTTTAAGGTGCTGGAAGTCGCGCTCACGGATTCCGAGATGGAGCTGATTCGATCCAAGGTGCACTGCTGCCTGTTCAGTTCCGAGTATCCGCTGCCCCATATGGTAACGTATCTGACGGACGTCTTGGGGCTGAATTACATCTCGTGGTATGGCCATAGCGAGATGTGCATCCTCGCTTACGATCAGTACAACAGCGGAAAGTACAGGCCGTTCGCGACCTATGGGTATGCGGAAGAGGTTGGCAGAACACTCTGTGGGACGTCGTTCCACAACTACAGCATGCCGCTGATCCGGTACTCGACGGGTGATATCGTCGAGTCCAGGAAGACAGACCAGGGTACCCTCGACTACTTCATCGTCAAGGAGGGTAGGGAGGGGGACTATGTCGATGACAAAGCCGGAAACAGGATCCCGCTGACGTCGATGGTGTTTGGCCGCCACCACACAATCTTCAATATCGCCGACTATGTGCAGATTCTTCAGACGACGAGAGGCACGGCGACATTCTACATCACGTTCGGACGCCGCATTCCAATTTCGATAGGCGAGGCACGGAGCTACTTCGACCTCTCGAACCTCGACCTGGATTTCAATTTTGTCTTCTCGAAGGAACCCGTTCGCACCAGGGCCGGCAAGCTCAAGCTGAAGCTGACTATGGACGACGTGAAAGATCACGCCGCGCACCTGAAATGACGATCGATCGAACCAGCTCGTCAGCGCGTGGATTCGGTGTGTTCTTCGACCCGAGCAAGGCCACGTCGGGGCAGCGCTTCTTTCAGGACCTCTCTTGCGAGCTATCTGGTGAAGCGATCCCGCTCGAACGCAAGCCGAACGTCGTTCTGTTCAACGTCTCAGCTTCGATCAAGGAGATCCTCGCGGCCAAACGACAAGGCCAGAAGATTTGTCTGCGCATCGACGGTATGTACTTCGACCGGTTGTCGCCGCCATTCATCGCTTCGTTCAATCGGCCGATGCGAGCACTCCTCAGATTCGGTACGAAATGGCCCGCCGTGCATGACCATCTGGCATTCATCGCTAATCTCATTGATCAGAACTACGGCGCGTTTGCCCGTATTCTTCTCGCCGACCGAGTGATCTACCAGTCGGTGTTTTCGCAAACAGTTCATTCGCGATATTTCCCGGACCGGCCGTTCGACATTATCGTCAACGGCTCGGCCTTTCGCGCGAACGAGCGACCAGCCCGGGCCACGTCGATCAAAGGCGAAATTCGGCTGGTAACCACCTATGACGACTGGAAACCCTCGAAGCGCGTGCATGACGTCCTAGCGTTTGTGCGCTGGGCGCGACATGTGAAGGGCGCTCCCCTACGTCTGACGGTTCTTGGATACACCGGGAACGTGCCGGCATGTGCTCCGCCTGAAATGAGATCGCTACTGGAGAACACGCCCTACGTCGACACTATCCCGCGATTCAAGGCATACGAGGGGAGTGTCCGCGATGCCCTCTTCGGGAGCGATCTGTACATCACCTTTACCCATAAAGACCCTTGCCCAAACGCAGTAGTCGAGGCAATGGCACACGGGCTGCCAGTGGTCGGCGTCGATAGCGGCGGAATGCCTGATATCGTTGGCGACGCCGGAATTCTCGTTCCCGAGGAGGGTGCAGACGCATTCTTCACTTCGTATCGGTACGAGTGTGACTTTCCGTCCATCGACTTCGACAGAGTTCTGGCCGCAGTGATGACGGTCGCGTCAGCGCGAATGGACTTCGAAGCTCGAGTGGCAACTCGCTTCGAGGCCGACTTAAACATTGACGTGGTCGCTTCGCGGTATGCGGCGGTGCTCAGACGAATGGCGGGCGTTGACCCCGAACTTCGTGTGCGACAGACGGCCGCGACGTGACCGATCGCCACTATCTACTCAAGGTGATGGGCCTCAGCACGATTCCCAAGCTGATCACCTTCGGCTTGACGATGGTGAGCTTTCCTTTGATGGTGCGCGCGCTTGGCGCGAGTCAGTATGGCGTGACGGTCTTTATTGGCGCAATTGCTGCCGTCGTGGAATCGTTTGCCGATTTTGGCGTTTCGTCTGCAGCGGGAAAGGAGATTGCCGCGGTGAGACAAGCCGGGGCGACATCGCTCTCGGCCGTCGTGCTGTCCTGGGCACGTCTTCAGGCCACCGTGGCGCTGACCGCGTTTTGGCCGCTGCTCGCCATAACGTATGTCATCGCGATCGTCAGCTCCGACATCGCGTTCAGCCTCGAAGTCTTCGTGATCCTCGTCGCCGCGACTTGGCTGACGATCGCGCTGAACTTCATTCGAGCTGCGTTGACGTCGATGCTGGCGTTCAGATCTCTCACCGTATTCGACGCTTGCGAGTCTATTCTCCGCTCGGCGAGTTGGCTCGTCGTGGCGTACTTCGTGCCGACCACGCTCGGTCTGGCGTCCGCGGGTCTGGTCACAACGTGCTGTGCCATGGTGGTCGGTACCGTGCTCCTCTGGCGTCTCGTCCGTCGTGACCATCACGCGATCAGCAAAGTACCTTCGGATCCTCGTCTGCACCGTCGTTGGATGCTGAAGGAGAGCCTGAACTTCCTGTGGTTGCGCCTGGCGACTCGGGTATTCCAGTCCATTCCGATTATCGCCTTCGGGAAGCTGCTCGGCTCCGAGGTCGTCGGAATCATCGGCGCGTTTGCGCGGATCGTGGAGTCAGTGAATTTTCCATTCGCTGTCGTCGGAAATGCGCTTGCCGTCAGAGCAGTCGGGGTCCTGGCAAGCGGCGCCGCCGCCACGCGCCGATTGTGGGACGTCGTCTCCAGGCTCATCGCGCTCGCCGTGCTTCTGGCCGCGACGAGTTATCTCGCAGCCAACCTGCTAGCGAAGTTCCTCTTGCCGGGAAGTCCCGGTGCACCGATTGCGTTTGCGCTCCTCTCCATCACCGTGATCACATCGGTGATTTCGTCGATGATCGCGCCGATGTCAGACTATGTCGGAGCGTTGCGATCGCGAAATATACTACTGTCCGTCTGTTCTCTGGCTCAGTTTCCAGCGATTCTGATCGGCTGGAAGGTGCAAGGCCAGACTGGGGCGGTCGCGGCGTACGTGCTTGTCATAACGGTAATGAATCTTGGCTATGTCAAGATTGCCGTCACGGG
>Ga0334722_10005320_pt1 | contig 13034 bp, 18 predicted proteins | sample C3_bottom_MG_FD_207210 | JGI IMG/M metagenome (GOLD analysis project Ga0334722, IMG submission 207210) | Sediment microbial communities from Yellowstone Lake, YNP, Wyoming, USA - C3_bottom | ecosystem: Environmental > Aquatic > Freshwater > Lake > Sediment | place: USA: Wyoming | collected...
GAGCATCTCGAGCTTGGCCAGGATGAGCGGCTGGCGCTCGGCGGGGCCGAGGTCACGGGTGACCCGGCCGAGGCGGACGAGCGGGGTCCGGCCGATCAGCTCGAGGATCGAGTTCGCGTATTCCATCGGGGGCGAGGCAGGTCGGTCGATGGCGTCGTTCAGGTCGATGGCGTGGTTCATCAGGTTCACCTCATCGTCACGAGCGCCCAGGGCCGGACGCGGCCCCAGGGAAGGACCTCCCGGACAACCGTCCGGTCGCCGAGGCCGGCGCCCTCGGCATAGCGGCGGAGCTCGCCGTCGCCGTACGTCACGAACCTGGCGTCGTAGACCAGGGCCTCGCCGCCCGGCCGCAGGACGCGGGCGATCTCGCGCAGCGCAGCTGCCGGATCGGGCCAGTGGTGCATCGACAGGGTGGAGACGAGGAGATCGGCGGTGGCGTCGGGCAACGGGATCGCGCCGGCCTCGCCGTGAACGAACGCCGCCGTGGTGACGCCGGCGAGCATCGCCGTGCGGGCGGCGGCGTCGCGCATGGCGGCGGCGGGGTCCACCCCGATCACCCGCGCGCCGGGCAGGCGCCTCGCGAGCTCGATCGCGAGCTCGCCCGGTCCCGAACCCAGGTCGACGATCGTGGGCGCGGGCCGCGAACCGACCCGCGCCACGATGTCGTCCGCGACGCGCCGGTAGAGCCCCCGGAGGATCCGGGGAGCGACCCTGGCGTAGAGGCGGGCGCCGCGAGGCGCGAACAGTCCGCCGCGCTGGTCGAGCGTGCGAATGACACGGACCGCGACGCCGGTCCTCGAGGCGACGGCCGCTGCGCCGGCCACGAGAAAGAGCGGGATGAGGACGGCCGGACCCATCAGGCCGCTCCCTCCAGCTGACCGCTGGGGCCGGCAGGCTCGGCAGATTCGAACGCCCCGGATGACGGCCTCCGGAGCTCGAGCTCGACCGGCGTCGGGTTCGAGAGGAGGTCGAGGACCGGGCAGTGGGCATCGACGTGGGCCTTGAGGCGCCGGAGCTCGTCGGGCGGGGCCGGGCTGTCGAGCAGCACGCTGCCCCGGATGGCAGCGAAACCGGGCCGGACCGCTTCGTCGACGGCGAAGAACCCGCGCAGGTCGATGACGCCCTCGATGCTCACCGACACCCCGTCGAGCGGGATGCCGAGGGCGTCGGCATGGAGACGGTAGGTGATTTCCTGGCAGGCGGCGAGCGCGGCGAGGGCGAGCTCGACCGGGTTGGGCGCCGCATCCGTGCCGCCGAGCGACGGCGGCTCATCGACGTCGACCTCGAACGACCGGACGTGGACGCGACTCAGCAGGCCGGCCACCTGGCGGCTGTCGACGCGGAACGTGGCGATCGCCGCGTCGGGCGCCTCGGCGAGCGCGGCGGCCGTGTCGCGGACGAGTGGACCGAAGGTGAACGAACGCATGGCGAGACTCCGAGGAAGGCTGAGGTCGGTGGTGACCCGGCCGCGACGCCGTACGGCGCGGGCCTGCGATTCAGCGGCCGCCAGTCGTCCTGTGACGGAGAGGGCACGAGGCCGCGGTCCCCTGGGAACCGGGCCCCGTCGGCGTTCGGCCTGGCGGGACCTCACCCGCCTGGGCGAGACTCAGCCGCCGGTTGCCATCTCCGGACGTCGGGGCCGCCAACGACAACAGCCGTGGCCGGTCTGGGCCGGCATCGGCGCGCGCACCGCCATCGAGGCGGTGCCGGGGCGGCTCCGGTGCGCGTCGTGTCGCTGCATGACCCGGGCATGATATCCGACCAGGCGGCGGGTCGCCAGTGCACCCACGAGGTCCATCGGCGTGGTCGCCCCTACACCGTCAGCAGGATCGCGAACCCGAGCGCGAGCACGACGATCGCCAGGAGGACCTTCGTGCCGACGGCGTGCTCGAGGTGCCAGCGGTTGATGACCCGGATCAGGCCCGGCCGGCTGGCCAGGACGAGGAGCACCACGAGCGGCGTGATGTAGGCGAGGTTGTAGAGGACGAGCCCACCGAGGCCGGCGGCGACCGTGCCGCTCGTCCCGAGGAGCGCGACCACCCCGAGGTAGACCGCGCCGCTGCAGGGCACCGTGCACAGCCCGATGAGGACGCCGCCGCCGAAGAGCGCAAGGGGCGAACTCGTTCGGGCCCAGTCGCGCATCCGGCCATGGAGCGCGTGCGGCGCCTCGAGCTTCCATCCCGCGTCGGGCAGGAGCACGTCGCGGATCATCCACAGCCCGAGGCCGATCGCGACGAGGGCGGCGATCCGGCTCGGCAGGTGGTTGCCGCCGAACCCGGTGAACGAGGCGACGACGGTCAGGAGGCCGAGCCCGAGGAGGAAGTAGGTGAGGAGGACACCGAGGACGAAGAACGCGCCCAGGCCGAGGACCGTCCGGCTGGCGGCCCGGACGTCCGGCCGGCCGCCCGGTCCCACGGACCCGAGCGACTGCCGGGTCGCGAGGCCGAGGGCGAACGTGGCGAAGAGGATGAGCACCCCGAAGGCGCACGGGTTGAAGCCGTCGAGGAAGCCCGCCGTGACGATCGCCGGAACGCTGAGATCGGACAGCACCTGGTGGTCGGCCGCCCTGGATCCCGCGCTGGCGATCGCCGCCGCCGAGGCCGCGGCGACCAGCCCCACGACGAGCAGGAGCAGCTTCGGTCGATCGATCGAAGGTGCGGTCACGGCCCGCATCAGGCATACGATGCCGCCGGACGCTGAGAATCCCGTGAGTCGAAGCTGAGACCACGGGCACACACCCGCTCCTGAATCGACCAGAGCGGGCGCCATGTCCCGCCCGGTCGGGCCGAATGGCCCATTGCGTCCCCGCCGGGGTTCGGCAGAGTCGGGCGGGTCGAGCATCGCGGGGCGCCCTCTGTCGGCGCCATCGCCCAGTGTGAAGGGACATCGCCGTGAGCCGGAACAGCGACGCCAGCCGCACCCACCCGACACGCCCGGAGCATGACGCCAACCAGCGGCCAGCGCGGCCAGACCGTCGCGGCGCCATTATCTTCGGCGCGATCGTCATCGTCGTGCTCGGGGTCGGTGTCGTCCTTGCCACCAGTGACCTGCTCGGCCAGCGGGGAACGCCGACGACGGCGAATGCGATCCCGGTCCGGATGAGCATGGCCGGCTTCGAGCCGCAGGTGATCACCGTCAGGGCCGGCCAGACGGTCGCGATCGACTTCTGGACGACGGATGCAGCACCGCACCTCCAGGGCGGTGTGCACACGTTCATCAGCGACGAGCTCGGGATCCGCGAGGAGCTGCCGGCCGAATCGCGGCGAACGTTCACGTTCACGGCGCCCGCCAAGCCCGGCGACTACGACGTCTACTGCGACACCTGCTGCGGCGGCAAGGAGAGTCCGACGATGCACGGCATCATCCGGGTGGAGGCATAGCGATGGAACAGCGGGTCCCGGCCTGCCACGACGCTCCCGCACCGGCTCCCGCCCCGGCCGGACCTGTCCCGGAGACTCGGCCGGTGCCGCTCGTCGGCGGCTGGCCGCGGGCGGCGGTCGTGCTCGCCGTCGCGCTGGTGGGGGTCGGCGCCATCTCGGGAGCCTGGATCGCCGTCAGCCCCTTCGACACCGCGGCGTTCGGCGGGCTGACCGTCCCGGTCGTGCTGGCGTCGGGGGTCGCCGACGGGCTGAACCCGTGCGCGTTCGCGCTCCTCGTCCTCTTCGCGACCTACACGCTCACGCTCGTCAACAGCGTCACCGCCGACGGCTCTCCGACCCTGGAGGCCCGCCGCCGGCTGCTCGGCGCCGGCTCGCTCTACGTCGGCGCGGTCTGGATCACCTACTTCGTCATCGGCCTCGGGCTGCTGTCCTTCCTCGGCTGGCTGGGCCAGGACCACCTCGTCACCCGGATCGCCGCAATCCTCGCCCTGATGATGGCGCTCTGGATGCTCAAGGACATCTTCCTGCCGGGCTGGGGTCCGGCCATGGCCGCGCCTCACGCGACGCATGGCTGGATGCACCGGGCGATGGAGCGCGGCGGCCTGGCCGGGATGCTCATCGCCGGCGTGCTCGTCGGGATCTGCACCGTTCCCTGTTCGGGCGCGATCTACCTCGATATCGTGGCGGTGCTCCACGCCTCCGGCAGCGGCGCGACCGGGCTGGCGCTCCTGGCCCTCTACAACCTTGCCTACATCGTCCCGCTCGTGCTCCTGCTCGGGGCCGTCTCCAACCGGCGGGTCCTTGGCCAGCTCGGACGCTGGAACCGGGCGAACTCGCCCTGGGTGAAGGCGGGGCTCGCGCTGGCGGTGATCGCGATGAGCTTCGGCCTGCTGCTCACGCTGTAGGAGATTCGTCGTGCTCAGAGCGCGGGCTCGTGGGCCGGGTCGTGCGCTCCCCCGGGTAGCGGTGCTGCGTCGGCGATCGCACACGCCTGGCGTGCCCGCCGGAGCTGGCGACCGATGACGACGATCCCGACCAGGTTCATCCCGATCCCGAGCAGGAAGAGGGGCGTCTGGTACGCGTTCAGGAAGACGGCGAACGCGGACAGTCCGACGAACGGCAGCAGGTCGACGAGGTGGTGGGCGCAGCAGGCGAGCATCGCCGCCGTGCTCGTGCCGGTGCCTGCGGCCGTGACCGCGGCTCCGGCCCGGTGCCGACGATCGATCGCCCACAGCTCGGCGAAGAGGGCGATCTGGACCCCGAAGCCGGCCGCGATCAGGCTCACGAAGAGCGCGTCGGCGCCGAGCTGATCGAGAGCGTGGGCCGGACCCTGGGCGGGGCCGGGCTCGGCGTCGCCGCGCCGTGGATCCGGTCGTGGAGCTTCTGCATCTGGCCCCAGTCGACCGTCCCGTTCGCGACCATCGTGTCGTGGAGCTTCTGCATCTCGGCGAGGGTGTCGGCGTCGAGCGCGGCGGGGTTCATCGAACCCATGGCGCCGCCCATCATGATCTGGCCGCCCTGGCCGCCCATCATGTTCTGCATCCCCTGCCAGCCCTGGCTGCCCATCATGTTCTGCCAGCCGGGCGCGGGCGAGGAAGTCGGCCCCTGCGCCGAGACCAGCCCGGTCGCTCCGAGAAGCAGTGCCCCTGCCAGCAGGCCGCCGGCGACGAGCGTGGTTCGTGTCCGTGCCACGTTCAACTCCTTCACCTGATCCCGAGCACGCGTCGTGCCTGCTCGTATTCCTGGTCGCTGATCTCACCGCGCGCGAAGCGCGCCTTCAGGATCTGTGCGGCGTCATCGCCGGTGCCTCGCTCTCGCCCCGGCAGGGCGGTCACGACCGCCCACACGATGGCGATCACGAGGAACGTCCCGAGGATCATCCAGACCCATCCGCCGAGGCCCATGCCCCAGTCAAATCCGGTCATCATCTGCCTGTTCTCCGCTGTGGCGTGTCGATCGCTTCCGTGCTCGACACCAGCCAGACTAGGGAGCGGCGTTCAACGCTCGATGCGCCTGGTCGTCAAGTTCCCGTCAAGACCGTCCGATGACCCGGGCGACGGCGGCCAGGTTCGCCCCGAACGTCACGATCCCGTCGACGGCCGAGGTCGTCGAGTTCAACGGCGAGGCGTACTACTTCTGCGAACCCGTGTGCGCAGAGATCTTTCGCGACGAGCCGCTGCGCTGGATCGAGCCGGCGCCGGAGCAGATCTGACAGACCGGAACGGGCCTGCCGGGGCGGCCCTGCCGGCGGCGGGCCGACCGGCGGTCAGCCGGCTCGCGGCAGCGCGACGCTGAACGTGGAACCGTGGCCCGGCCCCTCGCTCGCGGCCCACACACGCCCGCCCATGAGTTCGACCAGGGCCCTGGCGATCGCCAGGCCGATCCCTGATCCACCCATCGCGCGCGAGCGTGATGGGTCGACCCGGTAGAAGCGCTCGAAGACGAGTTCGCGCTGCTCCTCGGTGAGACCGGGGCCCTGATCGCTGACCGCCAGGACGACCTCGGGGGCGTCGTGGCGGATCGCCAGCCGGACCTCGCTCTTCGCCGGCGAGTAACGAACCGCGTTGCTCAGGAGGTTGTCGAGGACCTGGCCCAGCCGCTCGCGGTCGGCCAGGACCGGCGGGGTCCCGGGCTCAACGTCGACGCGGATCGCAATGTCCCGCCCCGCCGCGATCGGCGTGAACCGCTCGGCTGCCTCTCGCACCAGCGCGGCCGGGTCGAGCGGCCCGATCGCCAGCGGAATCTGGCGGGCCTCCGCCCGCCACAGCTCCTGGAGGTCGTTGACCAGGCGGGCGAGCCGGGACGTCTCGCCCCGCAGGAGCGACCAGGTGGCCTCGCTGGGCAGGATCACCCCGTCCTCGAGGCCCTCGAGGTACCCATCGAGCGTCGTGAGCGGGGTGCGCAGCTCGTGGGCGACGTCGCCCACGAGCTGGAAGCGGCGGCGCTCCGTCGCCTCGAGCGAGGCCGCCATCGTGTTGAATGACGCTGCCAGTTCGCCGATCTCGTCGTCGCCGGACACCGGCACGCGTTCTGCGTAGCGACCGGCCGCGATCCGCTGGGCTGCCTCGGCCAGGCGTGAGATAGGCCGCGACAGCCGGGCGGAGAGCGCCAGGCTGACGACGATCGCGGCCGCCCCGGCCGCCACGACGGCGACGAGCAGGGCGGTCTGGACCGCGTCCTGGAACGCGGACCGCACGAGGCCGCCCATCATGTCGCCCATCCCCGCCATCGAGTGGCCCATCGCGGCATCGAAGGCGCCGGGGGCGACGAACCCGACGGCCAGGAAGAGCGTCACCGTCCCGACCACGATGACCGCGAGGTGCGACAGCACGAGACGGGTCCGGATCCGCGACCGTGGCCGTGGCCGTGGCTGCGTCATCTCGGCTCCTTGAAGCGGAATCCGGCGCCTCGGACCGTCTCGATGAAGCGCGGGTCGGCCGCATCATCGCCCAGCTTGCGCCTCAGGTTCGCCAGGTGCACGTCCACAACGTGCTCATCACCGACGTAGTCGAATCCCCAGACCCGGTCGAGGAGCTTCTGGCGGCTGAACACGACTCCGGGGTCGCGGGCCAGGGTCAGGAGCAGGTTGAACTCGGTCGTGGTGAGGGTGACCGGCTCGCCCCGCAGCGACACGGCCCGGCGGCGTTCGTCGATCACCAGGTCGCCGAGCCGCAGCGGATCCGGCGACCCGCTCGCCGGCGTCCGCGGCCGCCGGAGGAGGGCCCGGATCCTGGCCACCAGTTCGCGCGGCGAGAACGGCTTGACGAGGTAGTCGTCGGCCCCCACCGTCAGCCCCACGATCCGGTCGATCTCCTCCGCCCGGGCCGTGAGCAGGATGACGTAGGCATCGGAGAAGGTCCGGACCCGGCGCAGCACGTCGAACCCGTCGAGGCCGGGCAGCATGACGTCGAGGACGACGACATCGGGAGCCCGCTCCCGGACCGCCTCGACCGCCGAGAGCCCGTCGGAGACCGCGCTCACCTCCCAGCCTTCGCGCGCCAGGTAGCCGGAGATCAGCTCGACGATCGGCGGTTCGTCGTCAACGACGAGGATGCGCGGGGCCTCGCTCATCGGTCGGGTACCTCTGCCTCTCCGCAGGGTGGATGCCGGTGACGATGATGCGGCCAGCCTGGACTTGGTTAAGCGTCGCCTGAATCAAGGCTGAGTCTGGAGGGCCTCTGTCTCGGCGACTTCGCAGACCCCCGGTCCGGCTGACGCCGCCCCGGCAGCTGCCCGCTCGGCGTCGAGCGCGGCCTTCACCTCGGGGTACGTGTCGCCCAGGCAACAGCTGCAGGAGTCGTACCAGCGACGCATCCCCTCGTCGATGACGACCGCCCCCGCCGGGGATGCGTGCGAGCTGGCGGCCGGAGCGAGGTGCGCGCCCGGAGCGAGGTACGCGGCCGGCTCGCGGAGGAAGTCCTCGCGGCAGCGCTGCCGGCAGAACACGACCTCGTGACCGTCGTGCACGACGACGAGGCCGTCGGCCCGGGCGCGCTCCACGTCGACCGTCATCCCGCACACCGGGTCCTTCATCGTCACGTGATCCAAGGTCATCGGTCCTCCACACGGATCCGGCAGGAGCGCCCGGGGCGGGTCGATCCTACACGATCGTCGTCAGCCCTGGATCGGGGCGAGCTGGAGCAGGGGGTGAGCCCTGCCACCTGGCGGGCATCCCGTCCCCCGGCTGAGACGGGTCAGCGGCCGGCACCGGATATACTGCGGACCTGTCGTCGGCAGTCGCAGCCGCCGCGATGTCGGACTGGAGGCCTCCGGGTGCACTCGGTCAGCGATACCAGCCGCCCCGGAATCTTCCTCCGGGCGACGAACCTCACGAAGCTCTACGGCGAGACCGTCGCGCTCTGGAGCGTCGACCTCGCGGCACGGGGCGGTGAGCTCGTCGCGGTCCTCGGACCGAACGCGTCGGGCAAGACGACGCTCCTGCGCATCCTGGCCGGCCTGACCGCGCCGACCGGCGGACGCATCTCGTGGTCGGGTTCGGGCGCCGGGCGGCCGAGGATCGCCTACGTCGGACACGCGACCCACCTGTTCGAGGCGCTCACCCCGCTCGAGAACCTCGAGCTTGCGGCGCGGCTCGCGGGCCGTGATCCGCGGCTGGCCGTCGAGCTGCTCGGCCGGCTCGGGATCGAGGCGTCCGCGGGCAGGCGCTGCGCGGGGCTGTCGGCCGGCACGCTCCGGCGGGTCGCCCTCGGTCGGGCTCTCGCGACCGCGCCGGACGCCCTGATCCTCGACGAACCGTTTGCGTCGCTCGACGCGGCGGCCGCGGACGTCGTCGTCGAGGTCCTCGCAGGTGCCGGGCGCGAGGGTCGGCTGGTGGTCGTGGCGACCCACGACGACGCCCGCTCGCGGACCCTGGCCACGAAGAGCGTGTGGCTGAGCGGGGGGCGGGTTGCGCCGCCTGACTCGCGCACGACCGGGACGCTGCGCCTCGCATGAGCCTGGCCGCCGACGTCGCCGCCCTGGCTGCCAAGGACATCCGGATCGAGCTCCGGACGCGGCAGGCCTCGGGCGCGGCCGCCGCACTCGGTGCGATCGCTCTCGTGCTCGTCGGCCTGGCGGTCGGACCGGACGCCGACCGCCTGCGCCAGCTCGCCCCGAGCGTGATCTGGATCGCGCTCCTGTTCGCGACGGTCACCGTCGCCGACCGGTTCGAGCGGATCGATCGAGCGGACGACGCCTTCTCGGCCCTCTGGCTGGTCGCCGCGGATCGCCGGGCGATCTACCTGGCCAAGGTCGTCAGCCTGACCCTCGTCCTGGGGCTCCTCCAGGTCGGCCTGTGGCTGCTCGCGGTCGCGCTCCTCAATCTCAGCCTGCGGGTCGAACTTCTCGCCCTCCTCCCGATCATCTGGCTGACCGCCTGGTCGACCGCCTCGGTCGGCGCCCTCGCCCTCGCTCTCGTCTCGGCCGCGGCGCACCGGATGCTCCTGCTGCCCGTCGTGCTCCTGCCGCTGCTCGTGCCGACGCTCGTGGCCGGCGTCGGGGCGAGCGTCGCGCTGCTCGACGGCCGGATCGCCGATGCCGCGGGGTGGGGCACGATCCTGTTGATCGAGGCGGCCCTCTTCTGCGGGCTCGGCATCCTGCTCTACGAAGCGGCGGCGGCTCCGGAATGAGCGGTCTGGGCAATCCGGGGCGGACACTGGGTCGAGTCGCGGCATCCGGCTCGCTGGCCGCGGTCGCCCTCGTCGTCACGATCACGATCGGCCTCGTCGGTGTCCCGCCCGACGCCGCCCAGGGAGATGTGCAGCGGATCATGTACGTCCACGTCCCGAGCGCCTGGCTCGCCTACCTCGCCTTCTTCGTCACGCTCGTCGGCGGGGTGCGCTATCTCTGGCGGCGCAACCTGGCCTGGGACCGGGTCGCGGCGGCCAGCGCCGAGATCGGCCTGGTGTTCACCGGGGTCGCCATCCTGAGCGGGGCGATCTGGGGCAAGGCGACCTGGGGCAAGTGGTGGGACTGGGATCCGCGCCTGACCACGACCGCGATCCTGTTCCTGATCTACGCCGGCTATCTCCTCCTGCGCGCATCGATCGTCGACCGCCATCGTCGCGCCCGCCTCTCGGCGGTGCTCGGCGTCGTCGGCTTCGTCAACGTTCCGATCGTTCACTTCTCGGTCCTCTGGTGGCGCGGACTCCACCAGGCGCCGACCGTGATCCGGCCGGGGGATCCCACGATCGACCATCTGCTGCTCGCGGTCCTGATGGCCAACGTGGCCAGCTTCACCCTGCTCTACGCCTGGCTGCTCCGCCGCCGGATCGAGCTCGAGACGCTTCGGGACCGCACCGAGATCACCCTGGAGCCGAGCCCGTGACCGACCCCGGCTTCATCCTGGCGGCGTACACCGTCGTGCTCGGTGGGCTCGGCGGGTACGTCGTGACCCTCGATCGCCGTGGTCGGGCGGCGCGTCGTCTCCTCGAGGCGGTGGCGCGGCAGCAGGCGACGGAACCGGGGGACGAGCGCCCGAACGCCCCGGCGTCCGACGTCGACCCGAACACCGGGGCGTCCGACGCCGAGGGGCGCGGTCCGGGGCGATGAACCGGCCCCGCGCGGCGACGCTCCTCGGGATCATCCTCGTCGTCGGTGCCCTCGTCGTGCTGGTCGCCGTCAGCCTGACGAGCGCGATCGTGTACTACGTGACCCCGACCGAGCTGGCCGCACGCTCGAGCGGCGAACCGGTCCGCCTGTACGGCATCGTGACGCCGGGTTCGGTCCAGTGGGACCGGGCCCATGCCGTGCTCTCGTTCCGGGTCACCGACGGCACGACGACCGTCGAGGTCTCGTCGACCTCGCTCCCGACGGCCCTGTTCCGCGACGGTGTCGGCGTCGTCCTCGCCGGCCGCCTGACGGGGCCGGGTCGGTTCGCCGCCGACGAGATCCTGGTCAAGCACTCCGAGGTCTATGAACCGTTGAAGCCGGGGGAGACGATCCCGCCCGGGCTGCTCGAGCGCCTCGGCGCGGGCGGCGCGACGCCGTGATCGGCCTGGCGGGGTCCGCCGCCAGCATCGCAGGCCTGCTCGGCGCCATCGTCGGGATCCTCCTGGGAGTCAGCGCCGCACGGCGCGGCACCTGGGACCGGCGGCTGGCGATCGCGGCCTGGACGACCTGCAGCGCCCTCGTCGCGGCCAACCTGCTCATGGTCGCGGCGCTCGTCGGTCACGACTTCTCGATCTCCTACGTGGCCCAGGTCGGGAGTCGCTCGACCCCGCTCCTGTACACGATCGCCTCGCTCTGGGGTGCGCTCGAGGGCTCGATCCTCTTCTGGGCCGGCCTCCTCTCGGTCGCGATCGTCCTCCTGACCTCGCGCACCCGGGGCTCCGACCGCGCCCTCCTGCCGGTCGCCACGGCCACGCTCTTCGCCCTCCTGGCCTTCTTCGCCGCCATCGTGGTCGGTCCGGGCGACCCGTGGCGACGGATCGACCCGGTCCCCACCGACGGCCCGGGGCCGAACCCGCTCCTGCAGAACCATCCGCTCATGGCGCTCCACCCTCCGTTCCTGTACCTCGGGTTCGTCGGCCTGGCGATCCCGTATGCGCTCACGGTCGCGGCCCTCGTCGGCAACCGGCTCGACGATCGCTGGCTCGAGGCGGTCCGGCGCTGGACCCTCGGCCCGTGGGTTGCGCTCACGCTCGGGCTGGTGATGGGTGCGTGGTGGTCGTACGCGGTCCTCGGCTGGGGCGGGTACTGGGCGTGGGATCCGGTCGAGAACGTCGCCCTCCTCCCCTGGCTGACCGCGACCGCCTTCCTCCACTCGGCGATGGTCCAGCAGCGTCGGGGGATGCTTCGCGGCTGGAACGTCGGGCTGATCACGGCGTCGTTCGTGCTCACGATCCTGGCCACCCTCGTCACCCGGAGCGGGGTCCTGAACTCGGTCCACTCGTTCACCCGCTCGCTGATCGGACCGCTCTTCCTCCTCCTGTTTGCCGTCGCGCTCCTCGGCTCGTTCATCCTGGTCGCGACCCGACTTCCGGGCCAGAACGGGCCTCAGCCCAGGCTGGGCACGAGGACGACCGCCTTCCTGCTGAACAACATCCTGCTCGTCGCCGTCGCGGCGATCGTCCTCGTCGGGACGCTCTTCCCGCTCTTCGCGGACGCACTGGCCGGGGCGCAGGTGAGCGTCGGCGCGCCCTACTTCGAGCGTGTCATCGGACCGATCGCCGTCGGTCTCGTCGCCCTCGTGGCGATCGGTCCGTCCCTGCCCTGGGGTGACTGGCGACCGGAGACGCGGCGAGCACTCCTGCCGGGTGCGACCGTGGCGCTCGGGATCGTGGTCCTCCTCCTGCTGCGGGGCGGATCGCCCGAGCTCCTTGCCGGGGCGGCGGCCGGGAGCTTCGCGCTCGTCCAGTCCGCCTGGTACATCGTCGGGCGGGCGAGGCCGGCCAGGGGCGCGACCGAACGAGGACCGACCGCCGTCGTGCGTCGCCTGATCGGCCGCCGCCGTTCGGTCGGGGGCCTGGTCGTCCATCTCGGCATCGCCCTGATCGCGCTCGTGATCGTCGCCGCCGGCGCCGGCCGCCAGGAGAGCAGCGTGACCTTGCGGCCCGGCCAGGCCGCCCGCGTCGGAGACTTCGAGGTGCGCTTCAGCGGGACGCGCTCGGAGACCGCCTCCGGGCGCGTCGTGATCGTCGGCTCGGCCGTGGCGAGCGGCCCCGGAATCGACGGGCCGGTGACGCCGGAGCTGACCGTCTTCCCGGGCTCGGCCCAGGCGATCGCGACCCCGGCGATCGTCCCCACTCCGGGCGCGGACCTGTACGTGACGCTCGTGGACATCGATGCCGCGGCCGGTACGGCGACCTTCCGGATCGGGATCCACCCGTTCATGAGCTGGCTCTGGCTCGGCGGCGGGATCGCTGCCCTCGGTGGCCTGATCGCCGCCTGGCCGCGAGCACGGCTCGAACCGGCCGCCGCCCCGATCCCCGCCGGGTCGACCGGCGACGACCTCGCCGGTGAGGTCGTCGGTGGCTGAGAGCGCCCCGATCAGCCGCCCGGGCCATCGCCGGGCCTGGCTCGTCGCGATCGGGCTGATCGCCTCCGGAGTGCTGCTCGCGTCGCTCGCCGTGGGCGTCGTCCGGGATCCGCCCCAGCCGCCGTCACCGCTCCTGGGCAAGCCGGCACCCGACGTTCGGCTGAAGGCCCTCGACG
>Ga0334722_10005321_pt1 | contig 13034 bp, 11 predicted proteins | sample C3_bottom_MG_FD_207210 | JGI IMG/M metagenome (GOLD analysis project Ga0334722, IMG submission 207210) | Sediment microbial communities from Yellowstone Lake, YNP, Wyoming, USA - C3_bottom | ecosystem: Environmental > Aquatic > Freshwater > Lake > Sediment | place: USA: Wyoming | collected...
CCGCTGTTCTCAGCAAAGAGTTCGCCGCTGACAGAGACATTTTTGCCGTCTTTCCCAGCCTGACCACCCCGATCCACGGCAAGAACCGGCTCCGCGGTTTCCCCGTCAAGGAGCGCTGCGGTATCCGCATCCTGGGCGGCAAAAAGATCCTGAACCTGGCCCAGCTTCTTCTCCCGAGCAGCCTCGGCAAAAGCTGAGCCCTGCTGAGTCTTGATTCCCTGTTGCACCTTGACCTTGGAAAGATCAACGCTTTCCATGAGCTTTTCAAAAACAGCAACCACCGAACCCTGAACCGCGGAAGACAGGCTCGGCCCCTTGGTTTCAAAACCGGACTTGGTCAGCACCTCCTGAAGATCCGCGAGAAAGCTAAGCGGGTCCGCCTGGAGCCGGTTGGCCTTCACCTCTTGGACAGCCTGCTCCAGCACGTTTTTCAGGCGATCCAGGGTAAGCGGCACCGGCGGGACTTCCTTGACTAGGCCTTCCACAACCGGCAACCGCTCGGGCAACAAGGCGCGCTGCAACTGCTGGGAAACTCCTGCGTTGGCAAGAATATCCTGGAGCTGCTCTGCTTCCACCGCTGTGAGGTCGGTAATATTTTCCCCAGGCAATCCCTTCAACCCGGCGAGAATTTTTTGCAGATCAATGGTGTTGTCCCCCCGCACCGCCGCCTCGCTGATCCTGCCCACCTCGGGAACAGGTACGCCAAGGCGCTCAAGAACGCTCTGGAGAAGCGGCAGATCGGTCTCCGGCACGGTCACAGGCACATCATCCTGCAAGGTCTGGAAATGACGGGTGAACGAGGCAAGAAAATCGGCAAGATTCAACTTGCCATCCTGATTCTTCATCTTTGCCAGGAGCGCGGTCAGCTGACTTTCGTTCATGCCCGCATCCTTGGCGATCTTCTGAAGAAGCTCGGGATCAGGCACCGGAAAGGACCATTCTCCAGGTCCCATTTTTTGGTCGCCCGCGCTCTTCTGGAGATCCTGAACAAACTGCCCCAACAGGGCGGCGACGGTGGTTGCCGCATCGGTCTCTTTTTTCTCCGAAGCGGCGACAGGCGTCTTCTTATCAGCGGCCGCAGCAGGAGTGGCCTTGGCTTTTTGCTGGCCCAGGAGATTGTTCTTGTCCCGGCGTTCCGTGGCCATCTTCTTTTCCATGTATTCGGAAAAGTTCGACCCGGTTTTCTTGCCAGCAGGGCTTTTCGCATCAACCGCTGCCGTTACCTGGGCCTTGGGGGCCTGGACAATGGGAATCATGAGTGCGTCCACTGAAAACTCCTCGCTGTAAGATTGATCTTCATCTTGGTGCCCGACTGGAGCACGCTTGCCAACTTGCCAAAGCAAAAGGTGTGCCACGCCTGAATCAAGCGATAGAGACAATCAAAACAATAATGAAAAAACAAAGAGTTAAGAAAGATTACCAGGCACAAATTCGCCCCGGCAGTGACCCGCCAGAACCGCCAGAGAGGAAAAGAATTCCCCCACAAAAAACCGAGAGTGGGATGAGAAAAGCAGGGTTGGGCAAGAATTGCCGAGAGATGAAAAGGAAAACCAAGATGACAAAGTTCCCTCCCCACTTGCGGGGGAGGGTTAGGGTGGGGGGGCAGGGTTAGCGAGCATGCCGTTGAGGAGGTCGGCACCTTCACCCACCCCCAACCCCCTCCCGTCGAGGGCGGGGGAGAATAGCACAAAAAAAGCCCCTCCGGCTAACCACCGGAAGGGCTAAAAAATCAAAACCGAAACACCGCTGCTCAGATCAGGGCAGTCCAAGAAGCCTGCTCACCCGCACCGCCTTGTCCTGACTCAATTTGGGGATGATCTTCGCCACCGCCTCTGTCTTCATGGCTCGCAAAATCTCCACCGCCTCGACGTCTTCCATCTTGTCAAGCAGGGGGGCCACCTTAGATGGGCTCATGGCGCTGTAAATCTTGATCAGATTCTTAAACTGCTGGTCCTTGCCCTTAACCGCCCCGCCAAGCTGCCCCTTGAGCTCTTCTTGGATAGCATTGACCTTGGTGTACTTCTCGTCCACTTCCTTGTTTAAGGCAGAGAGTTCCTTCTCCTTCTCAGCCATGGCCTTTTCCTTGGCAGCCAGGGCGTCTTCACGCTCTTTCAACCCGGCGGCACCGGAAATCTCCTGGGGCGTGAGCTTGACCGGGGGTTTTTCCTCGGTAAAGGCGGGGATGGTCACCACCAGGGTCAAGAGCACAGCGAGAATTTGGATAAGGTATCTGCGGTTGCGTTTTTTCATGATTCCGTCCGGGGTGGGCCGTGAAACCCAGTCCCCGCCTAGTGAAGATTGCCCTTGCGACCGAAACGAAGCACCATCATCTCGTCCGCCTCGTTTTGCTCTTTCTTCAATCCGGCCAGGAGGAATTTCTGATAATCCCGCTCCCTGGCCTTTTCCATAACCTTTTTATCCTGCACCTTGCCGGTCAACTCTACCCTGGCCTGGGCAACCGCCCCAAGCTGGGCTTCCACCCTGGCTTGCCCAGCCTCGACCTCCTGCTCCTTGCGAAAGATCCCTTCCACATAAAAAGCAAAGATAGGAGCCAGCATCTGTTGCTGCTTTTCTTCTTCAAACTCGGCAATCAATTCCTGCCGCTGCTGTTTCAGCGCGGCAAGCTGTTGCTTCTGCTGTTCAAGCAGCGTGAGCTCCCGACCAAGTTTCTGCTGGGCAAGCTCTTCCAGATTCCGCCGCAGGCCAAGGACTGTTTCAAGTCTGAAATGATAAGCCATTGTTCCCTCTCAGTGGGCCTTGCCTAAACAGCCTTATCATCGGCAAAAATCTCCGCCAGCTGCCGGGCGCTTTCCGCAAAGGAAACCTTTTCTTCCACCGGCTGTTTGAGATAGCCGTTCAACCGGTCGATCATGGTAATTGCGTTGTCGATCTTCGGATTGCTGCCCTTGGCGTAGGCACCAATGTTGATCAGGTCTTCCGAGCGGCGATAGGTGGACATAACCTCCAAAAATTTATGGGCAACGCGTACCTGCTCCCTGGGCACCACATCGGTCATACACCGGCTGATGCTGCCCATGACCTCGATGGACGGATAATGCCCCTGGCTCGCCAGATCACGGCTCAGGATAATATGGCCGTCCACGATGGAGCGCACCGCGTCGGCGATGGGCTCGTTCATGTCGTCGCCCTCAACCAGCACCGTGTAGATGCCGGTGATACTCCCCTTGCCCATGCAGGTCCCCGCCCGCTCCAGCAGTTTGGGAAGCTGGCCGAACACCGACGGGGTATAGCCCCGCGAGGTGGGCGGCTCGCCGATGGCCAGGCCAACCTCCCGGCTGGACATGGCAAAACGGGTGACGGAATCCATCATCAAAATGACGTCGCGGCCCTTGTCGCGGAAAAATTCGGAGATGGCCGTGGCAAGATAGGCCCCGCGCATCCGCACCAGAGGCGGCTGATCCGAGGTGGCCACCACGACCACAGAACGAGCCAGCCCCTCGGGGCCGAGATCGCGCTCGATAAAGTCTTTCAACTCCCGGCCACGCTCGCCGATCAGAGCAATAACACTGATATCGGCGGCTGTATGCCTGGCGATCATGCCGAGCAGGGTGCTTTTCCCCACCCCGGACCCGGCGAGAATCCCGATACGCTGGCCCTTGCCCAGGGTCAACAGGCCATTGATCGCCCGCACCCCCACGTCCACCGGTTCAAGGATGCGCTCCCGCTCCATGGGATTTAAGGGCGCAGCATAGAGGGGATACTGGGCCTCGGGCCGCAACGGGCCTTTGCCGTCCATGGGATTACCCAGTCCGTCAATAATTCGGCCCAGCAGGGATTCAGCCACCGGCACCCCGGCCTGCTCCCCCACCAACCGAATGGCGCTGCCCGGTTCAACCCCGCGCATCTCGCCTAAGGGCATGAGCAGGACCCTCCCTTCCCGAAAACCAACCACCTCGGCCAACACCGTGCCCTGATTCTTAAAAACCGAAACCTCGCAGATGCTGCCCACCGGAATCCCTGGGCCCATACTCTCCAGAACCATGCCGATGACCTGATTCACCCGACCGCCCACGCTCACCAGCGAGGTATCCTGAGAAACTTGGAGGCAGTGGGAAAGGTTCATGGCATCATCATCCTTGAATTATAAGCTATCGGTGGTCTCCGCGTAACTGTTCAGCAGTGCCGCAGATGCTAGGAAGCGGCCTGTGAAGTGTGCTATTGCACATGAGCAGGCCGCTGACAACGCAGATGCGGTGCTGCTGAACAGTTACGTATCTGCAACCATGGCCGCGAGAAAAGCCTGCTCAACCGCAGCATACAGCCTTGCCTTGCAATTTTCCAGGGTGGCGTCGATCTCGCCAAAATCCGTTTTCAGGAAACAGCCGCCCTCGGCAATGTTGGGGTCCTCGACCAACTGGATGCGGTTTTTTCCCTCAATCAAACGGGAATTCTCCAGGCTCGCCTTTTTCAACCGCCCGAAATCATCGCCATGCAGATGGATCTGCACTGTGGAGTTTTCCACCACAAATTCCATGGCCTTTTTGAGACAGGCCTGAATAACCAGGGGATTCACAGAAACTTCATGGTACACCAGCCGATCCACCATGCTGGTGATCAGGGCAAGCATGCTCTCCTGATGCTGCCGCAGAAGCGCTTCCCGCTCGCCATCCAGGGCGGTGAGCAGCGCACCAAGCTCTCGCAGTTGCTGCTCATACTGAGCCAGCCCCGCCGCCTTGCCCTCGGCCTCGCCCTTGGCCAACCCCTCGGCATAGGCATCCTGCTTGAGTTTTTCCGCCTGATCCCCAGCCTGACGAACAATCTCGACGGCTTCCTCCATGGCAATTTCCCGTGGAGACCTATGCTTGACAAGCCGTTTGGCTTCTGCGCTGCCGGGCTTGACCTGCCAGAAATCCTCAAAGGACAGGAAATCGTCCGTTTCCAGGCTTGGTGCGGTCTGCACCACACGATCCTGCTGCAATTTGAGTATCTTAGACAAATTCGTCCTCGCCGCCGCCACCACTCATGAGCTGGATCTTGCCTTCCTGCTCCAAACGCTTGGCGATCTTGATTATGGACTGCTGGGCGGCCTCGACATCCTTTACCCGAGTCGGCCCCATGATTTCCATATCTTCCTTGAGCATTTCCACGGCCCGTGAAGACATAGCCCCAAATATCTTTTCCTTGAGCTCCTCGGAGGCGAGCTTGAGGGCCAATTTCAGGTCGTCGGTGCTGACCTCCTTGAGAATGGACTGGACCCCGCGATCATCCACGCCAATGAGATCTTCAAAGACAAACATCAGTCGGCGGATTTCATCGGCCAGGGTTTCCCGCTGTTCTTCAATCCCTTCGAGAATAGAGGCCTCCAGCCCTCGATCGGCATTGTTCAGGATTTCAGCCACAGCCTCCACCCCGCCGAGGCGCTGGCCCTCCATGCCTTCAACTGTGAGAAGCTCATCTTGCAACACCCGGTCCACATCCACGAGAATCTCAGGGCTTACCTTGTCGAGTTCCGCCATGCGCATCATGACTTCCACCTGAACCTCCTCATTGAACTCCATGAGGATCTGGGCCGACTGGACCGGTTCCAGAACAGAAAGAACCAGGGCCACGGTCTGGGGATGCTCGTTGCGCAGAAAGTTGACCAGCACCTTGGGTTCGAGCTTCCGTGCCTTCTGGAAAAGAGTCAGCTTCCAGTCGGAGCGAATCTCTTCCAATATCTCACTGGCCTTATCGCTGGAAAGCGCCCGCTTCAACGCACCCTCCAACATCTCGTTGCCGGAAAGGAAGATATCGGTATCACCCGTATCGGCCTTGAACTCATTGACCAGGGCAGTCAGGTCTTCTTTGTCGACCTTGTCGATCCTGGCCATCTGCCGGCCAACGTTCTTGATATCCTCGGGATCGAGCCGCTGGAAGACCTGGGAGGCAAACTCCTCACCAACGGTGAGCAGAAAGACCGCCGCTTTCTCCGGCCCGGTGAGGGCTTCACCGGCCTCTTTTTTGCCTTTGCTCATGGATTAGACCTCTTCACGTAACCAGCGGCGCACCAAGTCTGCGGCCCGATCAGGATCGCTCTGGGCCAGCCGGTAAATTCGCTCCTGATCGCTGATCCCGCGCGGGGCAAGAGAAAGATCTTCCTCCTCCATCACGACGCCACCGACTGCGGGACCATGTCCGCCAGGCCTGGATATGCCGCCAGTGCGGGTCTCCAACTGCTTGGTTGCAAGGATTTTCAAAAACGGCTTGATGACAAAGAGGAGCACAAGAACCGCACCCAGCAGATAGACCAGGGGCATGGCCAGCCATTCCAGCATCGCCCGATATTTTTCCATGGGATCCACCTCCGGCTCGGGAACGGAGGACAAGGCAAAGGGCAGACTCGCCACTTCCACCTGATCGCCACGCTCTTCGCTATAGCCAATGGCATTTTTGACCAACTTGTCCAAATTCCGCATTTCTTCCGGGCTGCGCGGCTGATATTTCAGGCTTGTCTTGCCATCCTTGTCAACGCTCTTTTCGTAGGAACCATCGACCATGACGGCAATGGACAATTTTTTGACAGCCCCGCCCTTATCCTGGGTGTGCTTGGTTTGCTTGCTGATTTCGTAATTGCGCGTCACATTGTTGCGATTGTATCCGGCGGCGGCCTTTCCTTCTCCACCCGCCTCGGCAAAGGTGGCAAGCTCGCCCTTAACTCCCGGGATTCCTTCGGGAGTGGCGCCGCCACGCTGATCGTTTTCCGTGAGCATCTGTTCGCTGCGCACCACCTGGGCCTCGGGATCGAAACTCTCTTCGGTCCGCTCCACCTTGTTGAAATCCACTTCAGCCGTGACCCGCGCCCTGACCCGATTGACGCCAACCACCTCCTCCAGCATGGTTTCCACCTTCTGCCGCAGGGTGTCTTCAATCTTTATCTGGTACTCCAACTGATTTCCGGTGAGCACCCCCTCGCCATCGCCCTGTTTCCGATAGAGCAGACGGCCGCTGGTATCGACCAGAGTAATATTTTCCGTGGTCAGCCCAGGAACCGCGCTGGCCACCAGGTTGACAATGCTCTGGATCTCATGCTGGTTGAGTTTTTCCCGACCACGCAGCTTGACGCTGATCGAGGCGGTGGGGGGCTTTTCATCCTCGATGAACACCGACTCCTTGGGAGTGGCGATATGCACCCTGGCCTCGATGACCTGCTGGAAATTTCGGATGGTTCGAGCGAGCTCTCCCTGCAAGGCCCGCTGATAGTTCAAGCGCTGGACAAAATCGGTCTGCCCGAAGCTGGTCTGGTTGAATATCTCAAAACCAACGCCGCCGCCCCTGGGCAACCCCTCCCCGGCCAAGGTCAATCGGACCTCGTACACCTGCGAGGCCGGAACCAGGATGGCCCCGCCATCATCGGACAACTTGTAGGGGATGCGCTGATCCTTGAGTTTCGTCAAAACCTCGCCGGCATCCTCCTGGTTCAACCCGGAAAAGAGCACCTTGTAGGAGGTTTCCTTGCTGCCGGTGGTCAGGCTTAACAGGCCGCCAACCACCACGGCGATCACCACGAGTCCGAGTATTTTCTGGGTTATACTCAGGCCCTTGGCAATGGAAGCGATCTGCTCAAGAATTTCTTTTGGGGTAGCCATGTTCTGTTCCCTTTGCCTAAAAGTTTAGGAGCACTTACTAAATCTGCATCCTCATGATCTCACGGTACGCGTCAATAACCTTCTGCTGTACCCTGGTCATCATGCGAAAGGAGATACCCGATTTTTCCATGGCGATCATGGTTTCATGAATATTGGCGTGTTCCCCGGTGGCAAGCCCTTGCACCAGTTGATCTGCCTCCTGGCTCTGGCCGTTCACCTCGGCGATCGAGCGGCTGAGAATCTCGGAAAAACCCGTGCCCGCAACGCCAGGCGTGCCAGGAGACTTGAGCGGTGCTGCACCGGGCAGACTGATCGGCTGCATGGTTATCTCTTTCATCTATAATACCTCCAGTTGCACAGGGTTTGCATGACAAATTAATCCAGCCAATCTTCAACCAGCAATTATCTGCCGATCTCCAGGGCCTTGAGCGCCATACTTTTGACAGCATCCAGGGCCGTGACATTGGCTTCATACGAGCGCTTGGCACTCATCATGTCCACCATCTGCTCGGCCACGTTGACGTTGGGAAGGCGAACCACCCCGTTGGCATCGGCATCCGGGTGCGATGGATCATAGACCTCCTTAAACGGGGCCTTGTCTTCGCTTACCTGCACCACCTCAACCTTGCGGAGACGCTCGGTGGTGGAGTTGAGCGTGTCCTGAAAATTAACGCCCTCCACCGGCTTGGCCGCGAAGACCACGGATTTGGCCCTGTACGGCCCGCCCTCGATGGTCCGGGTGGTGTTGGCGTTGGCCAGGTTCATGGCCGCGATGTTGAGCCGGGCCCTCTCCGCCTTGAGCGCGGAGCCGCTGATCTGCATGGCTGTTAAGGTATCCATTTATTATTTGCCTCCCTCGTCAATGGCATAGCGCAGTGCATCGAATTTTTTCCCGATACTCTTGGCTATCACCTGAAACATCAGCTGATTTTCAGCCATCTTGACCATCTCCTGATCCAGATCCACCGGCCGTTTCTCGCGGGCAAACTCCCTGGTTTTGCTGGCCTCCATGGCATCGAGCTGCATGTGCCCTTTGTCGGTTCTGGCCAACTCCCCCTGGCCGCTCATCACACTCTGCATGACCTTGGCAAAATTAAAATCCTGCCCCGTATAACCCGGAGTTTCAAGGTTTGCGACATTGGATTGGATCAGCCCCTGCCGCTCCTGGCGCAGGGTCAGCGCCTGACGCATGGTTTCGATATTACCGTCGAACAATTTATTTATGGGCATGACATTCTCCTTTTGTGAATCAAACAACTTGCCAGATTATCTTGCAAAAAAAGTGCCACCACCCAATATTTTTTCCGGCAGAGGGATGGAACATCGAAGAAAATCACCGTTTTCACAAGGAGAAAGGAATTACAGAAAGGATACAACCGAGGGAAAGACACGAGATTGGCGCGGAATAAAACAACGCAACATGCTGAAATACAACAAGAAAAAAATTACAGGCACCACAACAACGGCCACCACCGACCAAAGCAAGAGGCTTTAATCGATCATGCCCTGGGAGCGATACTCATGCAGTTTATTACGCAAGGTGCGGACGCTGATCCCGAGAATCTCGGCCGCATGTGTCCGATTATTGTCGTTTGCCTGCAAGGCCTGTAAGATCATTTGACGCTCCACCTCCCGCAAGGTCTGCATCCCGATATCCATGGCAGCGGAGGTGTTGGCCGCCGCCACGGCGGAATGGCCGGTTGCCGGGGAAACAGCAGCCACTGCGGATTCGATTCTGGACGGCGGCTCGACATCATCCCAGAAATCCCACAGATCAAGCTCATGGCCCCGGGAAAGGAGCATGGCCCGCTCAATCAGGTTCTCCATCTCCCGCACATTGCCTGGCCAGCCATAATCGGCAAACCTAGCCCAGACGGCGGCGGAAGGCTTTTTCACAGGCTTGCCATATTGAGCCGCGTACTTCAAAATGAAAAAATCCACCAGCGCCGCGACATCCTCCCGGCGTTCGCGCAGGGGGGGCAGCTTCAAGGGGATGACGTTTAAGCGATAATACAGATCCTGCCGAAACGTGCCGTCCTGCACCGCCTGTTCCAGATCACGGTTGGTGGTGGCCAGCACATGCACATCGATCTTGAAAGGGGCTCTGCCCCCCAGCCGATCGACCTCTTCCTCCTGGAGCACCCGCAGGAGTTTGGCCTGGAGGTGCAAGGGGAGCTCCCCGATCTCGTCGAGCAGCAGGGTGCCGGTGTCAGCCAGTTCGAATTTTCCTTTCTTGGTGACGATGGCCCCGGTGAAAGCCCCTTTCTCATGGCCGAACAGCTCGCTTTCCAGGAGCCCTTCCGGCAGAGCGGCGCAGTTCAAGGCCACGAACGGCCCGTTTCGCCGACCGCTCTCCAAATGGATAAAGCGGGCAAAGACCTCCTTGCCCGTTCCGGATTCACCGAGAATGAGCACAGTGGCCTTGCTGGAGGCCACGCTTCTGGCCCGATCCATGAGCTGCAACAGTTTTGGGTTCTGACCGATGATCGGCTTTTCAAGGGCGGGTGCTTCCCCGGCTTTCTGTGGTCCTGGCCAATCGGTCGGTTGCGGCAACCTGCGCGCCAGGGCAAAAACCCTGGCCACAGTCTCCTCGATAACCTCCACCGGAAACGGCTTTAAGAGATAATCAAAGGCCCCCTGCTTCATGGCCTCCACCGCCGTATCCACCGTGGCAAAACCGGTCATGATCACCACCGGCAGCTCGGGGCGCAGCGCCTTTACCTGCCGCAAAAGCTCAAGACCGTCCATGCCCGGCATCTTGATATCGGTAATCACCAACTCAGGCGGCTGCCTGGCGATCATCTCCAGGGCCATGCCGCCATTTTCCGCAACCGCGACTTCGTGCCCGTTGCGGCTCAACGCCTCAAAAAGGGCAACGCGCATGTTCTGCTCATCGTCAACGATCAGTATTTTATGGGTCTGCTCAGACATCTTTTCCCCGACTGATTTCTGTTCCCGCCCCGGACTCCGCTGGCAGCAGCACCCTGAAGGTGGCGCCTTGGCCCGGCTCGCTCTCCACCTCGATCAATCCGTGATGCGCCTCGGCAATGGCATGGCTGATGGCCAGACCCAGCCCGCGGTTCCTGCCCTTGGTCGAGAAAAACGGATCGAAAATTTTCTGCAAGTTTTCCGGGGCAATCCCCGCCCCCCGGTCCTGCACCCTGATCTCCACCAAGACCCCATGCTCCCTGTCCGGCGGCAACATCCGCAGGCCCAGGGAAAACGTCCCGCCCTTCGGCATGCTTTCCATGGCATTCAGGCCAAGATTGAGCAAGAGCTGCCCCAGCAGGGCCTGGTCACCCAGCAGATATGCCTGCTCCGCCTCAATCCGGCTTTCCATGAGTATACCATGCTCGCCGGCCATTTCACGGAGAGTTTCCATGCTTTTTTTGAGCACCGCGACCATATCCAGCGGCAACATCTGCGGGTGCAAAACCCCAGAAAAGGTCACAAAATTATCCAGCAGATGATGCATGGTACGCACCGCCCCCAGCATCCGGGACGCGACCCGTTCGTTGTCTGGGTCGCCCGCCAGCTCCCGCTTGAGAATCGAGGCATACAGCTCAAGGCTGCCCAGAGGATTCTTCAATTCCTGGCTCATGGCCTCGGCCATCTCCTGCATAGCGGCAAACCGCTTGCTCCGGTCGAGATGCATCTCCATCAGGGCAGGAAAGGTCACATCCTCCAAGGAAAGAAAAAACCCGGCCACATGCAGGAATGGGCTTTGCAAATCGTTACGACTGATGAGGATGCAGCGTTTTTCCGCCCCGCCGTTCGATGCCTGCACCTCGCAGAGCAGGCGGCCCCCGGAAAGCCGTAAGGCGGCAAGCTCATGGGTCAGGCCAAACTTTTGGGAGAGCAATCCCCAGCAGGTTTTATTCTGGAGGGAAGACCCGCCAAGACCGAGAAGCTGGGCGGCTCTCTGATTTACCGCCAGCAAGTTCCCCTGCCGGTCGGCAAGCAGAATCCCGCCTGGCAGACTTTCGATCATGGCAAAAAAGAATTCCTGCAGATGCTCCGGGGTATCAAAACTCGCTTGCGCCATCAGATGACCCGGCCTGGACAGCGTAAGCGGTCACAGGGCACCGCATCTCCTTTGTCATCGGCCTGTCCGCATACCTGATGTATAGCAAACAGGCCTCTTTCGCGGATCTGCACCACCCTGCAACCGCTTACAGATGTGGGTACAAGTGCTATACTTGGTTGCCTTACCGCAGAATCCGTTACTGGACAATATATCGTGCTCTTCGCTTTCACCGGGCAGCCTTTCTCGGTTTTCTTCCCAAATCAATTTCGATCTGATTCAAAATAGTTTTCGCCTTTTTCTTGAGCAGATCGTCCGGCCCGGCCTGCGCCTTCTGAAGATGCCCGCAGCTCTTCTCCATCTCCCCACCCTTGCGGAACAGATCGCCCAACTGGAGGTGGATCTGCTGGGCAGCCTTACTGTCCTTGGGCATATCTCCATCAACGCCGGCCAAGTAGGTATCAATGGCCGACTGGACACCCTGCCCGGCCAAACCGTCGCCGAATTCTCGGTACCAGCCTTGCAAGGCCTCCGGCCCCAGCCATTTATTCTGCCGGGAACGCGAGAGCACTTCAACCCCCTCGGGATACAGACCAAGGGTGGCCAGCATCCGCAGCCGCGCTTCCACATAGACCTTTATTTTTGCCGGAACAGGGGCAGCCGCCGTGGCCTTGGCATACCAAACAAGAGCCTCATTCTTTTTCCCTTGGGCCTCATTGAGCTTGCCGGTCAGGTAAAGAAATTCCCCAAAATATTCGCTATCTTTATATATCTCCTGGGCATAGCGGAGCAGCCTATCGGCGGCGGCCAGATTTTTCTGGAGCAGATAGACCTCGGCCCTCCGACTGTAGAGGTCGGCTTTGTCTTCATCGGCCAGGGGCAGACCCTGAGCTCGAAAATAGACGGTGGAGGCCTGGTCAAGCAAGGACAACGCTTCAAGCGCCTGCCCAACCAGATAGAGAAAACGCCCATTGTCCAGGATGCTGACTTGCCGGTATTCGGCAACATACAACTGATAGAGCTTCTCGTATTCTTTTCGGGCCAGAAACCCTTCTCCGAGATAGAGCAGAATCTTACCGGAAAAATTTTCCTTTTTCCCGGAAGCGAGCCCCGGCTTGTCGTGGTGCAGATAGCTCCCGCCAATATCAGCGGCAGACTCGGCGTTATTGCGGGCCTGATACCGGAGAAACAGTGCGCGCCGGGCATCCTGGGCAATAGGCTCGCCAGGATACGCCTCAATCACGGCGAGGAAAGGCTTGTCGCCCTCCGGGTCGCTCAGGTCAGGGGCCGGCTGCCCCTTGGCCGTTCTCCGTTCCGGATTATCCATATATTCAGCCCGCCGGAACTTTGCCAAAACAGCGATCCGATCCTCACGGGTGCCATCTTCGAGAACCCGCTCATAGAGCTTCAGAGCCGTACGTCCA
>Ga0334722_10005322_pt1 | contig 13034 bp, 8 predicted proteins | sample C3_bottom_MG_FD_207210 | JGI IMG/M metagenome (GOLD analysis project Ga0334722, IMG submission 207210) | Sediment microbial communities from Yellowstone Lake, YNP, Wyoming, USA - C3_bottom | ecosystem: Environmental > Aquatic > Freshwater > Lake > Sediment | place: USA: Wyoming | collected...
TTTCCGCGAATGGCCCGCAGTGGTATGCTCCACGGCATGCGGCGGACGGCAGACAGCCAGAGGGCATCGACGGCGGGCTTCGTGGCGGGCCTGCCGATCACGGCGCCGCGCTTTCTCCCGCTCCGAGCGGTCGTCGCCGCGCTCTGCGCGCTGCTCGCCGCCGACCCGGCCCGCGCCGCCGACATCCTCCGCCACGATCTCGAGGCGCGCATCGAACCGGCGACGCACGCGATCGCGGTCCGCGACCGGATTGCCTTTCCCCCGGGCACGCCGCGCGAGCTGACGCTGCTGCTTCACCGCGGCCTCGCGCCGCGCGTCGAGGGGGGTGGTGCGATGATCGGGCCGGCGCTCCCCGGGGACGGCCCCGGCGTCTTCCCCGAGCGCTTCCGCCTGACGCTCGAGCCGGGAGCCACCACCGTGACGCTTGCGTACGGCGGCGCCATCGACCACCCGCTTGAGCCGGGCGGCGAGGAGTTTGCGCGCGGTCGGTCCGAGACGCGCGGGACGATCTCCGAACAGGGCGTCTTCCTGTCGGGCGATACGATCTGGTACCCGCAGTTCGAGATCGACGCCCTGATCGCGTTCTCGCTGAGCGTGGACCTCCCCGGCGCCTGGGACGCGGTGAGCCAGGGGACGCGCGCGCGGCATGAGCTCGAGGGCGGCCGCCGCCGCGTGCGCTGGGAGTCGCCGGAGCCGCAGGAGGGGATCTGGCTCGTCGCCGGCCGCTACAGCGAGTACGCGGCGCGCGCCGGCGCTGTCGAGGCGCTGGTCTTCCTGCGCGCGCCGGACCCGGCGCTGGCGCGGCAGTACCTCGACGCGACCGCGGGCTACCTTGACCTCTACTCGTCGCTGCTCGGCCCCTACCCCTACGGCAAGTGGGCGGCAGTCGAGAACTTCTGGGAGACCGGTTACGGCATGCCCTCCTTCACGCTGCTGGGCCCGAAGGTCATCCGCTTCCCATTCATCCTGCACAGCTCCTACCCCCACGAGATCCTGCACTCCTGGTGGGGCAACGGCGTCTTCACGGACGTCAGCGGCGGCAACTGGTCCGAGGGGCTGACCGCGTACCTTGCCGACCACCTCGTCAAGGAGCAGCGCGGCGAAGGCGCCGAGTATCGGCAGACGACGCTGCAGAAGTACGCCGACTACGTGCTCTCCGGGCGCGACCTGCCGCTGACCGCGTTCCGCTCGCGGCACGGCACGGTGACCGAGGCGGTCGGCTACGGCAAGAGCGCGATGCTCTTTCACATGCTGCGCCTGGAGCTAGGCGACGAGACGTTCGTCGCGGGCCTGCGCGGGCTGTGGGCCGGCAAGCGCTTCGCGTCGGCGACGTTCGAGGACCTGCGCGCCGCGTTCGAGGCGGCGTCCAAGCGGGACCTCGGCTGGTTCTTCGGGCAGTGGGTCGGGCGCACCGGGGCGCCCCAGATCAGGATCGCCGGCGTGCACCGCGGCGGCGCCGACGGGAGCGAGCTGACCCTGACGCTCGAGCAGACGCAGCCCGGCGAGCCCTACCGGCTGCGCGTGCCGGTCGCGGTCACCGTCGAGGGCGCTGCGGAGGCGACCGTCTCGGTCCTCGAGATGGCGGGCCGCACCGCCGAGGCGACGTTCGCCAGGCTCCGGGGCCGCCCGCTGCGCGTGGACGTCGACCCGGCCTTCGACCTCTTCCGACGCCTCGACCGCAGCGAGATCCCGCCTGCGCTCAGTCAGGCGCTCGGCGCCGAGAAGACCCTCGTGCTGCTGTCGTCGGGCGCACCGCCTGCGCTCGCCGCGGCCTACCGGACACTGGCCGACGCGCTCAACCAATCCGGCCCCGGTGCGGTCGAGATCCGCGAGGATCGCGAAGTCGCCGAGCTGCCGCGCGACCGGGCGGTCTTCCTGCTCGGCTGGGAGAACCGCTTCCTCGCCGCGCTGCGCGGTGCGCTCGCCGGGTCGGACGCGGCGATCGGCGAGGGCGACGTGCGCCTCGAGCGCACGACTCTTCCGCGCGCCGGCCACGCCTTCGCGCTCACCGTGCGCCACCCCGCCGACCCCGCGCTGACGCTCAGCTGGATCGCGCTCGATGCCCCGGCCGCGGCCGAGCCACTCGGGCGGAAGCTGCCGCACTATCACAAGTTCAGCTATCTCGCGTTCGAGGGCGCCGAGGCGACGAACGTCGCGAAGGGGCGCTGGCCGGTGACCGCCTCGCCGCTGAGCGCGGTGCTCGCGACGGGCGGTGCGCCCGGCGCAGCCGTGCCGGCAATGGGGAAGCTGCCGAAACGCGCCGCGCTCGCCAGCCTGCCGCCGCGCTTCTCCCGCGAGCGGATGCTCGAGGATGTCCGTGCGCTCGCCGCGCCGGAGCTTCGCGGCCGCGGCTTCGGCGCCGCCGGGCTCGAGCAGGCCGCCGACCGCATCGCCGCCGCGTTCGTCGCGGCCGGGCTGCAGCCGGCCGGCGACGCTCCGGGGAGCTGGTTCCAACCCCTCACCGCATGCGGCGGCGACCCGGCGCGGGAGGCGACCCTGAAGAACGTCGTCGGCGTGTTGCCGGGGACCCGGCCGGACCTGGAGAAATCCGTGCTCGTGATCGGCGCGCACTACGACCACCTCGGTGAGGGGGATCCCGGCGGCCTGCCCGCGAACCGTGGCCGCGTCCACCCGGGCGCCGACGACAATGCGAGCGGCGTCGCGGTGCTGCTCGAACTGGCGCGCACGCTCTGGAAGGACGCGCCGCCCGCGCGCACCGTCGTCTTTGTTGCGTTTGCCGGCGAGGAGGCGGGTCGGCTCGGTTCCGCCCACTTCGTGGCGTCCCCGGCGTTCGCGGCCGCCAAGACGCTCGCGATGGTCAACCTCGACACGGTCGGGCGCCTCGCGGGGCGGCCGGTCCTCGTGCTCGGCGGCGCGTCGGCGCCCGAGTGGGTGCACATCTTCCGCGGCGCGGGCTACCTCGCCGGGGTCGAGACCGCGCTCGCGGGCGAGGAGCTCGATGCGAGCGATGACGCGACCTTCCGCGCCGCGGGCATCCCGGCCGTGCAGCTCTTCGGCGGGCCGAGTCCCGACTACCACCGCCCGAGCGACACCCCGGAGAAGATCGACGGCGCCGGCCTCGAGAAGGTCGCCGCCTTGGCCGCCGAGGTCCTTGGCCACCTCGCCGGTCCCGACGCGCGCCTGAGTCCGCCGGGCGCGAAGCCCGCCGCGCAGGGGGGCGGCGGAGCCGAGCGCAAGGTCAGCCTCGGCGTGGTGCCCGACTTCGCCTTCCCCGGCCCGGGCGTCCGCCTCGAGGGGGTCGTTCCCGGCTCGCCCGCGGAGGCCGCCGGCCTGCGTGCCGGGGACGTCCTGGTCGCGGTCGGCCGCACGGAAGTCTCCGGCCTCAAGGGGCTCTCGGCGCTGCTGAAGGCGCTCGAGCCCGGGAAGGTCGAGCTGAAGTACCGCCGCGACGGCAGGGAGGCAGCGGCGGAGGCGGCGCTCGTCGCACGCTGACTCCCCGCTCCCCGCCGCCGACCCAGGCACCGAGCGCGATCCGCGCCGCGCGCTGATGATCCCCGGGATGGTCGGCAAGAGCGGAGGCGGCGAAGTTCGGCAAGGACGTCGAGAGGCTGCCCCTGGGCGCGGTGGGCATCTCCACCGTCACGCAGCAGATCCGCACCGGGCTGCAGCAGCCGATAGTCGGCAGCCACAACTTCAACCTCTCGACGATCACGCGCCGCGACCTGATGTGCCTGACCGAGGAGTGCGAGAAGGTCACCCCCCGGATCCCGAACGTGCTGCGCGCCTAGCGCGAGGAAGCCGAGGAATCCTCGCCGAGTTTTTGCCCTATCCATCCCGCGACTACCCTTTGGCGAGGCGCCTCTAGCCTCGCCGAAAGGTTTTCAGCAGCCTGTTAGATCGAAGGGCATCGAGGTCGTGGAATGCGGCCGGCTCGTTTGACTCAAAGAGGGGAAGGAAATTGCTATGACGTTCCCTGCCGCCAGCACCACCTCGTCCCAGCCGGGCCTGCGCTTGAGACGTTGCTCTATACGCTCGCCTTGGGCATGGCGATCGGGCCGAGTTCCCGCACTCGAGAAACAGATCCTTGTCAGGCGTACGACCGCAGCAACGCTCACGCACGCGCCGGGGGGCGTCAAGGCGGACGATGCGATCGACACCGCGTTCCGCAGTGTCGTGAATATCGCCGGGATATCACTGGCTGCCGGGGTTGACCACCTCGTTGATTTTTAACACTTCATTGATGTTAACAGTGCCGCCGCCTTCGACCTGCTTGGACTCCTGCCCATGGGTTTGACCCATCATGATCGCGGTGCCGGCTCCGAGATCCGCCCCGGAGGTATTCCCGCCTTCGGGGTTGCGGCCATCGTCTGGTCCGCCGGCCTTACCTCCCGTTTTCATTCCGGCCTTAAGCGTTTGGTCGACTGTTTTTTCTCGAGTCAAGACTATCCCGCCTCCGGCGTCATCGGCGTTCGGGTTGGGTCGCTTGTCCGGTACAACATTACCTTCCTCGTCATACTTGGTAGTAGTCACAGGCTGCTTTGGATCATCCATCTTCATATAGGTATATTCCCGAAGATTCCCGGCCTCACTGTATTGGAGTCGTACCCGTGACTTGCCATCGCTCCCGGCGAAGTAGTAACTATTGCCCTTGTAGCCATTTTTGCCATTTTCCTTGACCTGGACATTGACCAGACCTAGTTCTAAGGCGGTAGTCTCGTTAGGTTCTTTGCCGGCGCGCTCCTTCCCGTCGCCTCTGTAATTGTGCGTGTCCTGAGCGCCGTACCTGCTGTTGATCCGCGTTCCACCGAAGGAGTCGGCAAACTTTGCACCCTTGATCGGATTTTCACCGATAAAGGGCTTCTGCTTGGCTGCGGCTGCGGCTTGTTTCTTCTTCAGATCGTCACTCTGTTGTTTGTGGCTATCCCCTGCACCAATCCCGCGGACCCCGCTGTCATGTTGAATCCCCTGTCGCTGCCCGTTGTTTGCTGGATCCTTGCCGTTGATTTTGACATCATGTATGTCGATTTTTATCCGGCTGATATCATTTCCTTGGCTCAAGGACTGGTGCTTTTCCGGCGTGCCGGCCGGCCGGTTCAGGCTGAACGTCGAAGCGGCATTCGCCTTTCCTGGGACGAGGGCTCGTTCAGGGACATTCAACGTGACGTTGCCGATCATGCCGGGAAAAGCCGCCGGTTTCTCGAGAACCGCTTTGGGGCCGATGAATCCCTGAAACGCGTGCGTCCCGGTCTTGGCGGTCCACGAGGCGGTTTTTGTGAAACCGCCGCCGGGCGTGACCTCACTCTGCTCTCCCGCGGCAAGCATCAGCTTTTCCGTGGCGCAGTAAATACCCCAGGAGACGTTTTTGACAGGTCTGTCGCCGCTATTCCCGACGGTGAGGGTTACGGTGACCGCTTCCCCCGCCTTGGGTTGCTGAGGCTGCACCGATACACTGATCACATCAACCTTGACCACCCCTTTGGGTTCCATGGACCCTTTGATTTCTACGCTCCGTTTGGGTCCCCCCCCTTTCAGAGGCCCGAGGGCTAACGCTCCGGACGAAGAGAGAAGGCCTGCGGTTGCCAACGATGCAATGAAAACGAACCTCTTCATCATTCCCTCCCATTGCACGGCACGAGGACTTTCATTCACTTGAACCGGAGACCGATGCCTGTGAAGAACGTTTGAACCACTCAGCCACCCGTGTCTGCACTTTTAGTAAAGTTGACGACGCGATGCTCGCTTGGATGAAATTCTCGTGTATTCACGCACCGAATTGGCGCGAGTGTCGTCAGGCTGACCTTCCCCCCTGGCGCTTTCCCGAGGAACCCCATCTCATCAAGGCTGATGGGGAGATCCTTCAATGTAGGGGTCCATACTGCTGGGTCCCTCAATACCGATGTTCAGCAGGCCCATGACCCAAGCATTCTTGTCGCCCCAGATGTGAATCCGGATGTGGGCGTTATCGCCGGCGGGCATGGTCGTGATGTTCCAGTTGCCATGATCCCTTGTTGCGTCAGTCGTGCCGATTCCTTTCACTTTCCAGCCGTTTTTCAACTTGAATCCGAGGAACGCGTCAAGATCGTACGCTTCGCGGGCCGGGCCTCGGCAATCGCCGAGTCTAAATGCCACTGCGCCGCCCCCGTTCCACCCTGGTTGACCGGAGAGCGCGGACTGCTCTGAAGGAGCCACGATATCGACATTCCTGCACAGGCGCGGCGGCTCGATCCCGGCAACTCTCTCTCGGGCGATGGCAGTATGATTCCCGATAGCGTTCCTGACTTTGATGAAGTCCAGGCCTTCAGTGACCATCTTGACCTTGACGTGGAAGATCGGTGAACCCTGGCTGTTATTGCCCCGGAATTTCGGTATCGTTTCGAGCGTATTCAGAGCGTCGCAGGTGAGTGAGAATCTGTGATCCCCCAGGGTTGCCGGCCAGGTGAAAGCTATGCGCGCCACGGCGGTTCCCGGTGCAACTGCGCCGGATGCGGGGAACACCCCGGCCCGGACAGAGGTGGATGATCCGCCTACCAAGCCCTCCGTGACGTTCCAGGGCACAGGCCCCAGCGCAATGCCGCTGGCATTGGTGATCACAACCGTCAGGGGGATGCCTGCGCCCTCGACATAATTGGACTGACTCGGCACGATCAGCTCGCACTTAATGACATCGACAGACGTGAGAGGTGTCGCTTCTTTTACCGGCACGAAGTCCTTGCGCCGTTCCATCGCCGGTGAGGGTATCCGGTCTGCCGCAAAAGTACCCACTGCGACGAAGAAACTGATGAAGACGACGGGGAACAAGACAAATGTTTTTTTCATGTTCTCCTCCACGTGGCCATGGTGCCTTCTTGGTTCCCGATTGGCGCTGTTCTTGACGGGGTACGCTTACCGCATATTGAACCGTCGCCTTCCACCGACACAGCACCCCGTTTGCCCGGTGCACTCTGCGCGACCATTGACTACCACCCCGATTTTTATACTATCATATAACTAGAGATTCGTAGTGATATGGGCTGGAGCATCTTGTTGCGCAGGGGTGGAGCACGGGAGCGACGGTGTCTGGAGTGCGCCACAAGCATTGGTCGAGGAGCCGGGTTGCCGGCAGGGAGAAAGCGATGAACGCATTGAACGTTTTCGGGGGGCTGCTGCTCTTGCTGGTGGTCTCGGCTCCCGCTGCGGCTGAGGAGGGGTATGTGTTAGCAGGGGTACCCGCAGATTCGGGCATCGTCTGGACGTATCCGCCACAGGACGGATGGCTCTGCCTCAACAAGCGAGAGCCACTCCGCGTGATCCGAAGAAATATTTGTGGTCCCTTCAATCTCAAGATCATGGAAGTTCCACCCAAAGGCGCCACGAGAGTCCTCGGCACTCCCGTAACAGAGCCCTGGGTCGTCGAGGCTACATTCACGAAAATTGGCCCCACCACGCTCAAAGCCGAATATTGCGACGGTTACGGTTCAGTCTCGGTGCGCGTGACCGTCGAGAACTGCATCGATCGCTACCGCTTCAATCTGTTGGCGCAGCAGATCCGTGCGTGTCCCTCGTGCAGCAAGCTCGCACCGCGGCTCGGGGCGCTGGAGAGGCAGGTTGGCAAAGGTACGGCGGGAATCAGGCCGTTGCCGTTCATCGTGAAGGAACTTGAATCGCTCGAGATGGAAGTCAAGGCTCTGCAGGGACGGAAATAAGAGCCGGGCGACAGAACTGAAGGGCCGGCCTCCGTTTCCGGGACCTCGCCCCCCATTAAGCCCAAGACCGCGATCTCTGGGACCGCGACCCGGTTAGTACCTTTCGCCGCCGCCGATCCTCGGGCGGCGCGGCTCGCGCGCCGCCAGCGTCAAGGACGGCTGGCAGCGCTGACGTGCACGGTCAGGTCCCTGGAATTGTTGAGGCGATCCTGAACTCTTTTTTCGCGAACTTCCGGTGTCCCGTCGTCAACGATGGTTCCATGAAATACAATCGCACCCTGGGTCGTCGCTGGTAGAACGCACGTCATTGAAAAGGATTCACCCGGAGCGACGGCGTCGCGATATTGTGTGCAGCTGAAGGGCGCCGGCGCCGGCAACGGGCTGGTTTGAGACATCACCGCGGCCACCTTCGGCAGCGTCCTGCTGCTCACGTTCTTGATGGTGAGCACCAAAGAGACTTGGTCACCTTGCCTGACGGTCAAGAGGGGAGGATCGGCGGATTCAAAGTTTGCAACCTTGAAATCGGTGACCTTGACGATGTCGGTGAAAACAAGCCGCGCCGCTTTTGGCTTTGGCGGAGGTATCTCGGCGCGGACATTCGACGCAGGGAGAAGAACCACGAAAGCCGTCACGATCAACGCAACCCTTTTCATCACACCCTCCCCATAACGTTGCCACCATGGCTGGCCGTCTATCGGGACGCCCCCACCTTTTCCTGCGCCATCGAAGAGCAATCTCTCCAGGGGCGCCAGCGACACCAGGCACCGCGCAAGTTGGCGGGAACACCCAGGCGGAGCAACCACCCTTCCCGGAATGCTATCAGAAAGCGAAATCGAACGTCTTCGGGTCGAGCCCGCCAGTTCTGAATGGCCTCGCGGATCTCCTACGGCTGAGGTCATCGCGGAGCGCCTCGGTCGGGTCACGGTTTTTGAGTGCCGGTTCCCAGCCTCGCGGCTTCACCGTCATGGTATCTGGCTTCTTTCAGATTCCCGATCTTTTTCAAATTGACAGCAAAATATCTGTGAACATTCGCGTTCGCCGGTTCGAGTTCGAGTGCTTTTGTATAGGCCGCAATCCCCTCTTCAGGTTGTCCCACCTGAAAAAGCGCCTCGCCAAGATTTGCGTAGCATTTCGTGCACAAACCGTTCAATTCGATGGCGCGTGTATAGTTTCCTACAGCCTCGTCTGTCCTGCCGGCTTTGAGGAGCAAGTTGCCGCGGTTGTAGTATGCCTCGTCGCTGTAAGGGTCGAGTTGGAGTGCTTTCTTGAAAAAGCCGAGAGCGGTGGCGATCTCACCGAGACGTCCGCTGGCTACGCCGAGAGCTGTGTACGAGTCTGCTCTTTTTGGATTTGCGATGATCGCACGATTGAAATGGACAAGAGCCTGCTCTGGCCGGCCTGTCTCCATCAGCATCACCGCGTAATTGAAGTGCGTAAACTCGCTATCCGGGTCAAGCGAAAGAGCCTTCTGGAACAGTTTCTCCGCACCCGTCGGATCGCCGGTCAACCATCTACCCAACGCAACATTGGCGCATACGTAGCAGGAGTCGGGGTCAATACTCAGGGCGTACTCATATTGTGTCCGCGCTTCGGCCAGCCTTCCCACGTCGAGCAGGGCGGTTCCATAATTAATCCTGGCCGAGGCGTTTTTTGGCGCTTGCGACGCGGTGTCCTCCCAGAGCGAAAGCGGGGAGCTATAGACACGGTTTCTCGCCACCGTTGCGAAAGAGAGCCCGGCGCAGGCAATCGCAAGAGCCAGCAGCAGGAAAAGTTCATTCCTTTCTGGCAGGTATGACTTCCATGCGCCGTAAGCGCCAATAACCACAAGCGAAACAACGCCGGCCAAAGGCAGATACATGCGATGTTCTTCGACGGTTGGGGCTATGGGGATGAAACTCGATGTGGGTGCTAGAATAATAAAAAACCACAAGCCGGCGAACCCTTCGGGCCGGTTCTTCGCGGTCGTGAAGCAAGTCGCCAGGAAGAGAAGGGATACGAAGGCCAGCGAAGGAAGTGCCTCGACCCCAGGTACCACCAACTCGCCATAATCGAACGTGAAGCCGGTGGGCCAAAGGGTCATTCGGAGGTAGCGTGCTATCGCCCACGCCTGGGTCTGCAGGTACGAGAACCAGCCGTGTCCGATCTGAAATCCAATAGTGTTGTTGCGTGATCCTGAAGTTGACATCAGGGCCGCGAGAATCGCCCAGCTAGAAAACAACATCAAATAATATTTAGGGCGGAGTTGTACGGCCTTGTTGAAAGAGCCTGAATAAAAAGCCCGATCGTAAAACAGCGCAACGAGAGGAGCGGTCGCCAGGATCTCCTTCACGCCACTTCCCAAAAAACACGCAGCAACCGAGCCAACGTGCCAGAGTGCCGGTTTTTCAGAATCCTCGCCCCTCGCAAGGCAGTAGATCGTCAACAGATAACAAAGACCTCCCAGGGACTCGGCGCGTTGGGAAATATAGGTAACCGACTGCGCAAGCAAGGGGTGAACGCTCCAGGTGAGGGAGACAGCGAAGGCAAGAGGCAAGGCTCTTTCGCCGAAACGCGCTATCAGGCGAGGCGAAAGGAGCGTCCTTCTGACAATCCCGAGCAACGTCAGAGCCGAAAGAGCGTGGATAACAACGTTGACGAGGTGATAGCCGCGTGGAGCGAGCCCTCCCAGTGCGTAATTTACCGCGAACGTGTAATTGAGCAGCGGCCTGCCGTCGACCGTGCTTCCTGGGGGCATGTCGAACGATATCGGCCAGAGGCTCCGGATAGAGTGGTTGACGTTGATATTGAGCAAATCGTCAAATACGAAGGGGAAATCGAGGCAGCTCGAATATCCGAGGAAGGCCGCCAAGGCTACGGCCAGCCCCACTTTCCACGAACCGGAGGGGTAAGATCTAACCAAGATTTAAGAAGTCTACCCCATTTCGGACAGGCTATTGACCTGCCGAGGCGACGTTTGTTGGTTTCCTCGGGAAAGACTACCGCTTCCTGCGTTTTCACCTGGCACAATCACCACACTTTTCCGCAGAAAGACGCTGAACCTTGACTTCGGCCCCTGGCGTCGCGACAATCCTCGTGAGATTCAGGCAGTCACGACAACGGGTGGGCTCGCGGCCGGCTCGCTTGACTCAAGGCGGGGAAGGAATTCCAATGGGCCTTTCATCCGGTTTCCCGGTCGGCGGTTTGGCTGGGGCGGTCTGGAGGGGCCGGGGCGCGTCATGAGTTTCACGGTTTGTTTCGTACAATGCCAAAAGAAGCTCCAGCTTCCGCACATGAATATGCCCCTGTTCGTGCCGGATCTCCGGGGTCTTGGCTGTGACGTGGAATGCGTGTGCCTCCACCAGACACAAATCCGCCTGCTGCCGGAGATCCTCCTGCGACGTCCGGTCGATCTGCTGGGCCTCGAGCACATGGCTCCCTACGGCATCATCCGCCGCGTGAAAGCGCTTTCTCCGAGGACGCGCATCGTGGTCGGAGGGAATGGCTTCCTGGACGTGTTCAGCAAGACGGATGTCGATTTCGCGATCGCCGGGGCTGGACGGGAGAGCTTCACCGACCTCGTGACGGCCTTGCGCGAAGAAACCCCCATCGAAGATGTTCCGAATCTTTTTTTCAAGCGGCGCGAGGGCCGTGAAACTGTCATCGACTGCTCGAACCGCGTGACCAATCTGTCGCTGGAGCGCGAGTTGCGTCCCTACGCGCCGGAGCTGGATTGGACCTATGTCGGTTTCCCTGGCGACGTGCCGGCGATGGGACGACGGGGCGCGCCACCGACCATTGTCGCGGATCTCGGCTGCCCCTGCCGCTCCAAGGCGCCGGCTGAAGGCCGGCCGGACGTTGACTTGGTCTCGACCCGATATCCGTTCACCGAGGCGGCCCGCCGTCGGCTCTCGGGTATCCGTGACCAGCGCCTCTCCGGCGGTTGCAGCTTCTGCACCTACGGAGCTTTTGCCGCGGCGCCGGTCGTCCGCACGGTTGACCTGGCGCTGGAACAGATGAAATACCTCCAGGAACGGTATGGTTTCGACCGGTTCTGTGTGGGCAGCGAGGAACCGTTCCGCTTTCTGCTGCCCCTGCTGCGCCGCGCGTTCGAGGAAAAGATCAGCTTGCGACAGCTACGCATTCGCTCACGCGTCGAGTGGATCGTACGGTTCGAGGATATTCTTCGAGAGGCTACCGAACTCGCCCGAGCACACCGCTGCCAGCTGGCGGTCTGGCAGGTGGGATTTGAGAGTTTCAGCGACCGGCATCTGGCACTCTATGCGAAGCAGCAGACGGTACGGGAAAACCTGGAGGCGGTTCGTGTATTAGGGGACTTGGAACAGCGGTATCCCGGATGGTTCGCCACGTCGGTGCCGTCGCACGGTTTCCTCGGCAACACGGCATGGACGAAACTCGAGGACATCGAGGAACAGATGCGCAACCTCGAGCCGTTGCCTCGCTGCTGGCGGCGCGCGATCCTCGGCGGTCCCGTCAAACTGTTTGACGAGCTTCTTCCGTATGCGCGAAGAGCCAGGCAGGAGGGGCTCCTGGTCCGCCGCAAAGACGGGCGCAACGGCTTCCGATTTGTTGACGAAAGGATACGTATCGTCGAGGAGGGGCGGAAACACTTCCTGCGCAAGGCTCACGTGTTTGCGGACGCCTTCTTCTTGAGGGCAGCCCAGGAGGAATACTGGCATATCCTGGGCCGCTTGATCGGTGAGTTGAAGAGGCGCGAGGAGAACAGCGGAGCCGTCGAGCAAGAGTGCCGGAAGGTCCGGCGGGTCATCGACCGCCGGCTCAAGCCCATTTTGGATGCGTATCGCCAGTTCCTCACGGGGGCCCGCCGAGAAGCCCAGGGCCGCCTTGCGGCCGCGCTGGATGCCTACCGGGAGGCGCGCAGGATCATGCCCCGAAACGGGGCGATCTGTGTTGCCCTCAGTCGTACTGCACAGGCGCTGAGCCGATATTCCCTGGCAAAAGGCTATGCGCGGACCGCCGTGCGCCTGCTGGAAGGCGAGTTGGAACGGTATCCCGAAGACCCGAATGTGGATACGATGCTGGCCCAGTGCCTGGATCGCATGGGAGAGAAGTCCAGAGCCGAAACCCATATGCGCGCCGGATTCCTTCGGAGACGCGCTTTTATCGCTGACGATGATTGATATCTGGCGCAGGGCGGTTCGCAAGCACGGCGGGCGCTCGATGGATTTCTTCAGGGCAACGCGCAATTTTGCACGGCATGTCCGAGTGCTGATTCGGTCCGCGCTGCAGGGAGGTCGCGCTCGGGGACTGCATGAATTGCGCAGGACGCTGCACCAGGCCGCCCGCGCCTACCAGGGAGGGGGATTACCCGCGCTCGAAATGGTGCTCGATTCCCCGGGCGCCACGCCACTGGCGCCTGGCAACCTGGATTGG
>Ga0334722_10005325_pt1 | contig 13029 bp, 13 predicted proteins | sample C3_bottom_MG_FD_207210 | JGI IMG/M metagenome (GOLD analysis project Ga0334722, IMG submission 207210) | Sediment microbial communities from Yellowstone Lake, YNP, Wyoming, USA - C3_bottom | ecosystem: Environmental > Aquatic > Freshwater > Lake > Sediment | place: USA: Wyoming | collected...
ACCTCAGCGAACCGGCCTTTAGGCAGGTTATGGAGGTCAACTGCCTGGGGGTGTTTCAGGTGATCAAGGGGGCGATCCCGATTTTCAGGCGGCAGGGCACTGGTGGCTCCATCGTAATCAACAGCTCGAAAAACGTCTTTGCTCCGGGCGCATCCTTTGGCGCCTACAGCGCTTCAAAGGCCGGGGCGCACCAGCTGGGCAAGATTGCCGCCCTGGAGCTGGCCGAGTTCGGGGTGCGGGTCAACATGATCAATGCCGATGCGATTTTTGACGACGCCGGGGTTTCCTCCGGGCTCTGGGATGTGGTGGGGCCGGAGCGGATGCGTTCCCGCAATCTCGATCCCGAAGGGCTCAAGGATTATTACCGCCAGCGCAATCTGCTGAAGGTCACGGTGCATGCCGACCATGTCGGCAACGCGGTGGTTTTTTTCGCCAGCGAACAGACCCCCACCACCGGCGCCACCCTGCCGGTGGATGGCGGGATCATGGCGGCCTTCCCGCGCTAAGGAAAGACAGGGCTGGAAATGCCGCAGGCCTTGGTGTATGGTTGCTCTTGGGGACACGGAAACAATGAAAACTCAAGGAGGCTATTTTCCATGGCGGAAATAAAGAGCACCATGGACATGGTGTTGGAGCGGGCGGCCAGGATGGCTGCCGGGGCTGGGGAAGGCGATTACCTCGGCGAGGAGCGGCTCAAGGAGGGCATGCGTCTTGGCGCGGCTTACATGCGCGGGGAACAAGGCCTGGGCGAAAGGCTTGCCGCCTTGGCGCCGAAGGAGTTAGGCCCGGCGCGGAAAGGGGCGGTGCAGGCCCTGCTGCGCAATATTTTTTTGGCCCGCGAGGCGGAGAAACAGGCCTTGGCCGAAAAAGCCATGCACGGCCTGGTTGAAGTCGGGCAGGGTGATGGAGAACTGCTCAAGATTTTAGGCGAAATGAAAAAGATCCTTGATGGCTACCGACAGCATGGCGAGCAGCTGAAAGAACAGCTTGAAGCTCAGTTCAGCCAGCAGATGGCCATGATGGAACAGAATCTGGCCAAGCAGACCGGCATGGCCATGAAGCTGCAACCCGCCCAGCACCCCAAGTTTCAGGAGGAATGGGCTCGGATTCAAGGCCAGCTCAACGAACAGTATGGTCAGGCCCTGCAACAGCTGAAGGAACTGGTCGAGCGCCATCTGGTCATGGATGGCGCCACGGAGTAAAAGACGGTTCAAGAAAGGAGAAGGGCGTGGAAGCAGAAATCTGGCTCGATGTGGCAGAGGTCGATCCCAAGGATCTCCCCGAGATTGAAAAAAGATTCAGGGACTGGTACGCAGCCGGTGCGGAGGCGCGTTACAACAAGTCGTGTTTCGCCTTCCTCACGGTGCTGGACAAGCCGCATCGCTATCAGGTTGATTTTGGGTCGGCCGATCTCACGCAGGCCATTCAGGGGTTGCACGGCAAACTCTTCCGATTTGGGGTCAAGGTTTTTGTCCATTTCATGCATTGATCACCGGCCGAAGCAAGGCGCCCTTGCCCGGATCAGGCGTAGTCTCAAGCGACGCCAGCTCGATGCCATCCTGGTGACCCAGCCGGAAAACCGTCGGTATCTGAGCGGCTATTCGGCCCTGGATCACGCGATCAACGAAAGCGCCGGCGTCCTGCTCATTCCCTGCGAGGGCGAGCCCTATCTGCTCACCGACTCCCGGTTTCACTTGCAGGCAGAAGAGGAGGCGGCTGGTTTTCGGGTCAAGCTTTATCCCAGGGGGTTGTTTCCCTTGCTGCGTTTGCTGCTCAAGAAGCTTCGCATCAAACGACTGGCATTTGAGAGCCATTATTTTCTGCATTCCACCTCCCTGACTCTGGCCAAGCTGGCGGACACCATCAAGGTGGAGTTGGCGCCGCTCACCGGGTTTATCGAGGAGTTGAGGCTGGAAAAGGATGCGGTGGAGTTGGCCAGGATCGAGCGGGCGGTGCTCCTCAACGAAGCGGTGTTTCAGGAGATCTACCCCACCCTGCGGCCGGGCCAGACCGAGAAAGAGGTGGCCCAGGCCATAGAAAACGCCATGCGGATCAAGGGCGCGGAGCGGCCGAGTTTCGAGACCATCGTTGCCAGCGGCCCCAATGCGGCCCTGCCCCACGCAACGCCCTCCGACCGGCCACTGGCCACGGGGGAAACCATTGTTATCGACATGGGCCTCGTGCTGGACGGCTACTGTTCGGACATGACCCGCACCGTGGTGCTTGGCGCCCCGGACGCGAAAACCGTGGCGCTGTTTCGCTTGGTGCGCAAGGCGCAACTGGCAGGGCTCAACAGCCTGCGGGCCGGGATAAGCGGCATGGCGGTGGACAGGATCGCCCGTAGCGTGATCGAGCGGGCGGGCTTGGGCGAGCGATTTGGCCATGGCCTGGGTCATGGAGTGGGCCTCAACGTCCACGAAGGCCCCTCGCTCAACTACCGGAACCGCAAGCCCCTTGCCGCCGGGATGGTGGTCACGGTGGAGCCTGGGGTGTATATTCCGGACTGGGGCGGCATCCGGTTGGAAAACATGGCGGTGGTTGAAGAAGAGGGGTGTCGGGTGTTGAACCGGGATATCACCTTTCTTGATTTGTAACCGTTCAGCACCACCGCATCTGCTTTGTCATCGGCCTGCTCATGTGCAAAAGCACACTTCGCAGGCCTCTTTCGCGCATCTGTGGCACTGCTGAACGGTTACAATTTGGGGGTCATCCTTAATTTTCGGCCCGGAACAGGGTCTCTGTATTTTTTATTTTTCTCAGGAAATTCATTATGCGAAACGATCAACGGGCTGCGGATGCGCTGCGGCCCGTAACTATTGAAAAGGGCTTTCAGCCCCAGGCCTATGCCTCGCTGCTCATCACCATGGGCGGCACTCAGGTGTGTTGCGCTGTCACCCTGGAAACCAGCGTGCCTCCTTTTCTCAAAGGGAAAGGGCAAGGTTGGCTCACAGCGGAGTACGGCATGCTGCCCTGCTCCGCCAGTAGCCGCATGCAACGGGAGGCGGCCAAGGGCCGGTCTGGACGCACTTATGAAATCCAGCGGTTGATTGGCCGTTCCCTCAGGACCATGGTTGATCTTGCCTGCCTGGGCGAGGTGACTCTCCGGGTTGACTGCGACGTGCTCAAAGCCGACGGCGGCACCCGGACCGCCTCGATCACCGGCGCGGCTATTGCCCTGCGGGATGCCATAGAGCGCATGCACCGGGAGGGGGTTTTGGCCACGATGCCCGAAATCCTGCCGGTGGCGGCGATCAGCGCTGGGATAGTTGGCGGCCAACCCCTGCTTGATCTCAATTATGCCGAAGATTCCACGGCCGAGGTGGATGCGAATTTTGTCATGACCGGAGATGGCCGCTGGGTGGAAACCCAGTGCACCGCCGAGGGCAAGCCATACTGGCCCGAGGATTTTGGCCGGATGGCGGTCCTGGCGCGCAAGGGCATCAATGAGCTGTTGGCCTTGTGGGCTTAACGATGGCGTCTCCTTTCACCCTGCATAGTAACTCCAGTGATTGTGCGGCGAGGCGAGGCGAGGTCCGTACCCTGCACGGCACGGTACAGACCCCGGTCTTCATGCCGGTAGGGACCCAGGCCACGGTCAAGGGCGTGACCCCGGAAAACCTCAAAGAGTTGGGCGCCCAGATCATCCTCGGCAACACCTACCATCTCTACATCCGGCCCGGCCATGAGCTGATCCGCAGCTTCGGCGGCTTGCATAAATTCATGAATTGGGACCGGCCCATTCTCACCGACAGCGGCGGCTTCCAGATCTTCAGTCTCAAGGATCTTACCAAGATCACCGAGGAGGGCGCTAAGTTCAAGTCGCATCTCGACGGCAGCAACCTTTTCCTGAGTCCCGAGGATGCCGTGGCCGTGCAGGAGGCTTTGGGAAGCGACATCATGATGTGTCTGGACACCTGCATTCCTTACCCGGCCACCCGCGAGGAGGCCATTGCCTCCACCGATCTCACCGGTCGCTGGGCCAGGCGTTCCCGCGCCGCCCATAAGCAGCGGGGGCAGCTGTTGTTCGGCATCATCCAGGGCGGCATGTACCCAGATCTGAGGGCCAAGGCGGTGGAGGAGCTGGTGGAGATCGGCTTTGACGGCTATGCCCTCGGGGGCCTGAGTGTGGGCGAACCAGCCGAGCTGATGATGGAAATCACCGAAGAGATCGCGGCGCTGATGCCTGCGGATCACCCCCGTTATCTCATGGGCGTCGGCACCCCGGAAAATCTGGTGGAGGCGGTCTTTCGCGGCATCGACATGTTCGACTGCGTCATGCCCACGCGCAACGCCAGAAACGGAATGCTCTTTACTTCAAGCGGCAGGCTTGTTATAAAAAACGCTCGCCATCAGGATGACCATCGGCCCGTGGATGAGGAGTGCGACTGCTACACCTGCCGCCATTATTCCCGCGCCTATCTGCGGCATCTGTTCATGGCCAGGGAGATTCTCTCCTCGCAGCTCAACACCATCCACAACCTGCATTATTATGTGGGGCTCATGGCCCGGATGCGCAGGGCCATTGAAGAAGATCGTTTCAGCCAGTTTCGGCAGGAGTTTTATGCCAAGCGGGCGGTAGAGTAAAAGGGAAGCAGGCGGATGTTGGCCTGCCGGGAAAACTTAATTTGAATCGGAGGGGATTATGGTTAGTGTAGCTTATGCCGCAGATGCTGCGGCCGGTGCTGGTGGGGCGCAAGGGTTGATGAGTTTTTTGCCGCTGGTGTTGATCTTTGTCGTGTTCTATTTTCTCCTGATCCGGCCCCAGCAGAAAAAGGCCAAGGAGCATCAGGAGTTTATCGCCAATCTCAAGAAGGGCGACGAGGTGCTCACCAGTGGCGGCCTCCAGGGCAAGATCACCGGTCTCACCGACCGGGTGGCGACCCTTGAGATTGCTGACAACGTGCGGGTAAAGATTGCCCGCCCCTATATCCTGGGCTCGGTGGCGGCCATGGAAGGCGGCGATGGAAAAGAGGGCGCGGCTTGCGCCATCGGTGGCGGCGGCAAAGGGTGTTGAGGTTGAGCTAGCCCTTCACCGGGAGTGAAGTGAAAATGAAATTTACGGCCTGCCTGGTTTTTCCAGGCAGGCCTTTTTTTTGCGGGCTATTTGATTTCCGTCCTATGCCTTTGCGGCAAAATCGACAAAATCATCATCTGCATCAAGCGGGATAAAGCGCTGCGAAGCAGCAGTCCGTTTCGGGAGCAGAGCCGGGCGGGCCTTTTGCCGACGGGATTCATCGGGACGGGTATGCCGAGCTGTTCCAAGGTTGGCCGCATCCATGTTGAGGCCAACTACTGCGATCAAATCCTCAGTGACGCTTTTCATGACCTCTGTCTGGGCGCTCAGTTCTTCCGAAGCGCTGGCGGATTCCTCTGCGGTTGCCGCATTCTGCTGGGTGACCTGGTCCATCTCGGCAACTGCCTTGTTGACCTGGGAGATACCGTGTGCTTGCTCGTTTGAGGCAACGGCGATTTCAGATACAAGGCTGCCTACTTTTTGCACGCTTTCAGACACCCCTGAAAAGGCCGCACCTGTTTTATCCATGAGGGCGGAACCGGCATTGACCTTTTCCAGGGTTGATTCGATGAGAAGGGCTGTATTCTTGGCCGCCTCTGCCGCCCGCATGGCCAGGTTGCGAACCTCGTCCGCCACCACTGCAAAGCCTGCGCCGGATTCACCTGCCCGCGCTGCCTCTACCGCCGCGTTTAAGGCAAGAAGATTGGTCTGGAAGGCAATCTCGTCAATGGTCTTGATGACCTTGGATGTTTCCTTGCTTGCCTGGGCAATGTCGGTCATGGAGGCGCTCAGGGTGGAAATCGTCTCTCCCGTTATGTTGATGGTGGTAGAGGCTTCCCGCATCATGGTGTTTGCCAGCGAGGCATTTTCGGCATTCTGTTTGGTTGTGGCAGAGATCTCTTCCAAGGAAGCAGAGGTCTCTTCCAGAGAGGCGGCCTGCTCCGAAGCGCCTTCCGCCAGGACCTGGCTGCTGCTTGCAATCTGGGCCGATGCACCGTTGATTTGATGTGAGCTTTCACTCAGGTTTCTGGCAACGTCGCCGATTATTCCCAAGACACGACGATTGATCAAAACGCCGCTTATCACGATAAAGGCAAAACCGATTGCCGCCAGCACGGCAAGGATCAATTTCGCTGTCTTGGACTTGCTTATCACCGTGTTGGCGCTGTCGTGAAACATGGAGTTAATCTGTTTTTCCTGCTCAGGAAGAGTTGTTTCAATGGTATGGATATTTTGTTTTATCGAATCCATCAATTTGTTGGCCTGCTGGGGGGTGATGGAGTTATCTTCCTGTACCTGTTTCGCAACTTGCAAAAAGCCAGCGTTATAGGCCTTTATATCTTGTATAATTGCAGCAAAAGCTTGCACATTCTTGTCCGTCAGGCCCTCATCGATCTTGGCAGTGGAATACACTTTGCCAAGCAGGGCTAAGGTGCTCGCAAAGTCTTCGGTATATTTTTTAAGGTACTCCGCCTGTTTTTCAGGGTTGCCGATATTCAGAAAAAAGTCTTTTTCATAACGACGCAAGGTAAGCATTTTGGATACCAGGTCATTGGTGTCCAGAAGAAGCGGCGCATCTTCGCTTAGGATGGCTTCCGTGGTTGTCTGATTATTGTTGAACTCAAGGTAGGATACCGATCCGATCACCAAGGTTATCAAGGCCGCTAAACCGAAAGCAATCTTGAGCAATGTTTTTATGGTCATTTTTTTACTTTGCGTGCTATTCATGGCATGTCCTCTTTTGGTTGTATTGCTTGAACTCAACATGATTTTATATTGTCGGCCGTCAATTAGGCAGCAAGCTGCATGGCCGCGGAAGTTTCACTGTTTATCACCCGATCGATATCAAGCAGAATCTTGACTCCGCTCTCCATCTTGGCCAGGCCCAAAACACTTTCGGAATGGAGTTCTCTCAGGGAGGAAGGCGCTTCGATATGCTCGCTCTTGATATTGAGCACCTCGGAAACAGCGTCCACCACCAAGCCGGTTAGGCAGTGAGCCCCGCGCCCGGCAACCTCGACCACGATAATGCAGGTGCGCTCGGTCTCCATCTGGTCGGGCATGGCGAATTTTTTTCTCAGATCAACAATGGGGATCACCTTGCCCCGCAGATTGATCACCCCTTTCAGGTAATCCGGGGCCTGCGGCATGGCGGTGATCGGCATCATGCCGATGATTTCCTTGATCTTCAAGATCCCGATGCCGTACTGTTCGGCTCCAAGGGTAAAGGTCAGGTATTTGCCTTCTTTGCTGATTTCTTCCGTGTGTTCGTCCATAATCATGCCTCTTTGGTTTTGTGAAATTCACAGCGCTCTTTTTCGCTGTGACACTTGAGAAACAGAACTTTGCCAGGTTCTTGCACCATGGCCACTTGTTCAAGGCGCTCCTGCGCTTTTTTTTCTATGGAGTGAATGGCGGTCATGACTTCCTGGGGCAGTACCGGGTTTTTTTGGAAGGAATCGCGGCCCGGCCTGATGAGGGTTTTGAGCAGGTCAGCATTGCCGAAACCGGAAAGCACCAGCACCGCCACCTCGGGATGGTGCGCATGCAGCCAAGTGATAAGGGCGACCCCGCTTTGGTTTGGCATGAGGATGTCGCTGATCACCAGATCAAAGGGCTGCCCAGCTTTTTCCGCCGCTTCGATTGTGCTTTTGGCCTGCTCAACATCACAGGTTCTCCAGACGCTAAAACCCTGCCGGTGGAGATGCAGGGCAATGGAGCTGCCCAAAATTTCGTTGTCATCCTTCACCAGGATGTTTTTGATCGTTGTCGTCATGGATACCCTATGCTCCTCTTTGCTGCTGTGATAGAGCAAGGAGGATGCCAGTGGATAAGAAAACCCCTGAAAAAATCATATCATGCTGAAATAAATATATTTTTATGGCGGCTTGGAGGGGAGTGGCAAGGTCTGTGTGACGACAGGGATGTCACCCATCGTAGCCCAGGATCAGGGGGGATATGGGAGGGAGAATGGGGGAAACAGGCTGTTTTGTTAGGGGAAAAAGGGGCGCGACATTTGGGTCACCGGTGAGCGACCTCAATGTCGTCAAGCAGCGCTTGCCAACGGGGCTCGTCTTTCATCTCGGCAACCTTCCGTTGTACCTGGCGGACAGTAACTCCAAGGATTTCCGCCGCCTGCTTACGATCGCCATTGGTCTGCCTGAGGACAAAGGCGGTATGCAGGTCGGCATCTTCCTTGAGGCTGCATAATCTTCTGGCAAAGGTCGGAACAGGGGCGGTTGCCTGTCCGAACGCCTCGGGCGGTAAATATTCTTTTTGGGAGATGAGCACTGCGGTTTCTACTTTTTGGGCCAGTTCACGGATGTTGCCCGGATAGCTTTGCTGCTGCAAAAATTCCAGAGCATCCGGGCGAAAGCCCTTGGTCTTTTTGCCATGTTGCAGCGCGGCTTTTTTAAGAAAATGGGCGGCAAGCAGAGGGATATCCCCTTCCCGCTCCCGCAAGGGCGGCAGGTGCAGATGAATGGATTTAAGGCGGTACATGAGATCCAGGCGAAAGGCGCCCTCCTGGCATGCTTTATCCATATCCACGTTGGTCGCGGAGACAATCCGTATATCCACCGGAATCTGTCGCGGGTCGCCAAGGCGCATCACTTTCTTTTCTTCCAGCACTCTTAGGAATTTGGCTTGGAGCGTGAGAGGCAGTTCGCCAATCTCGTCAAGGAAAAGGGTGCCGGTGTCGGCCTGCTCAAAAAAACCGGGATAGTCCATGGCCGCCCCGGTGAAGGCGCCCTTGACATGACCGAAAAACTGGCTTTCAAAAAGAGATTCGGAGACAGAGGCAACATTGACCGGGACATAGGGGCCGTCCGGGGCAGGGCCTGCCTCATGAACGGCCCTGGCCAGGAGTTCCTTGCCGGTGCCCGACTCGCCGGTGATCAGCACCGGGTTGCCGCTTTTGGCCATGGTTTGCGCAAAGCCCAGCAACTCCTTCATGCGGGGGCATTGGGTGATGATCGAAGCAAAGGCGTTCGACAGAGTCACCGGCCTGCTTCCGCTGGCTCCGGCAAGCCCGGTGAGCAGGGCTCTCCGTTCATAGGCATGCTCCAGCATCAGTGTCAGTCTCTCATTATCAACCGGCTTGACCAGGTAGTCGTAGGCTCCGAGCCGCAGGGCTTTCACCGCCATATGTGTGTCATCCACGGCGGTGAGCATAATGAACTCGGTGTGCGGACTAAAGGGTTTTGCCGCTTCCAGCACCTGTAGGCCATCCATCCCCGGCATGAGCAGATCGAGGAAGACCACATCGAAATCGCCGGCTTTTATCTTTTCCACGGCAGCGGGCGCCTGTTCGCAGACCTCCACCTCCCGGTAGCCGTGCCGTCGCAACACTCTCTGCAAAGAACTCAGGGCCATCGGTTCGTCATCAACCATCAGTATCTTCATAGCCGTTGCCTGCCAATGGTGTTGATCACTGTTATCAGTTTTTGAAAATCCAGGGGCTTGGCCATGAAATGGTCCGGCAGGCAGCTTTGTTTCTGGAGGTGCTGCGGCGCCACCGGGTCCCCGGAGATAAGGATGACCGGGAGTAGCGGGAATTTTTCTTTGATATTTTCAAGAAGTTGCCAGCCATCGATCCCCGGCATAACAATATCGCTCAGCACCATATCCACCTCAGGATGCTCTTCCAAAAAATGGAGAACTCCTTGACCGCTTTTCATTAATTCCACCGGCATTTTCTGCACTCCGACAAAAAATGATTTTAACAGGCCCAAGACCAAAGAATTATCATCAACACAGAGGATGGTTGGCTGTAGGTCAAGTAAGCTCTGTTGCCGGTCAGCGGGCAGAAAAACCGTAAACTTTGTACCCAGCCCGGGCCGGGACAAGACGGCAATCCTGCCGTTATGCTCCTGGATCAGGCCGTAGGAAACGGAAAGGCCTAGCCCGGTGCCGCCAATATTGCGTTTGGTGGTGAAAAAAGGATCGAAAATATTGGGCATGTCCTCCGGCGAAATGCCTCGACCATTGTCCTCTACCTCTATGAGTATGGCATCCAGCCGTTGTATATAACGGCTGCGGACGGAGAGAGTGCCTTCCTCCTTGCAGGGGACAGCCTGGGCCGCGTTCATAATCAGGTTGGCTACGACCTGTTCCATTTTTTGGAAATGACCGGTAAAGAGGGGCAAATCCTTTGCCAGTTCAACCGTGATATTGCCGATCAGTTTTCGGGCTTGGGCGCCGACGATGGTCAGGGAGTCATTGATCACCTCATTGGCATCCACAAGTTTGCTGGGCGCAGACTCATCAAGTCTGGCGAAATCCTTGAGTTTGGCAACAATGGTATTGATCCGATCAGAGCCAGTTTTGATGGCACCAATGATTTCCCCCATCTCCTCGGCCATTTCCGCACAGGTGATGTTGCCGGCCATTTTCTTTGGATATTTTTGGGTGAACTCTTTGATAATAGGTGCAAAAACCTCCCATGATTCCTCAAGCAGCGGGACATTATAGGTGATAAAGCTGTTGGGGTTGTTGATCTCGTGGGCAACTCCGGCCACAACCTGCCCCAGCGAAGCGAGCTTGTCGGCCTGGACGATCTGCTGCAACCGCTGCTCGGACTCTTGTTGTTTTCTTTTTGCCTCGGAAATATCCTGCCAGGTCCCGACGATATAGTGCAACCCGCCATTACCATTTCGAACCGCCCGCAGGTTGCTGATGAGCCATTTGTAGGAGCCATCCGCCACCTGAAAGCGGTATTCACTTTTTCGTTCTTTTTCCGTGTGTAACGTGTGTAAAGAGTCAAGATCGACAACGGCGCGGGCCCGATCTTCCGGGTGCAGATGATTGAACCAGAACTGGGGGGTATCGAGAAACTGTTCAGGGCGGTAGCCGGTAATTTTCTCGACCGTGTTGCTCATGTAAGTGAAAGAAAAATCCTTGTCCCCAGCCCTGGTGAAAGGAATGATGGGCAGGGAGTCCAGGAGTAGGGTGAGCTGCTCGTTGGCCCGCGTCAGCTCTTCCTGCGTGTGTTCCGCTTTCTCTTTGTTCAGCTTGTGTTCGGTAATGTCGGTGGCGATCTGGAGGCGGACCAGTCGGCCACCCACCCATTCGATGGCCTGATCCGCCATCTGGTACCAGCGGTTATTCCGGGTGTCGCAGAGCTCCCAGATATACTGGCCCGTCGAGTGGCCGTTTTTGTCGGTCAGTTTGTCGTTGCTGCAGAAGGGGCAAGGGCCGGTTTGTCCTTTTTGCAGAGACTGCCAGCAGATTGCTCCCTCGATATCTCCGAAGAGATCGCGGGCATATTTGTTCACAAACAGCAGTTCGTAGGTCTGCATATCCGCCAAATAGACAATGGCCTGGAGGTTGTCGAGAATCTTGAGGCATTTCTTCTGGTCGGCCTCGATGTCCGCCACGGGGATTTTTTGTGATGAAGATTGAGCTGCCACAGCACTTTCTCCCTTTGCTTTACAGAGACGTTTTCGGCAATTGTTTTAAGTATAGTGGGTTTTCGAAGTTTTTTGCAGGAAATATACAAGGCGTCACGATCTGGGCTGCGGGAAATCGGAGAATAGCTGATTCGGTCTCATCAGCGGAGGCCTCCAGGGCAAGATCCCCGGTCTCACCGACCGGGTGGCGACCCTTGAGATTGCCGACAAAGTACGGGTAAAAATTGCCCGTGCCTATATCCTGGGTTCGGTTGCGGCCATGGAAGGCGGCGATGGAAAAGAGGGCGCGGCTTGCGCCATCGGTGGCGGCGGCAAAGGGTGTTGAGGTTGAGCTAGCCCTTCACCGGGAGTGAAGTGAAAATGAAATTTACGGCCTGCCTGGGGTTTTCCAGGCAGGCCTTTTTTGTGCGGTTGGCAGGAGCGCGACGCGGCTTTATCGCGGCGCGTCCCTTGGAATGATGTGTTTGGCATCACTCGAACTTTGATCTTGGGATTGCATCTGATAGATCGACGACATTGACGCCTCGTTTCGTAACAATTGCTACCTCTCGCAGAATTACAGTGGGCCAGCGAGTGATGTAACTACGTCTGACCCGTATTTGGCTCCTATCGTAAAGGCAGTACCAACGATTAGGATGCTCAAGATTAAACAGAACCTTGTCAAAGGGACATGACAATTCTTGCAGCTCACAGGCCGCGTGTTCTTCGAACCAGCGTCTGCTTGGAACACCCTCGGTGTCAGTCTCTGCGAAGTCAAAGACATCATTGTGGAGCACAAGCCAACACTCCTGCATGTGGCGTTGCTGAAGATACTTTTGATACTTGTCACGCTTGAGATCCATAGCGTGCTTCAGGAGTTTTCGGAGGTTCACCGTAACCTCTGCTACACGGGAATAGGGCGGCACTTTGGATTGGGAACGCCACTTGCAGTACTTTTCATAGTCAAGGCGCATCACCTCGACGCCAAGAGTTCCCGCGTCATGTGTGACTACGATGTCTGGTGAATCAACGATGTCGTCCCGAACAGTGAATGACAATATGTTGTTGGTTGTCAATACTGGCGCGAGCCGCTCCAAGATTCGTACTTCAGCTGGCGTTCGTTCGAGTCGCATCTGTGATGCCTACGTTTGAATTAGGAAATCAGGGACATTTCCCCAGTTTCTTCGGCCTGCCTGACCTACGAGTGGGCATGCACAACTTTGGCAAGTGCGTCGGCGACCCACTTGTTGACGCTTTTCCCTGCGTTGACGGCGGCGGCGACAATCTCGCCGTGTAGCGAGGATTCCAGCCGGATGACAAATTTACCAGAAAATGGCTTGTCGGGAACACGTCCGGATTTCTCGCAACTTTCAAGGTAGAAATCAACCGCCTCGCGGAGGGCGTCTTTAAGTTCGGCCACCGTCTCACCATGAAAGCCAACTGTGTCACGGATGCCGACGATGTTGCCAAACAGAATGTTGTCATCGGGGTCAAATTCAATTTTGGCTGTATAGCCCTTGTAACTGAGAGTGTTCATGGGGTGACTCCTGCTCTGGTTAGAAAATCCCTGGCGTTTCGCACTTGGTACCGCTTGGCGTCCTTGCCCGGATGAGGCCGGTGGAAGTC